>PVBE011624697.1_pt1 | contig 44148 bp, 48 predicted proteins | sample 1631181 | NCBI WGS metagenome assembly PVBE01 (sample SAMN08397723, study PRJNA350692) | Marine metagenome, whole genome shotgun sequencing project. | isolation source: water | place: Pacific Ocean | collected 2012-04
ACATAAAAGGATTCGGACCATTGAGGACTCCCCTGTGGAATAAGTGGTTGGTTGCATGGATGCTCCAAGTAGCCACTTCAAAACCTCTTTAGCAAGAGGCATAGACTCTTTCAGCCCGGCTTACGAAAATTCAGAAGTTGAAGATCATGTTCCCTTCGAAGCCATAGATCCCGTCAAGGAACACCCACAGACAGGCCGTGGCGAACTCGCCAAGAATCAACCCGAGAAAGAACGGCTGCATCGATCGATACACGGCGATCCCGCCATATCTGAGCACGACGCTCTTGATCAGCCACGCCAGAAAGATCGACAACCAGCCGTAGTAGACGATCGTATACGTGTTGGCAATGGGAAAACCGATCGGGTGAAGTGGCCACCAGATGAACCGGTGACGCAGCACCAGGAGCAGTGCCATCACACCCGCGCCGATACTGGTGAATCCAAGCCGTGGCAGGAACGGCTCGGGGGCGCCGTGCACGGACTTCATGTAGTCGAAGGGCCACCGCGGCGCTCCTCCGTAGTACCAGCTGTGCAGGTTGATGCCACCGTGCGTGTAGGCCATCTCCATCGTAAACCAGACCGAACCGGCGATCCCCACCACGACGGCGATGGCCATGGCGATCGGCATCCACCGGTAGCGTCCTGAGCCATCTTCATCCGTCGTCAGCTTCAGCGAGTGCACGACGGCATTCATCATGTTTGCTGCCGTCTCACCGATCCAAACGGTGCTCAGTCCGAGTCCGGTCATGTTCTTGAGACCCAGCACTTCCGGTCCGAAGCCACGTGTGATGAAGGCCTGGGGAACCATCGGTGTCTGGCAGCCGGGCAGGCCCGCTTCGGCGACGATCCTCGACAACCCGATAAAGGCACCAAGGGCACCCGTCAGCAGAAGAAGGGCGACGTAGAAGGACAGACCCGAGGCAGTAAGCCAGGACAGCAGAAACAGATACCCCACGGCCAATCCTGCGAAAGCGAGGCGAGGCGAAATCACTTCGCCACCGTCAACGGGCTGCAGACCACGGGCTTGACGCCACAGCCCTGTGATGTGACCGCGCGCCGTCCACAGGAGGAACAGGACGAAGACCGTCATGCCCCCCGCCGCCTGATGCAGGATGGAAGGCGCCCCGCCACCGGAGTTCCAGATGTCACCGCTACCGATCTGAATTCCGAGCCGGGCGAAGATGAGCGTCTGCAGCACACCTATGAGGAAGAAAAACCAGACGCTGAAGGCCACGTTCAAAGGCATCAGGTAAGCGAGTCCCAGAACGGGGAAATTCAGCCGAACGGGAACATTTACCAATCCAGGCAGTAGCGACCACGTGCCATTCAGCGCCAGTTTCTGGAAGGCGTCGGAGTAGTTGCCCGTCGAATTCCACGAGTGGATCAGCAGTGGAATGGCAAACCCCATCCACATGACACGATTCGTAAACAGCTTCGCAACCCGTGATCGCCTGCCCGATGCGTCCGCTTCGGGCTCTTCGACCATCGATAGAGGAAGTCGCGTAAGAGGAAAGACGAGCCGCTCGTTCTCCACCCACTGACCTCGAAGGATCACGCCGATGCAGAAAAGGACCCAGTAGAACACGAGGATGAAACTGATCCACGTGACCAGGGGGCGGATCCACGCATCCCAGGGAATGACCTGGCCTTTGGGCAGACCCTCGTAGAACAGGCGGATCGACTCGGTGTCGTCCGGTGATAACCAGCGACTCAGGTAAGGGACAAAGAGCGAGTTCCACTCATTCTCCGGCGTCGCGTAGTACACGGCACCTGTGATGACAGAGAGGAAGGTGCCCGCGAAACCGGTGGTCACCACCACGGAGCCGACGAGCATCATGACATAGATGGTGATCAACTCAGGACGCGTGAAGTACCCCCGGTCTCCCAGCCATCGCAGCAGTGGTTGCATAACAGCTGTCATCAGAAACAGCAGGAAGATGGCGATGATGGGAATCGCGTTCGACGTGAGTTGCGATCCCTTGACCACCAGAATCGCCCACGGACTCATGACACTGATCACCGCCACCAACACGGTCCCGAACAACAGAGACCGAGCCGTAACGCCGCGATCGATCGCTTCCAGGCGATCTGTTCGGGGATTCTGTGTCACAGCGGACATCTTACACACAACTCACCGCACCCCTGCCAGTTGTCTTCCCACAAGTCGGCCGCTGGTCATCGCCCAGGCGATGTGCAACCCGTGCCCCCAGAGGATCTGCCCCCCCAGACCATTCTGCCCGATCGCATACAGCCCCTCGATCGGCTGATTCGCCTCGTCGAGCGCTCGGAACTGCTCATCGATGGCCACGCCGCCTTCGCTGGTGGTGAAGTAAGCCTTCGCCGGACCGAGCAGGGCCCAGTCTTTGCCTTGCAGGTGGTGCAGGACGCCCACATCACCACGCTCCACATCCACATTTTCCACTGCTTGTTGGATCGAATCGAGAGGTAGTTGCCTTCGCCGAGCGACCTGCTCCAGCGAACCTCGCACAGCCACATCAGGTCGCAGACGCAGATAATCCTGCACGTACGCATAGGCGATCTTGGGGGCCGTGGAGATGAAGTTGGGCCATTCGCTATAACGGACCTGCAGCGCTTCATCGAGGAGAATGTAACACTGCTTGTCCGGCTGGTCAGCGATGGCCAACTCGCGCTCCACCGGCACTCGCTCGTCGCAGAACCGCTCTCCCCGGTTGTTCAGCAGGATGGCCCCATCGTCGAAAAGGGCATCCTCCGGATGTTGCCACGTGACCAGCAGTCGACGAATGAGCGCTGACATGATCGACTTGGGCATCATTGGCAGAATCTTACCTGCCAATCCCAGCAGCGGGCCACGGCTTGGCAATAACTGTTGAAACGTACGTTTCCCCAAGGGAGCGACGAAGCGCAACTCCGGGCCATACGTGATGTCCATGTTCACAAGTTGTGCACCAACAGACTCACACATCAGGTGGCCGTCGCCGGTGGATCGCGGATTGATGCCCTCCACCCCACTGAAACGTTCGCCTTTGAAGCGCGAGATCAACGTCGGTGAATTGGTGTAGTCACCGGCGGCCATGACGACACCTCTTCGAGCGAGGAAGGGTCGATCCGAGCCGTCAACCTGTGCCAGAACCCCTTCGACACCGTCGTCGCCGCGCAGGATCTGTCGAACGTCGGCGCCGCAAATCACACGCCCACCGTGTTGCAGCAGCCGGGTCTGCAAGGCCGCGATGTAGGCCTTAGCACCGGGCACGACGTTGTGCATTCGGGGTACGCGGTTGGGTGGTTCGTGACTGGGGCCATGGAACGTGAGTCCCATATGCTCGAGCCACTCCAGTGTTTCGGCTGCGTGCGTGAGGAAGAATCGGCGCAGAGGTTCATTGTTGCACGCCTCGATCTGTGTAGGCGCGAATTGCCCCGCATCGACCGCGTGGTCGTCGAGGGTGTCGACGATGCTGGCGGCCTGCTGATGCCGAGTTCGGTTGGCCGTAAAGGATCCGACGGCGATGCCAGTTGTTCCACCGAGAGCGGACTCCCGCTCCAGCAACAGAACGGACGCTCCGTGTTCGGCAGCGCTCGCGGCGGCGGCCAGTCCGCTGCCCCCACCTCCGACGACGATGACGTCGGCCTCGTCGCTCATCCTCGAGCTTGGATTCGAGTCGATACTCGGGCCGGAACCTAAGTCCCGGTCGCCGGCCAGGCTCAAACCACGATCGTCACATGGCTGACGGCGCCGACGCGACCATGATCGTTGACGGCACGAACCTCGATGCGATTCTCGCCAGCGTGAACGATCAGATCGAAACCGGCGGGTCTCTCTTTCCAGAAACCACCATCGATGCGAATCTCGAACCGCGCGAGATTCGGTGTTTCCGTGTCGAGGTCGATCCACAGTCTCTCACCTGCGGCCTGAAGACGCAGATGGACTCGCTGCAGATCCCAATACAGATCGCCGACCCGGTCGGTGTGTCCGGAGAAATGCGGTAGGGGCGGCGTCGTCTCGTCCTGCCAGAACAGGTATCCGTCATAGTGGTAGGCGCCCTGGCCATGCTCGGGCTCCCCCGGCTCGAGAGTCACCGTTTCATCGTTGCGCAGACTGATCATGAAGCGCTGCCAAAGCTGAATCCGATTCGCCACCGTGAAACGATCTTTCGTCTCGGGCGGCGGCGTCGGACTCATTCGCACATCATCCAACTCCTCATGCACGTAGGCCAGGTGAGCCTCAAGGGCGCTCAAGGGGATCCCATCCCGTTCGAAGTGATACGTGTGTTTTGTGCTGTCGTCGCTGTCGCCTCCCGGGTCCATGGTCACCCACTTGCCATAGTCGTTCGACCAGACCTCGCTGATACAATGGGCTTGCATGATCTGCGTACGGGCGTAGAAACCGAGGGCTGCACAACACTGTGTATACACCGTGGCGTAGTGCGTACACATGCCCAAGGCCAGCTGCTGTGAGGCCAATTCGAGGATGACGGGCGCGTCCCAGGGCGGTACGTAGGAGAGGGGCCCCATGTTCCATCCGTCCTCCCACTGGTCTCGCACCCACTGCCGCAGAAGAACCAATGCCTCGAACTCGGTCTTTGCGGGCCCCACGACTTTGTCCAGCTTCCAGCGTTCACGCAGAATCTTGCCACGCACATCATCAGATGCCATATGGGCAAACCGAAAGGAACTGCGCACTAGGGGCCGATTGGCTGCATCGTCAGCAACGGTCCAGCCGGGCAGTGGATCGCCCTCGGCCTCGACGCGCAGTGTCACGCCGGTAACGGTCGGTGTCTCCGAGGGATCCGTCGTTGCCAGTTGTAGTCTCCACTGGCCGTACCGGTCCCCCTCCCAGGCCACACTTTCAGCCGGCTTCCACGCCGACCACGTCGATGGCGAGTAGGCGGGCGTCGAGCCGTGGCGCCATTCGACAGCCCAGGATGTCCCCGTGGGCGTCTCGCCGACTACGTCGACATCGACACTCGTCACGCTTCCTTTGGGGGCGATACCAAGTCCACTGCCACCGTGGCCGGCTGCGATCGACAACAGATCTACGGGCGATGATGCAATCTCACCAGACGCCGCGTACTGATCCAGCCAGAGACGCGCGACATACTCCCCGTCGCCGCGATCGTTCTCACCGATTTCCTCACTGCGCCACGTCTGCCCCCCATCGTCGCTGACGGCACTGCGATCGGGCAGCATGCCATTCTCCATCAGCAGACGCCATTCGCCCTCACCTTCGGCGCGAAACACGACTTCGTTCTCTCCCTGATGCAGATGCTGCACGGGGAGGGGAATCCGTTTCCAGGCGCCTGACCAATATTCTGGTTTTTCGTCCCATTCGGGCTCTACCGTGTGTCCATTCAGGTCGATTCGCAGACTGGAGGGATCGGCCGGCCCCGAGATATACGGACACAGATGGGCCTGCTGGAGTGCAGACCCCACCTTCTCCACGACAAAGGTCTTGCGCGCCCAGCGTGTGGCGGTGATCAGTTCACGATTCCTCGTGTTCGTCCGCCCCATCTCATCGCGCACCGTCGTACCCCGACGCAAGCGAAGCCCGTCGCCCTCTCGTTCGACGTGACGACGCGTGGCGGCCGTATCGAAATCATGTGCATCACACCAGCTGTGTTCACCTCGGTAGGACATATCGCTTCACTCCTGTGGCCGACTGCAGAAAGGGATGAGTCAACAAAGGCGGGGTTGGGCCGGAGCGTCAACTCACCATGCGACGGAAGGAATCCTCTTGTACCTGGGTATCGAGACGTGAAGCCAGATCGCCCCGCTCCAACCCCTCGGCGATCAACGCAAACGTCTCCGTGACGACGCGTTCCGTATGATCGAGGGCCGTCACGTCCTCGTGCCCACAGTTGAAGAAAAACCCCGTGGACAGAATCAGACCCCGCCGTGCGTTTTCCTGCACAAAGACAGACGTCACAAGACGAGCCGTATCCGGGTCGTCGATGTCAAAACGGATCCCCGGATGGGCGTCGACGCCGACACAGCTTGCCGCCAGTCCGGCTTCCCTCGCGGCCCGATCGATCCGTGCTCGAAAGTCGCTTCCCAGACGTTTGAAGACCGCCGGTGCATCGCGCCGCTCCAATTCACCGATCGTGGCGATGGCCGCAGCGATGCCGACGTTGTCGTCCCAGTAGGCACTTGAGATAAACATGCGCTCCGACGTAGCCATGATGTCTCGGCGGCCCACGACGGCGGCCATGGGATAGCCGTTCGAGATCGCCTTCGCAAAGACCGAGATGTCGGGTGTGACCCCCGCCACCTCCTGAACGCCGCCGAGTGAGACCCGCCAACCACACGAGACTTCATCGAAGATCAGAACCGCGCCGTGTCGATCTGCCAGCTCGCGCACGCCCTCGAGGTAACCGGACGGGGGCATCTCCGTGCGCATGGGCTCCATGATGATGCAGGCGACCCGTCCGTCATTGGCCTTGAGCTGACTTTCCAATTGATCGAGATCGCCGTATTCGAAGGGTTCGATCGTGCCCTCGAGTGCGGCGGGAACACCGATCGGGTCGATCCCATTGAATAGATGGCCCTGCAGGCCTTCGCTGCCGAGGTTGGCCGCCAGATACCAATCATGCCAGCCGTGATAGCCGCAGAACAACACCTTGTCGCGACCGGTGAATCCTCGAGCGATGCGGACCGCCATCGTACACGCCTCTCCCCCTCCCTTGCAGTAACGAACCATCTCGGCAGAGGGAATCAGCCGTACCAGCGTCTCGGCCAAGGCCAGCGAATTCTCGTGCACGATGCTGTACACCGAACCCCGATCGATCTGCTCCTTCACGGCGGTATCGACGACGTCATCTGCATAACCCAGCACGATGGGGCCAACGGCACTCATCCAGTCCACATACTCATTGCCGTCCACGTCCCAGATCCGACAGCCCTTCGCGCGCTCGGCGTAGATCGGACTGACCCCCAACGCGGCGCGAGATGGACGCCGGCTGATCAACTGCGATGTGCCCGGAATCAGTTCGCGGGCGCGTTCGTAGATCTCGAAGGATCGTGCAACCGAATGCGTTGTTGCTGTCATGACAGACCTTGTGAAAAGGCGAAATCGGGCATCGTGGGTGCTACTCAGCAGGAAGATCTTGCAGATGACGTCCACCGGCGTCCAGTGGATACAGGCGTCGGCAGATGTTCTGGAAGTGCAGATTCCATTCACTGTGCACACAGGGCTCTGCAACCATGTGCACGGCCCCTGCCCACGACTCGAATCCTGCACGGAAGTGGGCGGCCGACTTCACCGCGATCGTCGACATCTGACGCGGATCCAGATCGAGGGTGCGCGCAAAAGCGGTGCAGAACGGCTGCTCACGTCGAGTCACGAGCAACACATGCACGCCATCCTGCTCGATATGGGCGGACGGCCCCATACATCCTTCGAGGCCGGCATACATGGGTCCGTCGTAGCGAAAACGCCCCTCGCGTGAGACAGCGACCACGTGCACACGCATGGCCACCGGTTCGCCCTGCATCGGACTCGACTTGGCGCCCACCTGCAGATCGATCTGGGCTCCGGCACCTGCCGCCAGGCACTGCTCGACCGCTTCGGGATCGACGATGTAGAGGACACACGCATCCTGCAGACCTCGCTCAATGAAGGTGCGCAGGACGCCGGTGCTGTCTCCCGGGGCGCCACCACCGGTGTTGTCATCTCGATCGGCCAGTACCAGAGGCCGTGGAGGATTCTCTCCAAGCTGGTCGAGGGTTTTGGCCGTTGTATAGCGTGGGAAATGCCACGTAGCACGCCGCTCCCAGATCCAAGCCCCCAGTTCGTCGGCCAGACACTGAGCCTGATGCAGATCTCCATCGGTCACGACGTAGACGGAGGCCCCTATACAGGGCACATCGGCCAGGGGATAGCAGGTAGCGATGGAGGCACAGAACCACACCGGGCAGTGCTTCGATTCGATGCAGTTCTGCAATCGCCTCCGACATGGGGGGATGGGATGTGACCTGATTCATCCCCCAGATCATGGGGATTCGGTGGACGGCCATGATCGGCACGAGCCCCTCGGTGAGGATCCGCATCAGGACATCAGCGCATTCCCGCCCACGCTCGGCCATATCGATCTCGGGGTACGTCTCTCTGCCGATCAACACATCTACAGCGTCGACCATCTCTTGTGACATATTGGTGTGGATATCGAGTTGCGCCAGGATGGGCACGCCACCCACGACCTCGCGCACTGCACGCAACTCGTAACTCTCGGCGTCATCGATCCCCTCCACCGCCATCGAACCGTGCAACTCGAGCAACACACCGTCGAGTTCACCTGCTGCGCGAAGCTCGGCCAGCAGTTCGCCGAGAATCTCGTCGAACAACGCGCGTGACGTACGGCCACTCGGGTGTGGTTCGGCGAAATAAGTAGGGATCAGTTCCAAGCCGTGTACTTCGGCACCTTCGATGAAACCACCTATCGGTGTGTTCGTGTCTGCGAAGGTGTCGATGATCTGTTGGCCCCGTTGCAGGCCACCAAGGCGTTCTTCGTAGTCCTGCCGCGTCGTCGGGACGGGCGTAAACGTGCTCGTTTCGTGGCTGATGGCGCCGATGGCGACACGCATGGATCTCGACTCCCAATTGGTGCATGAATCTGTTGATCACCCCCACGTGCGATCTGACCTGTGCCTGATCACAAAGGGGCAACCCTTCTGAGGCCGAGTATACAGCCACCGGAGGCGCAACAACAGGCAGGTGACGTCACCGGTTTCAGCCGCTACCATATCGGCCTCACTCAGACGGGAGGTCCTCGTGTTCTTCGAAGGCATCGAACGATTTCGGCAGCGACTGGCTGCTGGCGAAACATTGTGCGGGATCAGCATCTACGTCACCGATCCGCAGGTGACCGAAGCCGTCGCTGACAGTGTCGATTTTCTCTGGATCGACCTCGAACACGCTGCCATGGGGATCGAGGCGATGCGTGGCCATCTGCTGGCAGCACGATCCCGGCGTTGCCCCGTCGTCGTGCGCACGGCCAGTTCCGACATTGCGTCGATCAAACCGATCCTCGACGCAGGCGCACCGGGGATCGTCATCCCCCAGGTCACTTCGGCTGCAGAGGTCCAGCACGTCGTCGATGCCTGTCGATATCCGCCCCAGGGCAAACGTGGGTTCGGCCCCTTCACACCGACTGACTATGGTCGCCAGGAAGAGGGATACGTCGAGCGCGCGAACGATGCCGTGTTTGTTGCCGTCATGATCGAGTGTGTCGAGGCGGTGGACGCCATCGATGAGATTGTGGCCATTGACGGGCTCGATTCCATCGTCATCGGCCCCATGGATCTGTCGGGCTCCCTTGGAGTACTGGGCCAGGCGGATCATCCTGACGTGGTAGGTCGCATGGAGAAGGCCATTGGCGCGGCCCGGGCGAAAGGATTGCCCGTCGGCTCAGGAATGCCGGCCGATCCCGCCTTCGCCGCCCGGCAGGCGGCACGTGGCATTCAGTGGATGCAGGTCGGTGTCGATCTCGCCTATCTCACAAGTGGTGTCGATGCCACCATGCGATCTCTCGGCGACGCCCTTGGAACGGACTGACGTGTCAGACGGCATGGAGAGATACACCGAGGAAGATCTCCAGCGCGTCGGCATGGAGCTTCTCACCGCCTGCGGTGCCCCCGAAGAAGAGGCAGAACTCGTCGTCCACCATCTCGTGGAGGCGAGCCTCATGGGCATCGATTCCCATGGCGTGGTGCGGTATGTCATGTACGTGGAGGAGTGCCTGCAGGAGCGACTTCGCCCGGGCGCGCCGGTCACCATCGAACGTGAAACTCCGAGTTTGATCGTGGTGGATGGGGGCAACAACTTCGGCCAGGTTGGCGCCTATCGCATGGCCAAGGAAGTAGAACGAAAGGTAGCCGACACGGGCATCGCCTTCGCTGTCAGCCGGCGATGCCATCACGTGGGTCGCCTCGGTGCCTATCCGCAGAAGTTGGCCGAAGCGGGATTGTTCGCCTTCGCCGTAGCCAACAGCCATGCAGCGGGCCACTTCGTCGTTCCCTGGGGAGGTCGCGAGGGTCGGTTGGCGACCAATCCCCTCGCGTGGGCGGCACCCACCAGCGGCCATCCCGTGTTGTTGGACATGTCCACCAGCATGATGCCCGAGGGCAAAGTGCGCACAGCACTGCACGCAGGCACCCAGGTGCAGGCCGGTGCGATCATCGATGCACGCGGCGAGCCCACAACCGATCCTGCTTCGTTCTACGGCCCACCAAGAGGCGCGATTCTGCCATTCGGGGGTGATCTCGGCTTTCGCGGTTTCGGGTTGGGCCTACTGGTCGAGGTCCTGGGCAGCACGATCGCCGGCGAAGAACTGACCGAGAGTTTTCGTTACGTGAATGGTTTGGGTCTGCTGGCCATCGATGCTGCCGGCCTGTGCGGCGACAAGGCGAGATTCTCAGGTCTCGTCGACGACCTGGCTTCGTATGTGACGGACACCCCCCCGGCACCCGGACACGACGAGGTCATCATGCCGGGCGAGCGAGAATTCCGCCTTCTTCACGAACGCCGCCAAACCGGCATTCCCTTGGCCGACGAAAGTATTCGCCAGATCATCGACGTCGGTGAGCGTGTGGGTGTCCGTGTGGAACTATCCCCTCAAGCGTAACGCTCCTCAAACACACCCACGGCGGATCGCACGGTGGTCAGCGCCATGTCGACGCGGCCATCGAAGGTACCGAACATACCCATCTCGGTGCCGAAGGCCAGACCGTACGTGCGAGAGCAGAAATCCATCAGATTGAAGCCCTCTCCACGGCGGGACGCGTCGAGCCAGAACACGGCTTGCGGGGACATGTCGAACCACTTGGAGGGTGCGTCCTCCTCGGTGGCCAGCGTGGCGCCCGAGTCGGCGATCGCCTGAATCGTAGCCATGGCTGCTTTCTCTTCCCACTTCTGGCTCTCCGGATCAGGCTGGGTCCGTGCAGACAACCAGTAGCGGTCATCCATCCCTGCCGATTCGTGTAGATCGAAGCTGATGCCGGGTCGGATCTGATCCAGGAGTTGTCTCGTCACGCGCGGCTCGACCGGTGCCCACGCGGTGTCGTGAAACCGGTTGATATGGAGGATCTCTCCCTCCAGCGAGACGATCAGCGTGTAGGCGCGATCGAAGAGATTCGTTCCGTCGACGCCGATCTGTCCCGGTGGTTGATAGACCCTGCGACCGAGTAGCGGCGCCAGGTTCTCTGGCTGATCGCGATGGAGGGCCTTCATGCGACCGTAGCCATAGCCCTGCGGGTTCTTGCGCTTTGGTCCTGCCCGGAACCGGATGTCACCATCTTCGACGACCTCTCCCTTTGTCTCGGGTCGGGCACTTGCATACCCGTAGTCGCCGATCAGAGCGAGAAGGAAGTCATCATCCTCGAACAGGATCTGTCCCGCTTCCCGCAGGATCTCATCCAGTTGATCGAAGTCGTCGAAAGAAGGACGCTCACCCAACCCGAGACTCAATGCGTGCGCAAAACCATCGTGCCCGACGGGGTCGCGTGTTGGAATGACGTACACCTGGTGTTCTGTATCGAGTTCATCGATCAATTGCACAGCGGCCGATACACCGGCGTGTTCGGTGGAGTGACTCCCGGCGGTGATGAAGATGCCCGGCGTCTTGTCTCCCCCACCGCGCGCCACAACGATGGGTGACCCATCCACGCTGTTGCCCAGTACCGTCACATCCTGCGCCCGCCGACGCACATCGGCGAGAAGCTCTTCGTATTTGTTGTAGATCGTAGCCACTGCCATTCTCCCGTTTTCAAAGACGTCTATAGACGTTCGAAAGCCTGGCCAATCTCCGATTGGCCCAAGCGATCTGAAAAGCGACGCAGTATGTCGCTTTTCAGATCGCCGTCCATCCCCCATCTACCAGAAGCGTGTGACCCGTGATCATCGCCGACGCATCACTGGAGAGAAAAACGACGGCACCCACCACGTCCTCCGGTTGCCCCACCCGGCCCTTGGGGATCCGCTTCAGCAGGTCCTCCCGCATCTGTGGATCATCGAACGTAGACTGCGTCAGTGGCGTCAGGATGAAGGTCGGCCCTACAGCGTTGACATTGATATCGTATTGCGCCCACTCAAGCGCCAGCACGCGGGTCAGATTGACCACTCCCGCCTTGCTCGAACAGTACGCGGCGCGCCGGTAGTATCCAACAACACCATTGATGGAGGCCATGTTGACAATGCGACCTCCGCCTGCCTCTCGCATATGGCGAGCACACCGTTGGGACAGAAAGAACAACCCCTTGAGGTTCACATCCTGCACCTGATCCCAGTCCTTCTCTTCCAGATCCAGCGCGTCGGCCGGGACATTCACCCCCGCATTGTTGACGAGAATATCTACGCCTCCAAGCTGGTCGATCGCCCCCGCCACAAAATCATCGATACTGGTCAGGCCGGGCAATGCCAGCGGCAAAGGGAAAGCGCGACGACCATTGGATTCGATCGCCTTACAGACCTCGTCCAGTGCACCGACTCGATCGGGCAACTCGCTGACGGCCACATCGGCTCCGGCCTCCGACAGCGCGATGGCGACGGCCCGACCGATTCCGGAGCCGGCGCCACTGACGACGGCGCGACGTCCATCCAAGCCGAGGCTTGGCAACAGATTCGTCATCGTGTGCCTCCGCGCACTTCGACCTCAAGGGCTTGCTCCCACACTTTGATCATGGCCGCCTTCGACTCGCCGCCGAATCCTTGTGCCAAAGCCATGCGATAGGTCTGCATAGCCGCCGAAGCGACGGGCATGGCGGCGTGCTGCTCATTGGCCCGTTCCACGAGGGTTGTCATGTCCTTGTAAGCGCTGGCCAGCGGATATCCCTGGTCAAATCGCCGCACCATCGCTCGCGCGGCGTGATAGTCAAAGCCAAAGCTCTGGCCCGAACCGGTGGACACGACCTGGTACACCTTCTCTGGATCCAGGCCGAGTCGCACGGCCAGGGGCAACATCTCGGCCATGGCAGCAATGGAGATATTGTAGAGCACATTGTTCGTCATTTTCATCAGCTGACCACTGCCGGACGGGCCCATGTGAAGGACCAGCTCGCCCATCTCCTTGAGCAAGGGCTCGCATCGCGAGTAGGCTGCGGCATCGCCGCCGACCATAATCGTCAGCGTTCCGTCGGCGGCACGTGTCTCCATGCCACTTACGGGGGCGTCGAGAAAAGCCACATCCTCTTCCATCAGGCGCTGTGCGATGTCACGCGTCTTGTCCGGATGGGTCGTGCCACAGTCGATCACATCAGATCCGGGTTGCAGGCTCTGCAACAGCCCTCCCTCACCGAACAGGACACGTTCTACGACGACGACATCGGGCAACGACAGGATGATCCGTTTGCAGGATTGACCGAGTCGCGCCACATTCTCTGCCACGATGGCACCCTCTCGCTCCAACAGCTCACAAGCATCGGGGCGAGTATCGTAGACCCAGAGGGGAACATCCATCGCGACCAATCGAGCGGCCATGCCACTGCCCATCGAGCCAAGTCCGATGAATCCGATATTTTCGACCACCTTGATCCTCCTGCTGATCTGTGTTCTATGAACGAGCTCGTACGCTGCTGCCTCTACACACTGGCCCTGGGCCAAGGTTCACGATGAGCAAGAGCCGCATTCGCCAGCTCGACACCGACGCGCTTGACGACGACCAGCGTCGCGTATACGACACCATCATCGCCTCCCGTGGCAATGCGCACGGCCCCTTCCGGATCTGGCTGCACAGTCCCGAGTTGGCCGACAAGGCGCAGCAATTGGGAGAATATGTCCGGTTCCAGTCACGGCTCGAGCCGCGATTCTCAGAACTGGCCATTCTCGTGACATCGAGAGCCTGGGACTGCAAGACCGAATGGTCCCTCCATGAACCGCATGCGCTCGAGGCCGGTATCGCACCCGAACTGCTTGAGGCGGTCCGCCTGTCCCAGTATCCGGAGTTCGAGCGCGAAGACGAACAGAGTGTCTACGACTTCACGGCCGAACTCGTGTACAATCGGTTCGTGCAGGAGCGCACCTTCGCCAATGCCGTCGCTACCGTCGGCGACGCCGGTGTCGTCGACCTAACGGGCCTCGTCGGCTACTACTCAATGGTAGCCATGACGCTGAATGCGTTTCAGGTGCCCCTGCCCGAAGGTACGAAACCTCTGCTCGTCGACTGCCCCACCTTTCGATAGACCGAGGTTCCAGGAGCACTCCCTCAGACTGACGGGAGACCTTTGAGCAGTTCGTCGGCGCTCACAGAATACTTGCCGAACATTTCGAGAAGCATTACGGCGCCCCTCGTCTGCCACAACCCGTCGTGTGTCTGGGCAGACTCCATGCCCGTCGTACAGTCGCGAACGATCACGACATCATATCCCCGTCTCGACATGTCCAGGGTCCCATAGTCTCGATGCAGGATGCAGGCGTTGGTATTGAAACCGGCGTAGACGAGGCTCGTCACGCCCTCCTGCTTGCACCACAGGTGTAACTCCTCTCCAGTGGCCACCACCGGCTCGTCACCCACGGGCTGGACATCTGGGTGGAGACCCTTGCCTGCACGAAGCTGCTCACGCTCCGCATTGCGGGGCTCGTGAGGCAGCGCGTATCTGGCGTATTCCCCTTGCCGCTTGCGGAACGCCTGGGGAGGCCAATCCTGCTCGACAGGCCAGGTCGGGCGGTCCCATCCCTCCAGTTGCAGCCAGTTTGGGTGCCCGTCGGCCTGCTCCGGTGAGGGGGCGTGGACCATGCGTACACCAGCCTCGCGACAAGCGCTCACGAGGGGCCGCAGCTTCTCCTGAATGATCTGCTCGGCTCGCTGCTCGGTGTCTTTCAGGTAGTGTCGATCCCACACGTCCAGCAGCACGAAGGCGCCCTGTGACAGAGGGACTTCCCAGTCGAGATGGGCATACTCTGTGTTCGCTTCGATCCAGTCGACCCCCTCGTCGACATGCCAGCGGTGATATCGGGCAGGAAACTGCCAAGTTCTCTCATCAGACGTCATGAGTCGCTCATTCTCGAATCGGGGGTCTCGGGTTTGCCCGTTTGGGCCTCCATTTCGATAGCTCGCAGAATCATCGCCTCCGCTTCACGTGCGTCGAAAGGTTTCTGCAGGGCCAGGTCGAAACTGGCCAGTCGTGGATCGGTCGGAACAAGGGACCAACCCGTCATGAGCACCAGAGTCAGGGACTGTTCGAGTTTCGCCAGACGGGCAACCTCGTCACCACTGACGCCTGGCAGTCCGAGGTCAAGGACCGCCACTCGATAGCGCCCAGAGCGCAGACGTTCGAGAGCAAGATCGCCACGATCGATGAAGTCAGGGTGGTAACCCAACTGTCGTACGCAGTCCTCAAGGACCATGGCGACGATCCCCTCATCTTCAGCGATCAAAATCCGACGACCGGCGTGCTCATCGACGTCACCGTTCGGCTGTGACTGCTTTTCGGGCGGCGGGCCATCCCAAACGGGGATCTGAATACGGAAGGTCGTGCCCGCGTTTAGCGGACTGTCGACGGCCACATCTCCTCCCCAGTCCCGGATCGCGCGATAGGCCGTAGCCAATCCCAGTCCGGAGCCTACGTCCACCTTTTGTCGTGAAGAAAGGCTCGAATATCTTTGTCCCCCGACGATCTTGTACTGGCGACTGCATGACCTCGAAGGGCCGCCGCGCCGCCCCGTCTCCCACGACCTGTTCCTGCCCCTGATCGGTGTCGCCAAGGGTCAATTCTGGAATCGCCTCTGGGAGGTCATGTCCAATCAAGCTTGTGGAAGGGCGTTGCAGAATCTGTTCTGCAGCTCGATTGACGTCGATGATCAGGCCGTTGACTCCGACGACGATAACCCCTTCCCACAGGCCCTCGACAACCATGTCTCTAGCCACGGGCACGACGTCCAGAAAGTGCAGACGCAGCAGTCCGAAGGCGACGGCAATACTGAGTGTGGAGAAGGCAAAGGGTGTGAGATCGAGGTAAGGAAAAGGGCTCAAGCCGGCCAGATAGATGGCATTGGCAATCCAGGGAGCAAGGGTTCCCACCAACACGAACATCGCCTGGACGCGGTAGAGGAACGGTGATCGCAGGATCACCGGCACCATCATGAGCGTTCCCAGGAGCATCATCACATAGGCATACGCAGTGTGGACCCAGAAGAAGGATCCATACTGCCACTGCACCAGAATTGCACCACCTACCTCGATTGCTGTGGCACCCGTACGTAGATACGGATAGAGGTCACTACCCCACGCGAGAAACACGACGACTGCAGGTTCGACAAACAGCAGTGCCATGACCCACCGCGGCAACCAGCGATCGCGGTTGGTGTACTGGACGGTGAAGATGAGCCAGAGAACGGGGATACACGAGATGAAGATGTACTGGACATTTGCCCACAGCGTCTGGGCGGGCAGATTGCTGCAGGACAGCTCGAGCGCGTACGTCAGGTCCCACACCGACACGGTCGCGAAAAGAAGGGTTGTCGCCAGCGTGCCCGTCGTCCGGCGTCGGCGAAAGACGATGCCGGTCAGCGCCAGACAGGCTGCCGCCGTGATCAGCAGAAACGGCGTATAGGGCGTAAACTGCCAGTTCATCTCAGGCAGGCTCCGCAGATTCGATCAGATCGCCCGTCAGAACTGAGTAACCCACTCCGACTTCGACATCCCGCACCGACGCGGCTGTGATCTCGAGGTTGTCGAGCGTGTCGGCCATCTCGATGGCGGATGTGGCGTCGCGCACGAGTACGACGTCGTATCCACGGGCCGCCATCGCCCGCATGCCGTAGTCGCGGTGAAGGACACACATATTGGCCGCGAACCCCACGTAGAAGAGTGTGTAGACCTCGCGAGCATGCAGGAGTCGATGGAGCTGATCGCCATCGAAGATGACCTGGTCGCCTTCAGATGGCTCTACATCATCGATGACCCGACGCTCAGTGATGATTCGTTCGAACTCTTCGTCTCGTGCCTCCTGAGGACGACCCAGTTCGGCATGAGGTCCCGTCTTGGAGCGGAATTCCTCCGGGGGCCAGTCATCGCGCCCCTCACCGGCACGCCGCGGCCCTGCTTCGTCGGGGACCAGATGCGAATACCGGGGTTCACAGTTTGGGCTCGGTGCATGGATCACCTGCGCGCCGAACCGATCAAAGGTCTCTATCAGAGGCGCGATTCTTTCCCGCGTGATCTTCTCACCGCGTGCCAGATGGGTTGTGATGTAGTGCTCACTCCACACGTCGACGAGAATCAACGCCGTGTGTTGGGTCGGCAGCTGCCAGTGCAATTGGCGACGCTCGAAGCGTGCCTCCACCATCCCCGACAACCGCGGGAGGTAGTAATAATCCACTTCCACATTCCACACGTGCCCCATCAGAAGGCCAGCAACTCGTTCTGGGCATCGATGCGCCGGGAACGATTGAAGTGGTAGACAGAAACGCCCTGCGACACTTCGACAGGTTCACGAATCAGCAGTTCGGCCCAGCTGTCTCGATGGAAGGCGATGTAGGCCAGCTGCATACCTTGAATCAGATCGCCGAAGGGCAACGAGGCGTCTACGACCAATACCGGCCCCGTATCGGGTTGGGTGAAACCCTCGTCATCGTTCGCATTCACGGTCTTGACCGGATACTCGATAGTGATCTCATAGGGGCCGTCCGTGTACTGCGTGCGTGCCACCATGATTCGATTGTCGAGCACCGCTTGCGCGGAACCGGCCCGATCGAGCGACTCCGCCTCAGCATGGGTCAGATCGATCCGAGCGAATTCATACACATCTGCCGTACGCACGACCTGGCGTTCCGGCTGCATCCCCAGTTCGGGCGGGTGAAAGGGAATCTGCTTACCAGCGATCTCGTAGGTCTTGATACCGATCGCTTCGCCATCATCGCTCAACACCTGAATGAAATCAGAATTGGGCTGGGGCCAGATATCACGCTCGGCGCCAACAGCTTCTGTCTTGCAGCTGTCCCCGAGAGCGAACCGACGTTGTCGCGTCCCCTCCCGTACCGTACAGAGGCAGTCCAGAGGCATCCGCGCGTTGTTGGTTGGGTATGGCGGTGGCAGCGTTACGGTACCCAGGGGCAACTTGCTGGTGTCGATGCGCCACCACAGAAACGAACGGGCAAAGTCGATGGCCTGCGTCACTCAGGTGCTCCACTCAACAAGGTCGTCCAGCCGCCGTCGGCGACTGCGACCCGGCCTTTCAATGAGAATCGATCGAGAATACCCATTCAGTCACCTTGGCGGTTGGAGCTGTCCATAATCAGTGTTGATCTCGACGTGGAAGGATCGGTTGTGCCTTGAGTTCACGAATCAGATCGACGAGTCCATCCACGGCGGCTTCGAGCCACGCCGTGCCCTTCTCTGGAGTCGCCTTCGTCGCGTCCCCCAGAACGCCGCTGGCTGTCTGTGAACTCCAGAACGGCACCAGTCGTGCCCCCGACCCCTCGGGATGGGTGCCGGCGAGCAGATCGGTGCGGAAGCTGTGCTGCATGGGCGAACGCTCGTCGACGGCTTTGTCCATCTCCACCAGCTCGGGCTTGAGCGCCAGGTAGAGCGCTGTTTCATACTCCCCGCCATGTGACGTGCCTCCGTAATCGGAATCGCGCAGCTCGGTGCCCGCCGTCTTCGCCTTGCGCAGATCCCAGTGATTCACCGAAGCACAGTAGGCTTGCCCCTCGTTGGCAAGCACCGTGAGGCGCGCCGCCAGATCGAGGGGTGACGCGTTCGAGCCATGTCCATTGACGATCAGAATCCGTTCAAAACCATGGTGCGAGAGACTCTTGCACACGTCACGCACGTATTTGATGAACGTGTCCCATTCGATCGTCAACGTACCGTGGAAGTCCATGTGGTGAGGGCTGTAACCATGGGGAATCGCCGGAACCAACACCGCCTCGTCTGGAATCTGAGCCACGGCCCGTTCGCAGATCCCCGTGCACAGAACGACGTCCGTGTCCACGGGCAGGTGGGGGCCATGTTCCTCATAGGTGGCCACGGGCAGGACGGCCACCTTACCGGCCTGGGCCGCGTCACGAATCTCATTCCAGATCATCTCGGCGAAGCGATACTTGCCCATCTCGTCACCTTGTGGCCAATAGGTTCGTGTTCTGAGAGGCGGAAAACTAACACATCCCTCAGTGTGCCGCGATGAATTGACCACCTTCGGCGACAGGTGCTTCTTCAGCGCTACTTGGCAATCCAAGCAGGACCTGACCCCGCCTCACCGTCTGGAGCCACGCCGTCATGCCCCCACTCTGCGCCTCAGTTCCGTGTCACGAGCCACCCGCCTGGGCCGTCTGGCAGCGCCGCCTGTTCGAAACGATGGAAGCTGCAATCGATCCGTATACGGAAGCGTACTGCGAAGAGAATGGCCGGCTCATCTACCGTCACGAGACCGCCCACAGTCTCGATGATTTCTACGAAGCCTTCTTCAACTGGCCCCTGCTCTATCAGCTGGGCGGTGGCGATCACCTGATGGAACGCGCCCATCGCCACTTCGAGGCGGTGACGCGCCAGCTCACCGACTTCGGTCTCGTCGACCAGGAGTATGCCGTCACGGACGATCAGTTTCACCAGGCCGAAAGTGACATCTTCTTCTACAACCTGTGCCTCGCCGATCCAGGTAATGACAGATCGATCGAACGCGCCGCACGATTTGCTGATTTCTACACCGGCCACGACCCCCGTGTCGACAACTGGGATCCCCAGCACCGCATCATCCGTTCGGCCTACAATGGTTCGGGGGGTGCACGCCTCGACTTCTATGGCGACGACATGTCTTACGGATGGTCAGCGGGGATGGCCGTCTACGGCCTGCCCCACTACGACGTGCCGGGTGTCGAAACCGCCGAGGATTTGAAGGATCCCACAAAGGCTCGCGCCATGGGCCAGACGATGGCGCGGCGCATGGGACGCGGTGATTCCATCGCCAATCTGCATGTGACCAGCCTGATCACCAACGCCTACCTGCTCACAGGTGAGGATCGATATCGACGGTGGCTCCTCGACTACACCGAGGCGTGGATCGAACGGGCCAACGCCAACGACGGTCTGCTGCCCGACAATGTGGGACTCAACGGCCAGGTGGGTGAAACGATGGACGGCAAGTGGTTCGGCGGCCTCTACGGCTGGACCTGGCCCCATGGCTTCTACAACATCCAGCAGGCCGCCCTCGTTGCCGCCGCCAACGCGCAGTTGGTCACGGGGGACTCGGGATACCTCGACCTGCCTCGCCGACAGCACGACCGCATCATGGCCTTGGGTGAACGCCGCGATATGCGTCAGTCTCACATGAGCCTCGAACACCACTGGATCGGCCAGTGGCGCGCCCTGGAAAAGTCAGACACATACGAGAACCTGTTGGTCCCCTATCGCATCGGAGATGCAGGTTGGTTCGATTGGCAGCCCATGTCACCGATTTATCCAGCGACCCTGTGGAGTCTCTCCCAGTCGACGGGAGACTGGCAGCGCCTTGAGGATCTGCGCTCCGCCGAATCTTACGACTGGCGCGAAGTGATCTCCTTCAGGAACAAGGAGGACGCAGGCCACGAACAGCCGTGGCTGCGATTCCTGGCTGGGGATAACCCGACGGCGCCCGAATGGATCAGCGCCGCAGCCTACGGGGAGGTCTGTCGCCGCATGGATCTGATCCGTGATGATGATGAAGCGGCGACGCATGCCGATGTCCACCGCTGGCAACACACGAATCCGGTCTCTACCGAGGCCCTGGTGCAGCAGACCCTGGGCGCCCCGCAGACGATCTACAACGGCGGCCTGCTGCATGCACGTGTCAGATATGCCGACCGGATCGCTCAACGCCCGGGTCTGCCACCGGATGTGGCGGCGCTGGTGTCAGATCTGAAGAGTGGCTCCACGACGGTGACCTTGGTGAATCTGAGCGCCCTTCACGAGCGCCGACTCGCAGTCCGCGCCGGCGCACTCGGCGAACACAGATTCGGCCGGGTTCGTTATGACCGACGGCGCAGCGATTACCCCGGCCCCAGTCCTGACTATGCCGCAGAGTCTCTGCAGCGAGGCTGGGAGACGCAGTTGATCGACGACGTTCATGTTGCCGTCGATCTGCCCCCGGGGATGCAGATCACATTGGAGTTGGAAACCCATCGCTACGCAAATACGTCGCCGAGCGCTGGCCTGGCGTGGCCTCCCCTCGACGCTTGATGTGCAGTTCAGGCGGTAATGTCGATCCGGCCACCAGGCGGGTGTGGAGTACCAAAGCCGAACACATCGTCCTCGTCGCTCGATGCCGATTCAGTGTCGTCTGCATGATGGGACGACGTCTCTTCGGGCCGTGGTGTCAGCTGTCGTTCAAGGTGGAGTTGTCCCCCCGCCGGCGCCTTTCCCGGGCCGTAAGCGCTACGGCTCTTCGTAGAACGAGGCCAAGGGCGGAAACATGTCATCGGGTGGGATGGTGTCGGGTGCCAGCTGTAGCGGATCCGTCACCACGTGTTTCTTGCCCGAATATCGGGCACTCGCATCGACGAAGATGATGACGAACCCTACTCGCCAGTCCTCCAACTGATTCGGCCCCGCCATGTGGAATGTCATCCTGTAATGAAACGTGCAGTCCCCCGCTTGCAGCGGCAGCGTCACTCGCGGCCCCCAGCCGATTTCAGGCGCGATCTCCGGCCAGGCGTCCTGATCGTTGGTTCCCATATCTGCCACATCCAACATCCTGTGTGACCCGGCCACGAAGGACATGCACCCCATCTCGACGGGTTTGTCCTGCAGAGCAATCCACGCCGAGAGTGCATTCGCACCTCGATACATAGGGCCACTTCACCAGGTCCTGATGAAACGCGGTCGGCACATCCAATGCCGGCATCTTCGCCAGAATGTGATCGTGCCAGATTCGCAGTCGTGTCTCCGCCAGTTTCTCTGCTACGGCAGCGACATTCGGATGCTGTGTCAGGGTTTTCAGAACCGGATCGTCCCGCCAGACGTTCACCTTCTGATTGAAGGGCCGATCCGGATTCCGCGGCATCGCCTCCAGCAGATCCATCGCGATCTTGCAGAATCGTGACGCTTCGTCAGGCGTGATGATCTGCGGCACCTTCACTACACCATCGCGACGACACGTCTGCAGCATCTCGTCCGTTACCAATGTCGTGTTCATTATGCTCTTCATCCTGCACCTTTTGCAGACATTTTTCTACCATGGATGTGGTATCATTTGGTAGTCACTATATTTAGGATCACCCCGAACACCAGGCCCCACATGACGATGAATCCGCCAAGCATCTGATACGCTCCGCACGGGTTATAGGGGCCACATTCCACCGGCTTTCTATGGTTCCCCAAAATAGGGGGGTGACACGGAAGGCCAAGAATGCGTACACTATGACCTTCTCACCTCGCCGCGATGGAGATAACTGCCAAGTGAACTACGACAGTTGGACCGACGACGACGTTAGCCTGCAGACGTATTTCGATGAAATCGGAAACTCCCAGCCCCTGTCCCGTGAGAAAGAAGCCGAGCTGGCGGAGCGCATCGCCGCCGGTGATGAGAGAGCGCGTGAAGAGCTCGCCGAGGCGAATCTGCTCTTCGTTGTTACCGTAGCAAAGAAATACCGCAATCGCGGTTTGTCCTTTCCCGAGTTGATCAGTGCCGGCAATGTCGGTCTTATGACCGCCGTCGATCGTTTCGACGCTACCCGCGGTTTCAAGTTCATCTCTTATGCTGTGTGGTGGATTCGCCAGGCCATTCAGCAAGCCCTGGCCGAAGACAGCCGCACCGTCCGCCTGCCCATCAATCGTATCAGCCTTCTGCACAAGATCGCCCGTATGCGTCAGCAACTGGGCGAGGCCAATGGTGGTGAGCCTCAGGATGAAGAGATTGCCGCCGCTCTCGACCTGTCGGTCTCTGAAGTTCGTGACACCATGCTCAGCGGCCGCCGTTCGGTATCGCTGGATCGGGCTGCCTTCGACGAAGACGAGGATTCGACACTCCTTAAGCGTCTGGCCGATCCCGACCAGGAATCACCGGACGAGATCATCACCCGCTCCTCGAGTCAGCAGCAACTCGAAGCGGTTCTGGGTGACCTCGACGAGCGCGAGCATTCCATCGTGCGGTCCTATTTCGGCCTCGATGGCTCCGAGCCCATGACGCTCGAGCAGATCGGTGACCGCATGGGCCTGACGCGCGAACGAATCCGTCAGTTGAAAGAGCGCGCCTTCAGTAAGCTTCGTCACCCGTCTCGGCGTGAAGCATTGCGGTCTCTCGAAGGCTAGCGATACACCATCTAGCAGGCGGCGACATTCCTACCAGCATCTCAGCCAGGATCCCAAGCATGGGATCCTGGCTTCTTTTTTGCCCGCAGACAGCGAGAGCTGTCAATCCCGGCGTTGACAGAGTCCTCCTGATCGGCCTTCCGTGCCTCGTAGACACTCTTCGAGGACGTGCCGTGCAAAGCTTCCGGCAGTTTCCAGCGGTTGCAACGATTCTGATCAAGCTGAGTCTGGTCGGTTGCACATCGACCGCAGAGGACCATCTCGAAGACTTGCTGGACGGCAGCGTCGAGCACGAGCAGGTCAAGCATGAGTTCCTCCTTGCCCGCGAGCGTGCCGTCGAGCCCCTTCTCGACGCCTTCGATGACCATCGCTTCGCACCCGTTCGGGGCCAGCTGGTAGAGATCCTCTTCAGTCTGTCCATGCGCCTCGACGATACCCGGCTCAGTGACGCCCTGAGTGAGCTACCTGACGTCTGATCCAGATCCGGATGTACGCGCTCTCATCGCGGAGAGCGCCGTCCTCTACAACCGGGTCGACATGGCTGCCGCCTTCTTGCAGGCACTTGAGGATGAAGCTCCTCTGGTTCGCCAGCAGGCCCTGGCAGGCCTGGCGGCGATGGAATCGCGGCTGGACAGCGCTCAGCAACACACCCTTGCCGTCCGATCTCGCGAATTGCTGCAGGATTCTTCCGCGGGTGTGAGGCTCGAAGCACAGACGCGCACTGCAGCCATCGTGGCCAAGTGACAAGCCCAGGCAACTCAACTTCAGCTGCAGGCCATGCTGTCAGAGGCGGAAGACCTTCATCGACGGGCTATTGAGTATACCCGGGGAAGCAAGCAGGCGTACTACGGATTGGGGTGGTTTCTGTGCGAAATAGATCGACACGAGCAGGGCTTCGAACTGCTGCGTGACCATGGTTTGCTGTTGAACGTACCGCGCATCCAGGAGGCGCCTGTCATCGATGGTCGCCTCGATGACGGGGCTTGGGCCACGGCTGCGCGGGCAGATCCCCTCTACAAATTCTTCTGGGAGAGTCCGGCGTGGCTCCAGCCCGATGGGATCGTCTCGCACTTTCTCGCCACCCACACAGCGCAAACCCTCTACATCGGCTTTCACGGTCACGACGATCACCCCGACAGCCTCGTGGCCAAGATCATCGAGCCTCTGAATCCCACTGACGACGGGCAGAGCAACGATGGCTTTTTGTCAGATGATATCATCGAGTTGATGCTCGACACCGATCTCGATCGCAAGAGTTTCATCCACATGGGGATCAACAGCCGGGGCGTTCGCGCCGACCAGTTCAACTTCATGGGCCCCGATGGCCCCTATGACGACCGTGCGACCTATGCGGCACAGGTCGAAGTCGGGGCCCACATAGGTGAGGATTTCTGGTCGTTGGAGATCGCCTTCCCCTTCGACCAGCGGCACATGTCGCGCCCGCAAGCCGGACAGGTGTGGGGCTTCAACCTCGTGCGAAACTTCCGTGGCCAGGAATACCTGCAGTGGGTGCGCACGTACGGAAGCGGCCTGCAGCCACAGCACTTCGGGTTCCTTCGCTTTCCCTAGTGTGTTCAGGATCAATCGTCGACTTCGCACCGAGATGGGCCATCACTCCGACTCGAGGCGGAAGTAGACGTCGTCTTCGGAGGTAATTCTGAAGCCGTGCTGTTCGTAGAACTCGACGGCCCTGACATTGATTCTCATACATTTCAGGCGAACGGGTAGCGACAGTTCCGTCGCTCTCTCCATGATGAGGCGAAGACATTCGCTTCCGAGGCCGCTGCCTCGCTGGTCTGGGTGGATGAAGAGCTGATTGAGCTTGAGGTGGTCCGATTGAACCACCAGCGCTACGACACCGACTGCCTCGTCCGATCGCTCGACGATCAGGAACTCCTACTCCGCAAACCGGCGAACGTGCTGTGCGCGTTGATCGGTTTCGCCCCACTCCTTCACCTGTTCGACATATCCACGGAAGGCGGCTTCCTTCACGCGATACGCGAACTCCGAATCCCTTGGTTCGGCGAGGCGTAGGCGAATCGCAATAGCCCGCTATTTTCCGAAGCCGTCGTCAAAAGACAACGAGACAATGTGCATGTTGGTTGGACCTCCTGCCTACATCTGGCCCGCACGAGGCACGGCGGGTTCGTCATACCGAAGCTCCAACTCGGCCTGATAGACCACTCGATCATCCTCTATGTCGGTGAAGCGGCTCGTCATCTCCACCTCCACGCGGTTGTCACCCTCGATCAGTTGGTCGGGTGATAGATCGAAGTAGAACCAGTAGTGGGTGCTGATACGCTCCTGAAAACCAGCTCGCACCGCGGCATAGGGGACCAGTCCGCCGTAGAAGTGTTCCACCTTTGTCGGTGTTGTGGGCACACCATTAAAAGAGAATCTCAGTTCATCTCGTGGACAGGTCTGAATGATCCGAATCCCCAGGTGACCACTAACCAGCGCCCCATCGGCCCGAGCCGACGTCAACCGATCGTCTACTTGCAGGGGTACCACAAGCGGATGTCCTTCGATGAGCGTCGCTGGCAAGGCCCTAGGCGGCAGACGAGAATCGGCCCCGTCGTTCTGCTGGGATGCTGCGTAGAGCTTCGTTTTGCGCTCGTAGATCTCCGGGTCACTCAACTCACGAAGGATCTGATACTCCCTTTCGCCGTGGGGCCACTGTAGATCGTGCAGGTAGAGGCCGTTGGCTCCGAGTTTGTGGAGTCGTGTCGCCAGCGCTCGCAGCATCTCCATGGGCGCCAGGTGAAAGCGATCGTCATTCGGCACGCCAGCTAGCGAAGGATACACACCGACACCGGTGGCGCGGGCAGAATCGACGAGCCATTGAATGGGCATGTCCGCGTCGAGCACGCCACCGGGTAGAGCAGGGATCACGAGATCCAGCAGTCCGTCCTTCAGCCACTGCCGCACGTCGAGGCCCGCTTCCAGATTGACCTCTTCCACGGCGTGAGCGCGTGTCGCGAGAACGAGTTTCTCGCCCCGCTGCTGGCCGATTCGATCGAGTAAGGTTCGGACCCTTCGCACGAAGCTCGTCATCACAGGCGCCAGTTCGCGCTTTGGCCGGCGCAAAGAACACATTCACATAGGGGTCCATCTCCAGACCATCGGCGCGGTAGCGTCCACAGACTTCCTCGATGACGTCCAGTCTCTCTTGCTGCACCTGCTCCAGTTCGAAATTCGCGCAAGTCGCAGCGTACGGATGATCACCGGCTGCCTGGGCGCCGATCATGATCTCGGGCTGATCTCGCTTGAGTTTTCCGAACATGTAGTAGTTACCGTCGCTATCGGAACTGGCGTCGTTCATGCGCAGGCTGCACATGATACGCAGGGCTTTTCCGTGGGCTCGGTCGACGACGATCTGCAGGGGATCCTTCCCGGCTTCGATGGCCTGACAGGAATTCTCGTAAGCTCGCCACCACATGACGCCATGATTGTGGGAAGGCGTTTGCTCACCCCAACGCAGACCGACTTGCGTGTCGTGGAGGAACGTCTGCCCCGAGGCCAGGCCGTAGGACAGCAGGTCCACGTGGGTACCAAGCAGCTCGTCGACGGGCTGGCGAATCTGCTGCGCCGACATGGGCGGGTCGTAGCGGTAGAAGCTGTAGTGACGGCTATCGTTGTAATAGATCAGTCGAGGTCGGTACATCGTCAGTTGATCTTCTCTGTCATGGGGCCTGCGGCTGTTTGCGACCACATTTTCTCAAAGGCTGCCGATCCGTCGTTGTGCCAGTAGGTCAGATCTACGGGCAGATCATAACCGTCGCCGACGCCTGGCAGGTGAAGATGGATGTCTCGCGGCAGGTTGATGATCGGCGGTCGTGCGCAGGTGACGTATCCAGGACCGTGATCGATGCGCAGCAGGGCGTTGGGCAACGGATCCACCGATCGTTCCGTCAAACGCAACAGCTTCTCCCGGTCGAGGGTAATGCCCAGACCTGGCCGTTCGGGCACCTCCACCTGGCCGCCGATCACGGGCAGTTCCACCACGTCTTCCGACCACATGCGTCCCAGCGTCACGTGATGCAGTGTGGCCCTCTCGAGAGCGGCAGCCATATGCACCACCATGGCGAGCGTGATGTTGCCGCCATTGTTCTGCATCATGAAAGGCACATTCGCCGCTTCGTACAGACCGGCACGTCTCAGAGTTTGGCCGACGGGTGAATGACCGAGCATGTAACCGTCGGCGACACCCATCATTGCCTCGCGCCCCCCGAGTGGACAGTGGTGGAGGATGATGGGCAGGGGTGAACGCTCCCGCAGGTGAATGTGTCCCTGCAGGTCATGACTTCTCACGGGGTCTTCGATGAGCCCTGCCGCTGGGAACTGCGCCAACTGCCGCGCGAGGGTCAGCACCTCGTCGGGTGAGTTATCGAAGTTGATATCGTAGTGGATCTTGAAACCATCCGGCGCCACCTGCTCCATGGCTCGTGTCTGTTCGATGACATTGTGCAGGTGGTAGGTGTGGAACTTCAGCCACCGGTGCCCCTTCGAGACGGCATCCTCCAACTCCTGCGCCATTCGTGCAGGGGTTTGTGAGACGGTCCAACTCGACACAGGCACCCAGGACCGAACCTTGGGGCCGATCAACTGATAAGCTGGCACCTCCATCGCCTTGCCCACCAGATCGTAGATGGCCGGTGCGATCCAGATCGGCAGACTCGGATGCCCCAGCCATCTGGCGGGATTCGTACCCCGCAGGGGTTCGACATCGGCCACCCTTACATCACGACAGGGCCCCTCCCACTCCGTGATCCCCTCAAGGCCGTTGTCGGTGTGTAAGACAACGACGGTGCGCGTGTCCCAGTTGCCCCCCGATGACAAGCGAACCTCGTCACGATTCCATTCGGGGATCGGCGGGTGGATCTCGTGCAATTCGATGTCAGTGATTCTCATCTGCCGACCTCTCTACTCGGGCACGTCCGGCGGGCCCTCGTAACCGATGCTCTGCCATCCGGCCACGTCGCCCCCCTTCTCGCGATAGAGTGCTGGATACAGTCGCATTGACCTGTCCTCAAAGGGCAGTTCGATGCGTTTGCCACCGTCATCGGCAGAGCGCACCAGCGCCATGGCAACTTCCAGGGCGTGGGCATAGTCGGCACCGCTGGATGGCGGTTCTTCACCCGACTCGAAGGACTCGATCAGCGACCGGATGCGACCGTTGAACATCTCCTTCTCGGGAGGTGGCGTATTCAGAAACTCGGGAAAGACGGGACTCCTGCTGGCTCCCTTCCCCTGCAACAGCACCGGCTGTGGCGATGAAAGGAAGACCTGCCCTTCCTCACCCCCGATCGACAGGAAACAGGTGGGCCAGTTCTCTTTCTCAGCCGGCGGTGGAATGTCGCATGTGATCCCACCTGAAAGGCCCAGTCGACCGTAGGCGGGTCGATCCTTCTCGACCTCTGGGCCGTCGGGATAGGCGACGTAACGAGGCACCGGTGCCAAGGTTTGCCCCTCGACCCACTCCACGTCCATGCCCGTGAAAATGCGCAGTGCCGAAAGCTGTACGCACCCACCACCAGAAACCTCTACGGGCAGACTGCCCGGAATGGTGGCGTGGGTGGGCTGGCCGATCCCGCCGGCTTTGATCCAATCGAAGACATCGGCCATATACGGTGTGATCCACATCGACTGACCGCAGGCAAACAACGTCCCCCGTTCACGGCAAACCCGCACGATCTCGTCTGCATGTGACAGCTCGACGGCGAGCGGTTTCTCGCAGGACACGACGCGCACACCCGCTTCGGCGCAGGCCAGTACGATGGGCCGATTCTGCCCCACGGGGACGATGGCCGATACGACATCGGGCACCTCACGTGCGAAAAGCTCCTCTACCGTATCGAAGACCGCCTTCGCACCATAACGATCAGCAAAGGCCTGGCGGCGATCCTTCGCCTGGTCGACGAGGGCAACGATTTCACAGTCGGGATGCTCCGCGTAGGCGCGCATGTAGAAGCGCCCCCATGTACCCGCCCCCCCGACGACGGCGACTCTGTATTTCGGCATCTGAAGTGTCTCCTTTTAGTCTCCTGAGGAGGCAATGTGGGTTGGTACCCGGTGTTGAGGCAAGCCTTGCCCTGCAAGTGTCGTACGCGCGACACTACACAGTGACACCTGACGAAGAAAATGGTGGCAGGGCATTGCCGGGGGCGGAGAAGACGCTTAGCCCCCCTCGAGGCGGCGAAACGGGAGGCCCGCGAGGAGGCCCAGATCAAAGGTGAACTTCCGTTTCTTCAGCTGCAGACGATCGTCCCCATCAGGGCTGTTGGATTCCCCGATCGGCATCTGTGGGATGACGACGTGCACGTCATCCCCAGTACTGTTTTGGTGTAGATGTGGCCGATCACGAGATCGACCTTTCCGCCGAACACACAGAAGTTCGCTGGCTGAGTATGACGGCAACAAGACGGCATTGTGGGAGTTGGATCAGCGCCTGGTGCAGCGTTGACCTCCCGGCTAGCGTTCCTTTGCGTAGCGGCGCGCCAGAAGGCACGTCAACCGAAAGCTTCAGCGTCGCCTTCGATCTGAGTTGCCTTCCCTCTGACTCGCAACCCTGGCCCGAGAAACACGCATGAGCCCATACCTGCTCGGCATCGACGGCGGAACCGAAAGCCTGCGTGCCGCCATCTTCGATCTCGAAGGCGAACTGCTCGCCTCCGCGGCCACAGCGTACGACACCCAGTTCCCCACACCGGGATGGGCCGAGCAGGATCCGCGGGACTGGTGGAGGGCCCTCGGCCAGTCCGTGCGGACGGTTGTGGATAAAGCTTGCGTCGATCCGGCACGGATCGCCGCCATGAGCGTGGACACGACATGCTGTAGCGTCGTGGCGCTCGACGAGCAGGGCGAGCCACTGCGCCCGAGCCTGATCTGGATGGACCTGCGTAGCGCTCCCCAGACCGAGAAGGTCCTGCAAACGGGTGACGAGGCGCTGCAGGTGAATGGCAACCGCCAGGGTCCGGTATCGGCAGAGTGGATGATCCCCAAGGCGCTCTGGATCAAACAGAACGAGCCCGACCTGTTTGCTCGTGCGGCCACGATCTGTGAGTTCCAGGACTACATCAACCTGCATCTGACCGGGCGACGTATCGCCAGCATCAACAACGTCTCCGTCCGTTGGCATCACGATCGGCGCCGCAGCGGCGTACCCGAATCTCTGCTGGATCGGCTCGAGCTGGGTGAACTCGCACAGAAATGGCCTTCTGAGGTGCTCGATCTCGGCCAGGTCATTGGCCCACTGACGGACAGTGCTGCCGAACACCTTGGCCTTCCAAGCCGGCTGCCGGTTGTTCAGGGTGGGGCCGATGCGTTCATCGGAATGGTGGGGCTGGGTGTCGTCCGTCCCGGCAGCCTGGCTCTCATTACCGGGTCGTCTCACCTCCAACTGGGACTCAGCAACCAAAGCTTCCACGGCCCCGGCATCTGGGGGACCTACAGCGACGCTCTGCTGCCAGGCCTGCATGTGGTGGAGGGTGGGCAGACGTCAACGGGTTCAGTGGTCAACTGGCTCAAGCGGCTGTATGACGTGGATGACTACGAAGACCTCAACCGCGAAGCACGGGAGCTGGCACCCGGCTGCGACGGACTGGTGGTGCAAGAGCATTTCCAGGGCAATCGAACCCCGCACACCGACCCGAGCTCCCGGGGGGCCATACACGGACTGTCTCTGGGCCACGGACGCGCTCATCTCTTCCGAGCCGCCATCGAGGGTGTCGCCTTCGGTACCGAGCTGATCCTGGAGACCATGCGCTCAAACGGATTCCACCCAGACCGCATCGTCGCTGCTGGTGGCGCCGCGCGCTCCGATCTGTGGCTGCAGATCCACGCAGACGTCGCCAACCTCCCCCTGACTCTCACGACGGTTCCCGACGCCCCGCTGCTGGGCTGCGCCATCCTGGCTGCCGTCGGCGCCGGCCTCTACGGGGACGTTCAGACCGCTGCAGACCACATGGTGAAGGTCAGCCGTCTGATCGAGCCCGATGCCGCAGCCCATGCCGCGTATCAACCTTTCTACGACACGTACAAAGCGACGTATGGCGCAATGCGCTCCCTCAGACAGGATCTGGCACTGTAGTCTCGGGGAGCAAGGACGAGCCCCCGATTCGCTGGCGATTGCGGGGCCGCATTGGATTGGGGTACCATCCCAGCAGGAGGACTTTGTCATGGCCAGCCCCCACAGCAGATCCTTGTCTTGGCGTGCGCTCGCTATTCTCGCCGCCGGCGCTGCACTCTCCTGCGGTGCGGTGCAACTATGGGATCCGCCAGGGTCCAGGGGTCGCCTCTGACCTGCGCAGGACCGCCTGCGCTCGCCTCGTCAGCCTGAGTGACATCACTCGGGAGTGACATCACTCGGCTCCAGCACGGACAGCGACGTAGTTTCTGGGTAACCAAGCCCTGCCTCCGTGGGACCCTTCAAGCAGAGAGGATCCAACACGACCGTGGAATGCCTGCCAACACTCGTCGTCGCCGCCCGTGCGGGCGACAACCGTGCCTACCGACAGATCGTCATGTCCTTCCAGGATATGGCCTACACCACCTGTCTGTCCCGGGTCGGTGACGTACAGCTGTCACAGGACGCGGCGCAGGAAGCGTTTCTTGGCGCGTGGACGAATCTGCACCAGTTGCGTGAACCCGTCGCCTTTCCGGCCTGGTTCAGACGAGTGGTGATCAAACATGCCGATCGACAGGTGCGTAAGCGGCGCCCGGAGTCGATGTCACCCGATGAGATCAAGGGCCTCGCCGATCACGCTGACGAACCTGACAGGTCCGTCGAGGTCGATGCGCTGACACAGACCGTGCGCGACGCCATCTCGTCCCTGCCCGAATCACTTCGGGATGTCACGATCCTCTACTACATCGAGGAGTACTGCCAGAAGGAGATCGCCGCCATCCAGGGTCTGTCCCCGGCGACGGTAAAAAAGAGACTCTTCCTGGCTATAAATCGACTCAAGCAGAGGGGATCCGCCATGCTCAAAGAAGCCCTGAAGACATTCAAACCTTCGGCGAATGAGGATTTCGCCTTGCACGTCCGATTCTCTCGGCGGGAAGGAGATCTGAGCGGGATCAAGGCCCTCGTTCTCCAGCATCCAGAACTTGTGTCGGTGCGCACCGTGTGGGGTGTGGGCTCGGATGGCCACTACTGGCCCATGGATGCCACGACTCTCTTCTGGGCAGTCGCCACCGATGACCAGGCCCTGTTCTCGTTCCTCTGCACCCAGGGTGCTGAGGTCAACGACACAGACAAACACGGATATACGCCGCTGCAAACTCTGCTGACCAAGCCGCTTGAAATCGACGGGGGTTCATTGCACCTCAACGTGAATGCCGCCGCAGGTTCCGTCGTGGTTACCATCACGGATGATCGAGGGGAGCCGATCACGGGTTACGCTTCCGTACCGATTTCGTGTGATGCAGTGGATACACCTGTCTCGTTTGATCAGCCGCTGGAACTGCGCCTGCAGTTCCAGATGACACGAGCGAGCCTGTACTCCTACTGGGTTGGAGACCAACTGTGAAGATTGCCGAGATTGACGTCGTCCCCATCCGGCCACGCCTGGCAGCACGCTACGCCGGTCGAGAGGTCTGGTATCCAAAGATCAATCATCGCACCGTCTACCGAGTTCGGGCGGACAATGGTCTGGTCGGATATGGCGATCACCGCCTCGCAGGCCCCTCGCGGGACTCCCTGCAGCCGCTGATCGGCTGCGACCCCTTCGAGTTCATCAACAACAACTTCGACCCCGGTCTCGGCGGCGCCCTCTACGATCTGATGGGCAAGTCGCTCGATGTCCCGGCGTATCGCCTGATGGGTCCGAAAGTACGCGACGCCATCTCCGTCGCCGCCTGGACGAGCCGCTCTTCGGCCAGCGACTTTGGCAGTGAAACCGGACGGGCCGCGCAGCAAGGGTATGGTGTGATGAAGATGCACACGGCTCCCTTCTTCGATGTCCTGGAGCAGACGAAGGCCGCCGAAGCCGCGGTCCCTGAGGAATTCCGCGTGCACTACGACCTCAACGGCAATCGCACGCTGGCCTCGGCTTTACAACTGGTGCGCCAGTTCGAGTCGCACCCCATCGTCGGCTTCATCGAAGATCCCTTCCCGAAGCACGATCGCGATGCCTGGTGTCGCTTGCGTGCACAGAGCCATATCCCGCTGCTGTTCCACGTCTCGGCCACACAACCTCTCCTGCCCGAGATTTCGGCAGGCGTCGCCGATACCTATCTGTTCAGCGGCATATCGATCGGCCAAACCCTGACCGGCGGTGCCGCGTGTGCCTGCGCCAACACGCAGATGCTGCTCCAACTCACCGGAGGGACGCTGACCAAAGCACTTGCCCTGCACATGGCGTGCGTCCTGCCAACGGCAACTGGCCACTCCATCCACTTGGATGATCAGTATGAGGACGACATCACCACGACACGTATCCCCGTCGTTGCCGGAGCATCGCCCGTGCCCGACGGACCCGGACTGGGCATCGAAGTCGACGAGGACGAACTCGCCCGGCTGGCCGAACTTGCCGTGTCGCCTCCCCCACCGCCCGCACGCTGTCTCGGAATCCTGAGTTTACCTGGCGGGCATCGTTGGTATACGCAACTGCCGCCCGACGTGGTGCGACTCACGGGGCGTGAAGAGGGAAACCTTCGCGGCATCGATGTCGAACTGTGGCACGATGACGGGTCGAGCCACTACGAGCAGATCCACGACCGGGTGTCGGCCGAGGGTGCCTTTCAGATTTCAGAATGATTGAAGTTTCCGAGAAAACCCTGGCGACAATCCATCGGAGCCTGCCCCCTTCCCCATTCTCGGCCGAGGTCCGATCTGTCACCGCTGGCAACAGCCCTGGATGGGTTTTCGTTGACCATGCCGAGCGGCATGAGAGCTCCATCCACAGCGAATGAGCACGTTCATGGGCATGATCATCAGCCCTGAATCCATTGCGCGTTCTCAACCAGCGCAGGCAGATCCTCGGGGCGACTGATTTCATACATAAACACACCATTATAGCCGACGTCGCGCAGAGCCTGCATGACGTCGACCCAGTCTATGGCCCCGCGACCACACAGCAAGTGTTCGTCCTTCCCGCCATGGTTGTCGTGGAGATGCAGCGTCATCAGATACTCCCCCACCTTGCGAAGGGCCGCACCGGGATCACCACTCAGGTGCCGATGGCCTGTGTCGATGACGGCGCCCACGTTGGACGTGTCGATCTCGGAGAGCAGAGAAACCAACGGCTCCGGCTCGCGCGTATATCCCGAACCCAGGTTCTCCAGGGCTAGACGCACGCCCCCCGCTTCCGCATGGGCCCCAACGGCCCTGATCCCCTCAACGAAGGCAGCCCTCCTGGAAACACTCTCTGGTTGTCCCGGCTCTGGAATGACGATGTCGTGGGTGACAAGAATGCATCCCCCGAGTTCGGCCGCGAAGTCCACCGCCGTCAGGTGGGCATTGATGGCGCGCTGGTGTTGGGCAGACTCAAGGCTGGCCAGATCACACGCTGGGTCTCGATGCCGAAGATGAATGTGGATGGAGTTGAGGTGCAGCCCCAGTTCCCGAAGCCAGTCGGCTACCAGACCACAGAAACCCGCATCGTCGAAGTCGAGGTTTGGATGGTAGTCACACAACTCCAACGACTCGATCCCGGCGTCGACGTAGACCTTGAGAAGCTCTCGCGTCAGAGGGCTCTGACGGTGTGGGATGGTGGATGCACCGATTTTCATCGTTCGTCTCTTGGCGAAGGTTGGTCGTGTCCAGCATAATACACGGTTCGTGCAGAGCGGGACAAGAACGTAGCCAGCCATGCCACTCCTTCAGCATCTCGGGACTTGGCGAAGGACTGACAACTTCCTTCGCTAAGCCGAAGATCTAATCGCTTATGAGTTGAGTCTTCTAATGCACCCACCTCAAACTGACTCAGTCCCCATCCGAGCGGCCCTGTCGAGTGAAGTTGCGCGACTTTCGGCGCTGGCGGTCTCGTCGAAGGCCGTTTGGGGATATGACGACACGTTCATGGCTGCCTGTCGGGATGAACTGACCGTCTCCCGTGCCGATCTGGAACTGGCCGCATTCGTGGCAGAATCGGAAGATCGTTCAGCACATCGGTGTGGGACTCGTTGTGTTTGATGGATCAGGTGATGTGGCCCTCATCAACAACGCCGCCAAACGTCTGTTGCGTGTGCCTCGCCTGGGCAACATAGATGATCTGGATCGTGTGGGTCCTGCCCTGACAACGGGACTGCGCACCCTGGGTCCTCGCGACCAGCAACTGGTGAGATTCGAAGCCGAAGGAGAGCCGATCCAACTGGCCCTCCACGCCTCCGTTTTCCGCATGCGTGATCGCGAGCATACCCTCGTGTCCCTGTATGACATCGGCGGGCGCTCGAAGAAAAGGAAATGGAAGCGTGGCAGAATCTCATCCGCGTCCTCACCCATGAAATCATGAACTCCATCACCCCCATCGCCTCGCTGGCCTCGACAGCGGGCGACATGCTGGGAAATGACGAACTGGATGGCGTATCCACCGAAGATATCCGCACCGCCGTCGACACCATTCAACGACGCAGCCAAGGCCTGCTTCACTTCGTCGAGGCCTATCGCGGACTCACTCGCCTGCCGCCCCCTCCTTCGAGATCTTCCCCATCGCCGACCTTCTCACCCGTGTGCAGAGTTTGCTGCAACGTCAGTTCGATGAGTCAGACGTCGAATTCCACACCCATGTCGACCCGCCAACCCTCGAGATTACGGCAGATGGCGAGCAGGTCGAGCAGGTGCTACTCAATCTGTTGCGCAATGTCCGCCAGGCCGCCACGGGGAAACCCGGAGCGCGGGTCGAACTGAATTCCTATCTGTCGAGGGGGAAGTCATTCTGGAAATCGCCGACAATGGACCCGGTATCGTCGAGGAGGCCCTCGACAAGGTCTTCATCCCTTTCTTCACCACCAAGCAGGATGGCTCGGGGATTGGCCTGAGTCTCTGTCGCCAGATCGTGCGCGCACACCGAGGATCGATCTCAGTGCGCTCTGAACCCGAGGTTCGGACGGTCTTCACGCTTCTCTTCTAGGTCCCTCGCCGCCGACCCTGCGCAATGACGATCTGAGGGGCTGGCACAACGGCAGAATGAACACGACGCTCACAGCGATGGCCATGAGGGCGACGCGCACATTCCATAAATCGCTGACCATGCCGAAGAGAATGGGGGCCACGGCACCCGCGCCAATCCCGAGGGTATAGAAGAGCCCGTAGGCACGAGCCTGTCGCGCCCCATCGACGAAGTCGCCTACCGTGCCATAGAGGACGCTGGACGTGCCATTGAGGGCGACGCCGAAAACAGGCAGCACAAACAAGGTAGATTCAAGAGGCAAGGCGATGATCGCCACCATCAGAGCCCCCGTGGCAGCCTCTGTCAGAATCACGGTCTTGAGGATACCGACGCGCTCGGCGATGTGACCGCAGACCAGCTTGCCTGCCGCTCCGCCAGCAAACACGAGCGCCAGAGCCACACCCAGCGTCTCGACGACTGCTCCCTTTTCGATCAGCAGGAAGGGCACGAAGGTCAAAAACCCGAGACGCACCCCACTGTCGATCATACCGATGGCGGCCAGGGTCGCGTAACCGCGCGGGTCGACGATTCCCCACCCCGTTTGTTGCGCGATGTCTTCTGATGGCACACTGGCAGGAGCCGGCTCAGGCTCGCTGATGGGTGTGGGCGACTTTGGCAGCAAGACGAACACGACAACAGCACTGAGCACGGCGAATGCGCCATATGCGATGGTACTGCTTGGCCACCCATAAGTAGCAGCGCACGCAGCGACGGCAGCGGGGGCAGCAACTTTTCCAAGATCACCGGTGAAGTTGTACGTCCCGAGGGCGGCACGTCGGCCGGCTCCTGCATAGGCGCGCGAAATGATAGAGGAGACGAGGGGATGCTGAGTGGCACAACCCACTCCGGCGACGCCGAGGAACCCCACCAACCCGAGAAACCCGCCCGCCCAGCCGAGCAGGATGTATCCGACCCCGGCCAACACCGTACCTATGGTGAGGACGACTCGTTCGCCATACCGCTCGGCGATGATCCCCGCAGGTACCTGCGCCGCCGCGAGGGATCCCGTCATCACCATCTTGAGCGTACCCACTTCGGCGTGATTCAGTGCGAAAGCAGCCGCCCACAGGGGCAGCAGCACATAGATACAGTCGGTGAATCCGTCGTGTACAAAGTGAGCGAACCCTCCGACGACGAGGGTTCGTCGAGGACTCGAGTTATCGTCGTTCTTGGCAGAGTCAGGATCAGCAGGCATGGGTGTAGTAACCTATGCATAGTTAATCAAGCGGGCATCTTGCGATGCCCGCCTCGATGTCCGGCCGTCACGTTCTTGCCTTGGAGGGGGTCTCTTCAAAAGATGACCCCGTTCCCTATCTACTGAAGCTCCTATGACTGCGACTCTACCACAGGCACATGCGACCATCACACCTCCTGTCGAAACAGCAACCGCAGAGGTCTCCTTGAACGGAGAGGTCGCACCTCACCACACCGAGGAACGACGCGAGCAACTGACGTCGACGGCGTCGCGCGTCCTTGCCATCGGTCAGAATACGAACACGGATCCTAACCGCCGACACCGAACCTGGCAGGAAGTCGCCTGTAAGTGGATTGAGGGCGACGACGACGCGGTGGAAGCCTTCACACGTCTGCTGGTGAGACTCGATCGGTATCAGGACGTCCTTCGCCATCGACGGCTGTGTCGTGGCGGCGGCGACTATCGCAAGGCCCTGCGTGGATTGGCCTCCATGGCCTTCCGCCACCAGTCATGAATTCGTGAGCCGGAAGAGTGGGACTCGGAGGTCGAGAACAATGGCAAGCCCCAGAGGGTCGACCAGTTCTCCTCTCTGGCTCGGCATCTGTTCGCCAAATACGACGTGCCCACATTTCTGGACAAGGCCTGGTTCGCGAAACGCAGCGAGGGGGCGATTGAACAGCAGAAGTGGTTCATCCATGTCGGGTCCGGTGGCAGCGTACGAGACATCAAGACACCCGTCCATCTGAGGCGGCGCAGGGCCCACGAGTTCATGCTGCGAAACAACCGCGAGTCCATCGCCCACAATCTGCGCTGGATTCAGGTATTGGGCATGAGTGGCGATCAGGTCACGGCGAAGGCCGTGCAGAGCACGCGACTGGGGAGACACCTCGACCCCGACGAGTTCTGGAGTACGGTCGTGCTGTTTCTGTCCAGTAACCCCATGATCGACCCCGCCTTGGTGGGCCCTGTAATCGACTATGTCCATCACATGAGATACGCCCGGCGCCGAATCGTTCGTGAGGGGGGCGGTGTCGACGAGGCGCCTGCGCCGCAGCCCAGCTTCACCATGAAGGGACGCAGCGCGACGAAATTGCTGCGTCAGGTCGAAGCATGGCACAGTCACCTGGCCCGCGTGCAGGATGTCGTGTTTCAAAGCTGGCAGACCTGTGGACTTCGACCCTATGAACTCGACGACGAATCCGTCGCCGGGTGGCCATCGTCAGGGACCTTTTGCGTGAAGCCGGAGAACGAGGGTGCGCGAGCCCAGATGTCGTGTCGTCGTCGAGACGGCCATCGATGCGTGGTGGCGCCGTCGAGATGCGGACGGCTCGCACGATCTTGCTCGGGTCGATGTCGGCCGGAGCATGGGCGCGGGGCAGAGCGGGCCACCCAAGCAGCACGATGAGACCCGCCAGGGTGGCTACTCGCACCGGTCTGAACGGAGTGTACCAGGCGGTCTATTCCTTCAGACACTGAGGCATTCGGAGGCACGCCGACACCGGTAGGATGACGGTCTCTCTAAACCAATGTCAAGCCACCGATCTGCAGGCCAAGCCTATCAGCCACACGACGACTTGCGGCATTGGGTGCCAGCAAAGACCTTTCACGGCTGTCGCACTTTTCCCCACCCGGCAATGGAGCAGCGCCAGATGACGTATTCCCAGACCAAGCCCGTACTGCTCAACGACGACCAGATGCGAAACTACATCACCGACGGCTATATCAAGCTCGACTATTCGGTACCCGCCGAGGTTCACGAGGCGATTGCCGTCAAGCTCGACCGCATGCTCGAGCTCGGTCCGAATCTGGGCAACAATGTGCTGCCTCACGCTCCGGAGTTTCGGCACATTCTCAACGCACCGGAGGTCAGGGGGGCGCTCGTCAGCCTGCTGGGCTCAGACTACATCGAGCACCCGCACCGGTATTGCCACAACATGGCCCCCTTCGACAAGCCTCCCGAGGACATCGCCGCAGCGGTAGGCCAACGCTCGCACCAGGACTCGTACACGCCGATGGCGCGTCCGCGGCAGCACTACCCGAGATACGCCCGCATCATCTACTACCCCCGCGACACACCGGTTCTGCACGGGCCGACGCATGTCACGCCTGGCACACAGTTCAACAAGAGGGTCACCGAAGAGGATCGGGCCATGGCGATGCCGATGGAGGGACCCGCCGGATCTTTGTGGATCACCCATTTCGACGTCGTCCACGCCGCCGGCGTGAACCTGTCGGACGCCACGAGGCACATGATCAAGTTTATCTACATTCGCCGAACTGAACCGCAGGCTCCGTCGTGGAATTGTGACAGCGAACGCTGGCAGAACCCTGCCAACGTAGAGGCATCGTATGACAACGAAGTCGCCTGGTCGCATATGTGGGACTGGATGTGCGGCAAGTCTGATCGGTGTGAGAGCTTCCGATCGGCCGCTGCCAACGATGCCGATGTAAGCGAATTGACCGCTGCGCTGAGCGACGAGGACGTTCACGGCTCGCTGGCGGCGATCCGCCAACTGGCGGTGCCCAAACCTGCGGCGGCCGGCGAAGCGGTGTCGGCGCTGGTCGAGTTGCTCAACAAAGACCACCAGGCTGTGCGCGCTGCAGCCACCTACGCCCTCGCCACCATCGGAGAGGCCGCCATCGACACATTGGTCACTCGGGTGAAAGAGGCCGGCTCTGCCGGCTGGGAGGATGGCGCCCAGGCAACGTGGAATGAGGGAACGGTGCACCTGCTGGACGAGGCTCACGCCCTGGCCGGCATGGGAGCGCCCGCCGTTTGTGCGCTGATTGAACTGCTCGACTCTACAGACGAATGGACGCGTATCAACGCCGCCTTCGCCCTGGGAGAGATCGAGTCAGCAGCGGCTGAGGCGGTGCCGGCCCTGACTCGCCTGCTAGATGATGATTCTCACCGTGTCGTGCGTACCGCCCTGGATTCGCTCGGGACCATTGGCGGCGATAGCGACCAGTACCTGCCACGCATGCGCAGATTCTTCGTTGAGAGCCGCGCCGAATGGGACGAGGTGCTCACCGGGAAACGAGCCTGGTCAGCGTGTGACCAGGTGCGCCTCAACGCAGCCACGACGATGGCGCGACTCGGACCGGCGGCCGCATCGGCGGAGGACGAATTGATCCATGCCCTCGAGGACCCGTGCGGATATGTCGGATTGCTCGCCACCGATGCCCTTCAACATCTGGGCTCGCCGACGGCGAATCAAGCGGTGATGGATCTAGTCATGGCGCAACGCTGGGACTCTTCGCTCTATCCCGAGCGGCCCTGGTGAGATAGCCCTTACTCGATTACCCGGTGCGGGAGTTGCTCCTCCGGCTTGGCCCCGTGGGCGATCAGCAGGTCACGGATCTCATGGCTTGACACCCTCAGTGGATTGTTCATCACCAGCGCCGTGGGCAGGTAAATCGCCTCGGGTTTGCCGGAGGCTCCATTTGTTGAGAGAATGGAGCACCGGAGAAGCCATGGCGGAGCTGATCGTGGATGGGGCGGCGGCCACCGTGGACATCACTCCGTTCGATCCGGCACGGCTGCCGGCCTTCAAAGCCTGAACTTCCTAAACACGCAGGTAATGTCGGCGAAACTCTGCTGCTGATCCGAACCGAGCACGTAGATGCCATACTCGGTCTGTGGCTGGACGGGCAGCAGGTAGGCTTCCAGCAACCAGAGTTGATCATCACTGCTGCGTACGGGCGTTGGCCATGCTGCCGTCTTCAGCATGTGAGGGCGGTCTATTTTTGCGCCATCCTGTATCCCGTAGATCGACAGGTAGGAGTCCTTGACGGTTCGGGCGAACGCGAGGACGAGGGCGCCTTCACCCGGAACACTGAAGCGACTCGAGGAATACAGCTGGAAAGGCTGACGGGCGAGATTCTCCAGACTCAAGCTGGCTGAGCTGCTGACCGCCGGCGCTCCGGCCCGCTGCCGTACCCTCTGCCCGTCACCCGCCGCGAACTGAAGCCAGCTCGTCTGTTCCTGCGAGAACAGGTTGACCCCCCTGCTGCGCAGCCGGTTCAACACCAGGGAACCGCTGCGGTAAACCTCCGTGAAGGAACCGGGGATGAAGGCTACGGAGACCGGCCCAGCGTTCGACTTCAGCAGACAATTTCGAGTTCAAAACGCGCGTCAGCGGAGCTGGTGAGCACGTGCAGGCGATCCACATGATGACCACCAAGCGCAGCGACCAGGTTCCTGCCGATCGTTTCCTTCGCGTTCGTCCACACACGTACGTCCACAATGAATGGCGTGACGAAGAGAAACGGAGGTGGGCGGCATTGCCCGAGGGGCTTGAGAAACTCCTCGATGGGCAATGGTCTTGGCCTGGCCCAGAGTACAGAATGTCCAGGTTCTGTGGGGTGGGTAGCGCCTATGCTGCCGGCCCCTCTTCCTGTTCTGGTTCGTCGGGCGAGGCTGGTTGCGAACTCGGTGGACCTTCCACCTTGATCAGGGTCTGCTGGCCATCTTTACTCTGCAGAACAGTGATATTGACCCCCGCCAGGCGAGCTTGGCGCTTGAAATCATCGATCAGTTCGACATTGGCGCGACGTTTGATCAGCTTGTGCGCCAACAGGAGGTCGATACTGTCCTTCGTGCACAGTCCGTAGGGGCGCCCCTTGTAGTAGATGTGGTATGCACGAACGGTCTGACGCTCCTCTTGGCGACCCTTTCCCCGACCGGCTCCCTTCCCCCAGGTGTAGGTCAGGGCATATCCCATGAAATTGGACGTCACCACCGCCAGATCCCCGACCAGAGCGGGGCCGCTCAGCAATTCGAAAATCCTGAGAGGAATCAGGCACACGAGCATCAGGCAGCCGGTGAAGAAGAACACGAGCCGCGCACGATCGATGTCGTCGCCGGCTCTCTTGCGCTCCAGCATGCCGAGAATGCGCAGAATCGTCCCCACCAGAAAGATCGCAAACAGCAGGACGATGACGATGGTGAGTCCGGCCATGTTATAGCTCGTAGACCTGTCCGGGCTCGGGGATGTCCACCTGCCGGCAGCCGCTGCCCCGCAGGGCCGCCTGCAGCTGGGTCGCAGGACCGCGCTCTCCGTGAACGAGGAAGACCCGATCCAGCTTCTGGGGCGGATTGAATCCGACGTAGTCCAGTAGCTCGTTCTGGTCGGCATGCCCGGAGAAGTGATCCATCGACTTCACCTGACAACGAACCCGATGCCCCTCACCAAAAATCTTGACGGTGGTGGCGCCATCCATGAGACGGCGTGCCAAGGTGTGTTCGGCGGCATGTCCTACCAGCAGAACGAGACTGGCAGGATCGCCGATATTGTTGCGCAGGTGATGGAGCACACGCCCCGCCTCGGCCATGCCAGATGCAGAGATGATGATGTGGGGATGGTGCTTGAACTTGTTGAGGGCCTTCGATTCCTCCACGCTGGCGACATAGCGCAGTCGTTCGAAACCGAAGGGATCCTGGTCATCCGCGAGGAAGTCGCTCCACGTTTCGCGATCGAAACACTCCGGATGCGTGCGAAAGACATCCGTCGCTGACTTGGCCAGTGGACTGTCCACGAAGATCGGCAGATCCGGAATGCGATCGTCGTCGAAGAGTTTGTGGAGGTAGTAGACGATCAGTTGCGTGCGGCCCACTGAGAAGGCGGGGATGATGATTCGCCCGCCTCGTTGGGCAACGTCGCGGACCGTCGAGGCCAGTTCCTCCTCCACATCCTCGCGAGGACTGTGAAATCGCCCACCATACGTACTCTCCATGACGAGCACATCCAGATCCCGCAGGACATTCGGATCTCGAAGGATGGGAACATCGGTGCGACCGACGTCGCCGGAGAAACCGATGCGCCGCTGCTGTGCCCCTTCGTCCACCTCAAGCAGAACACCAGCCGACCCGAGGATGTGCCCGGCATCTCGCAGCGTGGCACGAACGCCAGACAGGACATCGAAGGTCCGATCGTATTGGACGCCGATGAATGCCTTCATCGCCTTCTCAGCATCTTCCATCTCGTAGAGGGGTCTGACCGGCTCTCGTTCGCCCCGCTTTCGATGAATCTTGTTGGCAAACTGTGCGTCCCGTCCCTGCAGATGTGCTGAATCGCGAAGCATCACCTGACAGAGATCGACCGTGGCTGCCGTCGCGTAAATGGGACCGGAGAAGCCCTGCTTGACGAGGGTTGGCAGATTACCGGAGTGATCGATATGTGCGTGAGACAGGATGACCGCATCAATGGCAGACGGGTCGAAGCGGAAGGTGCGATTGATGCGGTTGGCATCTTCGCGGCGGCCCTGGTAGAGGCCGCACTCGAGCAGCAGTTGTCGACCGTTGATGGTCAGAAGATGCTGTGAGCCGGTGACGGTCTGGGCACCGCCGCAGAACTGAATGCGCATGGGGGCGCTTAGTGGGTGGAGGGGGGCTCTTGTTTCATTTCGCGGGCGCGAGCCATGTACTCGAGCAGAAAGGCGAGCATGGTGGATGCCATGAGGCCGATGATGGTTGCGACGGAGGCCTTCTTGACAGTGCCTCGAGGAACAGGGCGTGCGATGACCGCCGAAGAAACAATCTGGATATCGCCGGCCGCCTGTTCACGGGCGATGCGGGACTGCTCCAGAAGACGGGCGAAGTGCTCGAAAGACTGGTTGTAGATATCCACATTGCGGGCCAGCCGATCTCGAAGAA
>PVBE010379945.1_pt1 | contig 44142 bp, 37 predicted proteins | sample 1631181 | NCBI WGS metagenome assembly PVBE01 (sample SAMN08397723, study PRJNA350692) | Marine metagenome, whole genome shotgun sequencing project. | isolation source: water | place: Pacific Ocean | collected 2012-04
CATCGCCGGCATAAAAGCGGTACTCACAGTGCAGGCGCTCGGTCCGACCGGCGAAATGATCGGAGAAAGCTTGCAAATATGTCGGTAGACCCTCGCCGTCGCGTTTGGCGATACCGTTGTCCAGCATCCAGCGCAGTTTCCGGCCCCGGATGGCGATGCGGTATTCGACCTCCAGACGCTGGGTTTCTCCTTTGAAGTGGCTGACCAGGGCATGGATGTATTTGTCCCGATCCTCGGGGTGGACGCGGGCGTACCACATGCGGGAATCCAGGGTCCCATGGCCAAAATCGAACATCTCGTTGAGGCGGGGCGAGACGTATAGTTCCTCCGTCTCCATATCCCAGTCGTAGAGACCCTCGGTGGCAGCCTGGGCCACCACGGCGTAGCGCTCTTGGTTGCGCTCGAGCGTCGCCACGTCGGAAGACATCTGGCCCGGCTTGGTCATATCGCCTCCAGCATGATGCGGGCGCCGCTGGCACCGTCGAGCAGCCGCTTAAGATGGAAGGCCGCCAGAGGATCGTTGCCATGCTCGCCGACCACCGAGGCGAAAGCTTGGCAAGCGACCGGATCGCCGCGATCGAGTTTGTCGTAAGCTGCGACATAGGCGGAAGTCGCGGGCGTCTCGTGTTGATCACTGTGGAGCGGCTCATAGGCTCCCAGGCTTTTGTTCTTGCCCTTGAGCACCAATTCGCCGACGGGGCGGCCTTTGAAACCGGGCACCTGCGCCACCGTGTTTTCGCTGACGCAGATTCGCGTTCCCAGCACTTTGTTGGCGGTTTCCAAGCGGGCCGCGATGTTAATGGCGTCGCCGTGGGCGGTGTAGTCGAAGTAAAGCTTGCCACCGAAGTTGCCGACGATGGCGGTGCCGGTATTGATGCCGATACGGGTCTCCCCCAACGGCAACCCGCGACCCAGCATCTCGGCTTCGAAGCGCCGTGCGAAAGCATCTATGTCGAGTGCGCAGGCCACCGCCCGGGCGGCATGGTCAGGGCAATCCAGTGGCGCGCCGAACATAGCGTGTACGGCGTCGCCGACAATCTTCTCGACTGTGCCCTGATGGCGAAAGACGATTTCGGTGATGTTGTCCAGGTATTCGTTGAGCAGTGCGACCACCAGCGTCGGCTCGAGAGATTCGACCAAAGGTGTGAAGTCCGCCAAATCGGTGAACAGGAAAGTGAGTTCGCGCCGCTCGCCGCCGAGTTCGAAGAGTTTTGGATTTCGGGCCAGTTCCTCGACCAGATTGGGCGAAAAATATCGCGAGAGCGCCGCCCGCGCTTGCTCCGCGCTCGACTTCTGGCGGCGCATCTCGCGAATCATGGCGGTGTGATTGAGCGTCCGTTGCAAGGTGTTTTCCAGATCGGCCATGTCGATGGGCTTGGTGACGAAGTCGAAGGCGCCCCTGTTCATGGCCGTGCGAATATTTGCTGTGTCGCCGTAGGCAGTGACGACGACAGCCCTTAGGTCCTCGTCAAATTCCCTGACGTGTTCGAGGAATTTGAGGCCGTCCATGCGCGGCATATTGATGTCGCTGAGAATCGCATCGAAACGGCACTCGCTTTTGATAGCGTCGATACCCTCCAAGCCATCGCCGGCGAGAATGAAGTCGTAATCGCCACTGCGGATCTGCTTGCGAAAGCGCTGACGGATCAGGCTCTCCATATCGGGCTCATCGTCTACCACGAGGATCTTGGCGCTCATAATTACGCTCCCGGGAATGTTTGCCGGTGATCACCCTAGCCGGGCGGAGTTTGAGCGGGCGTTGGTACGGGCGTGCAAAAAGCGTTGGAACGGCGTTGAAACGACGTCGGCAGCGAAAAAGTGCTACGATTGACCGATATCAGGCCGGTCGGGGGAGCTGGCGGTGCTGGAAATTCGACTTTTGGGAGAAATCGAAGTGACCCGAGAGGGTCAGCGCTTGACTTTACCCCAGTCCCGTAAGACCCTGGCATTGTTGGCATATTTAGCTTTGACCGGCCGCCGCCAACGGCGCGATCAGCTATGTGGTGTGCTCTGGGAGCGGCCGGACGATCCTCGCGCGGCGCTGCGCTGGAGCCTGAGCAAACTTCGCCCGCTGGTCGACGACGCCACCGCCAAACGCATCGTCAGCAACCGCGACAGCGTTGCCTTCGAGCCGAACGACGCCCTGGTCGACATCCTGGCCATCCGAGAATCCTGTGCTGCCGGCATGGGTCGCCTGACCACCGAACGTCTGCAGGAATTGGCCGGAATGTTTCGCGGCGATCTTCTCGAAGATCTGGAGCTCGCGGATTGCCGGGAATTCGAGGCCTGGCGCCTGGCGCAGCGTGAGGAGGCTGAGACGCTGCGAATCCGTATCCTGCAGCGCTTGGTGGAACGGCTGACCGAACAACCCGAACAGGCCCTGCCCTTTGCTCGCAAACTTGTCGAGGTGGCGCCCGAGCGGGACGACCTGCGTCAGGCCCTGGACGACCTGGTGGCCTCGGTCCGCGATGCCGCGCTGGCGCCAACATCAATGCCGGCAGCCGCCCCGGCGTTTCCCGGCAAACCCTCGATCGCTGTGCTGCCCTTCGAGAACATGTCGGGCGAGGCCGAGCAGGAGTTCTTCGTCGACGGCATTGCCGAGGACATCATCACCCGGCTTTCCAAATACCGCGTCTTCTTCGTTATCGCCCGCAACTCGAGCTTCACCTACAAGGGCAGCCACGTCGACGTCACGGAAGTGGCGCAGCAATTGGGCGTGCGATATGTGGTCGAGGGCAGCGCGCGCAAGGCTGGCGACCAGGTCCGTGTCACCGCCCAATTGATCGACGCTGGTAGCGGCCGGCACGTCTGGGCAGAGCAATACGACCGCCAATTGGACGACGTCTTCGCCGTTCAGGACGAGATCACGTTTAACATCGTCGCCGGCCTGGCGCAGGAACTGTTGTCAGCCGAGATGCACCGCGCCTGGCGCCGCAAGGCGCCCAATCCCGGCGCCCGCGATTGCTACATGCATGGACTTTGGCGCTACGGCCGTTTCACCGCCGACGATAATGCCGAAGCCATGCGGCTGGCGCGTCAAGGAATCGAGCTCGATCCCAACGACGCCAATTGCTACGCCCTGCTCGGCTTCGCGCTGCACATGGAATTCATGTACGACTGGGGCGACGATCGCTGGCGCTCGATCCGGGAAGCCCACGAGGCGGCATTGCGTTCGGTGGCGCTCGACGATCACGACTCCATGGGGTATCGATGCCTGGCGATCATGGAGCTCTATCTGAAACGCCACGACGAGGCCTTGCGTAGCATCGAGAAGGCCGTCGATCTCAACCCAAATGACGCCGACGGTTTTGCCATTATGGGGGGCACGTTGGGGTATGCCGGCGATTACGAAGGCGCCAGGGCGAATGTCGAGAAGGCTATCCGGCATAGTCCGCGAGACCCCTTTCTGGCCTCTTGGTACAACCACCTGGCCCACGCGGCGGCGGTGGCGGGACGCCACGAAGAAGCCGTGGACTGGGCTCACCGGCTGCTGCAGGCCCGGCCGCATTTCCCCGCCGGTCATCGCGTTCTGGCCTCCAGCCTCAGCCATCTTGGACGAGCCGACGATGCCCGCGCCGAACTCCATGCATTGCTTGCCCTGGTGCCCAATCTAGGCCTTGCCGACGTGCGCCTAACGGTGCCGATCAAGAACCCTGACATCATGGAGCGCTATCTCGACGGCCTGCGCCAGACCGGACTCCTGGAATGAGGAACGCCAGAGCCGGCAAAGATGCCTTGACGTAGGGTTGCCGGGCTTGTTTTCTTCGCCGCACCGTTAAGAAAGCTATGTTATCTGCCATGAGCGCCGACCTATCCGATATGAAAACCCTGATCGCCCGGGTGGCCGCCGGCCATCGGCTGAGCGTCGACGAGGCCCGTGCCGCCTTCGACATCATGATGTCGGGCGATGCCACGCCGGCCCAGATGGGCGGATTTCTGCTGGCGTTGCGGGTGCGCGGCGAGACCGTCGACGAAATCACCGGCGGTGTACTTACAATGCGTGCCAAGGCCCACGGCATCCGTGCGCCCGAAGGTGCCGTCGACGTGGTCGGCACCGGCGGCGATGGCTCCGGCACCCTCAATATTTCCACGGCCTCGGGTCTGGTGGTGGCCGGCTGCGGCGTGCCGGTGGCCAAGCACGGCAACCGAGCCATGTCGTCCAAGAGCGGCGCCGCCGACGTGCTGGCGGCTTTGGGAGTCGAGATCGAATGCGACATGGCCCTGGTCGAGGCGGCACTGTGGGAAGCCGGCATGTGCTTTATGCTGGCGCCGCGCCACCATGGCGCCATGCGCAACGTCGGTGGTACCCGGGTCGAGCTGGGCACACGCACCATCTTCAACCTGCTTGGACCGCTGGCCAATCCGGCCGGCGTCGGCCGCCTGATGGTCGGCGTCTTCGCCAAAGAATGGGTCGAGCCCTTGGCCCAAGTGCTGCAGCGCCTGGGCGCCGAGCACGTCTGGGTGGTGCATGGCAGCGATGGCCTGGATGAAATCACTACCACGGGCCCCACATTTGTCGCCGAGCTCAAGCAGGGCGCCGTCACCAGCTTCGAGATCACGCCTGCCGAGGCCGGTATCGAGCTGGCCGACCCGACGGCCCTCAAGGGCGACGACGCCGAGACCAACGCCCAGGCGCTAAGCGCCCTTCTGGATGGCAAAGCCGGCGCCTACCGCGACATCGTGCTGCTCAATAGCGCCGCCACGTTGATCACGGCAGGCAAGGCCGAGACCCTGAAGGACGGAGCCGCGCTGGCCGCCGAGGCCATCGACAGCGGCCGGGCGCGCGACACCCTGGAACGCCTGATTGCCGTCAGCCAGCGCCCGCCGCCGGCGCCAGAGAGCGAAGAGGCGGACGAGAGCGAAGAGGAATGAGCGACGTGCTGGAGCGCATCCTGGCCGACAAGCGGGCGCACGTGGCGAGCCGCCGTCAAGAGATGCCATTGGCCGACGTGGAGGCCGCGGCCCAGGCTGCTTCCCCTCCCCGGCCTTTTGCCAAGACGCTGGCCAAGGCCGTTGCGGCCGGCCGCTACGGCTTGATCGCCGAGATCAAGAAAGCCTCACCCTCGCGCGGCTTGATCCGCGCCGACTTCGACCCCGCGAGTTTGGCCCGGGCGTACCACGAGGGCGGCGCCAGTTGCTTATCAGTGCTCACGGATACGCCATATTTCCAGGGCCGGGACGACTACCTGGGCCAGGCCCGTGCCGCCGCCCCCCTGCCCGTCCTGCGCAAGGACTTCATCGTCGATCCTTTCCAGGTAGCGGAAAGCCGGGCGCTGGGCGCCGATTGTTTGCTGCTCATCCTGGCTGCCCTCGACGATGTGCAGGCGGCAGAAATTGCGGCCAGCGCTGCCGAATGGGGCCTCGATGCGCTAGTCGAAGTGCATGACGAAGCCGAACTCGAGCGCGCCCTTGGCCTCGATGCCCGGCTTGTTGGCATCAACAACCGCAATCTCAAGACCCTGAACGTCGACCTGGCCACCAGCGAGCGTCTGGCGGCACGGCTGCCCACCGGAGTGTTGGCGGTCAGTGAAAGCGGCCTTTCCCGGCCCGCCGACCTGGCCCGCATGTCGGCGGCCGGCCTTGATTGCTTCCTGGTTGGCGAGGCCCTGATGCGCCAGCCCGACGTGGCCGCCGCCACGGCCGCTTTGTTGCAAGCGCCGGCCACACCGTCCCGCGTTGCCAGCGCCTGACCCAGCGCCTGACGAGGAAATCCCGCGATGTCCGAATTCAGCCACTTCGATGCCGAAGGCAAGGCCCATATGGTCGACGTCTCGGCCAAAGACGAAAGCGAGCGGCTGGCCACGGCCGGGGCCACGGTGACCATGGCTCCGGAAACCCTGGAGCTGGTGCTGGCCGGCGACATCGGCAAAGGCGATGTGCTTGGAGTGGCGCGCCTGGCCGGCATCATGGCGGCCAAGCGCACACCCGAGCTTATCCCGCTCTGCCATCCTTTGCCTTTGAGCTCGGTCAGCGTCGACCTCGAATGCGACAGCGAGCGCAACGCCGTCGACATTACTGCCACCTGCCGCGTCACCGGCCGCACCGGTGTCGAGATGGAGGCGCTGACAGCGGCCGGCGTCGCGGCCCTGACGGTCTACGACATGTGCAAATCGGTCGACCGCGCCATGCGCATCGACGGCTTGCGGTTGTTGCATAAGTCGGGCGGCAAGTCCGGCACATACGACGCGGCCTGAGAAGCCGGGAGCCAGCATATGAAACCGACGCTGATTCCCGTCGCCGAGGCACGCCAGCGCATTGTTTCCGCCATGCGCCCAGTGGCCAGCGAAACCATCAGCCTGTCCGAAGCTCTGGGTCGGGTGCTGGCCGAGGACGTGAACGCTCGGGTCACCCAGCCGCCAGCCGACGTCTCGGCCATGGACGGCTACGCGGTGCGCGCCGCCGACGTGGCCGAAGTACCGGCAACGCTGAGGCGTATCGGCGAGGCACCGGCCGGCGGCGCCTTTGACGGCGAGATGGGTCCCGGCCAGACCGTGCGCATCTTTACCGGCGGCCCGGTGCCCCGCGGCGCCGACGCCATCGTCATGCAGGAGGATACGGAAAGTTCGGACGACGGAGACACAGTGACCATGAAATTCGCGGCGCCGTCCGGCCACCATATCCGCCCGGCCGGGCTCGACTTTCGCGCCGGGGAGGCCGGCCTAGAGGGGGGCCGCGTGCTGTCGGCCCGCGATCTCGGACTTGCCGCCGCCATGAACGTACCCTGGCTTAGGGTGCGCCGCCGGCCACGGGTGGCGATTCTGGCCACCGGCAACGAATTGGTGATGCCGGGCGAGCCATTGGCTGCCAATCAGATCGTCTCCTCCAATAACGTTGCCCTGGCGGCCTTCGTGCGCGCCCAAGGCGGCATCCCCAACGACCTCGGTATTGCTCGCGACGACGCCGATTCATTGCGCGCCCTGGCGGCCGCGGCAGCCGGCAGCGACCTCTTGCTGACCATCGGCGGTGCTTCGGTCGGCGATCACGACCTGGTGCAAAGCGTGCTGGGCGACCAAGGCCTCGAAGTCAATTTCTGGCGCATCGCCATGAGGCCGGGCAAGCCGCTAATCTTCGGCCAAATCGGAGAAATCCCATTGATTGGCCTGCCGGGCAATCCGGTTTCGGCCCTGGTCTGCGGTTTGGTCTTCGTCAAACCGGCGCTGGCGGCGCTGCAAGGCTTCGCCGACAGCGGCCAGGCCACCTCCAGTGCGCTGCTGGCCAGCGACCTGCCCGAGAACGACCAGCGCCAGGACTATCTCAGGGCCCGGCTTGAGCGCAATGCGGACGGCGAATGGCTGGCCCAGCCCTTCGGCAAACAGGATTCCAGTATGCTCTCGCGGCTGGCCAAGGCTGATTGCCTGGTCATCCGGCCACCCCTCGCCCCTGCCGCCGCTGCCGGCAGCCGGGTCGACATCATCGCCTTCGGAGCGCTTGACGATGTTTCAGCGCGGGGATTCTGACCTCATAATTGCTTGACGCCCCTCGGGAACCAAACTAGAACATGTGCTTGTGTTTTTGTTTTGTTCCAGATATGGTGTCGTTGATGATCGACAGCGGCGAACCGAACGGGGTATGGGCATGTTGACACGCAAGCAGCACGAGCTCCTCAGTTACATCAACGAGTATTTGTCCCAACATGGGGTATCCCCTTCGTTCGATGAAATGAAGGACGCGCTGGGCTTGCGCTCGAAATCTGGCATTCACCGCCTGATCACGGCCTTGGAGGAACGTGGCTTCATCGCCCGCCTGCCTCACCGGGCGCGGGCATTGGAAGTACTCAAACTGCCGGAATCGGCGGTCGCTGGGGGTTCCGGCGAGGCCCCGGGTTTTTCGCCCAACGTCATCGAGGCACGCTTTGCCGGACGCCGGCCCGAAGGCGTCGAATCCAGCGAGGCGGTCAGCCTGCCGCTTTACGGCCGCATCGCCGCCGGCACGCCGATCGAGGCGCTGCGCGACAGCACCAACTTCGTCGACGTGCCCGGCTCGATGCTCGGCCGCGGCGAGCACTACGCGCTCGAGGTGTCCGGCGAATCGATGATCGACGCCGGCATCTTCGATGGCGACACGGCGATCATCGAACGCGGCGAGGATGCCGACAACGGCGCCATCGTGGTGGCCCTCGTCGACGACCAGGAAGTGACCCTGAAACGCTTGCGGCGTAGGGGCAATTCGGTGGCCCTGGAAGCCGCCAACCCTGCTTTCGAGACCCGCATCTTCGGGCCCGACCAAGTGCAGGTGCAGGGTCGCCTGGTCTATCTCATGCGGCGCTACTGAGCGGATTTCGAGCCCTTACTCCGCCGGCGCACCACCCAGGGCCTAAGGCCGCGCTCATCGGCAACGTTTTTTACACGCACTCCCTCGGGTTCGAGCCAAAGCGCGTGGGTACCCTGACGCCAAAGATCGAAGCGATCGACTAGCGTCCCAGCCGAGGGGCAGGCGCGGCGCACCGGCACGGTGCTGAGCACCACAGTGGCGCGCCGGCAATCTTCGACCAGTGCCCGGGCATCGCGAACCAAGGCAACGACCTGGCCGCGGGCCCGGTAGAGGCAGCCCAGACGGTCACAACTGAGCCGGCCGTCGCTGCTGCTGGCACCACGGCGGGGCCAGGGTGGGCCAGCCTGACTGCCGGCCCGGCGCAACCAGATTTGGCCACCGAATCCTGGGTTCTTGCGTGACATCATGAGCCTGCCGGATCCATCCTGTACTGCCATCAGCGTGCCACGACCATCGATCAGCACATCTGGCGGCCGCACCACAAAAACCAGCGCCAAACCGGCCAGTAACGGCAGCACTCCGAAATACCGCCAGCGTCGCTGCCAGAGACAGAGCCAGACGCCGCCACCGGCGATCAGGGCCAACGACAGCGGCGGCAACGCCGGCCACAGGCTTACGGCGCCGGGCCAGGAAGCCACCGTCTCGGCCACCCGCAATACAGCCTCGATGCCCAGTCCCATGGGCCGGAGCGCCAGGGCCTCCAGGCCCAGGGGCATCAAGGCATAGGCGGCTACCACCAAAGGCATGATCCACAGTGCCATCAACGGCACCGCGGCCAGATTGGCTACCAAGCCATAGGAAACCATCCGGTTGAAGCTGATCAGGGCAAAGGGCGCCGTGGCCAGACCGGCCACCAGGGTGGTCAGCGCGATGCCGCCCAGGTAGATCAGCGGCCAGCGCCAACCCCGTCGCCGACCGCGCCGTTCGAGCAAGCCTTGGCGGCCGATTTCGTAGGTGGCAATCAGCGCCACCACGGCAGCAAACGACATTTGAAAACTGGCCCCCAGTAGGGCTTCCGGCGAAAAAAGCAGGATGATTGTGGCGGCCCAGGCCACCAGGCCCATGGAAAAGGCCAAGCGGTCGAGCAGCACCGCGGTTAGCACCAGGGCGGTCATCAGGAAGGCACGCTGGGTGGGGACGGTGGCACCGGCCATCATGAGATAGGCGAAGGCACCACATATCGTCGCCAGGGCAGCCCATTTCTTGATCGGCTGGCGCAACGTCAGCCAGACACTGGTGGCCAGGAGGGCGCGTAGGGCGAAAAAGATAACGGCCGCGATGAGACCGACGTGCAGCCCCGAAATGGCCAATAAGTGGGCCAGACCGGCATCGCGCATGGCAGCGAGCTCGGTCTCGCCGATGGCGCCGCGGTGGCCCGTCATCAGGGCCGCCGCTATGGCACCGCTGCGGCCCTCCAGAACCCGTCCGACGCGCTCGACGACGGTGTGGCGCAAGGCTGCCACGGATGTCAGAAATCCACCCTCGCGGCCAGCCGGCGCTGCCACCACGCGGGTCTCTGCCACCGTGAAACCGACGGCGCCGAGACCGCGAAAGTAAGCCTGACGTGCGAAGTCGAAGGCGCCGGGCGCAGCCGGCGGGGGTGGTGGCAACAGAATGGCCAAGGTGTGGATCCAGTCGCCGGGCCGCACCGCGGTGGCGGAGCCGCGCACCACCACGCGGACCTTGGCCGGTGTCTCGGCCGCCGCCAGGCGGTCGATCTCCGGTTCGGCGATGGTCAGCCGTATCGAGCGGTCTCGCGGCTCCACTTCGACCACTCGGCCGCTGAGGTTCACCGGCCCCAACCGGCGTTCGATGACCGGCGCCGCCACCTGGTGGCAGCGCAGCACGGCAGCACCAAAGCCCGCGGCCATGGTGGTGGCGACGATGCCCAGCAACAACAGTCCTGGCCGCCGGCGACCCAGCCCCATCAGCGCGAGCCCCAGCGCTAGCCACAGCGGAGCCAGCCAGAGCGGCGGCTCGGCAGGCAACCAAAAAAATATGGCGACGCCAATAGCCAGCACCACCGGCAGCCACAGCACCCAGCGCTCGCGCTCGGCGTTGAACTGTTCTGTCAGCTCTGCCGCCAGCCGCACCGGCAGACTGCGCTGGGGTTGCTCTGGATCGTAATACCTGTCCACCGCCGTTCCTGCGTTTTGGCCCCTTCGCCGCCTCGCTTCCTCGCTCCGTATCGGAGGATATGCTAAACAACGCCACCGCGCCGAGAGGCAATTGCAACCCTTTCACGAAAATACTGCCTATAAAATGACCGTAATTACCCGATTTGCCCCCTCGCCCACCGGTACCCTGCATATCGGCGGCGCCCGCACGGCGCTATTCAATTGGCTTTTCGCCCGGCACCACGGCGGCCGCTTTCTCTTGCGCGTCGAAGATACCGACCGCGCCCGCTCGACCGAAGAGGCGGTGGCAGCGATCTTTGACGGACTGGAATGGCTGGGCCTCGACTGGGACGACGAGCCGGTATTCCAGGCCTCGCGCCAGGCCCGTCACGTAGAGGTAGCCGAGAGCTTGCTGGCGGCCGGCCGGGCCTATCACTGCTTTTGTACGCCGGACGAGCTTAAGGAAATGCGCGAGCATGCCCGCGCCGAAGGCCGTCCGGTGCGCTATGACGGGCGCTGGCGGGACCGCGACCCAGCCGAGGCGCCGGCCGGGGTGCCGCCGGTAGTGCGCTTGCGGGCGCCGCAGGAAGGCGACACCACCACCGACGACCTGGTGCAGGGCGAGGTGCGGGTGGCCAACCGTCAGCTTGACGACATGGTGCTGCTGCGTAGCGACGCCACCCCCACCTATATGCTTTCGGTGGTGGTCGACGACCACGATGAAGCCATCACGCACATCATTCGCGGTGACGACCACCTTGATAACGCCGCCCGACAGAGCCAGCTTTACCAGGCCCTCGACTGGCAGCCACCCCGTTTCGCCCATATTCCGCTGATTCACGGCGCCGACGGCGCCAAGCTCTCGAAGCGGCACGGCGCTTTGGGAGTGACCGCATATCGCGAACAAGGCTATTTGCCTGAAGCAATATGCAACTATTTATTGCGTCTGGGCTGGAGTCACGGCGACGATGAAGTCATCTCGCGCGCCCAAGCCATCGAATGGTTCGACTTGGACAATGTCGGCAAGGCTGCGGCGCGCTTCGATTTCGACAAATTGGCGAATCTCAACGGTCAATACCTACAGCAGGCGGACGACGGGAATTTGCTCGAATTGATGGTTCCGGGGCTGGAAGCGGCGCTAGACCGAAAGCTCGAGGTGTCTGACAGGGAGCGCCTGCTGGCAGCTTTGGAGTTTTTGAAGCCACGGGCTAAGTTAATCCCGGATCTAATTGATAAATCACTATTTTTATGTGAATCACGCCCCCTCATTCCGAACCTTAAAGCAGCCAAACTGTTGAGCCCCGAAGGGCGCCAACTGGTGCAGGACACGGCAACCTCGCTGTCCTCCCTGCGGGACTGGACGACGGTCGCCTTGGAAGATGCCGTGCGGACATTTGCTGAGGCCCGCGAGCTCAAATTGGGCAAGGTAGCGCAACCGTTAAGGGCCGCCCTCACTGGTCGCACAGAATCACCGGGGATATTCGACGTATTGGTGTTACTTGGCAGGGACGAAAGCCTAGCCCGCTTGGGCGATGCCGGGCGCGGCCAATAGCCGCAACGCGCCACACTCGCAGTTCGAAGCGATTGGAGGTATAGTCAGGGCAACGCTGGGGTTCTCTCCGGCAACAATCAAAAAATACCGGGAAGGACCGCCCATGGCTCAAGCAGCCGCGACCAAATCCGCCGCCCCGAGTTTCACGTTGACCAACAACCAGACCGGTGACTCCTACGAGTTGCCGGTTTTCGAATCATCCATCGGCCCCGACGTCATCGATATTCGCCGGCTATACGCCGAATCCGACTATTTCACTTTCGATCCCGGCTACCTGGCTACCGCGAGCTGCGAATCGCGCATAACCTACATCGACGGCGACGAAGGCGTGCTGCTTTATCGCGGCTACCCTATCGACCAGTTGGCCGAAAACAGCGACTTCATGGAGGTCAGCTACCTGCTGCTCAACGGCGACTTGCCGAACCAAGGTGAACTCGACGGGTTCGTCGACAGTATCACCCACCACACCATGGTCCACGAGCAACTGACCCAGTTCTATCGTGGCTTCCGGCGCGACGCCCATCCTATGGCCATCATGGTGGGAATCGTCGGAGCGCTCAGCGCTTTCTACCACGACAGCACCGACATCAACGATCCCCATCAGCGCATGGTGGCCTCTCACCGGCTGGTGGCCAAGATGCCCACCATGGCCGCCATGGCCTACAAGTATTCCATCGGCCAACCTTTCATCTATCCGCGCAATGACCTCAACTACGCGGAAAACTTTCTCCATATGATGTTCGCGGTTCCATGCGACAGCCATGCCGTCAGCCCGGTATTGGCCGATGCCATGGACAAGATCTTCATTCTGCACGCCGACCACGAACAGAATGCTTCGACCTCGACTGTGCGGCTGGCTGGCTCATCGGGCGCCAATCCCTTCGCCTGCATCGCCGCCGGTATCGCCAGCCTGTGGGGCCCGGCCCACGGGGGCGCCAACGAGGCCGTGCTCAAGATGCTCGAAGAGATAGGCTCGGTCGCCCACATCAAGGAATTCGTGGCCAAGGCCAAGGACAAGGACGATCCTTTCCGCCTGATGGGCTTCGGCCACCGGGTTTACAAAAACCACGATCCCCGGGCCCAGGTCCTGCGCAAGGCCTGCCACCAGGTGCTGGGCGAGCTTGGCGTGACCAACGAGCCGCTGCTCGAGCTGGCCATGGAACTGGAGCGCATCGCTCTCGAAGACGACTATTTCGTCGAGCGCCAGCTTTACCCCAACGTCGACTTTTACTCCGGCATCATCCTGCGCGCCATGGGCCTGCCCACCAGCATGTTCACAGTGCTGTTCGCGCTGGCCCGCACGGTGGGCTGGATCGCCCAGTGGCAGGAAATGATCGAGGATCCGGGCCAGAAGATAGGTCGCCCGCGCCAGCTTTACACCGGTGTCAACCAGCGCGAGTACGTGACCATGAGCAAGCGTTAGAGCGACTTCGGACGCAACTTCGACGCCGGCTTGCAGGCCGGCGTCGTTTTTCGTTCAAAGGGGCCGCAGTTCGGCTATTTGCGCTCAACCAATTCGATCTTGTAGCCGTCGGGATCCTCGATAAAGGCGATCACGGCACCGCCGTGTTTCATAGGCCCCGGCGGCCGCGGGATCGACACGCCTTCGCCGTCCAGCATCTCGCAGGTGGCATAGATGTCGGGCACGCCGATGGCCAGGTGGCCAAAACCCGACCCCAGATCGTAAGGCTCTTCCTGGTCCCAGTTGTGGGTCAACTCGACCACCGTGTTGCTCTCCTCTTCGCCGTAGCCGACGAAGGCCAGGGTGAACTTGCCGCCGGGGAAATCCTTCTTGCGTGTCAATTGCATGCCCATCAAGCGAGTGTAGAAATCCAGCGATTTGTCGAGATCCTTGACGCGGATCATGACGTGCAGAAAGCGGAAACCTTCGCTGTTCACGGCAGTGCTCTCAGTCATTCGATGTTCCTTCCCTGGGATCCTTGTTCAGCAGCGACAAAATGACGTCGGCCGCACGTTCGCTGGGTGGCGGGCCGCCGGCGCCGAGTTTTTCGGCAGCCTCTCTTGCCGCTTCAATTTGCGTCCTGCGCGCCCCTTCATCAACCAGAATTTCGGTCACTGCCGGTACCAGCAGCTCGGGCCGGCAATCGTGTTGCAGAAATTCCGGAACCACCGGGCGGTCGAGCACGAGATTGACCAGGCTGGCGTGCTCGACGCGGACCATGCGGCGCACCAGCCAATGAGTCAGGGGATTGATACGGTAGGCCGCGACGCTGGGCACTCCGGCCAGAGCCAACTCGAGCACCGCCGTGCCTGACGCCGCCAGGGCAGCGTTGCAGGCGGCCAGTGCCGGCGGCTTGGCCGCCTCTTCAGTAACAACAATGGTCGGGACATTCCAGCGGGCCAGCGCCGCCGCAACCTCCCGGGCTACCGTCGATACCGTCGGCACGACAACGCCGAGGTCGGTGAAACGCTTCGCCAGTTGTTCGGCGGTTTGCTCGAAAATCGGCAACAGCCGCGAGGTTTCGCTATGGCGACTGCCCGGCAGCACGGCCAGCAGCGGTGCCCCGGGGGCGATACCGTGGCGGCGGCGGAAGGCAGCGCCATCGCCGGCCGCCTGAGTTTCCACCGCGGGATGGCCGACGAAGCTGCAATCCAGGCCGACCGCCTCGAAATAGGGCGGCTCGAAGGGCAGAAGCACGAGCAGGTGATCGAGAAAACGGGCGATCTTGGCCGCTCGGCCCGGCCGCCAAGCCCAAACCGTTGGTGCCACGTAGTGAAACAGGGGAACGCCTTGTCCCTGGAGCCGCCGGCCGAGGCGGAAATTGAAGCCCGGCGCATCGATGGTAATCACCGCCTCCGGGCGTTGAGCCAGGGCGAAGTCCGCCGTTTGGCGCAAACGGGCCAACAGCCCGGGCACTCGAGGTAACACCTCGACCAGCCCCATGACGGCCAACTCGGATAACGGAAACAGACTCTCGAGCCCCTCCTTCGACATGCCCGGGCCGCCCACACCAATGAATTCGAGGTCGGGATCACGCGCCCTAAGGGCGGCCATCAAGCGTGCACCGAGGGCATCGCCGGAAGGCTCACCAGCCACCAGCATCAAACGCCGGGGCGTGGGATTAGGCGTCGCCAAGATCCTCAGGCCCGAGTCCGAGCACGAAAACCCCCTTCCGATCGGCAGCCTCGACGACGGCGTCGTGATCCAGAACCAGAGCCGCGCCGGCCTCGATGGCGATGCCAGCCAAACCGCTGGCCGCCGCCGCAGCCACGGTCTCCGGTCCGATGGTCGGCAGATCGGCGCGGGCTTCCTGGCCTGGTTTGCAGAGCTTGACCAGCACCCCGCCCGGACCTTCGCGGCGCAGCGCGGCGCAGCGTTGCAACAGCGCGTCAGTGCCCTCGGCGGCCTCGACCCCGAGCACGTGCCCTTGCTGCACCACCACCGCCTGGCCGACGTCGAGGGCGCCCAGCGCCTGCGCCACGGCGATGCCGCGGACTAGGTCTGATTGCTGTTCGGGCGCCGGTTCGCAGCGTCCCAGGGGTCCCTGCCCGGCCACCAGGTCGGCCAGGATGTCGTCGACGCCGACGACGCGAAAGCCTTCGCTCTCGATTTCTTCGATGACGATACGCAAGAGACCGTCGTCGCCGCCCGCGGCCAGCAACTTTGGCAGTATGGCGAGGCCCCGGCGGTCGGGCTTGAGTTGCCTGAGCGCTGGCCGGCGGATGGGACCGGCCAGCACCACCTCGCGGCAATGCTGGTCGTGCAAGGTCTTGAATATGCGGCCCACCTTGGGCAGGTCGAGCCAGGCCTGTGGTGCCTCTGCGACCGCTTCGGCTTCGGTCTCGCCGTTGAGGGCGATGACGAAGTGCTCCCTGCCGCTGGCCCGGCAGGCGGCCACCAGGCGGGCCGGCAGGTCGCCTGAGCCGGCCAGGATGCCGAGCTTAGCCGTCACGGTTCTGCCGCGGCTGACAGAGCGCCCGCGAGTTCTCGTTGCTGATGAACTCGACGACATCGCGCACCGGCAGGTTGTCGGGAAACAGTTCGGCCACATCTTCGACGCGTTCCTGCAGGGTACCTTCCTGGGCAAACAATAGCCGGTAGGCGGCGCGCAAATCGTGGATGGCTTCGCGGCTGAAGTCACGACGTTTGAGGCCGATGATGTTGAGGCCGGAAAGATAAGCCCGGTCGCCCATTACGGATCCATAGGGAATGACGTCGCTGTCGACCGCCGACATGCCGCCGATCATGGCATGTTGGCCGATACGCACGAACTGATGCACCCCCGACAAGCCGCCGATGATGGCCCAGTCGCCGACTTCAACGTGGCCGCTCAGCGAGGCATTGTTGGCCAGGATCACATGGTTCCCAACCTGGCAGTCGTGGGCCACGTGGGCGCCGGCCATGAAGACGCAATCGTCGCCCACCCGGGTGATCATGCCGCCGCCCCGGGTTCCCGGGTTCATGGTGACGTATTCGCGAATGGTGACGTTGTCGCCGACGATCAGCTCGGAAGGCTCGCCTTCGTATTTGAGGTCCTGGGGCTGGTGGCCGATGGAGGCGAAAGGGAAGATACGGGCGCCGGCGCCAATGCGGGTGCGACCAGAGATCACGACGTGGGGCATCAACTCGACACCCTCGCCCAGCACCACATAGGGGCCCAGGCAGCAGTAGGGGCCGATGCGCACGCCGGAGCCCAGCTCCGCCCCCTCCTCGATGATCGCGCTCGGATGGATGTCGGTCATGCTTTGCCGTCGTCGTCAGTGATCATGGCAGTACATGAGGCCTCGGCTACCAGTTCGCCCTCGACCTTGGCCTGGGCGCTGAATTTCCAAACATTGCCGCGGTGGTGTTCCCGTGTGACGTGGATGCGCATGGTGTCGCCGGGCTCGACCGGTTTGCGGAAGCGGGCCTTGTCGATGGACATGAAATAGACCAGCTTGCCTTCGGTCTGGTCGCCCAGCGTGTGCACAACTAGTACGGCCGCGGTCTGGGCCATGGCCTCGACGATCATGACGCCCGGCATCACCGGCCGGCTCGGGAAGTGTCCCTGGAAATAGGGTTCATTGGCGGTCACGTTCTTGATGCCCGTGGCGCTCTTGTCGGCCACCAGGTCGACCACGCGATCGACCATCAGCATGGGATAGCGGTGCGGAATCATAGCCAGGACGCGATGAATGTCGGCAACGCCTAGCTCACTCACCGGTTTGGGATCATTCATAGTTTGTCTTTCTTTTGGGCTTTTCCTTTGGCGCTGGCCAGACGCCGCAAACTGGCGGTTTGGCGGTGCCAGTCGCGAATCGGTTGGGCCGGGTAACCGCCAACGGTTTCTCCTGGTGCTACGTCGCGCATGAGGCCGCTTTTGGCGGCGATGCGGGCACCGCTGCCGATCGTCAGATGACCGGCGATGCCGACCTGGCCGCCGACCACGACGAAATCTCCCAGTTTGGAACTACCCGAAATACCGGACTGGGAGACCATGATGCAGCCGCGGCCCATCTCTACGTTGTGGCCGATCTGCACCAGGTTGTCGAACCAGCAGCCGGCGCCTATGACGGTATCGGGGCCGCTGCCCCGGTCGACAGTGCAGTTGGCGCCCATCTCGACGTCGTCATGGACAATGACGCGGCCGAGTTGAGGTACTTTGACATGACCGGCCGGATCAGGCGCGAAACCGAAGCCGTCCTGGCCGATGCACACGCCGGGATGTAGGCGCACGCGATCGCCGATCAGGCAATGGCTGAGGGTGACGTTGGCAGCAATGCGGCAATCGGCGCCGATGACCACCCCGGCGGCCACCGTGGTATTGGCGCCAAGGCTGCTGCCGGCGCCGATTTCGACCGCCGGCCCGACCGTCACGCCGGCCGCCAGTGCCACCCCTTCCGCCAGCTTGGCCGTGGCGTCGATGTGGGCTGTCGGCGAAATGCCAGGCTCGGGCGCCGGCTCCGGATAGATGGCCTGGGCCGCCAGGGCATAGGCTTTGTAGGGCTCCTCACTGAGCAGCAGCGTCATGTCCGAGGGTGCCTGATCGGCGTATTTGGGTTGCACCAGACAGGCTCCGGCACGGCTTATGCGAAAAGCCTCGAGATAGGCCTGATTGTCGAGGAAGCTGAGATCAAGGGGCCCAGCTCTATCAAGCGGTGCCACGTCGGCGATGCTGCGTTGGGGATCAGCTTCATCGCTCAGCTTGGCACCCGTCGCCTCGACCAGCGCCGCCAGGGTCAGAGAACGGGGCGAAGCAAAGAAGCGCCTATCGGCCATTAGTTGCGGTCCGGCGGCGGTACCTTGATTTCGGGTAACTTTGCGTTCATGCGCTGGAGTACTTCTTTGGTCACCTCCAGACCGCCATGGGCGAACGGGATCTGGGATTTTTCCAGCACAATGTTGAAGCCCCGGGTCTTGCTCAAATTGGCCATGATGGGCAGCATGGCGCGGCGCAGCTGGTTCATGGCGCTGGAATAGCTCCGCTCGAGGCGCCGCGAGCGGTCCTGGGCCTGGCGCTGAACGGCGGCCACCTTGTCCTCGAATTTGCGCCGGCGTTGTCCGAAGGCTTCGGGCGAGAGCAGGGTCCGTTGCCGCTGGAGTTCCTCCTGTTCGGTATTCAGCGCGGCTTCCGTTTTTTTCATTTCGGCCAGATAGACGGCCCGGAACTTCTCTATTTGGGCCCGCACGCTCTTGGTAGCCTGGGCCTCACGCAGGATGAGCTTGAGATCGATAACGGCGATTACCGCCGATGGCAGCTTTTGCTTGTCTGCTGCCTTCTCGGCCGTCTGCGCCGATGGGCCGGCGACCACAATGGCTGCACAAAGGCCGATAAGGATCAGGCTGTTGCGGATGGTCTGGGACGGAAAAGTCATTGCTCAAAACCGGGTGCCAAAGCTGAAGCGGAAGGTTTCGGTCTCGTCGAAGCGCTCGCGGCGCAAGGCACTAGAGAAATCGAGGCGAATGGGCCCCAGCGGCGAACGCCACGACAATCCGACACCCGACGAAACACGCACCGAGCCGACGTCGAAGAGGTTTTCCTTGCTCGCCACGTCGGCGTCCGAGAGGCTGCCCATCTCGGTGAAGATGCGACCGAAAATGCCATAATCCTGTAGCATCTCGATTGGTGCCGTTAATTCCGCCGTGCCCACATAGTAAAGCTTTCCGCCCAGTGAATCGAGCGACACCTTGTCCCGTGGTCCGACGCCCGACGGCGCAAAACCGCGGAAGTTGTTGCCACCCAGGAAAAACCGATCGGGGATACCGACCCGCTGACCCAGGCCCATGATGTAGCCTTCGTTGAAGGACAGGCTGCCGACCCAGTCATCCCATAGCGGTTGATAGTAGGAGTATGACAGGCTGTTCCTGAGGTAACGGACGTTGCCGCCGAAGCCGGCCAGGTCCTGGCCGAAACGCACGACATAGCCCTCTGAGGGCAGCAGCCGATCGTCACGCAGGTCGTAGGTCAGGGTGTAGCCGAGAGTGGACGATACCCGGCCGCCGGATTGATCGCGAACGAAGCGCGAGGCGTTGCTGCCGAGGTTCTCGATGACATCGTGGCGGATCGAATAGCGCACGCTTTGGCGCAGATTGAGGGCGATGGGATAGCCGGCCCGCAGCGTCAAGCCGCTGGTGCTCTCATCGAACGACGAAGTGCGTTGGCGATCACGGCGAATGTTGAAAATGTCGAAGCCGGCGGCCACATTGCGCTCGAGGAAATGAGGTTCGGTGAACGACAGGTCGACCTGCTGGCGCCGGGTCGAAAGATTGAGGCCAAGGCGCAGGTCCTGGCCGCGCCCCAGCAGATTTCGCTCGCGTATGCTGATATCGCCGATGAATTGCTCGGTGGTCGAGTAGCCGGCGCCAAAACTAAGCTCACCGGTCGAATGCTCCTTGACCTCGACGGTGATGACCGTGCGGTCCTCGGCAAATTGGCCCTTGGCGCCGCCCAGGGTCTTGCTGTCGAGCAGGCCGCGGTCGTCGCCGATTTCCACTTTGTCGAAGAAACCCAGCCCGCGGATGCGGCGGCGTGACCGGCGCAGCTTGGCGGTATTGAAGGCGTCGCCCTCGGAGACCTCGAATTCGCGCCGAATCACCTTGTCCAGAGTGCGAACGTTGCCCACGATGTTGATGCGGTCGACGTAGACCCGCGGCCCCTCGGCGATCACGTAGGTGACGTCGATGGTGCGTTCCTCGCGATTGCGTTTTGGGCGCGGACGGATATCAGTGAAGGCATAGCCCTGGCGGCCGGTTTCGAAAGTCAGTGCATCGATGGTTTCCTCGATCTGCTCGGCGTTGTAGCTCTCACCACTGGGCGAAACCACGAGGTGACGCAAGCTGTCGGGATCGAGCTGGCGGATACCCGATTCGATGTCGATCTTGCCGAAGCGGTAGGGCTCGCCCTCCTCGATGGTGAAGGTAACGAAAAAGTCGCGCCGGTCGCGGCTCAGCTCGGCCATTGCCGAAACCACGCGGAAATCGGCGTAGCCGTTGGCCAAGTAGTGGCGGCGTAGAAGTTCGCGGTCGAACGACAGGCGATCGGGATCGTAGGTATCGTCGCTGGTCAGAAAGCGGTACCAGCGTGATTCCTTGGTGGCGATGGTCGAGCGCAACTGGCGGTCGCTGAAGACACGGTTGCCGATAAAGGTGATCTTGCGGATCTCGGTCAGTTTGCCTTCGTTGATTTCGTACACCAAGTCGACGCGATTCTGCTCGAGTTGGATGACCTTGGGCTCCACGGTGGCGGCAAAGCGACCGCTGCGGCGATAGAGCTCGACAACGCGCTGGACGTCGCTTTGCACACGCGAGCGGGTATAGACGACCCGCGGTCTAAGCTGCACCTCGGCATTCAGGGTTTCATCGTCGATGCGCTTGTTGCCCTCGAAGGCAATGCGGTTGATGACTGGGTTTTCCACCACCCTCACAACCAGCGCCGCGCCCCGCTGACCGATGGTGACGTCGGCAAAGAGGCCGGTAGCAAATAGCGCTTTGAGCGAACGGTCGATATTGCCGGCATCGAAGGCATCGCCGGCAGCGACGGTCATATAGGACCTGATGGTCGCCGCCTCGATGCGCTGGTTGCCCTCGACGACGATCTCGCTGATGGAAACCGTCGAACGGGTTTGGGCGGCCAGCGGTGCAGCCAGCGCGAGGCAGATGGCCGCGAGCATGACCCATAGGGACGCCCGCCTCGCCATTCGGCGCATGAATTCGGCCCTCATAGCGGCCTCAGGAAAATAATCGAGCAAAGAGATCCAGCACCCAAGGAGCGGTAAGATCGTTTCGCGTGACAAAGACCATGAGCATGACCACCAGCGCAAGCCCAATTCCGACGCCGAAATCCTGTGCCCGGTCGCCCAACGGCCGTCCGCGCACCGCCTCGAAGCTGTAGTAGAGCAAATGTCCGCCATCCAAAGGCGGCACCGGGAAGAGATTGATCAAACCCAGGATGATCGACAGGATTGCCGTGAAATGCAGCATCGATGAAAAGCCGATCTGGACGGCCTGCCCAGCCATCCGGATGATGCCGATGGGACCGCTCAGCTCATCGGCCGGCCGCAAACCGGTAATGATCTGGCCCAGGCTCTGCAGTGTCTGGACGGTAAAGTAGTAGGTTTCCCTCGTGGCGTACCAAACGGCGCTGACGGGCCCGTGTTTGATGTGCTCCAAGGCGCTACGCTGGACACCGAGATAACCCACATTGTGCTGATTGCCGAAGCGGTCCTCGAGCACTCGGGTACCCGGCGTCACAATCAATGCCAGTTGCTTCTGGTGGCGTAGCACGCGCACGTCGAGGCGCTGCCCGGGTGCGGCCATGATGATCTGCTGCAACTCCTCGAAGCGCATGATGGCCCGGCCATCAATCTCGACGATGCGGTCGCCGATTTCGAAGCCGGCCTTTTCGGCCGCCGTTCCGGGCATTATTTCGTCGACCACGGGCGGCGTAAAAGGTTGCCCAACGAACACGAAAAGGCCACTGAAAATGATTACCGCGGCGATGAAATTGGCCACCGGACCGGCTGCCACCACCGCCGCCCGCGTCCACAGGGGCTGGGCCTGGAAGGTCTGCTGCTGTTCTTCCGCCGTGCGCTCGGTATCGCGGTCCGGTTGCGACGCGGCATCGGCATCGCCGAAAAACTTGACGTAACCACCCAGCGGGATCCAGCTCACTTTCCAGCGCGTTTGGCGGGCATCGTTCCAGCCGAAGATCTCGGGCCCGAAGCCGATCGAGAACACCTCTACCCGGACGCCGCACCAGCGTGCCACCAGGTAGTGTCCAAATTCGTGCACGAAAACCACCACGGTCAGCACGAACAGGAAACCGACCGGATAGTTCAGGATGCCGCTGATAAGGTCCATTCACTCAACTCGTGTACTCGGGGCTACTCGGGGGCTTGGCCGCTGGTATTGCCATTCACAGCCGATCACGAAAGCGGGCAATCAGCGCTTGGGCCACACCCCGGGCTTCGGTATCGAGGGCAAACACCGCATCAAGTGAGGCTGGTTTGTCCAGCGGCATGGTTGCGAGGGTCTCCTCGACGATGCTGGCGATTTCGAGAAACCCGAACTCCCCTCCCAGAAATCCGGCAACCGCGACCTCGTTGGCGGCGTTGAGGATAGTAGGGGCGGCCCCGCCGCTTTGCAAGGCTTGGCGGGCCAGGCGCAATGCCGGAAAGCGCTCAAGGTCCGGAGGCTCGAAGGAAAGCTGTCCCAGCGCCGCCAGATCAAGGCGTTCGGCCGGTGCCGGCATGCGTTCGGGCCAGCCCAGGGTGTAGGCGATGGGCGTCCGCATGTCCGGTGTGCCAAGCTGGGCCAGCAGCGAGCCATCGACGTAAGCCACTAGGCTGTGCACCACCGATTGGGGGTGGATCAGCACCTCGATGCGCTCGGCCGCCAGGCCGAACAGGTGGTGGGCCTCGATCAACTCCAGCCCCTTGTTCATCATTGTCGCCGAATCGACCGAGATCTTGGCCCCCATGCTCCAGTTCGGGTGGGCCACCGCTTGGGCCGGTGTGACGTGCGCCATGACGGCCGGATCGAGGGTGCGGAAAGGGCCGCCGGAAGCCGTCAAAATGATGCGTTCTATGGCCTCGGGGCGATCGAAATCGAAGACCTGGAAGATGGCGTTGTGTTCCGAATCGACGGGCAGCAGAGTGGCCCCGCTGCGGGCCACCTCGCGCATCATCAAATCGCCGGCACAGACTAGACATTCCTTGTTGGCCAGGGCCACGATTGCGCCGCGGTGCAAAGCCGCCAGGGTGGGCTCTAGGCCGGCCGCCCCGACGATGGCGGCCATCAGCCAATCGGCCGGTCGCTGCGCCGCCTCGATCAGGGCGGCGCCACCGGCCGCCACCTCAATTCCGCTGCCGGCCAGAGCCTCCTTGAGGGCGCCAAAGCGCTCCTCGTCGCCGATCACCGCCAGGCGAGGCCGCAGGCGTCGGGCCTGTTCAGCCAGCAGCGCCACGTTGCGGTTGGCGGTCAGGGCCTCGATCTCGTAGCGCTCGGGCTGGCGCTCGATGAGGTCGATGGTGTTGCAGCCCACCGATCCGGTCGAGCCGAGAATGCTGACCCGGCGCGGTACCATGTTTGCATCCGGTCGTTGAACCGGCTGTTTTTGTGGCAAGTTCACAGCCATGCCAAAACCTCTCGCCGACGCAGTAGCGTCAGTACGGCCACGGCCAGGGCCACGAAGAGCAATCCATCGAGGCGGTCGAGCATGCCGCCGTGGCCCGGAACCAGGGTGCCGCTGTCCTTGACGTCGAAATGACGTTTGAGGGCCGATTCGAAGATGTCGCCGGCCTGCGAGACCAGGGCCAACAGGCCACTGAGGAAGATCAGGAACCAGAGCGACGTGTGTTCCAGCATCAGCCCCGTCAAAGCCCCCACCAAGGCCGCCCCGAGTACGGCACCAGCGAGTCCGGCCCAAGTCTTGTTGGGGCTGAGCCGAGGCGCCAGCCGTGGTCCACCGACCAGGCGTCCCGCAGCATAGGCCGCTGAATCGGTGGCCCAAACCAGCGCCAGTATCCAGATCAAGGTCTGCAGTCCCAAATTCGTGGCCTGGCCCGAGCTGTGGCGCAACCAAACGATGGCGATGCAGGGTAGGCCGATGTAGACGATCCCCAACGCCGGCCAGTGGCGCCGCGCATCGCCGTTCGAGACGATAACCAGCGACAACACCGCGCCCATTGCGATGACAACAGTGGCATCGGGCGCGCGTCCCAGTGCCGTCAGGGCGATGGCGGCCAGCACCACCAGCTCCTGCCATACCAGGGCGAAGCCTCCACGCCGGTCCCCGCGGCCTTCACCGTCACGGCACAAGCGATCCCATTCCCAAACCATGAGAAACCCAGCCAGGCCGACCAGCACTGCGAAGGCCCAGCCCCCTAGTAGCGTCAGCGCCACGGCCGGCGGGGCCAGCACGGCTGCGGAAATGACTCTCAGACGCAGTGTGCCGAGCGCCGGTTCAGCCACTCGCGGCCCCATAGCGGCGATCGCGACGCTGGAATTCGTCGATCGCCTGTTCAAGGTTTTCGCGACAGAAATCGGGCCACAGCGTGTCGATGAACATGAGCTCGGCATATGCCGCCTGCCAGAGCAAGAAATTGCTCAGCCGTTGCTCGCCGCTGGTGCGGATGATCAAGTCAGGATGGGGGATATCCGAAGTATCTAGGCAGCTCTCAAAAACGCCCTCGTCGATGTCCGCTGGCTGCAGGGAGCCGGACGCTGCCTGTTCCGCCAGTTGCCGGCAGGCGGCCAGAATCTCGTTGTGACTGCCGTAATTGAGGGCGATGACCAGTGTCATGCCGTCGTTGCCGGCAGTTACGCCCTCGGCCCCGTCGATCAACGAGCGGATGTCTTTGGCCAGATCATGGCGCACGCCGATGAAGCGGACGCGCACGTTGCTGCTGTTGAGACCGCTGATCTCGCGCCGCAGGTAGAGCCGCAATAGCCCCATCAAATCGTCGACCTCAGCCGGTGGGCGCTTCCAGTTCTCAGAGGAAAAGGCGTAGAGCGTGAGACAGGAGATACCCAGATCGACGCAGCCCTCGACCACCTTGCGCACTGCCGATGCGCCGCGCTGATGTCCGGCTGCCCGGGGCAGGCCGCGAGCCTTGGCCCAACGCCCGTTACCATCCATGATAATGGCGACGTGGCGGGGCGGCTGACCGGGTTGGCTGGACGTCAATGCCTCCATGTCTCAGACCTGCATGATCTCGACTTCCTTGGTCGCCAGCGCCTCATCGAGCTGGCCGATGATACGGTCGGTCATGCTCTGTATTTCGTCACCATAGAGGTGCTGGTCGTCCTGGGAGAGATCGCCCTCCTTCTCCATCTTCTTGAGCTTTTCCATGCCATCGCGGCGGACGTTGCGCACTGCCACCCGGGCTTGTTCGGCATACTTGCCTGCCACCCGGGTCAGTTCCACCCGGCGCTCCTCGTTGAGTTCCGGGATCGGCACCCGCACGAGCTGGCCGTCGACTGAGGGATTGAGGCCCAAGCCGGCACTTTGGATGGCTTTCTCGACGGCCCGCACCATGCCCTTGTCCCAGACCTGGACGGTAAGCAGGCGGGATTCGGGAACGCTTATCGTGGCCAGTTGGTTGAGTGGCATCGGACTGCCGTAAGCCTCCACCAGTACGGGCTCGAGCAGGCTGGGCGAGGCGCGCCCCGTGCGCAATCCGCCGAATTCCTGCTTCAACACCTCAAACGCTCCGTTCATACGGCGTTCGATATCGTCGAGGTCCGGTTCGTCAGCCACTGTTCTCCTCCCCAGCGGAAATAACTGTACACGCGCCCCGGCCGCACACCACGTCAGCAAAGGCGCCCTTATCCCGCAACGAAAATACCAATATCGGTATGTCGTTCTCGCGAGCCAACGACACCGCCGAGGCATCCATAACCTTGAGATCGCGCGACAGCACCTCAAGATAGTCGAGCCTATCATACCTCTGGGCGGCAGGGTTGGATTTGGGGTCAGAATCGTAGACGCCGTCGACCTGGGTGCCCTTGAGGAGCGCATCGCAGCCCATCTCGGCGGCCCTCAATGCAGCCGCGGTGTCCGTGGTGAAAAAGGGGTTGCCGGTGCCGGCCGCGAAAATCACCACGCGGTTGCGCTCCAAGTGCCGGATGGCGCGGCGGCGGATGTAAGGCTCGCACACCGTGGCCATGGGGATGGCCGACAATACCCGGGTGGTAACGTCCAGACGTTCGAGAGCGTTCTGCATGGCCAGCGCGTTGATCACGGTGGCCAGCATGCCCATGTAGTCGGCGCTGGCACGCTCCATGCCTGCTGCGGCTCCGGCGATACCGCGAAAGATATTGCCGGCGCCGATGACCAGGCAGACCTCGACACCCAGCGTATGAACCTCCGCAATATCCTTGGCAATGCTGTCAACGGTGCCGTGATCGATGCCGTAGTCGCCGTCGCCCATCAGGGCCTCGCCGGAGGTCTTTAGCAAAACCCGGCTGAATGTTGCCGCAGACGCCATATCGACTCCCAAAGTCCGGGTCACAGGCGCCACCGGCGGCTGCCGCCGTGGTGCCAAGGCGGGCGCAACTTTACACCACGGGACTCAGCGGCGGTACCTGCGATGTGGCTGGTTTCAGCCTCCTTGGGCGGCGGCGACCTCGGCTGCGAAATCCTCGGAGCGTTTTTCGATACCCTCGCCTAGGGCGAAACGACAAAAACCGCTGACTTTAATCTTGCTGCCCAGATCGGCGGCCGCCTGTTCCACCACATTGGCTACCTTGGTTTCGCCATCGATGACGAAAACCTGCTCCAATAGCACCGATTCGGCGTAGAACTTGCGCAGCCGGCCTTCGACCATCTTGGCCACGACTTCTTCCGGTTTGCCCGATTCCCGGGCCTGTTCGCTGAGCACGTTGCGCTCATGCTCGACCACTGCCGGATCAAGACCGGCCACCTCTACCGCCTGCGGTGCAGCCGCTGCGACGTGCATGGCGAGTTGTTTGCCCAACGCCTCCAGGCCGGCCGTCTCGGCCGCCGATTCCAGACCGACGATGACGCCAATCTTGCCCAGGCCCGGACTGACGGCATTGTGCATGTACGTGGCTACCACACCTTCGGAGACGGTCAGGCCAACGCAGCGGCGGAACTGGATGTTCTCGCCGATCGTGCCCACCATTTGGGTAACCTGTTCGTCGACCGTGCGCTGCTCGCCCGGATAGTCGGCCGCCTGCACCGCCGCGAAATCACCGTTCTCGGCCAAAGCTACCTGGGCAACGCCTTTGACGAAAGCCTGGAAGCCGTCGTTGCGGGCGACGAAATCGGTTTCGGAATTGACCTCGACCAAGGCAGCGACCTTGCCGTCACCGGCCATGCCGATCAGGCCTTCGGCGGCCACCCGGCCAGCTTTCTTCGCCGCCGCCGCCAGTCCCTTGGTACGTAGCCAGTCGACTGCCGCTTCGGTATCGCCATTGGTCTCGGCCAGGGCCTTCTTGCAATCCATCATGCCGGCGCCGGTGCGTTCGCGCAGATCCTTCACCATGGCAGCGGTGATGTCAGCCATTTCTTTACCTCGAATATAAGAAAATGATCATAGTAGATTGATAATCAACGGATTATCTCTGTTACACTCCTGCGGTAGATACCTCCTCGGAAGCTTCCTCGGAGGCCTTCTCGGAAGTCTCCGCAGGAGCCTCCGCCGGAACTTCCGCCGATGTTTCGGCAACCGCTTCGACGACCTCCTCCGGGGCCGTCTCAACCGGCACCTCGGCGGGCGCTTCAGCGCTCTGTTCAGCGGATGATTCTGCGGCTGGTGTCTCAGCGGCAGGAGTCTCAGCGGCAGCCTGGGGTTCTGCCTCCGGCAACTCTTCGGCGGCCAATTCCTCGGCCTCGCCCAGGTCGGCACCATCGGCCGCCATTTCCTGCTGGATACCGTCGAGCACGGCCCGTGAAAACAGTTCGCAGTAGAGATTGATGGCCCTCAGGGCGTCATCGTTTCCAGGGATGGGATGAGTGATGTTGGCGGGGTCGGAGTTGGAATCGATGATTGCCACCACGGGAATGTCCAGCTTTACCGCCTCTTTGACCGCGATATCTTCCTTGTTGGTGTCGATGACCACCATCAGGTTGGGCAGGCCGCCCATCTCCTTGATGCCACCGAGCGCTCGCTCCAGCTTGTCGCGCTCGCGCGTCAGCTTGAGCATCTCCTTTTTGGTCAGGCCGAGATTTTCCTCGGACAGCTGCTCGTCCAGATCCTTGAGGCGCTTGATGGAATTGGAAATGGTCTTCCAGTTGGTCAGCATGCCGCCCAACCAACGGTGGTTGACGTAGTACTGGCCACAGCGCCTGGCCGCTTCGGTCACCGGTTCCGAGGCTTGGCGTTTGGTGCCGACAAAAAGCACCCGGCCACCGGCCGCCACAACGTCGCGGGTGGTTTCCAAGGCACGGTACAAAAGCGGTACTGTCTGCTGCAGATCGATGATGTGGACGCCGTTACGGTCGCCGAAGATGTAGGACGACATCTTGGGGTTCCAGCGGTGCTTTTGATGGCCGAAGTGAACGCCGGCTTCCAGGAGCTGGCGCATGGTAAAGGTAGGCATTGCCATGCTGTATTCCTTTTCCGGTTGGTCCGCCGCGGGAGAACGCCGAGCCCAGGCCCGGCACCGGAGCGACGAAGGGGATGTCTCCCCGCAACGCCGCGATCCCGCGTGAGGTTTTCAGAGGGCCGCTAGTTAGCCCCGAACGCCCGATATTGCAAGTGGTTTCGTATTTTGACCCTCATCGGGCGTGCGCTAAATATCCTTGACCGTGCCCACTCCGGGGATATGGGCGATAGCTTCCCGCAGGGGCGGAGAGATGGCGAAGTGCTGGTTGAGTTCTATCTCGGCCTCCTGGCGGCCTTCGTCAAAGCGCACAAGCAAGCAGATTCGTCCCTTGCCAGGCTTGGCCTGGGATTCGATCAGGCGTTGCAGGCGGTCCACCGAAACAGCGTCTGTGACGGCGATCGCGAGGCCGGCGGCAGCAGCCGCGACGACTTGGTCAAGTGGCCGGACGTCACTGGCAGACAGGCGAAAGCTATCTCCGTCGGACTTGATATCGACGGTGAGCAGCAAATTGGCACCGGCCACGATGTGCTGGCGCTGAGCGGCAAAGAGATCCGCGAAGACAACGACCTCGTATCCGCCGCTGGAATCGGAGAACTGAACGAAGGCAAAGCGGCCGCCACCGTCGCCGCTACGCTCGCGTACGCTCATTACCGTACCGGCCAGCCGCGCCGCGCCGCCCTCGCCATGGCGCCGGCCGGCCAACTCGGTGTAGCTCGTGATTCCGAGGCGCTTGAGATCGCGCTCGAAGGCGTCGAGGGGATGGGCCGAAAGGTAAAAGCCCAACGCGTCGCGCTCGTGTTCAAGTGCTTCCATGGGCAACCAGGGCTCTATTTCGGGCAGTGTCGGCGCCGCCAGACTCTCGCCGCCATCGCCGCCGAACAGGCTTTCCTGCTGACTGTCACGGGCCTCGGCGGCAAGTTGGGCGTGACGCACGATCTGCTCGGCCGCTGCGAAAACCCTTGCTCGGTTGGCGTCGAGCCCGTCGAAGGCGCCGGCCCGGGTCAGGTTCTCGACTTGTCGCTTGTTGACGACCCGGGGATCGATGCGGCCGGCAAGGTCGAAAAGATCGGCGAAGGGGCCTTCACCCTGGCGCTCACGTTCCTCGACCACCGCCGCCATGGCCTGGCGGCCGACGTTCTTAATCGCTGCCAGGGCGTAGCGGATGGCGGGCTTGCCGCCATTGTGCGGGTATTCGACCGCGAATTCGACGTCAGAGCGATTGATGTCGGGGTGGTTGAGTGGAATCTCGAGGCGTTCGAGTTCGCGCTGAAAGACCTCTAGTTTGTCGGTATTGCCCATGTCCAGAGTCATCGAGGCAGCCATGAACTCGACCGGGAAGTTCTGCTTGAGCCAGGCCGTCTGGTAGGCCACCAGGGCGTAACCCGCCGAGTGGGCCTTGTTGAAACCGTAGCCGGCGAACTTCTCAACCAGGTCGAAGACGTAGGCAGCGCGGTCGCGGTCGACGCCGCGCTCGATGGCTCCGGCCACGAAAGTGTCGCGCTGGGCCCGCATCTCGGCCTTGATCTTCTTGCCCATGGCACGGCGCAGGATATCGGCCTGACCCAGGCTGTAGCCGGCGAATACCTGGGCGATCTGCATCACCTGCTCCTGGTAGATGATGACGCCGTAGGTGTCCTTGGTCACCGGCGTGATGGTGTCGTGCAGGAACTCGGGTTCGTCGTTGCCGTGTTTGCAGGCGACGTACTTTGGGATGTTCTCCATGGGGCCGGGACGAAACAGCGCCACCAGGGCGATCAGGTCCTCGAAGTTACCCGGCACGGCATCCTTGAGCAGGTCCTGCATACCGCGGCTTTCAAACTGGAAGACGCCGATGGTTTCGCCCCGTGCCAGCATCTCATAGGTGCCAGGATCGTCGAGCGGGATGGCGGCAATGTCGATCTCTTCGCCGCGCGCCTGCAAAAGCTTCAGCGTCTTGTCGATCACCGTCAGGGTTTTGAGACCGAGGAAGTCGAACTTCACCAGGCCCGCCATCTCGACGTATTTCATCGAGAACTGAGTGACTGGCATGTCGGAACGCGGATCGCGGTATAGCGGCACCAAGGTGTCCAGCGGCCGATCGCCAATGACCACACCTGCGGCGTGGGTCGAGGCGTGGCGGTAGAGCCCTTCCAGCTTGAGGCCGATATCCAGCAGGCGCGCGATCGTAGGGTCGGCGCCGCGTTCCTGTTGCAACCTGGGCTCATCGGCGATGGCCTGGCCCAGCGACACCGGGTTGGCCGGATTGTTGGGCACCATCTTGCAAATACCGTCGACGCGGCCGTAGGGGATTTCCAAGACCCGGCCGACGTCGCGCAGGACGGCCCGGGCCTGCAGCTTGCCGAAGGTGATGATCTGGGCCACCCGGTCGCGGCCATATTTTTGCTGTACGTAGTGGATGACCTCGTCGCGCCGGTCCTGGCAGAAGTCGATGTCGAAATCCGGCATCGAGATGCGATCGGGATTGAGAAAGCGCTCGAACAGAAGACCAAAGCGTAGCGGATCGAGATCGGTGATGGTCAGCACCCAGGCCACCACCGAGCCGGCCCCCGAACCGCGGCCCGGGCCCACTGGAATGTCTTGGTCCTTGGCCCACTTGATGAAGTCGGCGACGATCAGGAAATAGCCGGAAAATCCCATTTCAATGATAACGTCGAGCTCGAAGGCCAAACGCTCGCGGTAGGGCCGGGCTACTTCGGCGCGCTGCTCGGCGCTCATGTCGGCGGCAAACACCTGAGCTTCCAGCCGGACTTCCAATCCCGCCTCGGCCTGGGCTTTGAGCTCGTGTCTCTCGTCGCGGCCGTCAGCGCTCTCGTAAGGCGGCAGAATGGGATCGCGCAACGGCGGCCGATAGGCGCAACGGCGGGCAATGACCAAGGTGTTGGCGATGGCCTCGGGCAGATCTTGGAATAGCTTTTCCATCTCCGCCGGTGATTTGAAACGGTGTTCGGGCGTCAACCGGCGGCGCTCGCTTTGGCTGACGAAATTGCCCTCGGCGACACAGATCAGGGCGTCATGGGCCTCGAACATCTCGGCCTCGGTGAAATAGGCCTCGTTGGTGGCCACCAGGGGCAGCTCCAAACGATAGGCCAACTCGACCAGCGCTCCCTCGATGCGGTCTTCTTCAGCCAGGCCGTGGCGCTGCAATTCGATGTAGAGGCGGCCGGGAAAGAGCGCCGCCAGACGTTCCAGAAGGGCTTCGGCCGGGGCCTTGCGGCCCGCCGCCAGCAGCCGGCCGAGAGGTCCGGCTGGGCCGCCGGTGAGCGCAATCAGCCCCTCGCTCTGGCCCTCCAGCGCCGCCAATGGCAGTGCCGCCACGGATTGGGCCTCGGATTCCAGGAATGAGCGGCTGGAAAGCCGGATCAGATTGCCGTAGCCGACTTCGTTCTGGGCCAACAGCACGATGGCATCGGCCTCGGCCCACTGCTCCCTGCCTTGGGATACCTGGCCGTTGGAGTTGGCCTCCGAGTCTTCCTCGCGGAGCAGCCCCAAAGCCGTGCCGACGATGGGCTGCACGCCGCCCTTGACCAGGGCCTCGGAGAACTCCAGGGCGCCAAAAAGATTACCGCTGTCGGTGAAGGCCACCGCCGGCATATCGTGGCGTTGACATAGCTCGGCCAAAACGTCGCTGCGAATTGCTCCCTCGAGCAACGAATAGGCTGTGTGGACGCGCAGGTGAACAAATTTGGCGTGGGGCATCCGCGTTGTCCCGGCAGGGTTTGCGGCCCGGCAAGTGTCCCAAGCCCGTTCAAGATACTCTAGATGAACGTACCAAGAACATCACAAATTGTTGTGGATGGATTTCGGGAAAACCCCGGATTTGGTGGTATCGAGTGAGTTTTATGCAACGGCCGGCTTGCGCGCGGTGATCACTTTTGTGATCTCGGGAATCATCACCGCGTCTTGGACTTCGGCAAATCCATGGCCGGCGATCAGAGGCTTGAGCTCGGCGGCGCTGAAGGAGACGGCATCGGTGCGTAGCGGCAAATACACCAGAAACCAGCCCGCCGCGGCAGCCGGACCGGCGCGGTCATCGTCGAGCATGAAATCGTGCACGATTAGCTGGCCGCCGGGGGCCAGCGCCTGCCAGGCACGGCCCAATAGGTCTTCGATGTCACCACCGCCGACGGCACTGAGGAAATAAGACATCAAAACCGCGTCTTGCCCGCCCGGCCATGGCTCTGAAAGGGCATCGCCCGGCTGTAAAGTAATCCGCTTCTCCAAATTGGCCTCCGCGACATAGCCCTTGGCCACCTCGACGACGTTGGGAAAGTCGATGATGGTGGCCGTCAGATCGGCATGGCGGCGGCAGAAGGTGATTGAATAGGCGCCGGTACCGCCAGCCACGTCGAGCAGGCGGCGGCTGGCGGAAAGATCGATACGATCGGCCATCATCATCGCCGGGCCCAATGACCCGGCATGTTGGGCGCGCGAAAAATCGGCCGCCAATTGGGGATCATCGAGCCAGCCGCTGAAGGAATCGTGGGCCAGGTTGTCCTCATCCCCCTTGAGGCCGGCATCCAAGTGCATCAGGTCGGGATAGATCTGGCGGTCGATCTGGAAGCGGTAGTAATCGCCGAAGTAGGCCTTGGCGCCGGGCACCAGATAGGTGGCGGTGGCCGGAGCGTTGGCGTAGTCCCCTGCCCCACTCTCACGCACCAATAGGCCGAGGCTGAGTAGCGACGCCAGCAACGTCTCCAGGCGATTCGGCGCCACTCCCGTCGCTGCGGCCAGCGCCTTGGTGTCACATGCCCCTTTGTCGATGTGGCCGAAAAGCTCGAGGTTGAGGGCGGCAAATAGCGCCTTCGAGGCCATGAATCCATAGGCGATGCCGGAAATCTGGCGAACGTCGGTCAGGGCTTCGCTCATGTCTCCTCCAAAAGTCCCTCACGTAGCGTCACGACGCGGTCCATGCGCCCTGCCAAGTCGGTGTTATGGGTAGCGACCAAGGCCGCCAGGCGTCGTGTTCTGACCTCCGCCATGAGCTCCGCGAAAACTTCGCCGGCGGTGCCATGGTCTAGGTTGCCGGTAGGCTCGTCGGCCAGCAGCACGGCCGGCTCGTTGGCCACGGCACGGGCAATGGCGACGCGTTGTTGTTCACCTCCCGAAAGCCGCCCTGGCCGGTGGCTCAGGCGATCGCCGAGGCCGAAGCGGGTCAAAAGCCCGCCTGCCCGCTCGCGGGCTTGGCGACGGCTGTGGCCGGCTACCATCTGCGGCAGCATGACATTTTCCACGGCTGAAAATTCCGGCAACAAATGATGGTGCTGGTAGACGAACCCCAGCCGCCGGCGCCGGGTCAGCGTACGCTCGCTCTCCGACATGGTGTTGCAGGGGCGGCCGACGATGCTGATCTCACCGCCGTCGGCGGGCTCCAGCAGCCCGGCAATTTGCAACAACGTCGACTTGCCCGAACCCGAGGGACCGAGTAGCGCCACGATCTCGCCCGCCGCCAGTTCCAGCGAGGCGCCGCGCAGAACTGGCAGCTTGGCGCCGCCCTGCACGAAGGTGCGTTCGATATCGCAGAGGCCCAGCGCCACGTCACTCATAACGAAGCGCTTCCACCGGATCGATGCGCGAGGCCCGCCACGAAGGATAGAGCGTGGCCAGGAAGGAAAGCCCGAGCCCCATCCCGACAACGGCCGAAACCTCGGTGGCATCGATGCGCGCTGGCAGGTTGGAAAGGAAGCGGATCTCGGCCGCCCACAATTCGGCCCCGGTCAAACCCTCAAGCCAGATCCGGATCAAGTCGATGTTGTCGGCAAACAGCACGCCGAGCACCAGGCCCAGAAGCGTGCCGCTGACGCCGATACAGGTACCGGAGATCAGGAATATTCGCATGACGGCGCCGCGGGTCGCCCCCATGGTGCGCAAGATCGCGATGTCGCTGCCCTTGTCCTTCACCAGCATGATGAGGCCGGAAATGATGTTGAAGGCGGCAACGATGATGATCAGCGTGAGGATCAGGAACATGACGTTGCGCTCGACCTGCAATGCCGTGAAAAAGTGGGAATTGGCCTGCTGCCAGTCATAAAGCCTGAGCCCGCCGGGCACTGCCTCGAAGAGCCGCTGGCGGGCCGCCGCCAGGTCGTCGGGATCCTCGACCATGACCTCGATGCCGCTCACTGTGGCACCTCGGAGGAAAAACACCTGGGCTGCCTTCAACGGCATGAAGATGAAGCTCGAATCGTATTCGTACATGCCCACTTCGAAAGTGGCGACGATACGGTAGGCACGCATGCGCGGCACCGTGCCCATGGGGCTGGCCCGGCCCTTGGGCGCCACCAGGGTGATAGGCCGGCCCACCGTAAGGCCGAGCTTGCGCGCCAGCCGGCTGCCCACGGCGACGGCGTCGGGTCCCTTGAAATCCTTGAGCGAGCCGGCCACCACCTTGCTGGCGACGATGCCACGGGCGCGCAGGTCTCCGGCGCGCAGGCCCCGCACAACGGCGCCGCTGGCGTTGCTCTTGGCCATGGCCATGACTTGGCCCTCGACCACCGGCGTCACCGCTACCACGCCTTCGACCCGGCGCAACTTGTCGGCCAGAGCGTCGTAGTTGCGGACACCGCCCTCGATGTCCTGCACCACGATGTGGCCGTTGAGCCCCAGGATGCGGTCGAGAAGCTCGACCCGGAAGCCGTTCATCACTGCCATGACGACGATCAGGGTGGCCACCCCCAGCGCCGTACCCAGCAGCGAAAACGCCGCAATGACTGAAATGAAGCCCTCCTGGCGGCGCGGCCTCAGATAGCGCGCCGCGACCATCCACTCGAAGGCGGAAAACACGATGTCAGCTCGTCAGCCGGGCCAGGGCTGATTCCGGCGAGAGTTCCTCACGCTCGCCGCTGGCCCGCGACTTGAGTTCGACGGTGCCGGATTTGAGCCCCCGGGGCCCGACCACGAGCTGCCATGGCAGGCCGATCAGATCCATGGTGGCGAACTTGGCGCCGGCACGTTCGCTGGTGTCGTCGAGCAAGACTTGGCGCTCGGCGCCCAATTTATACTGAAAATCCTCGCAAGCTGCGTCGCAGGCCTCGTCGCCGGCCTTGAGGTTGACGATGCCGACGTCAAAGGGCGCCACACTTTCGGGCCAGATTATGCCGGCTTCGTCGTGGCTGGCCTCGATAATGGCGCCGACCAGACGCGAGACACCGATTCCATAGCTGCCCATCTCGATCGCCACCGCCTCGCCGTCGGGGCCCTGCACGGTAGCGCCCATGGCCTCGGAATATTTGCTGCCAAAATAAAAAATATGCCCGACCTCGATGCCGCGGGTATTGACGCGCTTGGCTTCCGGCACCTCGGCCTCGAAAGCGGCCTGATCGTGTTTCTCGTCGGTGGCAGCGTAAAGCCGGGTGCGCTCGGTCACGAAAGGCTCAAGATCGGAATCGTAATCAACCTCCGTAGCCAGAGGCTCGAAGTCGAGATAATCGGCGTGGCAGTGCACCTCGCTTTCGCCGGTGTCGGCCAGGATGATGAATTCGTGGCTGAGGTCGCCGCCGATGGGGCCGGTGTCGGCGGCCATGGGAATGGCGGTGAGGCCGAGGCGGGCAAAGGTGCGCAGGTACGCGGCAAAAAACTTGTTGTAGCTGTGCTTGGCCCCGGCGTAATCGAGGTCGAACGAATAGGCATCCTTCATCAAGAACTCACGTCCCCGCATCACCCCGAAACGCGGGCGGACCTCGTCACGAAATTTCCATTGGATATGGTAGAGCAGCCGCGGCAGGTCGCGGTAGCTGCGCACGGATTGGCGGAAGATATCGGTGATCTGCTCCTCGTTGGTGGGGCCGTAGAGCATATCTCGCTCGTGGCGGTCGGTGATGCGCAGCATCTCGCGGCCATAGTCCTCGTAACGCCCACTTTCGCGCCAGAGATCCGCCGGCTGGATTGTCGGCATCAAAAGCTCCTGGCAGCCCGCCATGTTTTGCTCTTGGCGCACGATGGCTTCGATCTTCTTGAGCACGCGAAAGCCCAAGGGCAGCCAGGAATAAATCCCGGCGCTGGATTGCCGGACCATGCCGGCACGCAGCATCAGCCGATGAGAGACGATCTGGGCCTCGCTCGGGTTCTCCTTGAGCGTCGGCATGAAGTACTGGGAAAGGCGCATGTGGTGTCCGAAGCAGGGGCGTCAATAAGCTCTCAGACATAAGGCAAAGGGGGGGGTGATAGCAACGACCGCAGGGCGGCTACTTCTTCTTTTCAGCTTTGCGCTCGCGGCAGGCGGCGGCCACGGCGTGCTTTTCCTTGCGGGTTAGGAGCTTGCCGTTGAACTTGACGCTGCCGTTGCGGCTTACCGTCACCCGGCCCAGCGTGATGGCGCTGTCGCCGAGCTTGCCGGCCTTGTGCTTGAGGGCGCCGAAGACTTTGTGGGTGATGTCGAAGGAATAATCCTCGGGCAGGTCGAGTTGATAGCCGCCGTCGAGATCTGCCGACTTGACCGGTTTTCCCCGCACGTCGACGCCCGGCTTATACGCCACGTCGTCCCGCGGCGTATGGCGAACCAAGTAGCGGCAGTTCTTCTCGCTGATTACGATCTTCCGTTCCGCCAGGGCCAGCCCGGGCACCAGAAGAAATAACGCAAATGCAACCAAGTATCTCATGAGTCCAGTATGCCCCGGGATCGCTTAACGAACGATTAGCGGCGGGCGCGATCTAACGGCACGAACGTCAAAGTTGGTCAAAAAATAGCCAGGCTGAAATCGATGATGAATATTTAGGCAGGTCTACGAGGCATGCCCAAATCTTGGGCGACTGGCCCGCAGAAAAAATCCCATATCGCTACTTTTATCCTGCAATTTCAATGCTTTGTTGCGGTGCAGCATTCTGGCACGGCAATTGCGGTGGTTCCTTGCGACTCACCGGCGTCTCGAGCCATCCAGCAACGTCAGTGAGGACATCGTCGTCCAGCATCGGGCGCGTCACGTTCGGCTCCAAGGCCCGGAACTCTTTCGTTCTGGTGTGTGGAGCCGGGGGACCGCCCGGGTGTCATCCCGACCCATGAAACATCGAGCGGTCTCCAGGGATAGACAGCGCGCGCCCGGTTTTCGCGGCGGCGCATGTGGAGACAACGATGGAAGCAAACGACACCAGCAAGGCAAACAGGATCTGCATATTCGACTTCAAGACCATCCAAATGCGCACCTTTCATCTGACCTGGGTGTCTTTCTTCCTGTGCTTTTTCGGTTGGTTTGGCATCGCTCCGCTGATGGTCATTGTGCGCCAGGATCTGGGGCTGACGAAATCCGAGATCGGCTCGACGGTCATCGCCTCCGTGGCGATCACGATCGTCGCAAGACTGATTGTCGGCCCCCTCTGCGACCGAATCGGTCCGCGCAAGACCTACGCTGGGCTGATGATCCTCGGAGCCTTTCCGGTGATGCTGATCGGCCTCTCCGACAGTTTCGAGACCTTCCTGCTGTTTCGGCTGGCGATCGGTGCCATCGGAGCCTCGTTCGTGATAACCCAATACCACACGTCGGTCATGTTCGCGCCCAATGTGATCGGCACGGCCAACGCCACGACGGCGGGCTGGGGCAACCTCGGTGGTGGCGTCACGCAAATGGTGATGCCGCTGATTTTCGCGGCGATCGTGATGTTCGGGGTCGAGGAAACCTTGGGCTGGCGACTCGCCATGGTGGTTCCCGGCGTGGTTCTGCTGATCGCCGGCATAGCCTATCTGAAATTCACCACCGATAGTGTCGAAGGAAACTACGCCGAGCTACGGGCAGTAGGTCTGACGGTGCCGAACGGTCAGGCGGGCGGCATGTGGGCCAGCTTCCGTGAGGGCGCCTCCGATTCCCGCGTCTGGGCGTTGTTCGTGATTTATGGCGCCTGTTTTGGCGTCGAACTCACGATCAATAACATCGCCGCAATCTACTTCTTCGACTCCTTCGAGCTCGACCTCAAGACCGCCGGATTGATCGCCGGATTATTCGGCCTGATGAACATTTTCGCGCGTACGCTGGGCGGGGTCTTCTCCGATTATTTCGCTGCTCGTGACGGATTGCCGGGACGCGTGAATCTGCTGTTCACGGTCCTCTTTCTCGAAGGCTTGGCGCTGATCTTGTTTTCACAGATGGCAACTCTGGTTCTTGCGGTTTCGACGATGATCCTGTTCTCGCTGTTCGTCCAGATGTCGGAAGGTGCCACTTACGGCATCGTGCCGTTCATAAACCGCCGCGCTTTGGGCGCGGTTGCCGGAATCGTCGGCGCCGGCGGCAACGCGGGTGCCGTGGCAGCGGGTTTCTTGTTCAAAGCCGAAGCCATCAGCTACGCCGACGGCTTGCTGTATCTCGGGTTCGCGGTCATGGCCTGCTCGTTCCTGGCGTGGTTCGTCCGCTTCTCGCCGCTGCTCGTTGCTCAAGAACGGGATCGGTTGCAGGAAGCTTTGGCTCTGAGAGCGAGCCCCTCGACGGTAGCCGCGGAATAGGCGATGGATTCCGAGACAAACGACAATTCCGAAGCCAAGGCCGTGATCGTCGCGATCGACACCGGGCCATGTGGCCAGCGGCTTCGGGACGGCTTGCGTGACGCGGGATTCGGTAGCGTCGTTCATTTCACGGGCATCGACCTTGTCGCGGAGGCCATTGTCGAGGTGGATCCGGATGTGATCATGATCGACCTCGGGAATCCCGGCGACGACATCTTTGCCGCTGCCCTGGCCTTGATCCGGGCTCTGGATCGACCGTCGGCGGTTTTCGTAGATCGCTCGGATCGCGCCCGCACCGACGCGGCGATCGAGGCCGGCGTCAGCAGTTATGTGATCGACGGATTCAAGGCCGGACGCCTGGGCGGCGTGATGGATATGGCCATCGCCCGGCACCAGGTGCGACAGCGCATCCTGTCCGAATTGGCTGCCAAGGATCGGCAAAGCGCCGATCGCGCCATCATCGAACAGGCCAAGGCTTCATTCATATTTGACGAGAGCCGCTGCGCCACCCTCTCCGGCAAAAGGCCGTTGGACCTCGAAAGCGTGATCTCCTAGCCAAACCGCTCGCTGGGCGCGGTCCCCTCCACAAATGGTTCATTTTGGACGCGATTTACCTTTGGTTCTGAGGACACCAAAAGTAAGTTGCACCTGGGGTTACGGGAATTTCCAGCACATGACGGAGGGAGGGGTGGCAATAATTCATGAAATAGATCATGATAATTCTCTTGTAATTACTAGAATTTCTGGAACGATTTCTATTGATGATTTGAATTCATATAGTGCAGATTTGGCCTATTTAGTTGGTGAAGATCGACTAAATGATCAAATCGTCAGTATTTCGAATGTTATTGAATGGCCAGAGCAGAAGCAATTGGTTGAAGCGGCTTGGCATCGACCGAAAGTTCTGTCGATGGAATCCAAAATTGCGATAGTTACAGACACCAGCGACGAACGCAGTTTCGCCGAAATCTGGTGGGGAAGACGGAGCGCAAGAGACACAATGCGGATTTTCACGAACGAAAACGACGCCAAGGAATGGCTGGGTAGGTAGAAAAATTTACTTTCGGAGTGGTTCGAAGGCCGGCCGCAGCACAACGAATACCGGCGCCACCTCACCTTCAATGGATTGACGAATTGCGTTTGGGCCGGACAAGCGGTCGCGCGAAAACGCTTGCCGCCGCTAGTGATGTGATCGGCACAAGGCTAAGGTCATATCTCGCGCAGCAAACTGGAAATTGTTGTGAAGGAAAAGGAACTTCGGATCGCGCTGGTCTGCTACGGCGGCATATCACTCGCCGTCTACATGCATGGCGTAGTCAAGGATATCCTGAAGTTGGTGCGCGCTTCGCGTGCCTATCATTCGTTTCCTGACGTAGCCGAGCGCCAGGCCGTCGCCTTTCACGACAGCGCTGAAGCGGGCGGTGGGGGAGAAAGGATCGATACCGAGGCCGTCTATTTCGACCTTATCAAGGCAATCGGCCAGCGCCTGGAACTGCGGGCCGTAGTCGATGTCATCGCCGGCGCCTCGGCGGGCGGTGTGAACGGCGTCTTCCTGGCGCGTGCCTTGGCCCATAACCTCTCGATGGACGATCTGCGGGACTTGTGGCTGGAAGAGGCCGACGTGACCCGTTTGCTGGCGCCTGACCGCAAGGCCCGGGTATGGAGCAAATGGATCCTGCGGCCCATCATCTGGGGCTTGACCTGGAGCCGTTTGCGCCACCTCGCGCCAGACCGCGAGATTCGCACAAAGCTTTCGGTCTTTCTCCGCTCGCGCTGGTTTCGGCCACCGTTCGAGGGCACCAGACTGACCTACCTTTTCGACCACGCCCTGCGCCGGATGGCGATGGTCGGCAGCGCGACATCGTCACTGGTGCCAGCCGGCCTGCCCCTTGAACTTTTCGTGACGCTGACCGATTTCTACGGTTATACGCGGCGCATCCCGACGCATGATCCGCCGCGCATAGACGAACGCGAACACCGTCATACGTTGCGATTCCACTACCAGCGCTGGCCGGGCGGCGAGGCTGTCTCCGACTTCGAAGAGCACGGCATCCCGGCACTGACCTTTGCCGCACGGGCGTCGTCGTCATTCCCCGGCGCCTTCCCGCCGACCCAGCTCTCCGAGATCGACGAAGTACTGCGGCGTGACGGTCGCACCTGGTCCATGCGCGATCGATTTCTGGCCCACAATCTGGGCCACTATGAGGCGGCCGGCGGCGAAGCCGACAAAACCTCTTTCGTCGACGGCAGCGTGTTGAACAACAAGCCATTTTTCGAAGCAATTCAGGCTATCCGACGCCGCCCCGCACTGCGCCAAGTCGACCGCCGGCTGGTCTACATCGACCCTGATCCGGGTCGGCCTCCACCTCCCCATGACGGCAGAGTTCCCGGCTTTTTCCGCACATTGAAGGGCGCCCTTTCCGACATCCCACGCAATGAGCCGATCTTCGACGATCTGGCGCTGGTCGACATGTTGAACCAAAAGACGCGACGCCTTCGCACTGTCGTCGAGGCGGCGCGCCCCAGGGTGATGGAATTGGTCCGCTCAGTAGTCGGAGAGGCGCTGCCTGCCAAGACTGACAGCGCCACCATCGCAACGTGGCGCAATGCCGCCAACCTCGCCGCCAGAAAAGAATCGGGCTTTGCCTACGAAGGTTACGTGCGGCTCAAACTTGCGATGGTCGTCGAGGCCCTCGCCGAGCGCATCGCCTTGAAGTACGGCATCAGCGAGCGCTCCGTCGAGGCCCAGGAGATCCGCACCGCCCTCGACAGTTGGGCCTACTCAGCGGGTGTCTATCCCGACGCCGTGGCGGCGCCCCGGCGCTCATTCTGGCGCCGCCAGGTCGAAACGCCGGCCTGGGTCGAGTTCCTCCAAACCTTCGATTTGGAGTTCCGAGTGCGGCGCCTGCGCTTTGTCATCCGCGCCCTCAATCAGCTCTATCCTCAAGTGAAAGAAGATCGTGTCGCTGGTGTCACGACCGAACGTCTCGACAGCATCAAGGGCCAGTTGTACGGCGTGTTCGATGATATGCGGCGCAACGCCGAGATCGACCAGACCGAAACCGCAACGGTAACCCCGCCGCTGGCAGAGGGAAGTCCGGCAGAATTCGGCAAAGCCGATGTCGGTGCGTCGGTCGACCGCCTGGCCCAGCAGACCGACCTTTCGGCGCTCGACATTCGGCTCGATCGGACCCTCGCCGAGGTAGCTGCCGATCCGAGCCAAAGCGAAGTGGCGACCGAACTGATATTCCACTACATCGGTTTCGCATTTTGGGACGTTCTCACCTTTTCCATCGCCAATCGCCGCGATATGGGGGAGTTCGACGAAATCCGCGTCGATCGGATCAGCCCCGACGACTGCCGAACGATCCGGGATGGCGGGGCGCCGGCGATGCTCAAGGGCATCGACTTCTATCACTTCGCCGCCTTTTTCAGCCGCCGCTACCGTGAAAACGACTACCTCTGGGGACGCCTACACGCTGCCGAGCGATTGATCGACATCCTGATCGACACGGCACGCGACGACGGCGCGGCCGACGGGCTCGACGCCAGGGCGTTCAAGAAGCGCGCATTTCTGGCCGTCCTCGAAAGCGAAGCGGAATCCCTGACCTATTCCTCAGAGTTGATTGCTGCTCTCACGACCGAGGTGAGAAACCTTTGAGTTTTGTTAGGCCGGCCGGCCGCCCCAATATGCGGCTCGGATCAGGCCGCTCGTCAAGGTCGCTCCCCCAGCGCCACCAGAGGCAGGTCGGGCATGGCCGCGATCCTGTCGTGGATGGCGGCTGCAAACGACCGGACAAGGCGTGAGCGCCGCCGGTTGAGGGGGTAGCGGAGCGCGATGTCGAACGCGACCGTCGGCCGGAAAGGCTTCGCTACGATCGGAGCGTTTTTGAATTCCAAGGCCGAGAAAGGGTCGACGATGGATACCCCGGCTCCCTTGGCAACGAAGGCGCAGGCCGAGACTGCCATCGGCGTGTCGATCCTGAGATCCCGACGCACGCCGGCCTCCTCGAAGGGATGGTCGATGCGCTGGCGAGAGTGATCCAGCGAACTCAGCGAAATGAACGGTTCACCCTCGAGATCTTGGGGCTCGATGACTAAACGGTTGGCCAGGCGATGGCTGGGGGGTAGCGCGCAGAGCGCTTCCACCCGGCAGAGGAATTCCGTCTCCACCCCGGAATGCTCGATGGGCGAAGCGGTAATACCGAGTTCGAACTGGCTGGCCGCTACCTGCTCGTGGATCTTGATCGAGCTGCGCGAGTGCATCGAGACGGTGATATCGGGCCGCTCGACCTGGAAATTGGTGATCACTTCCTGGATGAATCCGCTGGCCAGCGCAGGAATCACGCCGATGATCAAACGCCCCTTCTTGAGGTCGCGGATACTGTCGACGGCACGGGAGATTTCTTTGACGCCGACGAAGGCCCGCTCGACCTCGGCGTAGAGCATTCCAGCCTCCGGCGTCGGCACCAGGCGGCCGCGCACGCGCTCGAATATGGTGAAGCCGACATCGTGCTCGAGGGCGGCAATGAGCTTGCTCACCGCCGGCTGCGATATGCGCAGTACCTCCGCGGCCTGACTAACCGTGCCGTTCTCGATGACGGCCTTGAAGGCCTCGAGTTGGCGCAGATTCATGGTCATATCTCCCGATCCTATCGCAAATCGAGTTCGGGCTCGGTGCTGCCGGCGAATACGATCTCGGCGACCAGGTCGGCAGCGCGCCTGAGCTCCTGCGGTGTCACCTTGTCGACGGTGTCGCCCGGCGACAGGATGTGGCGCAGGTTCGACCCCGGATCGTCAAAGCCGGCCACCAGGCGCAGCGCCGGGATACCGGCCTGGGCGAAGTTGTAATGATCCAAATTGCGCAGCAGCGGGGGGTGCAGCGCCAGTTCCTCGCCCATCCTGTCGGCCAGCCGGGCCAGCCAGGGCTCGAGCCTCGGGAAACCGCTGGTCAAGGCCGTCAACCCGGGCGCGCCGGCAACCGAGTCGAGGTTGACGTTGAGGGTGATGGCGGCACGCTCGGCCGCGCTGAGATCCTCGACATAGAGCTGCGAGCCGATGAGACCCCACTCCTCGGCACTGAAGAGGCAAAGGCAGAAAAGGAAGGCGACACGCTGGATGGAATATTTGGCCCGGAAGATGAAGCAAAGAACGATGTTGATTTCGAGGAGAATGTAGACGAAGAACAGGAGCTACTTGAAGCTCTACCATTACCAGGCAATCCAAAGAAGGAACAAGATCGCAAAGCGAAGTGGCTGGCATTGCC
>PVBE011786356.1_pt1 | contig 44127 bp, 44 predicted proteins | sample 1631181 | NCBI WGS metagenome assembly PVBE01 (sample SAMN08397723, study PRJNA350692) | Marine metagenome, whole genome shotgun sequencing project. | isolation source: water | place: Pacific Ocean | collected 2012-04
CGAGGACGATGCTTCCGGTGATATCAATGCCGGTCTCGGCTATCGCTGGAATCAACTGCTGTTCGACTACGGATACCACATCCCCCTCGACCTGACCGAAACCAACGGCTCCCATCGCTTCTCGCTGATCTGGCAACTCTAGTCGCGACCAAGCCGTTCGGCCTCGACCTGCGAAGTCGAGTCCTACGTTCGACCATTCTTCCGGGCCACCCCGATCATCGGGGTGGCCCTTTTATCTGGTGTTCAACCAAGTGGAGCTCCCCATATGGCAACCGTGCTCGGAGCTACGACACGTCCCTTCAACAAACTGTCCTTTGCCGAGGCGTGTACCCGGATCGCCCGAGCCGGATACGACCATGTGGCCATTTTCGCCAATCAGGGCGTGCAGCCCGTCCGTTCGGACAGTTCGCCCGCCGAGATCGACGAGGTCTCTCGCGTGACCTCAGACTGCGGTCTGCAACCGTCGCTGGTTTTGGGAAGAACCCAACTCGATGAGGGCGTGGAACAAGCGGCCGATCTCTATCGCCGCCTGATCGACAACACGGCCGAGATCGGTTCCCGATGGATCCTCGATCTGGGAACCTCGAAGGATGAGCACTATGACGCCTATGTAGAATTGATGCGGCAGGTAGCTCCCGCGGCAGAGGCGGCGGGTGTGGCTATCACCATGAAACCTCACGGGGGCATCAGTCTGACCGTCGAGCATCTGGTGCAGACCCACGAGCGTGTCGGGCATCCAGCCTTCGGGATCTGTTTCGATCCGGGCAACATCATCTACTACACGAAAGGGGAGCGCCGCCCTGAGCCTGACGTGGAGAGAGTGGCGAAGCTGGTCACCACGTTCATCGTCAAGGACTGTGTCGTCGACGATGACCAGGCCGATGTCATGGTCACTCCCGGAGATGGACTTGTGGACTTCCCCCTAGTGTTGGCTAAGCTGCGGGCCAGTGCCTACGATGGCCCCAGCTACGTAGAGTGTGTCGCCGGTGGAGAGGATGCCGATGCAGTGGAGCGCAACCTCGCCTACACGGCTGGGTACATGAAAGGCATCTTCCACGCCCTGCCGCTGACGGATTGAAGCTGGTCGTCACGTCTTGGTCGTGACCGGAGACCCGAGCCCGCGTGGGGTGAACCTCAGGCGCGACCCGGCCTGATTCCCCGGGTCTGCCTTTCTGGTCGCCTGAGCTGAGAGAGGGTTCAGGTTCAGGCGACCCGGTATGCCTCGATGACCTTTTCGTCGATGTGGACACCCAAACCGGGCCCCTCGGGGACGACGAAGTGCCCGTCCGCCAACTGCAGGGATCCATCGGTGATGTCTGCGACACGCATGTGTGGGAGTTCGTCGCAGGCCAGGGTTGCGGCGGCCAGCGTTGACTGCAGATGCACGGAGTAGGCAGCAAGGATACCGAGGCACAGTCCGCCCATCTGCACCCAGATAGGTACATTGGCCGCCTCAGCCAGAGCGGCCGACTTGCGTACTTGTGCGGCGGCACCACCAAGATTCACGTAGTCCACCGCTTCGGCTTTGAGGGCGGCCAATACGCCCGAGGGAGCCCCCAGGTGGAGTGCCAGAGGGATCCACGTTTTCTCGCGTAGAAGTCGATACCAATCGAGATTGTCCTTCAATACGGGATCCTCAAAGTTGGCAACCGTGCCGAAGGGTTCCAATTCGTTGGCCAGTCGGGCGGCGACGGATGGCTGTACAAACATAGTGTTCGGGTCGACGCCCACCGTATAGTCGGGGCCCGTCGCCTCCTTCATGAGGCGGATGGTTTCGACGATGTTCCAGGGGCGTGCCTTGAGCTTGTGATTTGTGAAGCCCGCCCGCGCGCCGACCTCAGCTTCGGCCGCAGTTTGTGCCGGCTCCATCGGGCACGACCAATAGGAGACGGGCACACGATCGCGAACCTGCGCACCAAACAGCCGCCACATGGGAACGCCCCAGGCCTGTCCTGCAATATCGAGGAGGGCGCAGTTGATCGCGTCGGTCTGCGCGAAGGCATCAATCGCCAGAGGGTCCTGGCCGACATAGGACTGAAAACGCGTTTCGAGGTCGGCTTTGCGCCCCTGACATTCTCCCCAGCCGGTGAGTCCTTCGTCGGTCATGATCCGTACGAGGGTGATGTCATAGATCTTGGGCATCACCGCCGCGATGGGTGGGATGGGTGGGATGGAAACTTCGAAGAGGTCGACTTGGCTGATGCGCATGATCATGTGCCTTTCATTTTGGACGGGGACGCGAGGTAACCTACAACAACGGTGTTGACCGAACCCACTCCCTTGCTTCTGAATCTGATCCTGGGTGTCTCCGCGTGCGTCAGCACCATCACGGGATTTGGATATGCCCTGATCGCGATGCCCTTTCTCGTGCTGCTGCTAAACCCCGTCGTTGCGGCACCTGTGGTCCTTCTGAGTGCGACGCCGCTGACACTCGTTCTGGTGGTGGAGTGTTATCGTCAGATGTCGCCACGACGGATTCTGCATCTGCTTCTGTTTGCCCTGTTGGGCATGCCTCTCGGCGTACATGGATTGGCCTCCTTGCCCTCTGCGACGATTCGAACCATCGTCGGAGCCACGTCGATCGTCGCCGTCCTGGTGCTGGTGATTCGGCGAGGTGAGCCTTTAGTTCGCGAAGGGGTTGCCCGCTCGGTGGCAGGGATACTGTCAGGGATGATCGGAGGCGTGAGCGGTATGACGGGACCACCCGTCGTGCTTCTCGGGTTGAAACAGAGGTGGGCCCATGGGGGCTTTCGCGCCGATCTCATTGGCTACTTTTTTCTCCTTCACGGAAGCATTCTGGTCGCCTTCGGACAGGTGGGGCTTCTCGACGGAGGCTCATTGGATTTCACGCTGCATAGCGCTCCAGGAATCACGGTGGGCCTGGTGTTGGGTCTGTGGATGAAGCGCCGCGTCGATGAAGAGATCTATCGTCGGCTGGCGATCGGTCTGGTCGCCGTCGGTGGCATCTCGGCGATCGTACTGAGGCACTGATCTGATACGGGCAGGCAATGGAACATGAGTGATCGACCAAACATTCTCTTCATCACCAGCGACCAGCAACACTGGGATACGTTGGGGGCTACGAACCCCGAAATCAGTACGCCCCATCTGGATCGACTGGCCTCTGAAGGCATGCGTTGCCACCGGGCATACTGCCCGAATCCAACCTGCACTCCGTCGCGCTCATCCATGATTACCGGCTTGTATCCCAGCGATCACGGCGCCTGGAGTCTGGGCACGAAACTGATGGAGGATGTGCCGACGGTAGGGGATGCACTCGGCCGTGCGGGATATCGCACGAGTCTGGTAGGCAAGGCCCACTTTCAGCCATTGCAGGAGACTGATCGATACCGGTCCCTTGAATCGTATCCAATCCTTCAAGATCTCGACTTCTGGCGACAGTTTAATGAACCCTTTTATGGGTTTGATACGGTTCGGCTTGCCCGCAACCATGCTGATGAGGCCCATGTGGGGCAGCACTATGCCATTTGGATGGAAGACAATGGCTGCCACAACTGGCGCGATTACTACCGGCCTCCCACGGGTACGAATGATCGTCAGAAGCATCGCTGGGAAATCCCGGAGAAGTATCACTACAATGCGTGGATTGCCGAGGAGTCGCAGCGACTCCTCGATACATACGCCGCAGGTGATGAGCCCTTCTTCATGTGGTCGAGCTTCTTCGATCCTCATCCTCCGTATCTGGCTCCCGATCCGTGGCATGCGATGTATGATCCGGCGGACCTGACCCTGCCGCAGATTGTGGAGGGTGAGCACGATGTGAATCCGCTTCACTTCCGCATGACTCAGGAGAAAGAGCCCGATTTCTCTGCTTGGCGAGAGAGTGGCTTCGGAATTCACGGCATGCACTCGCACCTGCATGGTGCCGACGAGATGCGTCAAAATATGGCCGTGTACTATGGCATGATCAGTCTCATGGATGAATACATCGGGCGGATCCTTACCCATCTGGAGAAGACGGGCCTCGCAAAGAACACGCTCGTCGTCTTCACGACCGATCACGGACACCTGTTTGGTCAACACGGGATGACGGCCAAGGGGCCATTCCACTACGAGGATCTGGTGAAACTGCCCTTCCTCGTCCGTTGGCCGAACCGTGTGCAGGCCGGGAGTCAGAGTGATGCCATCCTCAGCCTCGTGGACATGGCGCCGAGTTTTCTCGGTGCAGCCGGCTTGAGCGCAGACTGGGGAATCAGTGGTGCCGACCAGACTCCCGTGTGGACAGGCACAGTCGAAGCGGTCCGTGACCACGCGATCGTGGAGAACCGCCATGAGCCGACCACCATCCACACGCGGACGTTCGTGGATAAGACACACAAACTCACCGTCCATTACGGCCGGGACGAGGGAGAATTGTTCGATCTGCAGCAGGACCCACAGGAGATCGACAATCATTGGTCCGATCCCGGGTGGGCAGATCTCAAGGCTGAATTGACGAGACGTCTCCTGCATGCTGAATTGGGCAAGGAACCCCTGGTGATGCCACGCATCGCCGGCGCGTGAGCCACGGCGCTTGATCGGATCGGTGATCCATTGAAAGGAACCTCATGACCCAGCCCGTACGGGTGGCCTTCGTAGGAACCGGCGGCATCGCAGGACATCATCTCAATCAGTTGCAGGCCCTCAACGAGGCGTCGCAAGAGCCCGTAGTCGACGTGGTTGCTGTCTGCGATCTCGATGCGGATCGAGCGAAACAGGTCGCCGAGGAATGCGGGGCACTTGGGGTGTTCTCGGATCATCGGACGCTGCTCGATCAACAGGCCGACCAGCTCGATGCGCTGTATGTCTGCGTACCTCCCTTCGCACATGCAGATGTTGAGATTCTCGCCGCCTCTGCAGGCCTTCATCTGTTCGTCGAGAAACCTGTCGTTCTCGAGTTGGAGCAGGGGGTTCAGATCATGGAGGCCATCGAAACAGCGGGCATCATGTCAAGTGTCGGGTACACCCTGAGGTACCGACACCCATGGCGAACCGCACGCGATCTGTTGCACGCTCGGTCGGTTGCGATGATCAGCTCCGATCGCTGGGGTGGCATGCCCGCCGACGAGGGCAGCTGGTGGCGGCAGGTCGACAAGTCCGGAGGCCAGCTACATGAACAGACGACCCATCAGGTAGACTGCATGCGCTGGATCGCTGGGAATGTGGAGCAGGTCTTCGCTCGCTACGGTCACCAGGTGGCAGGTGACATCCCCAGCATGACCGTCCCCGACAGTCAGGTTGTTGTCCTGGAGTTTGCTGGTGGCGCCGTGGGGTATGTCTCCACCAGCTGCATTCTGCGAGCTGGGGGAGGGCAGAATCACATGCAGGTGTTGCTCGAAGACGTGCGCGTGGATGTCGGACGCGATCTGGTGATTCAGCCCGAAGGTGCTCTACCCGTGCCGGATGCCTACGACGGAGACGGAATCGATGCGGCCTTTGTTCGTGCTATTGCCACCGGAGACCGATCGCACATCCTTTGCGACTACGAGGAGGGACTCCGAACTGCGGCGGTATCGATCGCCGCCAATCGTTCTGCAGACAGTGGGCAGCCGGAGTGCTGCTGGAATGTCTGAGCGCCCGATCATTCCTGAGCCTCTGCAGCGCGAGTCTGTGCATGTGAGTCTCAACACCCAGAGCCCCAGCGCACAGGATTGACCATGGACGTTTACCAGCAACTCGATGTCGACCCGATCATCAACGCCGCCGGAACTCTGACGCGGATGAGCGGATCGGTCATGCATCCGGAGGTCGTGGAGGCCATGGCCGCTGCGAGTCAGTGCTTTGTGATGATGACGGAATTGCACGAGATGGCGGGTCGACGTGTGGCTGACCTGATCGGAGTGCCCGGTGCTCATGTGACCGCCAGCGCCACAGCGGGTATCGCGGTAATGGCTGCCGCAGTCATGGCCGGGAACGATCCACTGAAGGCGCGGCAGCTGCCTGACACGACCGGAATGGCTGATAGTTGGGTGGTTATAGAGGCCCATCGCAACCCGTTTGATCAGGCGCTGCGATTGGTCGGTGGTCGATTTGTGGGCGTGGAGTCCGACGCGGGTCAGCTTCGGCAGGCCCTGGCAGGCGAGTCAGTGGCCGGTGTCTTTTATACCTTCTCCTGGTTCAATACCGGTCATGCCCTATCACTGGCCGAGGTCGCCTCGATTGCCCACGAGATGGAGAAGCCAGTCATCGTCGATGCGGCGGCCGAGATTCCGCCAGTAGGTCACCTGCGGCGGTTCATTGATGAGGGTGCCGATCTTGTTGCCTTCAGCGGGGGCAAGGCACTGTGCGGCCCACAGGCGAGTGGTGTCATCCTCGGCCGTGATCCAGCACTGATCGCGGCGTGCGCTACCAATGACAGTCCGAATATGTCCGTCGGACGGGGGATGAAGGCGGGAAAGGAGGAGATCGTGGGTCTCGTCAAGGCGATCGAACTGTATCTGGCTCGAGACCACGACGCAGACCTGATCCTCTGGGAGGGGCGGGTCGAGCAACTTCTCAACGCTGCCAGCACAGTTCCAGGGGTGACCGCATGGCGACAGATGCCTTTCGGTGAAGGGCAGCAGATTCCACATGCGGCGATCAGTTGGGATGAGCAGGCCCTTCGGTGTACCTACGAACAGGTGATCGATACCCTCAGCGATGGGCGTCCGCGAATCGCCGTGCAGTTCATCCAGGAGTCAGTCTATCGATTCGCAAGCGAAACGGGCCCGCAGATCAGGCTTCACCCGCATACCCTTGCCGAGGGAGAGGCGCAGATCGTGGCCGATCGTCTGCAGGACGCTCTGCGCGGCTCGAGTCCGGGTCGCTGAAGGGTGAAGGATGCAAGCACGCGAATGAACGAGGAAGAACCCATTAACTTCCGTGACGATTTCGACCGAGATGGCCAGCCTCGTGTGGAGGTACGCCTTGGCTGACATCCTCATCACGGGTATCACGGGCCGGATCGGTGCCAACCTCGCATCGACGCTCGTGCAGGATGGCCACAGCGTCCGTGGTATGGTATGGGAACGAGATCGGCGCACGGAGAAACTCGCGGGTCTTGGCGTCGAGCTTGTGGAGGGAACGCTGACCGAAGCGCAGAGCGTAGATGCATCTGTGCAAGGCATGCAGGTCATCTATCACCTGGGAGCTGCCTTCCAGGGGGGTGGTCCCTTCACCGAGAGCGACTATCTCGACATCAATGTGAAGGGCACATTCCATGTTCTGGAAGCGGCCCGAAAACATGGAATCGAACACGTGGTCGTAGCGAGCAGCGATGCGCTGTATGAGTAGTATGTACCTGGCGGCATGGAGCGGCCGATCGACGAAACGACGCCTATCAAGCCCAATGGGTGGTATGCACTGTCGAAGGCCATGGCTGAGCAGATGTGTCTCAGTTATGCCCGATCTCAGAATTCGCCGGTGACGATTCTTCGTTTTGCCATGGTCCTGGGGGCTGGCGAGGTGATCGACTTTCCGCAGTTCTACCTGAGCAAGATGAAGCAGAACCCGAAATTGTCATCTCTATGGGAGGGGGAGGAAAGGCTGGTCCTGCTGCGCGACGACGAGGGACGGCCCTTCATGAAGCACGTGGCCGATGTGCGAGATATCGTGCACGGTTGCCACTGTGCACTGGGGAAGGAACGTTCCTTTGGCCGGATCTATCAACTGGCCGGTCCCAAACCCTTCACCTGGGACGAGGCGGTCTATCGTCTCAGCGAGCTTCTGCAGATTCCAGTCGTGGATGCTCAGCCGGGTGGAAATCCCACGCACTATGGTTTCGACCTGTCCAGGGCGCGAGATGATCTTGGATTCGCTCCTCAATACGATATCGTCCGCATGATCGTGGATGGTCTCGCCTTTCGTCGGGGCGAACAGATCAGCATCCTTCCTACCAACTGAACGAGCCGCCTGCAAACGACTCAAGGCCAAACTGAGGAACAATGAGCGATACCGATTCCATGAAACAGACCGTCTGTGACGCCATCGATGCAGAGGCCGACCAAATCGTTGGCCTGGGTGAAGCGATCATGGACGAGCCTGAACTTGGCTTCAAGGAGACCAAGACAGCGGCCCGAGTGGAGGATCTCTTTCAGAGTGCCGGGCTGCAGGCGGACAGCGGGTTGGCGCTGACGGGGGTGCGCGCCGTACTAGACAGTGGCCGCCCCGGACCTACCGTGGCGCTGATGGGTGAACTGGATGCGCTCATCGTACCCGATCATCCACGCTGCGACGCACAGACAGGCGCAGCCCATGCCTGTGGACACAATGCGCAGATCGCAGGAATGGTGGGCGCTGCCATCGGCGTCGCGGCGGCAGATCTCAAAGACAGGATCAGCGGACGGATCGTGTTTTTTGCGGTGCCTGCTGAAGAATACGTGGAGATCGACTACCGATTGGGCCTGGTCCGAGAAGGCCGCACGAGCTTTCTGGCGGGGAAACCGGAACTGGTCAAACTCGGCGCGTTCGACGACATCGACATGGCGATCATGATCCATACGGGATCGGCAGATTCGCTGGAGGGCGCCGTGGGAGTATCGGCCTCCTCTAATGGTTTTCTCGCCAAGACGGCCCGTTTCGTGGGCAAGGCAGCCCACGCGGGTGTCGCTCCGGAGCAGGGCATCAACGCACTGAATGCGGCGACCCTGGCGCTGAATGCGCTCAATGCCCAGCGGGAGACCTTCCGCGACCAGGACTGTGTTCGTGTGCACCCGATCCTGACCAAGGCGGGTGATATCGTCAACATCGTGCCCGCCGAGGTGCGGATGGAGACCTACGTGCGCGCTCGTACATCAGAGGCCATGCTCGATGCGGCGGCTAAGGTGGACCGTTCCCTGAAAGCGGCGGCCATCGCTTTTGGATGTACCGTCGAGGTCGAAACCGTGCCCGGATATCTGCCCCTTGCCAATGATGAAGAGCTGGCGGAAGTGTTCCGTGAAACCACGACGGCCTTGTTTGGCGGCGACGCTTATCGCGAGTTGCCCCACTCTGGTGGGTCGACGGATGCGGGAGACCTGAGTCAACTCATGCCGGTCCTGCACCCCGTGATGACCGGAGCGCGCGGAATCGTGCATGGCAAAGATTGGCACATTGCCGACACCGATGACGGATATCTTGCGCCAGCCAAGACGATGGCCATGATGGCGGTGGAGTTGCTCAGCGGCAATGCTCACAAGGCGAAGCGTGTCATGGATGCCTTCGAGCCGGCCATGACGAAGACGGACTACTTGCGACAGCAACAAGAGATCTTTCGGACCGACGTGCATGATGGAGCCAGCCTCGTCTGAGGCGCCTATCACACAGAACTACTACGGCGACTACGTAACAGAGAGAAGGGTAGGTAGAGATGTTTCGATTGGGTGTGGTGACCTATCAAATCGCCAAGGACTGGGATGTGGATACACTGATCTCCAACTGCACGGAGGTCGGATTCGAAGGGGCGGAGTTGCGCACGACCCATGCTCACGGTGTGGAGGTGGAGCTTGATTCGATCGCGCGAGCCGCGGTGAAATCGAGGTTCGAAGACAGTCCCGTGAGTTTGGTAGGGCTCGGGTCTGCGTTTGAGTACGACGCGATCGACGAGCAGGAACTACGTTCGAATATCGAGGATACCAAGGAGTATGTAAGGCTCGCCGCCGACGTCGGTGCCCCGGGGGTAAAGGTTCGACCCAACAAGATCCACGAAGATGAAGGGGTCCCGCGCGAAAAGACCTTTGAGCAGATCGGTTTGTCCCTGCACGAGTGTGCGGCTTTCGCCAAAGACCTGGGCGTCGAGATTCGACTCGAGGTCCACGGGCGAATCACCTGCGAACCACCTAATGTCAGATCCATCCTCGACTACGCAGACTCCGACAATGTCTTCACGTGTTGGAACTCGAACATGCAGGACTGCGATGAGGCGGGAAGTATCGACGCCAACTATGCGCTGCTCGAGAAAGAGATTCGACTCGTCCACATCACCGAGCTGTGGAACGAGTATCCCTGGGCTCGCCTGTTCGAGTTGCTGCGGGCCAGTGGCTATGACGGATTTACCCTCGCCGAGATTCCAGCCGCCGGCGAGGACGCGCTTCGAATCATGAGATACTACCGCACCCTGTGGTCCGCTTTTGGCGGGGGGGCCTGATGGCGACACCGCATGAGGCGATAACGTCACCGGAGGAAATCGCGTATGTGAATGGTCGCTTCATGCCCTTGGGCGAGGCGGTGATTTCCATCGAAGATCGAGGGTTTCAGTTCGCCGACGGCGTATACGAGGTTGTTGCGACCTATCGCGGCCAACCCTATGCCATCGATGAACACATGAGGCGGCTACAGCGTTCGCTGGGTGAGATTCGTATCGACTACGACGTGGAGCCCTTGCCACCTCTTGTCGAAGAGGGGATCAAGCGCTCTGGCTTCGGTGAGGCCCTCGTCTATATCCAGGTCACGCGAGGTGTTGCGCCGCGACACCATGAGTTTCCCGCTGCATCACCCACGCCGACGGTGGTGATGACGGTGAAACAACTGCAGCGCCCCGACTCGATTCTGCATGAGAACGGTGTGAGCGTCATCTCGACCCGTGATCTGCGATGGAAGCGTTGTGACATCAAGTCGATCGCTCTGCTACCGAATATCCTGGCAAAACAGCTGGCTTACGAAGCGGGCGCTTACGAAGCGCTGCTCATCGACGACGCCGGACGCGTGACCGAAGGATCCTCGACAAGCTCGTTTCTGGTGAAGGGCGGTGTCGTCTACACGACACCGGCGGGCTCCCGGATTCTGCCCTCGATCACGCGTAGCGTGCTGGTTGAGCTCATCCAGAAGCTGAACATTCCGCTGCAGGAAGCGAACTCAACCCTCGACGATTATCGCTCAGCAGATGAGGTGTTTCTTGCGGGGACAACCACTGAGGCGATGCCGGTGGTCGCCATCGATGACACACAGATCGGTGGCGGCGAACCGGGGCCTGTGACGCGACGGATCAGAGAAGCTTTTGTCTCTTCCGTTCGAAGTGGGTGACGGCCACCCCGTCCTCGGGACGGTTAGTGAAACACGACCATCTTCGTTTCCGTCATCTCCTCGACCGCATACTTCGGACCTTCCTTGCCCATGCCTGAGTCCTTCACGCCGCCGTAGGGCATCATGTCCGCCCGCCACTGGGTGCCCCAGTTGATGTGCAGATTTCCAGAATGGACCTGCTGGGCGAATTTCAGGGCGCGATCGACATTCTCGGTGAAGATCGAGGCGCTGAGGCCGTAGTTCGTCGCATTCGCCAGTTCGATAGCCCTGTCGATGTCATCGACGGGTGTGACCGCCACGGCAGGACCGAAGATCTCGTCGCAGGAGATCCGCATGCCAGGATCGACATCGGCGACGATGGTCGGTTGATGCATGGTGCCTTCGCGTTCGCCGCCCGTGACAAGGCGAGCTCCTCCCTCCACGGCCTGACCAATCCACTCACTGACCCGGATCGCGTCTGATTCGCGAATCATGGGCCCCATTGTAGTTCCGTCATCCAGAGGATTGCCGGTGGTGAGCCCCTCGACTTTCGTCGTCAGCGCGTCGATGAAGTCTCCATAGACACCTTTCTCGACAAGCAGTCGCTGGGCAGAAATGCAGACCTGGCCGGCGTTGGCGAAGCCGGAAGACGCCGTGCCCACTGCGACCTTTTCCAGATCGGCGTCGTCCATGACGATGACGGGGGAGTTTGATCCCAATTCCATGGTCACCTTCTTGATGCCCGCCGCCTTGCAGATGTGTTCGCCCACATCTCGGCTGCCGGTGAAGGAGATCTTGCGGACCCGAAGATCGGTGGCCAACGCGTTGCCGATGATGGCACCCGACCCGGTAATGCACTGGATCGCCTGCGGAGGAACACCTGCCTCGAGCAGGATTTCGGTGAGTTTCAGGGCCGAAAGCGGCGTGTCCGATGCGGGTTTCACGATGACCGCATTCCCCGCCGCCAGCGCGGGTCCGACCTTGTGACAGACGAGATTCAGCGGAAAGTTGAAGGGCGTGATCGCCGCCACGACACCGACGGGGATACGCAGGGTGAAGCCAAACTTGCCGGCACCATTTGAAGCGCCATCCAGTCCAAGTGTCTCGCCGGTCAGGCGTTTGGCTTCCTCCGCCGACAGGGTCAGCGTCTCGAGCGACCGGGCAGCTTCGCCGAGGCCCTCCGGGAGGATCTTGCCCTCTTCCTTGGTGATGGTCTGTCCCAGGTCGTCGAGACGTTGTTCCATGATCTCTGCTGCCCGGTGCAGGATCTGATACCGCTCATAGGCGGGCATGTCACGCATGATCGCCGCGCCGGCTTCGGCCGTCTCAACGGCCTGAGCCACGTCGGTGGCGCTCGCCTTTGGTACCGTATCGATGATGCTTCCATCGAAGGGGTTCATCACCTCCAACTTGTCGTCCCGATCCGTCCACTCACCGCCGATGTGCATCTTCATGTCCGTACTCTCTTCTTCCTAGGTCGTACAGGAGACTGACACCTCCTGGCAACAGCACTTCCAGTTCGCGATCAACCGATTGGTGTCAGGAGAAAGAATCCCACGTCGAGGCGATGTGTCAAGATGGGTCGAGCACTCGGCATCTCGATCTAGGGGTCGAGGGCGCAGCGGAATCCGATTCGGGGGCCCTTGTTGTGAGGTTTCCCCTTGAATCGTTGAGCGATTCGCACCTCCCACCTCGGCGTGCCATAGGAGCCTCCTTTGATCACCCGCTGCACACCTGCTGCTGGTCCGGTCGGATTTGAAGAATTCTTGCTTCTCTGATAGTAGCTGTGATCGTACCAGTCATGAACCCACTCCTCTGCATTGCCCGCCATATCCATCACGCCAAAGGGGCTGACGCCGTCAGGATACGTGCCCACAGGTGCCGTCACCTTGTGGCCGTCGGCGTCCGCATTGTGTTCGGGTCGGAAGTTTGCGAAGTAGACTCCATCGTGATACGGCGGATGCTCGCCCCAGGGGTATTTCCGGTACGTCCCGCCCCGGGCGGCGTGCTCCCACTCCGCCTCGGTCGGAAGGCGCTTGTCGGCCCAGGCACAGTAGGCATAGGCGTCGTACCAGTTGATCCCTGCGGCTGGCTGATCATCGCCCTTCTGGTCATCGGTGATGTGGCGCGGCCCGTGATGGACCTGCTCGGGCTGATCGGCATGATCCCAACGGGTGTTGGTCATCCCCGCATCGTCGAGGAATTCCCGATACTGGGCGTTGGTCACCTCGTATTTGTCGATGTAGAAGGCATTCAGGGTGATATCGGAAACGGGGCGCTCGGCGACATAGGTGAGAAAGTTGCGATCGGGTGCCTCGGCCACTTCCTCTTCCTTGCCACCTCGTTGAAAGACACCGGCGGGAATCAGGATCATCGTGCTGCCATCGGAAGTCTCGATAACCGGATCTGGCTCACCGCACCCTACCGTGACGGCCAGAGCCATCAGGGGCAATAGCAGCAGAACTGAGGGCAGCTTCAGGCGAGACTTCACAGATTCGATCTGCGTTAGGGCGTAGAAGGGTGCGCGTACAGGCTGGGCATTCTCCATGGGACTCTCCTCCACGGAAGCTCTCTTCAAAATGGTTGGTGGACGTTTAGCCCGTCGCAGCCGGGTTGAAGGACATTGCCGGGTTGCCAACGGACGGATCGGTCATCGACGGTGGGCGATGCGCCCCTCCAATAACCGAGAGAAGGGAACCGATTTGCATGTAGAATAACGGGACAGGTCGGCGGTTCCCGCAAGAAAGAGGAAGGGTACAACCCGTCAGATCCCGAAACGTTCTCTTCCTCGGATGGGGCGTCCCTCGTGGTCGACTAACGGTGTGGGAGGATGGGACGATCCCGTCGCCTTGGAGACGACGACAAGGGCGATCAGGGCGAAGGGCACAGCCAGTAGATCGGCGGGCCATGTGTCGGTGATCTGCAGGAGGATGAGCCAGGCCGCTGCACCGACGAGAATTGAAGCCAGGGAACCTGCTGCGTTGGCTCTCGACCACCAGATTCCCGCCGTAAGAGGTACGAAAAGGGTTGCCAGCAGAACCGACCACGAATCGACCATGAGGTCGTACACACTCGTTTTATGCAGGGCCAGAGCCAGAGCGAACAGCCCAAACAAGACCACGGCGATCCGCGACACGATCAGACAGGTTCTCTCATCGGCTTGGGGACGGAAATGTCGGAGAATGTCCCATCCCACGACACTGGCGGGGGCCAGCAGCGCCGAGTCTGCACTGGACAGAAGAGCCGACACCAGAGCGCCGACAAACAGGATCAGCGCGAACGTTGGTAGATAATGCTCTGCCAGGGCCATCATCACCAGGTCGGGATCGGCCAGATCGGGTAACAGGACAGCGCCAGCCATCCCCAACAGGACGGGAAGAAACCCGATCGTGACATAGATCAGACCCGAGTAGTACGCACTGCGCACGGCGATGTTGTCATCGCGACTGGAGAGGGTTCGCTGGATGAGATCCTGACCGGCCAGATTGCCCAGACCGATGACGAGCCAGTCTCGAACGTATCCGAACCACGCCGTCGCGTTGCCCTCGTGGGGATAGAGGAAGAAGCGCTCCGTCGGAATCTGCGCAGCAATCGCCGACCAGCCACCCATGTCGGACAACAGGATCGGCGTGAGCACGACCATGCCGACGATGAGGATTGTCAACTGCACGAAATCGGTGAGGGTTACTGCCCACATGCCGCCCGCAAAGGTGTACACGAGCACGACGGCCGCACCGAGTAGAATGGCCGTCGTCGGCTCTACACCTGCGAGAGACTGCAGGATGCGTCCAAAGGCGACCATGAGAGATGCGACCCATCCCACATACGCGGGAATCGTGCACACGCTGGCCAAAAGCCCCGAAGACCTGCTGAAGCGGTGGGTGAAGAACGAGGCCACCGTCATGACGCCCGTTCGCCGCAAGGCTCGCACATAGAACAGGCCAGCCAGAAACAGGCACAGGGCGGCGCCGAAAGGATCGGCGATGACGGCCAGAAAGCCACCCGAATACGCGGCGCTTGCGGCGCCAATGCATAGACCGCCACCGAACCATGTCGCTGCAAGAGTCCCGGTGGAGAGCCAGATGCCGAGTCGTCTACCTGCGACGACGAAATCGGCCGAGCCTTCCACTCGACGGCTGGCGTACAGACCGATGGCCAGCATGATGGCCAGATAGACGACAAGTCCTGCAATAATCATGTGCGCGAATATAGGCTCCAAGACACTAGGGCAGCCACTCCATGACTTCTACCCTGAGAACCTGTCGATGAGCAAGCTCGATGGCGGTTTCCGCCATTCGTCCGAATCTTGAATGGCGACGATCGCCAGTTGTCATCGTTGAGGGCGACTACAGCACATAGTGAGAGAGCGTGCGTAATCGATTGCAGGAGAAAGGATTGAGAATGACCTGATCGAGTCGAAGTGTGCCTGGCACTCGCATTGCATAGGCATCGGCGACGCTGACCACGCTGCAGGATGACGCACGAGCTGGTTACCTTTGGCGTCACGCTCGTAAGAAGACGAGCCATCGGCCCAGGCATTGCCGCTCGAAAATCGACAGCCGGTTGGACGGCAGTCGGCTCGAGATCGGGACAAGGACACGAGGGAGAAACAAAAATGGCAAAGGGAATGTTCTCGCGCATGGCCGACATTCTCCGATCCAATCTCAACGAGGCCCTAGATCGGGCCGAGGATCCGGAAAAGCTCATTCGCCAGATGATCCGTGAGATGGAAGAGGCGGTGAACAAGGCCACAGCTTCGGTGGGGACCGCCGTGGCCAACCAGAAGCGGTTAGAGCGTCAGTATCACGAGCAGGCCAAACAGGCAACCGAGTGGGAACGCAAGGCCGAGCGTGCCGTCAGTGCGGGCGAAGATGACCTGGCACGGCGAGCTCTCGAGCGTCGAGCCGTCTTCGAACGTGCCGCCGCGGATCTGGGCCCTGCCATGGAAGAGAGCAAACGCACGGCAGACCAACTCCGCGAGCAGCTGCGGGAGTTGAAGGGCAAACTCGAAGAAGCGCGCACCCGCCAGGGCACGCTGATGGCTCGCCATCGCGCCGCCGAGGCCCGTAAACGTCTGGCCCAGGGTATTCACGGGCTGGGTGACGATGCTTTCTCCAGCTTTGAACGTTTCGAACAGCGCGTGGAGAAGTCGGAGGCTGAGGCCGAGGCGCACGCGGAGATCGCCGATGACCTGAGAGATGTGGAGACCCGTGTGAATCGACTGGATCGACAGGGCAACGTGGAAGATGAATTGCGTGCGCTCAAGGATCGACTGAAGAAGGAACGCAAGGGCTAGCGCCATGGGCAGGCTCCGTGAACGACTCTCCGGATCGGCGCAGCGCGCCGGATCCGTCTTCCTCACAGGCTGGGCGATTCTTCTATTGTCCGCGGGCCTTGGTTTGGTCCTGTTTGGCTTGGTGGAGCGGATTGACAGCAATGATTGGCAGGAGCCTCTGTCGATTGGCGTTACGGTGTTCGCCGCCGGATCTCTGCTCTGGTTTCTGTCCAGGCGTCTCGATCAGGGTGCACAGAACGCCCGCGCCCGCCGATCCGAGCAGGAACTGCTCAGGTTGGCCCGCACTCGTCACGGTCGACTAACTGCCACCGAGGTTGCCGCTGAGATCGGGCTCACCGCCGCTGAGGCGAAACAGATTCTGAAGGGGTTGGCGGAAGGCGGTTTCGTAGAGCTTGAGGTCAGTGACGGTGGTGTCATGATCTATCGGTTCCCAGAAGTCCTATATGCGGGGGGTGCCGCTGGCTCCTGGGCCCGCCAGCACGACAGTGCTTGAGTCATTACCGCCACAGGGAAGAAATGACCCATGACTGTTCCGCAAATATTCCGCTGGCCGACTCCGTGGCTCTGGGGTGGCAATTTCAGGCATCGTCGCCTTGAACGCCGACCGCGCCGGCGACTTCTTCTCGGGGCTGGCTATCGTCATCATCGTGGCTTCTGCCATCTACTATTTCCACGGACGCTGTGCCTCCGACGATGGTGAACAGGTCGTGGAAGGGGGGCACGACGAACGTGTGGAGCAGATCGAGCGGCGGTTGACCGATACGCAGGATGTGATGATCGCCCTGAGTGAGAAGGTGGATCGGCTCGAAGAAGAGGGTAGAGCGCAGTCGACGCCCGGTCATGACGCAGGAACGTCATCATGACCGTACTTGCCACCATTTCCGCCATCATCGCTGTTTGCTTCGCCGGCATCGTTGGCATCATCCTCGTAAGTGGGCTGGTGAGATGGATCAACGCGAAGTCGGATCAGCTCGCCCATGAAGGTAGCGTCATGGATGACGAGGTGTTGGCCAGGCTGGCGCAGATCGAACGTCGATTGACCGATACTCAGGATGTGATGCTCGCTCTCAGCGACAAGTTAGACCGCTGGGAGCAGGAACCCTCCGCACCAGCTGTGGGTTCCGCTAGAAACGTGTGAAGGAGAAAGCGACATGTTGATTAAAATCCTCGGCGGCATCCTGCTGACCGTCGGTGTGCTGTTGGCGGCGAAGATGCTGTTCGGGATCCTGGCCGCGGTCGCGTCGGTGGCGTTTGTCGGAGTTCTGATCTGGGCTGGCTGGCGCCTGCTCTCAAAAGCCTGAGGTCACCCCATGGGCGCACAGACGCTGCTGCACGAAGGGCTGCGTCATCTACGGGAGGGTCACGAAGCCGAAGGGATCGAGGCCCTCGAGTCCGCCTCAAAGGTTGGGTCGCTGGAAGCCAGATATCAGCTTGCGCTGCTCTATGCGCGCAGGGGGCGACGTCGAGGCGCGTTGCGCCAACAGGCGATCGATCATCTCCAGACCATCATCACAGCGCCCGAGCCTGAGCAAAACACGACGCTGGCAGCGGGTCTCGATCGAGTCCATTTCGCCCTGGGCGGCCTGCTGTCAGACGGCGAACGCGATCAGGATCTGGCTGATGCCATCTCGAGCTATCGGGAGGGGCTCACCCTCAATCCGCTTTCGGCGACCGGTCACAATCAGCTCGGGCGGCTCCTATTGCGGGCCAACCAGCCTCTGGGTGCGCTGGGGGAATACAAAGTCGCTCTCCAACTCGATCCGGAGATGCGGGCAGCTTATTCCGACCTGGCTCAACTCCTGTTTCATCACGTGAAGCCCGATGATCTCGCCGATGAGTTCGCCCACATCGTCGAAGAATTTGGCGAGAGGGCCCCTACCGCTCTGGCGCAGTTGTCGCAGGAATTGGTCGAACTCGGGCGTGGCCAGGTCTATCGCGGTCTCTACACCAAGGGCCATCAACTCAAGAACCTGATGGGCATGGGGGGGAGCCGCATGCGGCGTCTGGCTCGCTCGTTGGCCGAAGATGAGCCCGATCTTGCCCAGGTCCGGGCCCAGGTCGTCGAACTGCAGGGGGACCAGGAGCGTCTGTATGAGGAGTGGGTCGGCTACCTCTCCTCCATGACCCCCGATCGACTCACGACAGGGCTCGTCGACCCGGCGAGCGTCGCTCGTCGCGTGACTGAGGCCGTCAGTGGCGCACGCCACGATGCCTCCGTGCGACTCCGTGTTCAGGAGGGGGCGCCCCGGATCGAGGCGGATGAGCGATTGCTTCGCGAGGCGCTGACGAATCTCTGCATGAATGCGATTGAGGCACTGAGCATCGCCGGAGATCTGGAGCAGGGAGAGGTCGGTGTGGGGATCGGCTACGATGAGCCTGCTGGTGTCGTCTATTTCGAGGTCGAGGACAATGGCTCAGGAATCCCAGCGGATAAGTTAGAGCATGTTTTCGACCCGGGATTCACGACCAAGGAACAGGGCAACGGCTACGGACTGAGTATCGCACGCCGCATCGTGCAGGCCCACCACGGGCAACTTCGCGTCAAGAGCCGGGTCGGACATGGAACTGTCTTTCGCCTGGACCTGCCCGTAAACTTCGATGCAGATAGTGCGCCTGTCTCGTTGGCGGGCACGTCACTGTGATCTCACGAGAGTTAGAGGCAAGATGAGTGACAAAGGCCAGGTACTGCTGGCTGACGACCAGCAGGAGGTCCGCGATCTGCTGGCCGACAAGTTGCGGTCCCGAGGAAAGCAGGCCCATGCCTTCGCCACGGGTCGAGAACTGGTCCAGACACTGCGAGACGATGGCGAGCGTGTGGAACTGATCGTCCTCGATCTTGATTTCGGCGCCGGTGAGCCCGACGGGATCGAGATCCTCAAGGAGATCCGCTCCTTTCGCACAGACCTGCCCGTCATCCTGTTGACGGGCAAGGGAAGCGTCGATGCCGCCGTCGAAGCGGTTCAGGAAGGCGCTTCAGACTTTATCGAGAAGGACCTCTACGTCGAGGACAAGCTCGAGCTCAGCATGGAGAAGGTCGAGCGCATGCTCGACGTGCTGCGTGAGAATGCACGCCTGCGAGCGGAGAACGAAACCCTCGACCGTGACAATGTCTTCTATCGAACCGAACTCGGGCAGCGACACCGGATCGTGAGCGCAAGTGAGCGAATCGGCACGATCCTGGAGCAAATCGAACAGATCGCCTCCATACCTCGTCCCGTTCTGGTTCGCGGAGAGCGGGGAACGGGCAAGGAGCTGATCGCCGCCGCCTTACACTACGGCGGTGATCGCGCCGATCGCCCCTTCGTCAAACTCAACTGCGCGGCCCTGTCAGAAAGTCTGCTCGAATCTGAGCTGTTCGGTCACGAGAAGGGAGCCTTCACCGGGGCCAGCGACAAGCGCAGCGGCCGATTCGAAACGGCCGATGGGGGAACCCTGTTTCTCGACGAGATCGGCAATACAACCCTCGAATTCCAGCAGAATCTTCTGCGCGTACTCGAGTATCAGGAGTTCGAACGAATCGGTGGCAACAAGACGATTCGCGTCGATGTGCGTGTCGTAGCCGCGACGAATGCTGACCTCGAGGCAGAGATCGAGGCGGGGCGTTTCCGTGCCGATCTCTATGACCGTCTACGTTTCTCCGAGATCAACTTGCCCCCGCTGAGAGAGCGTCGTGAGGACATCCGACCCCTCGTAGAGTACTTCACGCGTCAGCTCGCCGAGGAGGTTGCCGCCATCGGATCTCGTTCTTTCGGGGAGTCGGCACTGGAAGCACTGGAAGCCTATGGTTGGCCGGGCAATGTTCGCGAATTGAAGTTCGCCGTCGAACGCGCACTGTGTGTGGCGACGGCGGAGCAGGTCGATGCGACCCACCTACCGCCTGAGGTCGTCGGTGACGATGCGGCGGCCGTGCCCGCAGGTGTGGGTGGAACCTACGACGAGCAGATGCAGAGTTATGAAGCAGGATTGCTGCGCCGCAGCCTCGCGGCCAGTGGAAAAAGTCAGAAGGATGCCGCCGCCGGTTTGGGTCTGACGTACGACCGGTTTCGACATCTGTTGCGAAAGCACGATCTGACGGGTAGCTGACCCTCCGGTCGAGCCGGAGGGTGGGCATAACAGACGACCCATCCCGTACCAAGTTCCCGGAAAACTCTTTCCCACAACGGGGTTCTATAGGCGAATGACCGTCACGTTCGGCACGGATGTGGAAGCCTGCCGCGCCGACGGTCGCGGGATCTGATCGACAGCGGGTCCCGCCTTCGTCAATGGAAGGGGGAGACATGGCCGAAAGCTTACGCGCAGTATCCGGCGCCCTCGGCGCCACGCTCACGATGTTCAGCCTTGCCCTAATGATGACGAGCGGTCCGGCGGACGCCTTTACCGGACACGCTCTCGGGCTGCAAGGGGCGGGCCACGTCGAGATCGACGATACGCCGCTGCTCCACGGCAGTGACGAGCTGACCTTGTCAGCGTGGTTCCGCGTCGATCAACTGCGTGGGTGGTAGGCACTGCTATGGAAGGGGGACATGCCGGATCGGCATCCCTGGAACAACAGAGAGTTCGGCCTCTTCATCGAAGAGTCCGGGTACGTGCATTTCTGCTCGACGCCGGTCAGTCGTCAGCGCCGGGGTCAGCTGTATGTCAATACGCCCGGGGGCACGGTCCGACCTGCAGGGCAGTGTGATGAGGATCTATGTCAATGGTGAGTTGAGTGCGAGTCGGCCGTACGACCGCTCCGGTGTGCGCGAGTCAACCGGGCCCCTATGGCTTGGTGGGATCCTACGTACGGGAGCCGGTTTTCACGGGCTGATCGACGACGTGCGCATTTGGCGCCGAGCGCTCAACGCTGACGAGATCCGCCATCAGATGCTCGGTCAGACGGAGAAATACGCGTGGCTTGATGGCGCACTACACCTTCGAGCAGGTCGATCCGAGTGGCGCGCTCATCGATCTGTCCGGTCATCGACATCGCGCCCACCTGGTAGGTGACGCACACCTGCGCACCATGAAGGTTGCGATGCCGCCGGTGGGTGTTGTTACACCCCCGTGTGCGGCTCCTGTCGTATACGGGGGTGTGCCCGCGGCCACCACAACGACCATGAAGGGGAGCGACTTGATCGACCTGAGGCGATATCAACCTACGGGGAGGGGGGCGCGTTTCAACCTGAGACTGCGTGGGACGACGGCAAAGGGAGAATTGCCGGCACAGTATCGCTATCAAATCGGTGGACTCGGTTCGATTCGCGGGTACGATGACAAGGCGTCAGTGGTGATCGCGTGGCCCTTCTGAATGCGGAATACTGGCTCGACATGGATCAGCACTGGCGGTCCGGGCTGCCGATAGATGGGATCGGTGTGGGTGTCTTCTTTGACGCGGGGGCCGTATGGTCGGCGCGCGATCTGTCCGACCCCTTCGAGGGATTCGAAGAACTACGCACCGATGGTGATTTCAAGCGCAGTCTGGGCCTGTCGATCGGCAGCAGCGACGGCAACGTGCGGTTCGACTTTGCGCGTCCCCTGGACAAGGGCCTTCACGGTGACCGTGAGGGATGGAGGATGCTCGCAAGGGTAAGTCGCACCTTCTGAGCTTCCTACAGCCCATCTAGCCTGCTCGACCTGTCCCGTCCCGCCCTCCGGCGGGGCGGGACTCTTCTATTCGGACCTCGTGTTCGCGGGCGATCCACGTCCCTTGACGCAGCGTCGCGACGGATCTACTTCATCGACGCACTCCGCCCTTAACCTCTGAGTCAAGAACCCTTCCATGGAAAAACGATTTCGCGTCGAGGCTGACCTCGAAGGCGAACTTGCCGAGTTGTACGCTGGAATTCTGCAGGCCTTCGAAAAGGGGGGCAGTACCTCCCTGAGGGAGATGAATCGGACCCTCTTGCAGACGGGGATGCTTCTTCACCTTTCGATGATGTCGAGTTTCGGCCTGCTCGAAGATGAGGAAGCGGAGCGCCTGAAGGCGGCCGCTGAGAATGTCGCTGGCGACCACCTGATGTGGGAGATCGCGCAACTGGCTGCCGAGCACTGGAGTGGCGATGGTGGATCGATCGACCTGAAGGCATAGAGCGGCATCACGTGCCTATGATCAGGGGAGGTAAGTTCCTGTATTCAAGAGACTTCCGTCTCCTTGCCTCATCTTGACACGTCATGGCGTGCCGAGTATATTCGCGCCCGTCAAAAACCTGCCTTTTTCATCTGTCTCCACGGCCTTGTGGCCGGCCCGCCAAGGCCCTGGCCGGCGCGGAAAGGGTGCGCGACGTGTCCGCCTACAACGACACGGTCCTCGACCACTACAATCATCCCCGCAATGTCGGTGCCTTACCCGCGGCCAACGCCGTAGGTCAAGGGGAGAACTCGGCTTGCGGCGACGTGCTACATCTGTATCTACAGATCGAAGAAGATCATGTGGCTGCGGCGAGTTTCAAGACCTTCGGATGTGCTGCGGCGATCGCCGCTGGATCGTGCTTGACCGAGATGGTCCAAGGCATGTCTGTTACTCAACTGACCGACCTGCGTCGTCAGGACATTGTGGATGCACTCGGCGGACTTCCGCCGATGAAGACCCACTGTTCAGTTCTGGCTGAAGACGCGATTCGTGCCGCCCTCGACGACTATGGCCTCAACGACCATGACTCGTCGACTTGAGAAGAAGACATCACTCACACGCCCATCACCCAAACCGTTTTGTTGAAAGGACCCACCCACCATGGCCTACTCACTGCCTGACCTCCCCTACGCCTACGACGCGCTCGAGGCGACGATCGATGCGCGGACGATGGAGATCCATCACAGCAAGCATCACAACACGTACATCACCAATGTCAACGCGGCCCTAGAAGGCCACGACGCATTGGCGGCCAAGAGCATCGAAGATCTGATCACCGATCTCGACTCGGTCCCCGAGGATATCCGAGGTGCTGTGCGCAACAATGGTGGCGGTCACGCCAACCACAGTCTGTTCTGGCAGGTCCTCGCCCCTGAGGGCAAGCAGGGTGAACCGTCCGACGCCTTCCGTGCCGCGGCTGAAGCGGCCTTCGGCTCCATGGACGCAGGTCACGAGGCCTTCATCAAGGCAGGGACGACCCGTTTCGGCAGTGGCTGGGCGTGGCTCGTGGTCAAGGATGGGAAACTCGACATCCTGAGCACGGCGAACCAGGACAATCCGCTAATGACGGGTGACGGCACACCGATCCTGGGCATCGACGTCTGGGAGCACGCCTACTACCTGAACTATCAGAATCGTCGGCCCGACTACCTGGCGGCGATCACGGAAATCACCAACTGGAACGAAGTCAATCGTCGTTTCGACGAGGCGATGTAAGCGACTCCCGTCGCACCCTGTGTCACCCGCGTTTCGCGGGTTCGGGCGGCAGCGCCTGAACCGGCGACGGGGAGTGACCCAAACACGTATACCTACTCAGCACGGGAGTTTCCATGACCATCCACGGCTCACAGCGCCGCTGCGTCGAACTATCCAGTGACGCCGCCGCCGGTCGATATACGCCGCCGCTTGAGGGTGACTCGGTGCGGCCGGCCCAGGCCCCGTCCACCGGCAATCCCCCGGCGCGGCTACACGACAACCACCGTGATCTGCGTGATGACGAATACTGGTGCGCGATCCCGGCCTACGCGGATCTGACGTCGACGGAGTTCCACGACCACCGATTCCAAAGTCGCAACTGCATCACGAGTGTGCGAAAACTGAGAGACGTACTCGGTGATCGCGTCAGTGAGGCGTTCTACGAAGATGCGGAGGCAGGCACGGCGCATTCCACGATGAGTGTGAGAATCTCGCCGTATATCCTGGCCCTCATCGATTGGGACGCGCCTGAGACGGATCCTCTTCGCACGCAGTTTCTGCCGCTGGCTTCACGACTGAGACCGGATCACCCTGAACTCTCGCTCGATTCGCTGAATGAGCAAGGTGATTCACCTGTTGAGGGCCTGACCCACCGCTATCACGACCGGGCTCTGTTCCTGGCCCTCGATACGTGTCCCGTCTACTGTCGCTTCTGTACTCGCTCCTACTCTGTGGGTCTCGACACCCAGGATGTGGAGAAAGTCCACTTCGGTGCCAGCAGCGAGCGTTGGGAGCGCGTTTTTGAGTACATCCGTGCTCATGACGAATTGGAGGACATCGTCGTGAGTGGTGGTGACATGTACAATCTGCGACCGGAGCAGATCAGTTACCTCGGAGAGACGCTGCTGGACATCGATCATATCCGGCGTTTCAGGTTCGCCACCAAGGGACCGGCCGTGATGCCGCAGAAATTGCTCACCGACGACGCCTGGCTGCGGGCCGTGACCGGTGTCGTTGAGCACGGGCGGCAACGACATAAACTCGTTGCTCTCCACACGCACTTCAATCATCCCCACGAGATGACACAGGTCACGCAGCAGGCTTTGAATCGATTGGTCGAGGCCGGTGTGACCGTGCGCAACCAGGCCGTACTTCAGCGTGGCGTGAACGATGATGTGGAGGTGATGCGCTGTTTGGTTCGTCGCCTGAGTTTTATAGGGGTCCAGCCTTACTATGTGTTCGTTCACGACATGGTTCGCGGCGTCGAAGAACTGCGAACGAGTCTGCAGACGGCCATTCATCTCGAGAAACAGGTCCGTGGTGCGACTGCCGGGTATCACATGCCGACGTTCATTCTCGATACGATGGGTGGCGGGGGAAAACGTCATGTACACGGTCATGAGCACTATGATCGAGAAACGGGCATCGCCGTCTTTGACAGTCCCGTCGTGCGGCCAGGGCAGCAGTTTCTGTATTTCGATCCCATCCATGAACTGTCGCCGTCCATGCGAAAGCGTTGGGCAGATGCGGATGTTCGTCGACAGATGATCGAGGCCGCGTTGGCTACGGCTCGATCCACCCGTATATCCTGATCCACTTACGAATACGGGTGTAAATTGTCCGACGCAGTGGTATCTTGGGTCGCAACGTGCATCTGACTGACACGGGAGTGAACCATGGAATCAACGACCACATCGATCCTCGCTGGCGCCGACCTGTGGGTTGCTATCTCCAGCGGCTTGGGTCTACTGCTCGTCGGAGTCGGTCTTGGCTACTTCATCAGTCAGTATCTGAAGAAGAGCAACCAGCATCGTATCGAGGAAGAAGCTGAGGGCCGCGCCAGAAGGCGCCTCGAAGAAGAAGACCGTGCTCAGCGTATCGCGTTCCTCGAAGAGAAAGATGGGTGGTATCAGACCAAGGCGGATCAAGAGCGAGAAGTCGAAGACCGCCTCGAGGCGCACGCGCTCAAGGACAAGGAACTCGGGTTACGTGAACGCGACCTGGATAATCAGCGCGACGAGATCCAGAAGGAGTGGAGTCGGCTGAAGAACCAGGAACGTCGGCTCAGTTCTCGAGAGCGCGCGATTCGTGATACGGAACTCGAGCTTGAGAAGGTGAAGACGGAACTGCGAGAGAAACTCGAACTGGTGGCCAACCTCACGGAGGAGGAGGCGAAGGAGCAGCTGCTGGAGCACCTCGCTGGCGATGTCCGCGGCCGTGCGGCGGCCATGATTCGTGCCGAACGTACCCGAGCCAAGGAAGAGGCCGATCGCGAGGCCCGACAGATTGTCGCCCAAGCGATCCAACGCTGCGCCGTGGAAGAGGCCGAACAGTCGGCCACATCGACGGTGACCCTGCCCAGTGATAGTCTGAAGAGCCGCATTATCGGCAAAGAAGGACGCAACGTGCGCACCTTTGAGAACGCCACCGGCGTGAAGGTCGTTGTCGATGACACACCCGATACCGTTCTGCTGTCTTCCTTCGATCCGCTCAAGCGCGAGGTTGCGGCCAAGGCGATGGCGCGGCTCATCAAGGACGGTGGATTCACGCCGGGGCACATCGAGTCGGTTGTGTCTTCGGCCAAGACCGAACTCGACAACGAGATGGAAGATGCAGGTCGCCGGGCTCTCGGCGAGATTGGTGCAACTGAATACCATCCAGAACTGCCTGCGACGCTGGGTCGGCTGAAGTTCAGATGGAGCTACGGGCAGAATCAGCTTCAGCACTGCCTGGAGGTCGCTCAATTGACTGGGCTGATGGCGGCCGATATCGGTGTCGATGCACAATTAGCCCGACGCGCGGGGCTCCTGCACGACATTGGCAAGACCATCTCGCGCGAGCAGGAAGGTTCGCACATCGAGCTTGGGATCGAGATGGCAGAACGCTTCCAGGAGCACCCTGTCGTGCAGGAGGTGATCGCCGAGCATCACGAAGACCACGAGCGACTCGATCCGATCTGCTTCCTGGTGAAGGCAGCCGATGCCATCTCGTCGGTTCGACCGGGCGGGCGACGGGAGAATCCCGAAGGGTACGTTCACCGAATCATGAAGCTGACGGAGATCGCCAATTCTTTCGACGGCGTGAAAGACGTGTACGCCATCAATGCTGGCCGAGAGATTCGCGTGATGGTTCGTGGAGATCGGATCAGCGACGACGACGCTGAGATTCTTGCATTCGACATTGCCGAACGCGTGCGCAACGAGTTGACCTTTGCCGGTGAGGTAAAGGTCATGGTCGTGCGCGAAACGCGCGCCGTGCGTTACACCGGCCCGACACACCGGACCCGCCCGCAATGCCCACAGTCACCCACGCGAGGTCGACGGCGTCCCACTCCAAGTGGGGGAGGGCGAAACGGATCGTCGCGCAATGGAGACCGAAACGGCCGGTAGATGGCGATTCTGAAGTCGATTGGCCGACTGTTCAGGCGGCGCGTGAGTCTTGAACCGGCGATGTCGGTTCTGGGGCGGCCGCGGCTGACGGTTCACGATACGGGGCAGATGCGCTGTACCGCATGTTCCTTGTGTGTCGGCGCGTGCCCGAGTCACTGTATTCAGATCACGGCTGCTCCCCGGCCCGTCGATTCCAACACAGAGCCGGCCTTGTCGGGTGACCGCATGCCAGAGACCTTTGAGTTGGATCTGTCACGCTGTGTTCTGTGTGGCCTGTGTGTCGAGGCCTGTCCTGTCGACGCCCTTCACCTCGACGGCGATCTACCGGCCTATGCCACCGGGCGCGACCATCTTCGCCTCGACGCAAATGTATTGAAGATCCTCTGATGCAGGCGCCGGGTCCGCGTGGACCGGGGAACGGATCCCGGTCATCTCAGCGCGGTGTGGTTGTCCTTGGCTGCACCGGTTCGATCGGTGAGACCACCTTCCAGGTCCTCGACAATCTGGCCAAACAGGATCAGTCACTCCACGTAGTTGCACTGAGTGCCGGTGGGCGAATCGAGCGCTTGATCGAGCTGGCTGAACTTTGGAGGCCCGAGGCCGTCTGTATCGCCGTGCCGGAGGATCGACAACGAGTACAGACTGCATTGCCGGACTGTGAGGTCTTCTGCGGCGAAGATGGGCTGCGTGCGCTCGTCCAGCTCGATGGCGTGGATGTCATCGTCAATGGTCTCGTGGGAGCGGTAGGGCTTGAGCCAACCCTGGCGGCGCTCGAGATGGGACGTGATGTAGCCATGGCCAACAAAGAGCCTCTCGTCATGGCAGGAGGCCTCGTTCTTGACCATGCGAACAAGAGTGGGGCTCGCATCCTGCCCGTGGACAGCGAGCCGAGTGCGATGTGGCAGTGTCTACGTGGCGAGCGGACCCAGGACGTTTCCCGCCTGATTCTTACTGCGTCGGGTGGCGCCTTTCGCGGGAGAGCCCGCAGCGAGCTGAAACAGGTGACACCCGAAGAGGCGCTGCATCACCCCACCTGGTCGATGGGCCCGAAGAGCACCATCGACTCGGCGACCCTGATGAACAAGGGATTCGAGGTCATCGAGGCCTCTTTGCTCTTCGATCTGAGTGTCGATGACGTCGAGGTCGTCCTGCACCGCGAGTCGATCGTCCATTCCCTCGTAGAGTTCGTCGATGGTGCTATCCTTGCCCATCTCGGGCGCACGGACATGGCTCTGCCGATACAATACGCCCTGACCGAGCCTTCACGGTGTGCCGGCCCCCTCGCTCCACTGAATCTGGCTGAGGTGGGCTCCCTGCATTTCGAGGCACCTGATCTGGCCGAGTTTCCCGGACTTGCCTTGTGTTATGAAGCAGGGCGGTTGGGCGGCTCGACGCCGGCGGCACTCAATGCCGCCAATGAGGAGGCCGTGGCGGCATTTCTGGCGGGGGAGGTCGGGTTCCTCGACATTCACTCTATCAACGAAACCGTCCTGTCGAAGCACAACGGGCAGGACGCGACCGACCTCGACAGCATTCTGGCTGTCGACGCCTGGGCTCGAGGCCAGGCCAGATCAACGATCTCCACCTATTCCTGAGGTCACCTATTGAGCAAGAGCCGATCCCGTCGAAAATCGACACGTGCCGAACGACCGCAGGTCGAAACCTCGTTTGTCGATCATTCCCACAACATCGCCACCTGTCAGCGGATTCTGCGATCCCTGACGGGGGCGATGATCGGCGCCTTCGTCCTCATCGTCGTGCTCACGACATTCTCGGTAGGTGAGCCTGTTCAGATCATTGGTCGAGGGCTCTATTTCATCATTCTCGCGTCTGTCGTGGTATCTCTCGTCGTCTGGGCGGTCCGGGTACGTTTTGAACGCGAGATGGGCAAGAACACGCATGTTGCTGCCGAAGTACTAAAGTAGGGTATGACCACATGGAACAGATCGTCGCCAAAGGTCGCTTTCATGCCGCCCATCGTCAGCTGGGATATGACGGCAAGTGTGCATGGGTGCACGGCCATACGTGGCGTGGTGCGTTTACCGTGCGCGCCAAGTCGTTTCCACGCGATGAACTGGATATGTCCGTCGATTTTGGTGCACTGAAGGATATCTTCAAGGAACTCGACCACCGAATGCTCGTGTCCGAGCAGGACACGACCTTCCTCGACGCGGGATTGTTCGAACCAGAAGGCGTCGTGGTGATGCCTGGGAACAATCCGAGTGTCGAGAATGTCACGCACTATTGCATGAATGAAGCTGTCGATCGTCTGGCCAAGCTGTTTCCCGGGCACGGAATCGATTACGATTTGGAACTGACGATCCAGGAGACGGACAACAATTTCTTCACCCTGCGTCGCACTGTGACCATCTGAACCGCCCCTACCCACGGATTCGCATCGTGCCTCGAGAAGGACTGATGACCGCCGCAGCTGCGGCCCGGTATCTGAGTTGTTCGGTTTCCACCATCCGACGCATGGTCGGACGTGGTGAGATCCCCCATTTCCGACTCGGAAAGCTCATTCGTTTTCGTCGATCGGAGATCGACGCGTGGCTTGCTCTTCATCACGAAGGCGATATCCCCGCCGAGCAGACGCGCGATGTCGCTCCCCATCCGGATCAGTTGTTTCTCTTCGGGCGTGATATCGGCGCCACTGCGTGAAGATCTCGTTGACATATCGCGTCTTGCCCTGGTGGGGAGCCCTGGTTCTGCTGATGGGCTGTAGCTCACCGACCCGAGACAACCCCGATGACCCCGGATTGGGTGATGGCGACGAGGGCATCGAACTGATCGCCGATCTTCCGGCAGGTGTGCGTGCCTCCGGTGGTCTATTGGCGGAGATCCGTTTCAAAGTGACGGCCGATGACATGGCCGACAGTGTGGTGGGGACCATGAATCTGGTGGGTACGCAAGCACGAGGGCTGGTCAAGGGGGTCCTTGCTGGTGAGGCCCGTCGATTCGAAGTCGAGGTGTTCGATGCGAACCGCATCCGCACCTTCTCAGCCATCGATACACTCGACGTGAGCAGTTCGTCTCCACTGACGGTCAGGGTCTCTCTGATCCGACTCACGGGCGGACTCGAACTGACATCCCAGCTTCCGCCGGAGATCGTGAATCTGAGGGTTGATGTGGTGATCGCAGGGGACACGACGGCGACACTGAGTTTTGAGGTCGATGAGAATCTGCTTGAACAGATCCAGGGCATTCCCACCGGAACCGGTGTGGAACTGGCGATGTCGGGGGTCGACCATGAGGATCAGGTTCTTGTATACGAGACCGTCCGCACCGATATCCGGGTCGATCTGCTCGCCCGGGTGAGCCTGCCCGTCGAAACGGGCGCTGTCGATGTGCTGGCGAACTTCCCCGACTTTGTCCCCATCGTGGCGATCGATCGCTTCAGTGATTCGGCGGCGGTCTTCTTCCTACGCTCTCTGACGCCAAGTCTGCCGGCGGCGGATGAGCCGATTGATTTTGATGAGGACTTCCTGCATCGTGCCCTCGGACCTAACGAAGAGGCTGTGGAGTTTTATCACTTCGATGTGCAGTCGAAGACACCCGGTCGTGTGTATGTGCTTTTTGATCGGCGCGGTGACTCGATTCCGTCGCAGTTGCCTCTCTTCGACGAAATTCCCGGTGACGCGGGATACAACGATCTGAGATTCGTCGTGGAGGTTTCCGTCAGCGATCTGAACTACCGTGCCAACTCCATCACTTCCGTTGCTGATCTTCGACAGGCGGGGTTCGACACGACTGTCACCGGGAAGTTGTGGAATTGTGTCATGGTGCCGGACGGTTCGTCAGCAACCCGCCGCTTCGATCCAACCGACGCGGTGGGGCTGATGGACGGTTGGTATCGAGACCAGGTGGTGCGGTATCTGCTTTTTGAAAATCCCGACAGTCAGGCGGCGATCGAGTTCACCGGCACTGAAGTATCCGCACCCGTCATGTATGCGTTCCTGGAAAACGATCGCGACATCAATGATGGCTTTGCCGTAGATCCCATGGGGGCGACGCACAATGTCGTGACCCGGCTGCCCACAGAGGAGGGGTATGCGCCATTGTGGGCGCTGCGGATGTTTGAGCTCGATGTTTTTGATCGGGTGACGTCCGTCGCCAGTGCCCAGGACAATGACCGTGAGGACAATGTCATCGATCTGGGGGAGGTTCTGATCATCAACGCCCCTGTCGTGTCCGTCGAGTGAAAGGCCGGTCCCGGGACCCCGGTCAAGGGAGCACCGGTCAAGTGACGGCCAGTCAAGGAACCACTGAAGGAACGCTGCCCTCTACGGTGGCCGTTCTGGGAGCAGGGGTGATGGGACGACAGATCGCCGCGCTTCTGGCCAGTGCGGGTGTCGAGGTCGATCTCCTCGACCTGGGCACCGCAGATGATCCGGCCGGAATGGCCCGCCAGGCGATTGCTGACCTGCCTTCCATGCGCCCAACTCCACTGTTTCGAGACGAAGACGCGGCGCGAATTCGACCCGGTGCGCTGCATGATTCAGGACCGGTTCTCGCGACGGCACCGTGGGTGATTGAGGCCGTCGTCGAGGATCTGGCGATCAAGCGGTCGGTGCTGGATTTGGTCGAGGCGCAGTCTCATCCTGATGCGATCATCACCACCAACACATCGGGTCTGCCCATCGCGAGCCTCGCCGAAGGCCGCAGTGCCGACTTCCAACGCCGAGTCCTGGGCGTACATTTCTTCAATCCGCCTCGCGCCATGCTCCTGGTGGAAGTGATCCCCGGTGTCGCATCAGATCCTGGCGTGGTCGAGTCCTGCCGATCCTGGGTTGAGGCCGGGCTGGGCAAGCGAGCCGTGATCTGCCGGGATACGCCGAACTTCATCGCCAATCGACTCGGTGTATTCGCTCTGATGGATATACTGCACCGGATGGGTGAAGCCGGATTGACTGTGGACGCGGTCGATGCCGTCACCGGTCCGCTGCTGGGACGACCGAGCAGTGCGAGCCTTCGCCTTTGTGACCTGATTGGCCTCGATACACTCGCTCACGTGGCCCACACAGTGCACGACGGTGTCGTCGACGATCCATGGAGGCGGACCTTTGCCACGCCCGACTTCTTGGGATCCATGATCGAGAGTGGCCAACTGGGTGCCAAGACAGGTGGTGGATTCTACAAAAAGGTCGGTAAACAGATCCACAGTCGCGACATGGCAACGGGCGACTACGTACCCCGCCAGCGAATCAGACTCGAATTGCCTCTGCGAGGTCCGCTCAAAGATCGACTCGATGCGCTTTGGGATTCTGCGGAGCCACTGACACAATTTGCCCGAGACCACCTGGCCACCTGTGTCGCCTATGCGGCCGACTGCGCCCATAGAGTAGCCGACCATCTGGAAGATGTTGACCGTGCTCTGGTCTGGGGATTCAACTGGGAGGCCGGGCCCCTGGCCTTGCTGGACCTGATTGGGCCCCAGCGTCTGGCCGCCACGCTCGAAGAGAGTTCACAGCCCGTTCCCGACCTGCTTGGCGAACTGGCAGCCTCTCAGAGTACGGTGTATCGACAGACCAACGAGGGCAAGCAAGTCTTCGAGTCGAAGGGCAACTACAGGCCCCTCACCTCACCGGGATCGGTGGATGACGCTGATTTCCTGGGCGAACTCGACGTGCTAGAGCAGGGCGAGGGGTGCCGTCTGCTCGACGGTGGCCATGGCGTTGGCATCCTGCAGTTCCACGCGGGATCTCTGAATATCTTGGGGCCACCTCCCTTGCAGATGGCCATCGACTGTGTCAGCAGCGGGAAGCTCCAATCGATGGTTTTGTGTGGGGCGGGCGAACATCTGTCAGCTGGAGCGGATCTGCAATATCTGCTGCGTCTGATTCAAGAGGATCGCTGGTCGGAACTGGAAGCGTATCTGGTCCTGTTCCAGACAGCGACATCGACGATGCGTCACGCAGCGATTCCCGTGGTGGCAGCCGGACGTGGTCTTGCATTGGGCGGTGGTTGCGAATTCTCGCTGTCCTGTGCGGGGCGAGCCCTGGCTGCAGAACTTAGGATCGGACTGGTGGAGGCGAAGGTCGGTCTCATTCCTGGGGCCGGTGGATGCAAGGAAGTCGTGCGGCGTGTGGGGGCCGATGTGGAGCGGATATTCGGCATTCTGCGGGAAGGTCTGATGTCGGACAATGCCAGACAAGCGCAGGATTTTGGACTTGTCGACGCAACCGATGCGATTCACATGGACGGTCACCGCGTGATCCAACATGCCGTGACGACGGCTGGTGCGTTGAGCACGGGCTGGACACCGCCAGCGCCGACCGATCTCTCTACGGCCGGACAGGCGGGACTTTCACGCCTGACGGACGAACTTGATCGCGCCAGACAAGAAGGTTCGGCGACTGAACACGATGTTGTGGTGGGCACGGCGCTGGCGCACGTATTGTGTGGGGCAGGGCAGGAGCGTGTCTCTGAGCAGAGATTGCTCGATCTGGAACGCGAACAGTTTCACGCGCTCAGTGCAACACCGGCCACGCGCGAACGAATCATCCATATGCTTGAAACGGGCAAACCCCTGCGCAACTGAGTTGGGTGGGTGAGCGGAGGAGGGCAAGATGCCATTACGAACCGCAGAGCAATACCGCGAGGGACTCAGAGATGGCCGTGTGGTGTACTATCGGGGACAACGTGTTGAAGATGTCACCACACACGAGCAACTGAGTATCGGCGTGCGCCACACGTCCCTGGACTATGAAATTGCCGAAGACACCGAACACCGCGATCTGTTCAGCTGGACCGATGAGGCTGGGCAGGTTCACAGTCGCTACTACAAACATCCCGCCCACACACAGGATCTTCTCAATCGTCGCGAGATGATCGAGACCTCGACGCGCCTGGCTGACAGCACGGTTCTGCTGATCAAGGAGATCGGTACGGATGCACTGTTCGCACTCGATCTGGTGAGCCGCGTCGTGGACGAGAAGGCCGGCACCGACTATCACGATCGTGTCAGTGCCTTCCATGCCCACGCTCGAGATCACGATCTCTCCCTCGCCGTGGCGCAGACCGATGTGAAGGGTGACCGAGCGCTGCTGCCCTCGGAGCAGACGCACCCTGATTACTATGTCCGCATCGTGGAAGAGCGCGAAGATGGGATCGTGGTACGGGGGTGCAAGGCTCACACGACGAACACCCCAATGGTGGACGAGATCATCGTATTGCCCACTCGAGCGATCGGTGAGCAGGATGCCGCTTATGCGGTGGCCTTCGCCATCCCCGTCAACACACCCGGTGTCAAGCTGCTCGCCAGTCCCTTTGGTGCAGCAGAGCGCCACAGCGGGTTTCACTTTCCCGTCAGCTCGCAACACCACCTCGTCGATACCCTGACCATCTTCGACGACGTCTTCATTCCCCTCGAGCGTGTGTTTCTGAGCGGCGAATGGCAGGCTTCTGGGTTTCTGGCCAACACCTTCGTTGAATTCCATCGTTTCACAGCGGTGTCGTACAAACCACCGTTGTGTGACCTGTTCATCGGCGCCGCTGCCTTGCTCGCAGATTACAACGGTATCCCGACGGTCAGTCACGTTCGCGAGAAACTGACGAAACTGATCACCTGGACCGAAACCGTTCGAGGCCTGAGCCGAGCTGCCGCCCACGACTGCCGGATCACCGATTCCGGCCTCGCTGTGCCCAATGTTCTGTTGACGAATCTGGCCAAATACGCCTTCGCGAATCAGTACCATGAGGCGATTCAGTGGGTTCAGGACATCGCCGGCGGCCTCGTGGTCACGGGCCCGGACGAACTCGATATGGCCAGTGATGAGTTGCGCCCCTACATCGACCAGTATCTGGGGGGCGCGAATGTAGACGCCGAGACACGTCTCAAGGCAATGAACCTGGTGCGCGACCTGACTGCATCAGAGTTTGGCGGGTACAATCAGCTTCTGGCGATCCACGCCGAGGGTTCCTTGGAGGCGCAGAAGATTACCGTCTTCCGCGACTACGATCTGGAACGGTGCAAAGACCTGGCCGCTGCCGCGATCGGTGTCACCCGCTGATGGATGTGGAGCTGCCGCGGTAGGGGCCCGGGGTGTAGGCGGGGCAAGTAGTCGTGTGGGTCAAGCAGCCGTCCAACCACCATCGACGAACAGGGTCGTGCCCGTGATAAAACTTGCAGCATCAGAAGCGAGGAAAACGATGGGCCAGGCGATCTCTTCCGGCCGGGCGAAGCGCCCCATGGGGGTTCGCTGCTCGATGGAGGCACGCAACCGATCGCGCTTCTCCAGTTCAGCTGTCATCTCTGTTGAGGTGTAGCCGGGGGCCACGGCGTTGACTCGAACGCCTCGCTGCGCCCACTCGACGCCCAGTGTCCGCGTCAGTCCCGCCAAGGCGGACTTGCTGGCCGCATAGGCGGAGAGTTTGGGCAGCGCACGTGCGCCAGCCAGGGAAGTCACATTGACGACGACGCCTCGACCCCGATCGAGCATCGATTTACCTAGCCGTCGCGTGAGTTCAAAGGGGCCATCGAGATTGATGTCGAGCAGTTGTCGCCATTGATCGCGCGTCATGTCCTCGAAGCCCGTCACGAAGGGACTGATGGCGGCGTTGTTCACGAGGATGTCGATGCCTGTGCCCGTCCACAGACCTTCCGCTTGCGACACCAGCGCATCTGTGGCTTCCGGATCTGACAGATCCGTATCGATGGCGATCCCTTCTCCTCCGGCGGCCGCAATGGCTGCCACCACCTCCTCAAGCTGTGAACGAGTGCGACTTGCCACAACAACTCGGGCCCCCGCCTGGGCAAGGGCCAGCGCCGCCGCCCGCCCGATCCCGCGTCCGGCGCCCGTCACCAGGGCCGCCTTGCCCGACAGGTCGAAAGGTTCACGCAAATTTAGTCCTTGCTGCATCCTCATCCATCCACTTGCTGAGTTTGGCGCCACATCCTCACCGCCGCCGAGTATGTCGTCGCGTCGAATCAGTAGTATAGGCGCCCCTACGCGAGGGCCCAATGTAACACCGTCCTCCGATGGCGGGCAGAGCCACGATGGCTGAATCGAACGACGCTGTCGACCTGGGCAGGGTGCTGGCTCTGTGTGGCTTTGGTTTCAACGAGCGGGCCCGAACCGCGTTGCCGGAGTTACTGCCTTCAACTCTTGGCGAAGAGGTTGTCGCAGCCTGGCGACAGGGCGAAGAACTCCGGAAGACGGCAGACGACGGCCTTGAGGCCACTCTGGCGGCGCCCTGGGTGGCCTTGAAGGAGGCTGAGCTGGCCGATGGCGAGCGACGAGAAGTCGAGACCTCCGATGGCGCGGAAACAGCCGATATCGCCGCAGCCCGGGTCCTGGGGGACCTGCCCCTGGCGCTGCAAGGGCAGGTCGTGGTGCGCATCGCACGCAGCACCGCGTTGAGTGCGCGGCGAATCCTGACGGCTGAGGAGCGCCCCGCTCTGGCGGCACTCCGCAGCGCGCTGGAGGATGGGCGAGAGGTATGGGGTGTCGAACGGGCCTGCAGCATCCTACGGGCCCTCGATGGCACCCCGCCGCTTCGGCGCGCCCTGGGTTCGGCTGCACAGGTGGATGAAGAGGTGGTCGGCATCGTTCAGAGCCACCTGTTCGACTTCGGTGATCTGATCTGGCTACGCGATACCGAACTCCAGGCGCTGCTCGGAGCATGTGATAACGCGAATCTGGCCAGGGCACTGTTCGATTCCGGTGAGCCGATTCGTGACAGGATCCTGGCGAACGTGTCCGATCGGCGCGCAGCTCTGCTGGAGGACGAGACCGACCTTCACGCCGAGGCGACCGAAGATGAAATCGATCTCGCCCGGCGCGAGATTCTGGCGCGGGCACGGGTTCTGTATGAACGGGGCACGATCACGACCTACTTCGGGTCGATCCAGTCGGAAACGGACCTGGACGTGCCAGATCCAGAAGAGGAAGAGGACGGAGACAGCGTCTCCGATCAGGAAACGCCGAAGCAGAAGGTCCCCACGGTTCGCCCGGAGCGGAATCTGCGACGGATGGGGATCGCAGGTCTGGCGACGGGCATTCTCATGATAGCCCTGGTGAGTCTCGTGCAGTGGCTCACCAGCGGCGAATCTCGTTCATCTGGGCCAGCGGCGCGTCGAGCCGCCGTCCGAGGGGGTGCTTCGGGACGTGTGGCGGTGGGCGTGGAGAGGCAACAGACGGCGGCGTCTTCGCGTCAGCCGTCGGAATCTGCTGGCGGAGCGACGCAGTTGTCACCGGGTCAGATTCTGCAGACGGTGAGCGGTGTTCACGCACTGCTGGAATTCCCGTCTTCTGAAGGAGCCTCGCCCAGGGGCATCTCGATGGTGGAAGTGGATCCGGGCTCGACGGTGCAGGGGCCGAAGTCGACCGAGGCCTCTGAGGCGGGCAAACATCCCGATGCCGCGGCCAGCTTCTATCTGCGGGTGGGCCGGGTGAAGGTCACGGTCATGACCGATCTGTTTACCGTGCACACCCCTTTGGGTCGTGTCGAAGCCATTCGAGGGAGCGTGTTCCGCGTACGTGTTGTGCTCGACGGGACGGCGCGCATACACCCCCTGACGGGTGGCGCTGATGTCATCGTCGGTGATCGTCGACGGCGATTGGTTGCAGGGCAGGGTCTAATGGTGAAACCGGATGGATCGGTAGGCCGATATCAGCCCGATGCGGAAAGATGATCTAAGTGACTGATCTATCTGAAGAAAGGCGAAAAAAGGGGTTGTGGTGCCTCCCGAGGGCCTCTATATTTTGACCAGTCCATCCCGGGGCACTCCACCTGGCGCGAATCCCCCCTCGCACCCGCCCCGTCTTCCTGGATAGTGTCGTACCCCACTGTCGTACCCAACTCCCTGAACTACAGAGCCGATTCACCCCGACAACGGCCTTTGCTGGCTGCTGTTGAGGTCCGGTGTCGTGTTTGTATCTGGGTAGACCGCGATCGTCTCTGTAGCGAAGGACGCTGTATCCGGGGTGGTTTCCCGATTCCCCGGTGTGCTCTCTCCCTATATGGCTCTACTCGATCTGATCGAGGCTCGATCTCCCAATTCGAGGGATACACGCCCGCAGGCGAAGGCAGACGTGTGTCGCAGCAAGGGTCGGTGGTGTTTCTGCCCTGAGGGGCTCACGCCGATCACCAAGTGCAAGTCAAGACGGAGGGGCGTCTTACATGTCATCTACGCTACAATCTGACACGCTGGTAGATCAGTATTTCCAGGAAATCGAAGACTCTGTCGGCCTTTCGGCCAAAGAGGAAGTCGCGATTGCCGAACGCATCAAAGACGGAGATGAGGAGGCACTGACCCAACTGGTTCAGGCCAATCTTCGTTTCGTCGTCAGCGTGGCCAAGGGGTATCAGAATCTGGGTTTGCCGTTGTCTGACCTGATTAACGAGGGCAACCTCGGTCTCATGGTGGCTGCCAAACGATTCGATGGCTCCAAAGGGTTCAAATTCATCTCCTATGCGGTTTGGTGGATCCGGCAGTCGATCCTTCAGGCTTTGGCGGAGCAATCCCGGACCGTGCGCTTGCCGCTGAATCGTATCGGCGAGTTGACGAAGGTCAACAAGTGCATGACCAAATTGGAACAGCGCCTCGGCAGAATTCCTGTAACAGAGGAGATCGCCAAGGAACTGGACACCAATCCCGACGATATGGACATGCTGCTGCGCTTGTCGCAGCGACCGGTTTCGTTGGAGACACCGTGTGACGATCAGGAACCGGATCGATGTCTCGGAGACCTGCTGCCCGACGAGCGTCTGCCTGCGTGTGATGACATCCTGTCAGAGGGTGACCTGCGCGAGGAGATCCAGGATGCGATGGCAGCGCTCACCGAAGGCGAGGCCCGCGTCCTGCGCATGTACTATGGTCTCGACGGTCAGGAGAACATGACCCTCGAAGAGATCGGCACCTATGTCGGACGCACGAGAGAACGCGTTCGACAGATCAAGGAGAAGGCACTGCAGAAGCTGCGCCACCCGAATCGCAGCGAAGTGCTGAAGGAATACTACGGCCAGTGTTAGGCCGATGACGGTGCCGGCGGGGGCATCCCCTCGCCGGCGCTGCCGCTACGTATTCCACGCCTCCAGGACCGGTTTTCGGAGGAGGGGACCCTCGCTTCATCTTGACAGTTTCTGAGGTCGCGGGTACTTTGGAAAACTTCCTGAGGTTTGGACCAAGGCCGATGACAGGGTCCATCCCTGTGGGCTCTGGCGCGTCCAGATTCTGAAACTGTTCCGGCGTAGCTCAGTTGGCAGAGCGGCTGGCTGTTAACCAGCATGTCCTAGGTTCGAGTCCTAGCGCCGGAGCCAGTTCAATAGAAGCGCAACTTCCTGTATCCACAGGGGTTGCGCTTTTCTCGTTTTGGGGGGTCGGAGGGGGGGGCGCAGATGGTACGCAGAATTCCTCAGAGATTCGGCGTGCTGCCTCCGTCATCCGGTCCGCTCTGGCCCGGCCGTACACCGTCATGGTCATGTCCAGCGAGCCGTGTCGCGCCAAATCTTGCATGTCGGTTGGGCTGAGCGTCGAGTCCCGGAGGACGAAATTGATGTAGGCTGTACGCAGGGAGTGGAAGTCGAACTTCCCCATGGAAGTAACCCTGTCGACCTGGGCTTTTCTCAAATCTCGGTACAGGACCTCGGCCGTGTGGGCCGGAACGTCTGCGATGATCACATCCTCAACCAGGCGGCCTCATCGAATTCGATGAGGCGATCCAGGCGGGAGCAGAAAACCGTTGATTGGTTGGTGTTTTGCGTGGTAGACTTCTATGTCGTTAACAGGTGAAAAGAACGAGGAAAAATATGGATAAAAACTTCCGTACTATTCTGCACCTCATGATCTTTTCCGCAATTGGCCTATTGACCATCGGAAATCCTTCCGATCTCTATGGTCAGCGTCGTGCCTCGACAGGGGCAGAGGAAAAAGACCATGGCCAAGAAGAGCATCACGAGATCGATCCTGCGCGTTTTTTCGAAGAGATGGAAGAAGAGTTAACTCGCATAGAGGCCGAATGGGATCGGCGCCGCGAGGAGATCAATGAGCATTTTCAGGAATGGGAGGCTGATGTAGAGCGTCGGCGGGATAGAGAAGGACGTGATTTCGACGAGCAGGGATCGAGAGTTGAACGTCAGCATATGGAGCGTCGACGCGAATTAGAGCTGAGAGCGCTTAAGATCGACGAGGACTTTGCTCGCCGAAATCATGAGTTGATGAAGCAAGAACATGAAGAGCGGCAAGAGTTAGAGGCTGAGTTTCGCGCTCTGGATGAAAGCGCTCATCAGGCGGGTTCGGAAAGACGTCGTTCGGAAATCGACCGTCATTTCGCGGAGTGGGAGGCTGAGCAGGAGGAGCGGCGCGTAGAAGAGGGCGAGGACTTTGATGAAGAGTTCTACGAGCTTGAGCGCGAGCATATGGAGCGTCGGCGTGAGCTCGAGGTGAGCCAGATGGAGCTGGACGAAGAGTTACATGCTGAACATATGGAACTCGATCAGCAGGGACTGCCTGAGAGCCGCGAGCGCCATGCTCGCCGTGATCTGGAACGTCGGGAAGAGAGAGCACGGGAGGAGATGGAAGCCGATTTTCGCGAGCTTGAAGAGGAATGGGCGAAAGAGGCCGACGAGTTCAGGAGAAATCGCGATGAGCAGAATCATGGTCTTGACGAAGAATGGGCAGATGATACTGGCCATGGAGAAGAGGACGAAGACGACGGCTGGGGGGGCTCCGACGAAGACGACGAAGAAGGCCCTTGGTCTTCTGGGCCAAATTCAGTCCGCCTTGTCGTCGCTTCCAACGATGGAGATGAGGTTGTCGTTAACATCGAGATCGCCGAGAGCGATCCGATCAACGGTTGGGGTATGCTGATCGACTACGATAAGGACGATCTCCAATTCATCCAATTTATTCCGGGCGGATTCATCGGTGGCACCTTCATTCCTATCCATGCGGAGAACGAGACCGGAGTTCGAGTTGGTGCTGGACAGATCGGCAATCAGGGGATGAGCGAGGGAGACGGAGTTCTAGGCCGTATCAAATTGCAGATCATTGGATCGCTTCCAACATGGATTAGCATCAGTGATCTGCAACTCAAAGGCGATCTGGAAAACGAACCAAATCCAGTGAGCGACCGGACCGAGATCGATCGTTGAACGTTGGTGCTGGAAGGTCCTGCTCCGAGCTATGATTCGTTCGGTGGTGGGAACTAGCAGTCTGCTATAACCGCAGCCCTGCCAGCGCATCATGCGATAGCATCGGGTGGAGTTGCCCAATCTTGGCATGAGTGCACCCTGACGTTGCTGGAACTTCAAGCGGCGATAGGGTGCACTTTGAAAATCTGAAGGCATATGCCTTCACGGTGCTCTACCAGAAGTTTGTGGATCTTCAAACATAACCCAAGCACAGTACGGAGATCGGCATATAATTGCATCGATGCGGTAAATGTACCCGAGTATAGCGCTTAATACTTGCGCGAGTATCGCGAGATACAGGTGGCGTCGGTGACCAGTGCGCTCCGCGGCATCCTGACCAGTTGGTCGCTGGCGGATAGGCGCGATAAGCGCCATTATGGTGAGTCTGGTGCCTGCCTGGCAAGCAGAATGTGACGCACGTCGCCAGTCGATGGCCCTTGGGCTGGGTAGGATCAAACCGAAGTTAGCAGCCATATCCTAACTCTGGCTGTGGATACATAGGTGGGGGCAGGTCAGGGCGAGATTACAGGTTTCCCCCGCGCTCAGCCAGATCCCTTAGCGCCGCACCCGTAACGCGGTTCACCCGTCCATTCGTCCATAGGCTGAGCGCCAAGCGAGCGGTAGAACCGAATCGCCGGCTCGTTCCAGTCGAGCACCGTCCATTCGAGCCGGCCGCAGCCGCGCCCAGGCCAGATCGACAAAGAGGTCTTCGAGGTAGATACCGGGTTGGGCTAGGAAGGTCGAATACGTTGGCAAGTAGAGCGCGAATCCGATCGCCTGGTCGCTGGATTGGCCGAACACGACCTCGGCGGCCGGGTGCTCGCCAAAGAGCTTCTGGCGCAGCCGGTCCTCGGTGACGACGAGTTCGTGATTGAGTTTTTCGTAGGCGGCGAGCTCGCGTATGAAATGAAGAATAGTTGGACAGTCGGCCGACGACGACCTCGTCGCGTCTGTTACGAAGAGATCATCCCGTAACCACGAGTCTTTCGGTGCCGATCTGCGCGGCATACGCGCCGTTGGATCTCGGAATCGGTTAATCCTCTTCGCTTTCTTCCTCATCAGGTTCGGATGGTTCTTCTTCGGGGGCATCGTCTTCGACGTAATCTTGCTCGGATGGCGGCTCCTCTTCAGCGCCCTCCGCTTCAACGAATTCCTCCTCGGCTGCCCGATCTTCTTCGGGAGCATCCTTATCGCCTTCGCTGTGGGCGCCCTCCTCTTCGAAGTATTCCTCTCTGCCCCGGTCGTATGAGCGGCCTACGTCACCTCGATAGTGGCCGGTGCCCGCTCCATGGTCATGTCGACGAGAACTACCTGAACCCACCAACGCGCGTAAGAAAGCCAGAAGTTTATTCATAGCGATTATTCTCCATGTCGAGGTAAACTTTGCCACAATGATTCTCAACCAACCTCATTGGTCCCTATCTCTGCCTGACGAAGGTGCCCGACGATCTGCTCTGCCGTGTAACGCTTTCTCGACATACGATATCCCTTGCTGTGTCCCAAATCCTAACTCGGGAATTGGGAACATTCCAGGGGGCAGGTCATTCTTATTCGGAGAACCACGCCGGGTTAACAATCTTGTCGCTAACCATCCTTGATGTTCGTGATCCGATGTCCATGAGGTGTACTTCGGCGTCACTTATGCCGTAACAATCTGGCGTAGAGACAAAGTCCTGGGGTGGCTGCGTACCCGTGTCTTCACCACATCCATCACTTAGCCTGTTAGTCAACACGGTAATTAGCAATTCCTGCGAATCATGTGACCAATCATGAATTGCCTCTAGACCAAAGAAGAAAGCCCCGAAAGGTTGCTGCGACTGGTAGAGCCGCTCTTCAGCAGCACCGTCCGCATTAGCAACGTAAAGATCTATACCACCTCCCATTCCAGTACCCCTTTCGTTCTCAGCATCCTGGCTAACAATGCGCGCAGGGTCGGCCCGGACAAAAGCCAACCTCTGCCCGTCGGGGGACCAAATAGGCGTGAGTCCAAGCACCAAGGGCTGGCTTTCACCGCTTGTGAGATCAATTACATAACTCTGGAATTGTGACACGTCTGGCGCATTATCGGCGAGATATATCTGACTATATGCCAATCGTGTACCATCAGGATGCCACGAGGGCCATAGTGCGTTTTCTGCGAGAGTTGTTTGTTCTCGGGTGTCTAAATCCAAAACCCTTAGTTCCGTGCCGGCACTATCGCGAAATTTAATGAAGGCTAAACGTTGACCATCGGGAGACAGTGCGGGGTATCCACCACTTTCAACAATCATCGTGACATCGGAACCGATTGCGTCGGCAGCGTAAATATCAGGGGTGGCAGGGACCGACCCCGGTTCTCCTGTGGCATAGACCAGACGTTCTCCATCAGACGACCAACTTGGGTATGAACCAACATCCTTAGTCAATTGATGGTGGTTATTGTTGGCGATATCAAAAATTATCAATGGACACCCCAAACACATGCTACCAGCCAGTTTGCCAGTGAGATCAGTGATTTTTATGCTAGAATAATCCGGTGGGCTCCAATGCTCAGAGTTCGTACCCTTATCCCCACCACATCCGACACTGAGCAATACCTCCACCGTCAGAATTAATCCAATCACTTGTTTCAAAACCCAACTCTCCTTCTGATTTATAGACGGGGCCGGAAAACCCGTATTGTAACTTCTATCAACATTGATAGAAGTTACAATCTCACTCTGCGCGGCCTGCTCAGCGAGTGTAACGTACTGGCTATCATATTGAAGGGGACCTGAGTCCACGGGTCCCCTTTTTCTGCGATCGAGGCGCTCCAACTGCTCGGTTCTCTGGGATCGCTACAATTGCTTCGTGTGATTCTGCCCGTTCCGCGCCACGGATATACGACTTCCATCGAATACTATGCTTGATACATCCAAGCGCCCAAGTTATAACCTACTCCCACACTTTCAAACCGATGTGATGTAGATTACCCATTGTGGCAATTGCAGCGTTTGGCTGGGGGATAGGCGCGATAAGGCGCCATTATGGTGAGTCTGGTGCCTGCCTGGCAAGCAGAATGTGACGCA
>PVBE011616596.1_pt1 | contig 44093 bp, 40 predicted proteins | sample 1631181 | NCBI WGS metagenome assembly PVBE01 (sample SAMN08397723, study PRJNA350692) | Marine metagenome, whole genome shotgun sequencing project. | isolation source: water | place: Pacific Ocean | collected 2012-04
GCGCAACGAAGGTCTCAAAGTGGTCGTCCTGTTCGAAGGACGTGACGCGGCGGGCAAGGGTGGCGTCATCAAACGGATTACCGAACGACTGAGCCCCCGTTTGGCACGGGTCGTGGCCCTGGGCACTCCCACAGAGCGCTAAAAGAGTCAGTGGTACTTCCAGCGATACGTCCCCCACCTGCCGGCGGCCGGTGAGATGTGCCTGTTCGATCGCAGTTGGTACAATCGGGCCGGCGTCGAAAGAGTGATGGGCTTCTGCAGCGCCGAAGAAGTAGAGGAGTCCTACCGTTCATGCCCGGAGTTTGAGCGCATGCTCGTGCGTTCGGGGATCATCTTGATCAAGTATTGGTTCTCCGTCTCCGACGACGTACAGGAGAAGCGCTTTCAGGAGCGGATGGACGATCCCCGCAAGCGCTGGAAGTTGAGTCCCATGGACCTGGAGGCACGGGTACGCTGGGTGGAATACTCCCACGCCAAGGACGACATGTTCCGTCATACCGACATCAAACAAGCGCCGTGGTATGTCGTGGATGCGGACGACAAGCGTCGGGCCCGCCTGAACTGTATTCATCATCTGCTCAATCTGTTGCCCTACGAGGATCTGCAGCCCCAAAAACTGGAACTCCCTCCTCGCCAGCAGGACACCGGATATGTCCGGCCTCCACTGAACGAGCAGACCTTCGTCCCCCAGGTCTACTAAGCGCCATTGACCACCCACGCAGATCTGGTCGTCGTCGGAGCCGGCAGTGGTGGTTTCGGCGCGGCGTATGCGGCAGCTCGTCTGGGTGCCCGCGTCGTGCTCGTCGAGGCCAGCAATGGCGTTGGCGGTACCAGCACCTGGGCAGGGGTGAACAACTGGGAACCGGTGGCGGGAGGCACGAGTTTTCCGGCCCAGCTCTACCAGGCACTGATCTCGACGGGCGACGCCTGTCTCCAGCGACGCGGCTGCGTCTATCATCCGGATCGCCCCTCGGGGTGGTACGACCGAGATCTAAACAACACCGACTACCGCCACAGTCTCAGTCGTCTCAGCGGGATGCCTATCACCTTCGAACCGGCCGCCCTGGATCGTGTGATGCGGCAGCTTCTCACCACGGCGGGGTGCGATGTGCGCCTGGAGACGAGGTTCGTAGAGGTGGATGTGGATCGTGTGGGCCGACGTGTGAGAGCCATCATCACACAAGACGCAACAGGCCAGCGGCAGCGCCTCGAAGCTGACCAGTTCATCGATGCCACTGCTGACATCTATTTGGCTCGTCAGGCGGGTTGCCAGAGCCGGGTAGGTCCCGAATCCCATGCAGAATACGACGAACCCTCTGCCTCGGATGCCGAGGGTGTCGTACTCAACAACGCCAGTCCCTGTTACCGGGTGTCACCGCTGCGTGAGTCAGAGGCTCCCGAGATCGAGCCACTTCCAGAACGGGCAGATGTGGGGCTCGATGATCTGCGTCCTGTCACCAGCATTCGCACGTACCCCAATGGTGATCTGAACATGAACCCCCTGCACCTGATGACGGGGGTCGAAGCCCTCCGCCTGGATTCCGAGGCGCGTGACATCGCCTTCCTCCGGGCCCGTGCTCATTGGCATCTGCTGTAAACCCGACACGGTTTTTATCGCTGGCGACTCGTCTGGATGAGTCCGGCCCTGGGAACCCGCGAGACCCATCGCCTCATGGGGCGATATGTTCTGCGCGAACAGGATCTCGACGCAGGGCTGGCTGCGCAGTCTCACGACGATATCATCACCTTCGCCGACCACGCCATCGACCTCCATGGTCGCGGCCGTCACGGGCGGTATCCAACGGCCCCTACGGGGTACCTTTCCGCTGTCTGTTGCCGAAGGAACTGGACAACCTGCTCGTCGCTTGTCGCGGGGCAAGTTTCAGTTCGATCGGTGCGTCGAGTTGTCGTTTGAGTCGAACCATGATGATGCTGGGGCAGGCCGCCGGCACAGCGGCAGCCTTGTTTGGTCTCGATACGGCCGCGTACGTGTCTGGAGACGGGATGAGCCGACTGCAGGATCAACTCGTCACGGACGGCGTGGCGCTGACCCTCGAAGAAGGTTATCTGGATGCCATGGCTGGCATTGAACCCCTTCCACAGATCCTCGAGGAGGGTGCCTCGCCGACGATTGTTCCGCAGCCCCGGTGATCGATTCTCACACCGAGTTCCCGGCCTGCGCAGACCACTCGAATCCTTGCCACTGAAAGATCACACCGAGCATGTTCTTCTCTCGGTGGTAGGCCATCTCGTAGGCCTCGGCCATCTGTCCGTATGGCATCCGATGGGTGATCAGCTTGCTGGGGGCAAGGCCGCGCTCCATCCAGCATAGGGTATGCTCACAGGACCGGATCGCATCGAATCGGTCTTTGCCCGATCGTGTGGGGTATTGATCGGCCCCCTTGCCTGCCACAGCGATCAATGAAATGCCCTTGCTGTAGAACCATTCCATGGAAACGGGATTGAAATCCAGCGGGGCCTCTCCCCTGCCCGGCAAAGCCACGACGGAGACGCGCCCCTCGGGTCGTACGACCTCACACGCGGTACGCCATGCGGGCCAGGGATTGGCTGTGAGAATCACCAGATCGATTCCTAATCCACCGGTGAAATCCGCCAGCTTGTCCTGCAGATCCTCGTCATCCCACATGAGTGCTTCATCGGCCCCCATGTCTCTTGCCATCTGCAGGCGCGTGGGATGATTCCCAATGCCCACAACCCTTGCCCCCAGATACGGCGCAAGGGCGACTGCCCCGAGTCCCAGAACACCGAGTCCGACCACAGCAACGGCCTCACCCGGCACAAAGTGTGCTTTGCGATAACAAAAGGCAGATAGCGTGTAGAGATGGGACCATACGGCGTCTTCCGATGACACACTCTCCGGCACCTTCACCAAGACCTCATCCGCATCCGCCACATAGGCGGACTGATGGGGACGCCTGGAAACGACGCGATCCCCCACACGCAGTCGCGTCACCTGATTACCGGCGGCCACGACGACACCCAGATTGCTGTCCCCCACCCAACGAGGGTAGTCCGGGGCACCAGCCACAGGTTCGGCGCCCTCGTAGTTGCCGCGGTCCGTGCCGATCTTGAAGGCCGAGATCTGCGTTTCCACGTGGACCTGATTCGGCGCGAGATTCGTGTCGAGAGGATGCTCCTCGATGCGCAGGTCCCTGGGACCGTGGAGCATGGCAATCTTCATCGTGGACATGTGGATCACCCCTATCGGGAATCCCCCGAACGCCAGCGATGTGCCTCGATGCCTTCCATGTTCAGCTTGACGCCGAGTCCCGGGCGCGTGGGCAGCACAAGCCGTCCCTCTTCAACGCACAGGGGTTCGTCGATGATCTCATCTCGCCAGTCGATTCCTGTGACGAACTCCATGGGCGCTGGATTTGGAATCGAGGCCTCCAGATGTGCCGCCGCAAGAATGCCGATGGGGCCCTTGGTATTGTGGAAAGAGATGGGGACGTGGAACGTGTCGGCAATGGCGGCAATCTTCTTCGATTCGGTGAGCCCACCGGAGTACATCATGTCAGGCTGAGCGATATCGATCCCCTCCATCTCCAGCAGACGCCGAAACTGACTCTTCGTGTTGAGCCGCTCCGACCCCATGATGGGGATCGAAATCTCTCTGCGGATTTTCGGATACGCCGTCAGATCATCCGGGGCGACGGGGTCTTCGTAGGCAAACAGATCGAGGTGCTCCAACCTCTTGGCGAGTCGAATAGAGTTGGCCACGGTGAAACGACCGTGGCAGTCGATGAAGAGCTTGACGCCGGGGCCCACAGCCTGTCGCACAGCCTCGAAATTCGCCACTGTTCGGGCGGGATCTCCGTCGTCGAGATAGGTATCCCAATCGAGGGCTGCACGGTCTGTCCAGGAGGCCCCCCCTTTGAGGGCGAAGTAGCCCTCCTCCTTCTTCTGCAGTGCCATCTCGGCCTGTGTTTCGGGCGTTGCGCCACCGAAATGGGTGTACACGTCCACTCGGTCGCGAAAGGCACCGCCCAGCAATTCATAGATTGGCAGTCCTGCCACCTGCCCCTTGATATCCCACAGTGCGATGTCGATGCCGGCCATGGCGCTCATCCAGACGGGACCGGCCATGCGCCAGATTCCGCTGACCGAAGAGCGTCGGTAGATGTGGTGCCAGATCCATTCGATACGAGAGGGGTCGGCGCCGATCAACTCCGTCTTCATGTGCTCTACGGCGGCGCACACGACCGGTTCCTTCTGAGAGTACGTGGCCTCTCCCAGGCCCGTCAGGCCTTCGTCGGTATGAACACGAACGATCGTCCACTTTCGGCCGGGCGAGTCGACCATCAACGTGTCGATATCGGTGATTTTCATTTGAGATTCCCGCTGGCGTCGATGAATTCTTGGGCTGTTGTCGTGTAGCCGATCAAGTGTTCGAAGTTGCGGAGTGTGATCCGATTGATCCAACCGCCCTCAGGCAGCGACTCGTCCAGCGTGTCCGGGAACTCGATCGTCCCTGGCGGATTGGAGCAGTCGCGCAAGAGGATGACGCGATAGTTCCGCCCCACCGCTTCTGCACATGTGTAATGGAGGCAGGCGCGTCGAGAATAGCCGACGACGAAGAGGGTTCTGGTCCCCCAACTACGCAGGTGCTGATCGAGAAAGGTGTCATGAAAGCCCGACCAGATCCACTTAGGGAAATTGGGCTCCCCGGGCCCTGGTGTGACCTCCTCCAGATACTGAGGCCGGTAGTCGTCACCCAGGTCTCGCCAGTAGTCGAGAACGTTGCTGTCGTCAGCATACTTGGTCTTGCCCCAGAATTCGCCAACGATATTCCCCGGATCGGCGACCAGACGTAGATCGTTGTGCACATAGGCGACGCGCATTTTCGCCTGTCTGGCGGCGGCCAGGGCCGGGGCAATGAATTCCTGCGTCGTTGCGTTCGGCGCCGTCCCATCTACATCGACGAGAAGGAAAGTGCTTTGTTCGAGGGGCAAGCTCAGCTGCTCGTAGCCGTAGTCGTACCCTCCGGGATAGTCCTTGTAGTAGCGAACCGGTATTTCGATCTCAGACACGCTCACCTCGCTCAGATTCAAACACATGCCAATGGGTGGCCAAGGGTAGAGCCCACCGGATTCGGAGGCAATGGTTGTGGGCATCCCGCCCACGACCGATGTTGCTCGCCAGCCACTGCGACTGCCCAAATCACGGAGATGTCGGCCATGACACCCCATCGCATCAGCCTTCTCGGCGCTGGCTTCATCAGCCGCTTCTACACCACCACCCTCCACTAGGGTCGCGGATCCGATCGTGTGCATACGGTCTTTTTCACGTTCACAGGAAAGTGCCCAGGGCCTGGCCCGAGAGTTCGCCTGCCAAAGGCGACGACGGACATGAAACAGGTCGTCGAGGATCCTGACACAGACGTCGTCATCATCGGATTGCCCAACGACCTCCACGTGGAGGCCGTTTCATTGGCCGCATCTGCAGGCAAAGCTGTCTTGTGTACCAAACCCCTCGGCCGCACAGCAGCCGAGGCGAAACAGATGTTGCAGGCCGTCGAGTCGGCGGGCGTTTTCGCGGGATATCTCGAGGCCTCGTCTATCCACCCAAGACACTGAAGGCCATCTCATCTGTGGAGGATGGCGCCCTCGGCAAGGTCCTCTGGGTACGATCACGAGAGACCAATCCCGGCCCCCATTCGGACTGGTTCTAGGACGTGGAACGCGCCGGCGGTGGTGCGATGATCAACATGGGATGCCACTGTGTGGAGATCATCCGGAACTTCGTGGGCAAGCAGAATCTCCCCGTAGAGGTCATGTGCTGGAGCGACACGCTCGTCCATCCCGTCACAGCAGAGGATCACGCCATCGCGCTGATCCGCTTCGAATCGGGGGCCATCGGTCAAATCGAGGTGAGTTGGGCCTTTCGTGGTGGCATGGATCTGCGCGATGAGGTCTCGGGGACAGAGGGACCCATCTGGCTCAATCACTGGTTAGCCGGGTTCGAGATGTTTACCGCCGCCGGACAGGGCGGATATGTGGCAGAAAAGGCTGAGCAGAACACAGGCTGGTTGTTCCCCGTCGGTGATGAGGCGGGTGAGCTCGGCTACACGGACATGTTCACCGACATGTTCGCCGTCATGGACGCGGGGCACGCGCCGAGGGAAACCTTCTGGGACGGATACGTCGTCAATGCCGTCACGGACGCGTGTTACGCGTCAGCCAGAAGCAAACGGTGGGAACCGATCCATATCGAGGGGTGGCAGGCAGCGGCGACCAAGAAGATCCGCGACTCGATTCCCCGCCACATGATCGACGGGCAGGAATTGATCAAGGAGGAGGTCATGCCGGATGGCAAGACGAAGCGGCTCCTTCACAACCCTCAGACAGGGCGCGTCACCCAGCAGGTCGTTTGACGCGCGAAGCAATACGGCATCTGCAGGGCCGCGACCGAGGCGTCAGTTGCCTCAACCGAGCTAGTCAACCGAGACGAGCCACACGTCGAAGGTGAGCGTGGCGTCGGGTGGAACGACCCCACCAGCACCGGTCTGTCCATAACCGAGAGCGGGAGGGATCACCAACCGTGCCCGGCCGCCCTGGTGCAACAAGGCGATGCCTTCATCCCAACCCGCGATCACCCGTCCGACCCCCAGCAGAAACTGAAATGGCCCGCCTCGGGGGTAGGAACTGTCAAAGACGGTTCCGTCCTCCAACATCCCGGCGTAGTGGACGGCCACGATGCTGCTACGGCCTGGCCGTCTCCCCGTCCCTTCCTCTACATGGATGACAGTGAGGCCTGACTCGGTGACGATCCTCTCGGCATCCTCGGCAATTTCCCAGACCCCCTCAGCGGCCGTCGCTGGCGCCGTCGGCTTGTCGTCATCGGCACAACTGCCCGCACAGACCGCCAGAATTACGCTGAGCAGACACACGCCCCATCGTCTGAATCTGACGGCGGGAGAGATGGGTGGATTGCTCACAGGCGATGATTGAGCTGGGCGCTCGCCGCAGCCGGCCGAATCACCACAACCCATCCGGAAGTGGCATCACAGTAGGCCAAAGCACCATCGTCCCAGGCCGACAGTCCGTGGGGCTCGGGCTCTGAATCGGGCACCACGATGCGATCCAGCTCCCGCCCATCATCGGTGTCCAGCAGGACGATGACGCGTTCGCTGGTGTGAATGACCCAGACACCGACATCTGTGCGAACAACCCCGTGCGCACGGCCGTAGGGAAGGGGGATCACCTGCTTGGTGGCCCAGTCGGATGTCTGCACCTGGGTAAGGGTCTTCTCTCTCAGCGTCGTGATCCACAGATGCCCTTCGTCCACATGATCGTATTCGATCCCATGGACGCCGCCCCCCGTCGGCACCGGCCGACGCATCAGGGTCTGGCCTGTGGCAGGATCGACCTTCAGGATCTCCCCTGCGCCGGGTTGGGCATCGACTTCACGCCCCACTCGCCATAGAGCCGCCTCGCCGTTGGCCGCAAGCCACAGCGCTTGTTCTCCCACGGCCATCCCGCTGGTGTTGGAACAGTCACTGGGAATCTCCCGCTGACGAAAGGTGACGCCATAGTCACCGACGGGCCCCGCGTTGACGAGGGCCACGCGATCGGAGATCTGATCGGCGATCCAGACCCCCTCCTCAACTCGTTCGAGCGCATTGGGAACTGAGTAGGGGCCGCGGAAAAGTCGTTCGAAGGTCACGTCCATGCTTCAAATTCCTTGGTGTCGAGCGGCGTCTGGTCGTGCCGTGTCGGGGCGGCATGGTCATGTCGGATCTGCTTCGCAGTTCTGGTCTCGACCTGGCGTGCTGTCAGACACGACATCAGCTGACGCGGATGCTCAGATCGCGGAACCAGCAGACACCTCCGTGATCTTGCAGGCCGAGATGGCCTTGCCGGGGGAGATCCTTCCACGCGTGACGAAACTTATTCAGTTCGCCGTCCGGCGATCGTCCTGCGGTATCGTAGGTCTCGACATCCACCTCCCACGCGGGCAGTCCGTTCTGCTCCAGACGCATCAAGGGGCCGACGCAGGACAGAACCAGTTGATTCCATTCGCCCGCCGGCCGCGCTACGTCCTGGGTGGGTGCAACCAGGTCATAGAGGGCCCCGGACGAGTGTTTGTTCAGCGTATGCTCACCGTGTGTGTCCAGAATCTGGATCTCAAGTCCCGTGTGTACCGGGTCCTTAAGATCGGACCAACGGAAGAACACACCACTGTTACAGTTGGGCTCGGTACGATACTCGAGCCGAAGATCGAAGTCTTCGTAACGAGCCTCGGTATACAGATACCCCCCGCCATCCGCCTTGCACAGGATACAGCCGTCAGCCACGGACCAGCCTGCGGCATTGCCCGTCGCCTTCCAACCACTCAGATCATGACCATTGAAGATCGTTTGCCATTCGCTCATTGTCGCTCCGCCTGAAAACCGATCAGCACTGGAATCGATCAGCACGAAGATCGATCACTCCGCAGACCCGAGGGTGACCTCTCGTCCTGATCCTACGCTGCGCAACATCGCTCGAGCATTCGCTGTACTTGAAGTCCATGCCGCAGGAGTGCCGAGCAGGTTTCGTCGTCGAGAATGCAGGCGATGAAGTGACTCGCCAGAGCCTGCTAGGCATCAATATTGGCGCTGCGAGGCAGTGAAATCGACAGATCTTCCTCCCGTCCCTGCGGGTCGGTGCGATACAGCGTCAGTGGATTCAGACGAGCCCCCGCGTCAGTTCGGAATAGTTCGATCTGTGTCTCTGCCGGTTGATGCGAAGCCCAGAAACTTTCAATCTGAAGACCTGCACCATCCTCGAACCGAATGACACCGCCGGCGAAATCGTCTGTATCGAACTGGCGCCACACCTTCTTTGGCGTCGGTCGCGAATAACCTTGCCCACGGAGACAGAAAAACCGCCGCCCACGCCGGAGACGGTCACCGGTCTGGGGTGCCCCATGATCGCCCACGCTGCATCGAGAAAGTGCACGCCCATATCGCGAAAGGCTCCTCCCCTGGCTGGATGAAGCCGGGATTCCAGGCAGGAATCCCGTTGCGCCGCACACTTCGAGATCGGGCGTAGTAGATCTCACCAAAGTATCCTTCGCGCGCCTTGTCCTGCAGATATCGATTCTGTGGATTGAAGCGTGTCGACAGGGACATCATGTTGACCACACCTGCCGCCTCGGCTGCTTTGACCAGCTTTGTAGCAGGACGTTCGCCGTCGGCCAACGGCTTGGTGACCATCACGTGTTTGTCTCGGCGGACCGCTTCCAGAGCCACCGGCACGTGCAGCTGATTCGGTGTGCCGACGAAAATCGCGTCGATCTCCGGATCGCGACACATCTCACGGTAGTCGGTGTAACGCTTGATCTGATCGCCCCGCGACAGATCACCGGCGAACTCATCCATCCGATCCGCCTGCAGATCGCATAGGGCGACGACCTGCCCTCTCGGGTCGGCATCCGGTGCGCGTCCATTGTGCCGGCCCCCATTCCTACAATGCCGACACGGACCATGACCGCGCTCAACAGGTGGTCACCTTCGCTGGCTGCCCCGTGCGTGCGGACTCCCACGCCGCTTCCGTCAGTTCGATCACGCGCAGACCACATATCGGTGGAACCTGCACCTCGTCCCGACCGCGGATGGCGTCGATGAAGTTGCGATCCGGCGACATGGCACCCGGCAGATTGGCCGGCTCTGCCGCGTCCGATCCAGCGGCCTTGTAGGTCAGGTGACCGTTGCGAATGTAGGCGGCCGCTTTCGAGCCATAAATGGTGATATCCTCCCACATTCCGCCCGATGGTGCATTGCCGATGACGGAGATGTTTCCCAGCGCTCCCCCTTTGAAACGCAGCGACAGCGCCGAATTGATGTCGACCTCAGACTCAAAATTCTCCACATAGGCCTGGACTTCGTCGACGGCCAGTCCCGTCATCCACAGCACGATGTCGAGCAGATGTGAACCGGAGTCATTCAATTGCCCGCCACCGGACAGGGACAGCTTCTGGCGCCACAGTCCCATGGTCCCCCGATACCAACCTTGGTCCTGCATGGCCGTGATGAACTGAATCTCCCCCATCTCGCCACAGGCAATCTGGTTTCTCAGATATCTGTACACCGGTTGAAGGTGACGCTGGTAGGAGACCATGAGGATCTTCCCCGCGTCCTGCGCATGGGCGATCACCTTGTGAGCATGTTCGACAGTGCAGACCATCGGCTTTTCAGACAGTACGTGCAGACCACAGTCCAGGGCGTCGGTGATCTGTTCGAAATGGAGCGTGTGGGGTGTCGAAATCTCCACAGCGTCCAACTCGACATTGGCCAGCAGATCCTTGTGGTTGTCAAAGGTGGGAATGTCAGCCGGCAAGCCGTCGTTGCGGGTTCGAGCACGGTCAAGACTGTCTGCGCTCGGGTCGCACAGTGCCACGACCTCTGCGTCCTTCATTTCGTGAATTCGGCCGATGTGGCCAGAGGCGTTGCCGCCACAGCCAATAAATCCAACGCGAATGCGATCCATTTCCTTCGCTCTTTCTCCTGTGAGGTGGCAGCGGCAATATATCGGCGATCTTCATTGCCAACCACCCACCTACGCATCATGAACGACAAATAAAAAAACAGGGGCGGCACCCGTCGGTGCCGCCCCATAATATGACGATGCTCTGCTTGGAGGGGGCTAGCGGACTGTGGCCCCCGACGGCAGTTGCTTGTCGGGCTCGACCAGGGCCAGATTCCCCTCCGCATCCTCTGCCGCAAGAATCATCCCCTGAGAGACGATACCGCGCAGCTTGGCGGGTTTGAGATTAGCGACAAGGACAACGCGACGACCTGCAAGGTCATCCGGATCGTAGAATTGCGCGATTCCGCTGACCACTGTCCGCTGCTCATCTCCCACCAGCAGTTCGAGTTTCAGAAGCTTGTCGGTCTTGGGCACCGCTTCGGCGCGGACCACCTCGGCCACCCGCATCTGCACGCGAAAGAAATCGTCAATGCTGATTTGCTCTTCTTCGACGTCGGGTTCAGCGGCGGGGGGCGCAGAATCACTCTTCTTCGACGCGCCCTTCTTCGATCCTGGCGTCGCCACCGGTGCGTTCTCCGTCTCAGCCTCATCCGTTTCAGGGGCCTCGGCCTTTGGGAACAGGATGTCTGCCGTCTCCGGGATCTTAGCGCCTACCGGTGCCAATCCCCACTGCCGCGTCGCTTCCAGATCTCCGCCCGGCAGGGCGAGGCTCTGGCGCAGATCCTTTACCTTGGACGGCAACGCCGGCTCGAGCAGAATACTGACGATGCGCAGACCCTCTACACAACAATACAGGACGGTTCCGAGCCGTTCAGCCCCGTCGGCGGCCTTGGCCAGTTTCCACGGTTCCTCGTCGTTGAAGTAGCGGTTGAGACGACGTACAAACTGCATCACCTCCTCCAGCGCGGCCCAAAAACGCAGTTGTCCAACCAGATCAGCTACGGTTCCGTGCAAGGACAGAGCCTGGTCGATGATCTCCTGTTCCGTCGGCGTAGCCACCGCCTCGGGCAGTTTTCCATCCGTGTGTCGCAGCAACAGAGCCCGGACTCTCGAAACCAGATTGCCCAGATCGTTGGCCAGATCGGCGTTGTAGCGATCTACGAGCGCCGATTCGCCAATGTTGCTGTCTTGGCCGTACGGAACATCCTTGATGAGGTAATAACGAACCGCGTCAGAGCTGTAGCGCTGTGCCAGCACGAACGGATCGACCACATTCCCCAGTGATTTGCTCATCTTCTGGCCATCGGGCCCCATGAGAAAACCGCCCACGTTCAGCCCCGCGTAGACCGGTGCGCCCATGGCGCGAAGCATGGTCGGCCAGAAGATGGCGTGGGTCTTGAGGATGTCTTTGCCGATCAGGTGACGGGCACTGCCCCAGTATTTCTTGTACAGATCTCCCTCTGGATAACCGAGGGCCGATACGTAGTTGAGCAGCGCGTCGAACCACACGTAGGTGACGTGATCCTCGTCCCAGGGCAGAGGGATCCCCCAGGGAACACGTGTCCGTGGGCGTGAGATCGACAGATCGCCGATGGGCTCGGACAGGATTGACAGAATTTCATTTGCGTAACCGACAGGGCGAATGAAATCCGGCGTCTCGCGGATGTGATTGGCGAGCCACTCTCGATGATTCTCCATTCGAAAGAAGTAGTTGCCCTCCCGACGCAGTTTAGGAACCGTGTTGTGGTCTGGACACTTCCCATCGACCAACTCCCGATCGGTGAGAAAACGTTCGCAACCGACACAATACGTGCCCTCGTATTCGTCGTAGTAGATATCGCCCTGGTCGTACACCTTCTGCAGGACGCCAGTAACGACGTCGGTGTGTCGCGATTCAGTCGTCCGAAGGAAGTCATCGTGAGAGATCTGCAGACGCTCCCACGCCTCAGCGAACGTTGCCGCGATGCCATCCACGTAAGCCTGGGTTTCCACACCCGAGTCCTTGGCGGCCTGGTAGATCTTCTCCCCGTGTTCGTCGGTGCCGGTCAGAAAAAATGTGTCATCCCCCGCGAGGCGGTGAAAACGAACGAGGAAGTCCGCCACCACGGTCGTGTAGGCATGACCCATATGGGGCTCGCCATTGACATAGTACAGGGGTGTTGAGAAGTAGGTCGTCTTTGTCATTTCCGTTCTTCGTTCTCTCTCAAGCAAGTCGGACGATTTCGTCCTGTATGGGGGTCGTCACCTGGGGGCCCTTGTTTGGATCGACGTAGACGTCGACTTCGAGTCGTACGCCAAAATCATCGGCCAGATAGATTCCCGGCTCGATCGTAAAACCCGTGTTGGGTAACAACACGCGCGTATCGCGACTCTCGAGATCATCGAGATTCGCACCCATGCCGTGGATCGCGGGTCCCGGCGACAGACTGTGCCCCGTTCGGTGTACGAAGGCGTCTCCATAACCCGCCTCGGTGATGTGATCGCGAGCCAGTCGATCCAACTGCCAACCGGCGATGGGTTCGCCAGCCTGCCAGGTCCTCTGCATTTGTTCAATGACTAGATCGCGGGCACGTCGCACGATGTCAAACACAGTTTGCTGCTTGACCGTCGGCTCGCCAGCGCAGGCGACCCAGGTGATGTCGGCATACACGTTGGCATCGCCGGGGACGCGGGCCCACAGATCGATCAAGAGCCAGTCGCCGGGATTCATGTTTTCGGGCGTTGTGGACGAGGGCGAAAAATGAGGATCGGCAGCGTGACCGTTCACGCCAACAATGGCTGGATGATCGGTCTCGAATCCCGTCAGCTTGTCGCTGATTCTGGACTGGATCTCGTATTCATTGGTCACGCTACCTGAAGCCAGTTGTGCGCGGACGAAGTCTAACGCGTCCTCCATGGCGGCCGCTGTCGCTTCACAGGATCTGCGGTGGCCGGCCAATGCGGATTCGTCCCAGGTGGCGAGGACCCCCTGCAGCAAATCTGCAGAGGACACCGGTTCGACCCCCATTCCCTGCAACAGTTCGATCGTACCGGCGTCGACCCAGGACACGGTGGGCAGTTCTCCTCGCGGTGAGTATTCCACCGCGACGTTTCTCGATGTGCCCAGACCGCGCCGGAGGGCTCCTTCCAGCTCATCCCGACTGCCATAGGGGATGACCTCGATTCCCGTCTGCGCGAAGCCACCGGCCTCGATGGCATGGCAGACCAACTGCGGGGAGCCATCGGCGGGAATCACCAGGGCCACACGTCGGGTCGCCATGGGCAGAGATTCATTCTCCGGTGCCGGCAACAGCCTGGCCAGCACTGGATTGTTGCCGCGAAAATCGTGCACCATCCAGGCGTCGAGGCCAGCGGATTGTACCAGAGACTGCGCTCGGGTGATGTTGTCCATGTCTACCTCACGCGATCCACGTTTTGAGATACCGGCCGGTGACCGATTCTGCGGTGACTCCCACCTGCTGGGGAGTTCCGCACACAACGACACGTCCGCCATCTGCCCCGGCGCCCGGCCCAAGATCGATCACATGATCCGTGGCAGCGATCAACTGAAGATTGTGTTCGACGACGATGACCGTGTTGCCCCCGTCGACGAGGCGTTGGAGCAATTCTACCAGATACCCCACATCCTCCGGGTGCAATCCAGAGGTCGGCTCATCAAGAATGTAGACGGTCCCGGCCATTGTGGGGCGTCCCAGATCCGCAGCCAGTTTCACTCTCTGTGCCTCCCCACCCGACAACGTGCTGGCGGGTTGGCCGAGAACGAGATAGTCGAGACCGAGATCTGCCAGAAGCTGCAGACGACGTGCGGCCTCTGGAATCGCGGCGAACAGCTCCAACGCCTGGGCCACATCAAGATCGAGGATGTCGGCGATGGAATGCTCGTGGAAGCGGACTTCGAGCACTTCCCGGCGGTAGCGTCGCCCGCCGCAACTTGCGCACAGATTGGCTGCCGACTCCCATTCAGGTCCTGTCGTGTTGCTGCCACTCCCATCGCAGCGTGGGCAAGCTCCCTCAGAGTTGAAGCTGAAGTGACCGGGCCGATATCCACGCACACGAGATTCGGGAAGTTCACTATAGAGATTTCGGATTACGCCGTGCAGACCCGTGTAGGTCGCCGCGTTGGATCTCCGGCTGCGACCGATGGGTGCCTGATCGATGGCAACGACGCGCTCTACCCCCTCGTCCCCCTCACACAGATCGAATGCCAAGGGGGTCCGCTCTGAACCTTGATGCCGAGCCGCGAGCAAGGGATACAGCGTATCATGCACCAGCGTACTCTTACCCGATCCGGAGACGCCCGTCACGGCGGTGAGAAGACCCAGCGGAAATGCGGCCTCGACCTGCTGCAGGTTGTGGCCTGCAGCCCCGGCGAGTCGGAGCCAGCCCCCCTCGCCGGCAACCCTGCCTCGCCGGGCGACGGCGGGACGATCTTCTGGGTGTAGATACTTTGCCGTCGCCGTGGACGCAGCCAGCGTGGACGGATGAGAGACGTCGACACACTTGCCTCCTCTGCGGCCAGCGCCCGGCCCCAGTTCGACGACCAGATCCATCCCCGCGATCAAGGCCGGATCGTGCTCGACCACGATAACACCATTGCCCTTCTCGCGCAGATCCGTCAGGCAGCCCAGCAGCCGGTCGGTATCGGCCGAATGCAGACCGGCACTCGGCTCGTCGAACACGTAGAGCACCTGAGTTACCCCCGACCCCAGAGCCGCCGTCAACTGCACCCTCTGATGCTCGCCGCTTGAGAGGGAATCTGCGCGTCGGTCTAGGGTCAGATAACCGAGACCGAGATCGACGAGGGCTTGGGTACCCTCATCGACCGCCCGCAACAGGGGGCGAGCGATCTCGGCAGCCTCCGATTCAAGATTCCACGCCTGGATACGATCTGCCAGTTTGGACAGCGGTTGAGCCGCCAACGTGTCGATGCCCTCACCGGCGATCTTCACCCCCCTGCCTGCCGGGCTGAGCCGGCTGCCCCCGCAGTCGGGGCATGGTGTGTCGATGGTTGAGTGGGCATCGAGCCAGGTGGTCAGTGCGTCATCCTCACTGGCGCGGAGACGTTGCAGGACGCGCTTGAGTCCGACGAAACCACCTCGTCGGCGGTCACCTTCCCAGAGAGTTGTGACGCCCGCCTCGGGCCATTCGGCCAGCGGAGCACCGGCCTCGACGCCGCTCTTGGTCATCAACGATTGAATCTGCCTACGTAGTTTCGATTGCCCGAATTGTTCAAACAGGTCTTTGAGAGCCGAGATGGGGCTCTCGCCGGCACTCAGCAGCCCTTCACCCACCACCCGGGCTGTCATTCCGGAGCCACGACACGTGGCACAGGCGCCCTGTAGCGTATGGAAGGAAAACAGGGCGGACGTCAGGGGCGGAAAGATGGCCTCGCATTCGACACATGCGGGTCGCACGGCGAATCGTTCCTCCTGGCCACTGTCATGGTCCAGCAGCACGAGCTTGCCCTCACCGATCTCGGCTGCCGCCTGCAAGGAACCCTTGAGTCGTCGACCCGTCTCGGCCTTGACCACGACGCGATCGACCACCACATCGAGGGCTGCGTCGATGAGATCTTCGGCTTCCACGTCGTCTAGCAGCTGCAGTTGCCCTGCCACCTGAAGGCGTCGGTATCCCCGCTTTTCGATCTCGGCGATCCGTTGCGTGACCTCGGTGGCATTTGTTGCAGGCGGAAGGGGCGCAAGTACGACCCATCGCGTTCCCTCTGCAACGCCACGGGCGCGTTCGAGAACTTCATCGAAGCGGTGCGTATGAACCGGCGCTCCGCAGTCGAGACAATAGGCGGTCCCGATTCGAGCATATAGCGACCGTAGATAGTCATAGATGCCGCACAGCGTTCCGACGGTCGCACGAGGAGAAGCCCTCAGGCGTTGCTGCCCGATGGCGATGGCGGGACGCAGGCCGTCGATGCGATCTGCAGCCGGCGGAGGTACGCCGGAGACCAACGCTCTCGCCCCCGGTTCGGCCAGCAGGAATCGACGCCGGGCCTCGGCGTAGATCGTATCGAAAGCGAGAGAGGATTTGCCGGAACCGGACACACCCGTCATTGCCACCAGCGCGTCTGCGGGCACATCGATGTCGACACCTTGCAGATTGTGCGCCCGCGCACCTCGAATCTCGAGGGCCGCCGCAGCCTCGTCCCGCTTTGGTTCACCTTGACACATGCGACAGGTCCCGGTTATCTACGAAAGGTGATCCTCCTGACCAACCTCACGATGCCACGCAGACTAGCCTGCGGGATGACGATGATCCGCACAAGCGCTCTGTTGCTCACCATCCTGGCCCTTTCTGCTCCCGATGCGGTCCTCGCTCAAAAAGGTGCTCGCGGCACAGCCGCCGAGGGCCGAGTGCTTTTTCATTCTCCGGCACTGAGCACCAATGGCCTGGCGTGTATCAACTGCCACAGTGATTTCGACGAGCAACGCGAACCAGATGGTCTGATGAGGGCAGGGCATCCTCTCTACAATGCAACCCAGCGCGCCACATTCTGGGGGCAGCAGAAAAACGATCCGGATCGATATCAGAGCATCGGTGACGCCGCCGTCGTCTGCGTGGAACACTTCATGAAGAACCCGGACAAGCTAACGGCTCGTCAGGTCGAATCCTTGAGCGAATACCTCAAGTTCAAAAGCCCTCGCCCGCTCACCGACGCCCTGGCCTTGACTGCAGCAGCCGACAAGACCGGCCAGTATCTGGGGCATGACGGGGGGGACCGAATCCGCGGCCGAGAGTTGTTCTATTCTGCCTGCCACGTGTGCCACCCCAATGCCAACGGCGGAATCGGCGTGCCGATTCCGAGAGACAAGGACCCCGCCTTCTATGCCCGCAAAGTGCGCGAGGGAGACGGACTGGGGGCGGTACTGAGCGGTCTCGATGCGAATGCCTTTGCTCTGTCCGCGGGTAACTTCATGCCCTTCTTCGGTGCAGATAGACTCTCCAAGTCCGAACTGCGCGACATCATCGCTTACCTTCGCAGCCTCCCCGCCCAGTAGTCGACCACAAGCATCTCCCACCTACACAGGCCGCGACCTTTCAAGCAGGGGCGCACAGGTCTGGCAGGCCTGGTCGTATTCCTCGACGGAATCGATTTCTGCCCATGGCAGATCCGTCACATCTGCGATTGACAACCGTCTATGCTCCACCAGCGGGCCGTAGGCTGCCGTGGGAAACGTGTCGAGTGTATCGTTGGCCACCATGCGCTCGACTTCCTCACGCACCAAGTCGCCGTCGGAGGGCTTGAGGAGGATGATCTGGGCACTGACTGCCTGCGTCGTGAGAGGATCGAGCTGTTTGCTGATGGCCTCCACACGCTCCTCTGAATCGAGACGGATGTTCATCTCACCTGCCAGTCGCGGCCGCTGCGTGTCAGCGGCGATGCAGGACCCACCCATCTGCGTCATTCGGTGAGGCAGCCGTGCATCGCAGAGGATGTCGCAGTTGCACAGGAATGTCCCTTGTCGCCCCCAGTCACCGAGCGTCAGGTAGAGGGAGTAGATGGAGTTGGTCGATTCCCAGCGCTCGTTGTTCACATATGTGACGTCCAAGCCATATCGGCTCCCGTCCCCGCAGTGCTCCCGGACCATGTGCTCGAGATACCCGACCACGAGGCAGACCCGGGTTACACCCGCCTCTGCCAGCGAATGGATCTGGTGGTCGAGGAGGGTGCCCGTCGCACCGATCGCCACCAGGCACTTTGGGCATTGGGCGGTGAGAGGGCGCAGGCGGGTACCGGCGCCAGCAGCGAGAATGACGGCATCCATGAAATCGACTCGAGGATTTGGGTTGGCCGGATGTGCGACCGGCGATCCAATATAGGACCCGACCACCCACGACGCCCAGCAGCCGTTTTGGGGTGTGTCAAAAATGTCCTATCTCGTTGACCACACGTAGGTTTAATGGCTATCTTGCATTAGTTGCGTCGTGGGTGCCTTCAGCCTGAGTCCATGACCAGCCGGAGGCCCTTTTTCCGTACGTGTAACTGCATGATGCCGGCGAGCATCGGGCATCGACCATCTGAAGGTGGATGATTCCATCAAGCCCTGCCGCCAACCCCCACACCGATCGATGCCCTTGCGTCCCGAGGCCTCCCGTTGAAAGCCCTGATTCTGGCCGCCGGACGTGGCCGACGCTTGTGGCCCTATACCCGGCAGACGCCCAAGTGCCTGCTGACGATCGAACTCCAGGTATCGATCCTGCAGCGTCAGATCTCACTGCTGAGTGCCGCGGGCGTCGATCGTATCGTCGTCGTGGCGGGTTTTGGCTTCGAGCAAGTACGCGCCTCGACCGCCGGTGATTCCCATGTGAGGGTGATGTACAATCCATTCTACGCCGTCGCCGACAATCTCATCAGTCTTTGGGCCGCCCGGGCCGAGATGGACGACGATCTTCTCATCGTCAATGGTGACAACGTCTTCCACCCGGACATGCTGACGTATCTGCTGCAACCTGTCGCTTCGAACTGCCAGTTGCTTGTTCAGAGAAAGCCACGGTATGGCGACGACGACATGAAGGTGACGATTCGTGCAGGGTCGTTGCAGGCGATCGGCAAGGAACTGCCCGCCGAGTGTATCGATGCCGCGTCGGTGGGACTGCTGGGTTTCAGGGGAGCGGGCGTGGGGCAACTGCACGAGATCCTCGAGGAAGCGGTGCAGGTCGAGGGTGCCATGAGCAGCTACTATCTCGACGGCATCCAGCGCCTTGCCCAGGGCGGGATCAGCATTCAGTGTGTGGATTCGGAGCAGGTGCCCTGGGCCGATATCGACACGCCCCAGGATCTGGCAAAGGTTCGCGAGCAACTCGATCGTTTTGGCTCGCACGGAGGCCTCACCCAACCCTCTGCTGCACCGAGGCTCGCATGAATCTGGCGGGCCTTCTTGTCTTCGACGACAGTGATGACGGTCGTCAGATCGCAAAGCGATCCTTCGGTGGATTGCGCCTTTTGGAGCGTGGGATTCGTACCATGGCCCGTGCCGGGGTGCGGCGCCTGCTCGTGGTGACGGCGCCAGGTACAAGAACGACGGTCGGCAAGGTGACGGACCGCCTGGATCTCGAGCTTGAATTTGTGGAGTGGGGCACCAAACCGCATATGCGTTTCGGGGCGGGCGAAGACGTTCTGTGCCTGTTCGGAGACCACGCTCACCATCACACGTCGCTGAGCGACCTTGTCGCCGACGGCACCGGCGCCGACGAGGTGGTGATCCAGGTGGCACCCGCCTCGCAGCAGATCGAGCTGCTGGTGGCACAGGTGAGCGACTTGGATGCGGGCCACCAGATGCAGTTGGCATGGGCCCCCGGCCCTGTCGAAGAAGCAAGCACGGGGGCTTTCCTCGTCGATGGCGCATTGACGCCCCATGAAATCTCAACCTCCGGTGCCCCTCTGATTGACTTCCTGAGGGTCCGCAGTGCCGGACGGGCGTTGCGAACCAAGGCCGGCGAGGTCCACCTGTGGCGGCGCGTCATCGATCGCCGCACGGCCCACGCCGCCCGAGCCATGCTCTTTGGCCAGGTGACGAAAGCCACCAGTGGCCCGATTTCCCGGCATCTGAATGCTCGCATGTCGATCCCGATCAGCAAGCTTCTGATCGAGACGGGCATCTCTCCACACATGGTCACCGTACTGTTTGTGATGTCCACCGGACTGACCGCAGCCTATCTGATGTCACATCCCATGCCACACTGGCGCCTGGCCCTCGCCGGATTCCTGTGGCAGATGGCAGCCGTCCTCGACCGCTGTGATGGCGAAATCGCCCGTGTGAAACTGTGTGAATCACAGTTTGGCGCCTGGTTCGATACCGTGACTGACAATATCGCCTACCTGAGTGCCTACGTGGCCTTCCTCGTTGCAGGGACCAAGCTGCATCCGGATCAGCCCTTGTTCCTTTACGCAGGCTACTCCGCCATTCTGGCCATGCTGCTGAGCCTGGGCATCATGTACCACTACGCATTGAAGACGGGCAATGGTTCCCTGCAGAAATACCTTGTGGGATATGCGGCACTACCGCCCGAACAGAAGGGCTTACTGTATCGGCTTCTCGAACGTTATTCGTTCGTGGCGAAGCGAGATTTCTTCGCCTTCGTCCACTTCGTCTTTGCCATCCTCAATCAGTTTGACATGATCTATCTGTACACTGTGGGTGGTCTGCATCTGATGACATTGGGTGTCGTGATCTCCCAGCGAAAGATGCTGACCTACCACGCAGAGAATGGCTCGATGGAGCCCTCGCCTGGGAAGTCTGCGACGGGCGCCGCGGCGCAGGATTCCCGATGAAGAGCTCACGGATGAAGAGTTGACGGTGAAGATTCTCCGGTTCCTGCTTCCCGGGCTTGGCCTTCTGCTCCTCGGTTATCTCATCGGTACCCTGGGATTGGGCGAGATCCTGTCTAACCTTGCCGTGATGAAATGGGCCTTCCCCCTCGTGCTGCTGCTGGCCACCGGCTGGCATGTGACCAATTCCATCGCATGGTCCTTCGCCTTCCCGTCAGGCGCCTTCCGGCCAGGCCTGCTGACACTGATTCGGGCGAAACTGGCCGGCGAAGCAGTCAATCAATTGACGCCCCTGGCTAATCTCGGAGGCGAACCGCTCAAGGCCTTTCTCCTGCGCCATCAATCCCCCACGTCACGTGGCCTGGCATCCGTCGTGATCAACAAGACGGGTCAGGTGTTCACGGGACTCGCTTTTACGGCGATTGGGCTGTTGTTGGTGGTGCTTCACTGGGAGTTGCCGCAGGCCTTGCCCGTCCCCGTGCAGGGCGGATTGCTGGCTCTCTTCTGTTTTGCCGCGCTGTTGCTGGTACTGATGGTGCGCAAGCAGCGGCACATGTTCACATCATTGCTGAACTTCCTCAAGCGCTTTGGCCTGCATCTGGAGGCCCTCGAGAGCCGGATGGCCAAGGCCGTCCGCATCGACGAGAACATCTCCCGCTTCTATCGAGAATCAAAGGGCCGCTTCTGTCTGGTCATGCTGTTTCACGCCGCCGGCTGGATGTTGGGCGCGTGCGAAACCTTTGTGATCCTTCGTGCGCTGGGTGCGCCGATCGCCTTCGATGTGGCGTTCTTGATCACGGCGCTGACCCTGCTGATCAACAGTCTGTTTTTTTTCATGCCGTCAAACATCGGCGTGCTGGAAGGCGGTCAGGTATTTCTCTTCCTGACCCTGGGACTCGACCCGGCGATGGGCCTGTCTCTCGGTATCATCAAGCGCATGCGCAAGATCTTCTGGATCGGCCTGGGTTGGCTCTTTCTCGCCCAGCTGAGTCGTTCGTTTCACCCGATGACCGCCTTCCCATCGACAGATGACTCGACCATGGGTGTCGTCTCCCGCGGGGAAGCCTCGTGATGCCGCGCATCTGGTGGCGGAGGCCGATGTATAGCCTGCTGACTGGCACATTGCTGTTGTGCGCCGCAACGTCGCAGGCCGAACCCGCGACGTACGATCTGCCGACGCTCATCGACCGCGCCCTGGAGCACAACGCCGAGATCCTGGAAAGTCGTGCCAAAGTCGCCGAGGCACGTGCGACACAGCGTCAAGCGCGCGGAGCCTTTGTCCTTCCCCGTCTGCGCCTGGAGAGTTATGGTGGCCTCACGCCAGATGCGAAAGGCGACGTGTTCAACCCTCCTTCGGATACATCGGGTGTTCGCGCTCTGGGCCCCTTCGCCCGTGCTCAACTCGAATTTGTCCAACCCCTGTATACCTTCGGCCGGCTGACCCATCTGCACAGAGCAGCTGAGGCGGGGGTTTCCGCCCAGCAGGCGGAACTTGCCGATTCACGAGGTGAAATCATTCACCAGGTGAAGGAGCTGTACTACGGAATCCTCCTTGCTCAGGATCTGACCAGCCTGGCGCGGCGTCTGAGAGACGAACTCGCCACCTGGGAGGATGAAGTGACCCTCGATAACCCTGACATCCCCGTATCAGCGCCGTACAAACTGCAACTGGCCCTGCTTGAGTTGGAGAACCGATCGGCTCAGTTGGAGAATGGACTCCGCTTCGCGCGATCTGCCCTGGTCTGGAAAACGGGGCTTTCGGAAGCGGACGACTTCGTCCTCGCCGACGAGTTGTCCCCCACCGATACCGCCCTTCCCTCGATCGAGGAACTTCACTCGCGAGGTCTACAGCAGCGGCCCGAGTGGCGCCACCTGCAAGCAGGACTGGCGGCGCGCCATGCCCAGGAACAGGCAGCGCGTAGCGCCTACTATCCGCAGGTGTTCCTCAGCGGCGGGATTCGGTATGCCGTGGCGCCGGGGCGAACCGATCAGCACAACCCGTTCGTCAAAGACGAGTTCAATCTCTTCAACGGTGGCGTCTTTCTCGGGCTGCGTCAGTCCTTCGAGTGGGACATGCTCGGTGCCGATCTCGACAAAGCCCGCGCCAAGAGGCTCCAACTCGAGGCGCTGCAGACCACGGCGGCCCAGGGGATTCGTGTGGATATCCGTCGTGCCTACGACGAATACCACGCCTCCACACGAGAGGTGGCCACCGCACTCAAGGCCCGCAATCTGACCCGGGAGTGGCTGCAATTGGCGCAGGACGAATACGAGTTGGAACCCGGATCCGTGAAGGAACTCGTGAGTGCCTTCGAGGCCTTGGCGACCTCCGAGGAGTCCTACTACCGCGCCCTGCATCGGGATCATCTTGCCCTCGCCGAGTTGGAGCGTGCTATCGGAGGACCGGTGAATCCATGAACGGCTACCGGATCATGACAAGATGTGCTGCAGTTGCAGTCCTGATACTGGGTTGGGCTTCGTCCTCTCTGGCGAGCCGCGCCGACGGACACACCTGGTTCGTGGAGCAACTGACGCACCTGAACGAAGCTCGCACCCAGTCGAATCCCCAATCGCTGGCCGTAGATCTGGTGGAACGCTTGGCTCGGATTGATCGCTTCTCAGAGCGCGCCTTCGGCGACTACCTCGAACGCAGTCTCGAAGACTATGAGCAGTTCCTGGCGCCGGAGGAATTGCTCCATCTCGTCGAACAACACCGCCTCCAGCTTCACGATGCCATCCGTACACGACTGATCGCTGACCTTAGCGGTTGGCTGGGCGGAGGCGAGGGTCGTGAGTGGCAATTGGTGGACGCGAAATTCGACAAGGGCACAGGGCATGTGACCGTGTCGGCCGATACTCACGCCGTCACACTGTATCTGCGTCGACAAGATGGGCAGTGGTCGGTCACCGACGCAGGAACCCAGCAGATCAGACTCAGCGATCACTATCGCCGACTCGTGGCTGACATTCTCGACAGCGACTATTCACTGGCCGTGTTGAAGGCACGACTGAAGGAGCGCCATGACGTCGTGATCGAGGATTTCTCCCGTTCCAGGCCTGGCGTTCTGCCCGAGGGCTGGGGGTGGCGTCGCAAGCGTGACGATCGCAAGGCGAAGTTGTATCGCGTTCAGGAAACGGCGAACAAGCGATATCTTGCGGCCCAGGACACAGGCGCATCGGTCATTCTGCTGAAGTGGTCGCACTGGAATCCACACGAGCATCCCATTATGACCTGGTGCTGGAGGGCCGATGCCCTGCCACCGGGCGGCGATGAGCGCTTCGGTCACACCAATGACAGCGCCGCCGGCATCTACGTGATCTACAGCCAGAACTGGCTCGGTCTTCCAAAACAGATCAAGTATGTGTGGAGTACCACCCTCCCAGAGGGTACCGTCGACCGCCGGGACATGATTGCCCGCCCTTATTTCTTCGTCCTGGAGAGTGGCGAAAAACACAAGGGTGAGTGGGTCTTCGAAATGACGGATGTTGTGAAGGACTATGAGAGGGTTTTCGGATCATCTCCGAAGGATCGCACATTGGGGATTGGACTGCTCACCGATGCAAACTCCACCGACTCCTATGCTGCGGCCTACTACGCAGACATCCGCGTATGGCCTCGTGAAGCGCGAGAGGACGGGCAGATCACCGACTACTGTGGAGATCTGCGGGAACCGGCCACGGGGCATGGCGGTCAAAGCCGCACCACATTTGCGGTCAACTCCACTGAAGCCGGCGCTGCAGCGAAGGCGGCGGGAGAATGAAGATTGAAACCGATACCGACAGTCGTGATGATCTTTGCCGTAACACTCGCCTTCGCCGAAGAAGGCGACACGGCGGCTTTCTCGGCGCCCACGACCTACCTGAAACAACTGGATTCAAACGTGCAGGCCATTGTCCGAGCCGACGGAGCTGACACCCTTTCGGCGCAGGAAAACGCCCAGGTCCGTACACTGATCAATGGTGCCTTCGACTTTGAAGAGCTGAGCCGACTTTCCCTCGGCGATCACTGGAATGAGTGCACAGCCCAGGAGCGCGACGAATTTGTCAGGATCTACCAGGGGATCATCGAACGGCGCAACTTCGACATCTTCGTCCAATACTATCGAGAAGGCGAGATCAACTATGTCGACGAGGCCATCGATGAGGGCGGCCGGGCTCGCGTCGAGGCCCAGGTGCCGATGAAACGAGAGACCAAACAGATCGTCTACGCCCTTCACCAGCCAGCGGGCCAGGACTGGCGGATCTACGATCTATCCATCGATGGAGCCAGCACCGTCACCGGGAATCGCCGAACCTATGGCCGCTACATCGCTCGCCACTCCTTCGGCAAGCTGATGGAGCGCCTGCGCGCTCAACTGTCGGTGCTACGGCAAACCGACGAATAGCCCTTCAGGTATCTGACCCTACATGCGCAGCTACGAACGAATCGTCCACTACGTCTTCCACCATCACGTCAGCATTATTCTGGTGTCGCTGGTGCTGTCGATCGTGGCGGGTTCGTTCGCGGCCCAGCTGAAGATCAAGGCAGACTCGGCGAATCTGCTCCCTGACGACTATGTCAGCGTCAGCGAATTGAATCGGATCAAGGAACGCGTCGGAGGGATTGGACCACTGATGGTCATCGTCAGTGGTGACGACCTGGCTGCCTGCGTCGACTTCATGCATGCCCTGGCCGACTCCCTCGACGGCAGTCCCCTGATCAGCTCCGTGATCCGCGGCCGCACAGCGGAGATGGAGTTTCTCAGCAAGAATCGGCTCCTCTACATGGATCTGGAGGATCTTCAGGAACTCCATCAGCGAGTTGCCGACAAGATCGAGCTGGAGACGTTGAAAAAGAACCCCTTCTACATGGGGTTCGAAGAGGAAGAGGAAGATCCCCTCGACGTCAGTGACATCGAGGCCAAATACGAACACTACGAGCTGAGTGGGTACGATCGAGACTACTACCTGACCGAGGAGGGCACTGGCGTCATCCTCCGATTGTATCCCACGGGGGTCATTACCGACGTTAAGTTCACCAAGAAGCTGCTCGCACAGCTCGACCGAACCATCGAGGCTCTCGATGCGAAACGTTATCACCCCAGCCTCGAGGTGATCTACAAGGGCAGCTTCAAGAATGCATCGACCCAGTATACGGTCGTGCTCCAGGATCTGAAGTCGACGGCCCTGTATGCACTCTTCGGGGTCATCGTTCTGATCAGTCTCTACTTCCGACGCCTTCTGTCGCCGCTGTTTATCGTCTTTCCGCTGTTAATGAGCCTGTCCTGGACTTTCGGCGTCACCTTTTTCGTCATCGGCAACCTGAACCAGATTACCGTCTGTCTCTTCGCCATCCTCTTCGGTCTGGGCATCGACTTCGGGATCCACATCTTCGCCCGATACCGCGAGGCTCGGCGGCGGGGCATGGATATTGAGCAGGCTCTGGTGGAAACCGTCTGCCACACGGGCAGTGCGCTGACGACGACGGCACTGACAACGGCGGTGGCCTTCTTCTCGCTCTTATTCTCTGACTTCAAGGGATTCAGCGAGTTTGGGTTCATCGTCGGCACAGGCATCCTCTTTTCTCTGGTTGCCATGGTGGTCGTTTGTCCTGCGTTCATCGTGTTGGCCGAACGACTAACCCTCATTCGGTTTCAGCAGGCCAGCGTTCCAGAGCATCTCATCCGGCGTGGGCGTTACCCGGTGCCCCATCTCACCCTGTTGCTGGGTGTGCTCGCAACCGCCTACTCCCTCTACCACATCAGCGACCTTCGTTTTGAGTGGGACTTCAGGAAGCTGAAACCGGAGGTCGAGACGACGGGCCCGGAGGCGAGCCTCCCCGACAAGTTGAAAGAGACACGCTCACCGGCAATTGTGCTGACGGAGAGTCGCGCCGAGGCGATGGCCGTCGTGGCTGAAGTCGAACGAATCCGGGCCGAACGCGGCGACAGTTCCACCGTGTTGTCCGTGCAAAGCGTCTACTCCTTCCTGCCTGCCGACCAAGAACAGAAGCTTGACCTGATCACCGATCTGCAGACGATGATCGATACCAACATTGAGTTGCTGGACCAGAAGGATCGAAGTCGTATCGATTCATTGCGCCAATACTTCGATGTCCAGGAGTTGGCCCTGACGGATCTGCCGAGGGAAATGACCAAGAGTTTCTCGAGCAAGGAAGGCGAAATCCTGAACTTCGTGCAGATCAACGCCTCCGTGCCGCTGCGCGATGGTCGCAACTCGATCAACTTTGCCCGTGAGGTGAAGGTCATCGAGACCGAACTGGGCACGTTCTACGCCTCCAGTTCCCACATCATCTTTGCGGAGATGCTGGAACTGATGCTCGACGACGCCGTCATCGCCGTCATCGTCACACTCCTGGTAGTGGGCGTCGTGCTGATCATCGACCTGGGTAGCATTTTGAGCGCCGCTCTCGTGCTCACTCCCCTGCTGACGGCACTGGCGTGGGTGACGGGGCTGATGTATGTGCTCGACTTCCGCATCAACATCTACAACATGGTCGCCTTCCCCACGATCATCGGCATGGGGATCGACAATGCCGTCCACATCTTTCATCGATATCGCGAAGCTGGCGTGGGATCTCTTCGATTGGTCATGCGCACGACGGGAATGGCCTTGCTGGCCACGACGCTGACAACGATGGTGGGCTTCGCGGGACTGGTCCCCGCCCATCACCCGGCACTGTATTGGATCGGCACCGTATCTCTACTGGGATTGGGATGCGCTTTCATCACCGCCGTGTCTCTGCTGCCTGCATTGCTACAGTTGATCGAGAGACGTTCGGATTAGTCTATCCATCCACACTCCGGGCCAGAGCGATCGGTGGCCAACTGCAAGCGGTGGTTGATCGTCAAAGGACTTTGACAAAAAAACGGCCCGTCGGTGACGACGGGCCGTTGATATGACGCCGAGAAATGGAGCGGGAGACGAGACTCGAACTCGCGACAACCACGTTGGCAACGTGGGGCTCTACCAACTGAGCTACTCCCGCTTGGAGCAGAAATGGAATATAGAGGTGGCCAAAAATAGCGTCAAGATAATCGTCCTCTTCGCTGCCCTGATTTCAGTGGTCCTGACGGGATGCTCAGACTCGTATCAGACCGATCTGTCGCAGTCCCAGACCCGATCCCGGTGGCACAATAGCCAGGGCGTCGTCTACATGGATCAGCACAACTACACGGCAGGTCGCAGTCAGTTCGAGAAGGCCCTGGCCTTGGACTCTCTGTTCCCTACAGCTCATGCAAATCTGGGAATTGCCCTCTACAGCCTTGGCAAATTCGACAGCGCACGCGCCGAGCTGGTCGCCTGTCTCGCACTGAACCCGAAGCATCTGCACGCCAACTATACCCTTGGCCTGATCGACCTCGCTGGAGGCAACAACTACGAACGGGCGCTGGCCTCATTTCAACAGGTTGCCGATATCGATGGCGACGACCCTCTCGTCCAGTATCACCTCGGACGGACCTTGGCGAAACTGGGTCGTTCAGACGATGCTCTGGCCGCCTATGGTAGGGCGATTGAGCTGGATGAGAATCTTCTGTCCGCCCACTACGCCAGAGCACACGAGTTGCGTCAGTTGGGCCGGACCGAAGACTGGCGGCAGGCTCTGTCCGTCTTCGACCGGCTGTCGAAGGCTGGGTTTGAGGGTGTGAGCACGACCTACCAGGGCCAGGGGCAGTACGCGGAGGCTCGTGTGAAGGGACACTTCGGATCGGGCGGTGATGATCGAATGTCGCCGATTCACCTAGCTGATCCTGTTCCGATCACGGGCTTGCACAGGGCCCACGTGGCGGTGGACACCGATGGCGACGGATTGGCAGAGTTGATCGGCCCCTCCTCAGATGGGAATACGCTGCAGATCCTCGCGAAGCAGTCCAATGGGTGGACCGCGGCATCGTCGTGGCACGTGCCGCCAGGCATCCAGGCACACACGACACTGATCGGTGATATCGATGATGACGGCGATCTGGACCTGCTCGTCTCAAGCGGCCAACTCGGTTCTGATCCGACAAACAAGCTGTTGCGCCAGCAGAACGGCCGGTTCGTGGCCGAGGCCCTCGGCTTGGAAGGCAGCGCCCACGCCCTGGGAGATATCGACCACGACGGTGACTACGATGTGGTGAGCTTCTCATCGGGACTGCGTCTAGCCTCAGGGAACGGCACCGGAGGCTTTTCGGACATCACCGATGAGGCCCTTGGCTTGGAGTTTCTGTCCCCAAGTCGCGCCGTGTTCACCGATACCGACAACGATCGGGACGTGGACCTGATCGCCGCCGGTTCGAGGATGGCCCTGTTCTCCAACAATCGGGACGGCACGCTCACAGATCTGGCCACCGAACGACAACTCACACAACTCGACGGCGCCCTCGATCTGGCCGTCTTCGATCTGCTTCCCGACGGTTACCTCGATGTGGTTGGCCTGGGGCCAGATGCGCTGCAGGTGGCCAGCAATGACGCGGGGAGAGGGTATTCGATCCATCAGCAGATGCCGGTGGGGGACGCACACACGGTGAGGGTTGCTGATCTCGACAACGATGGCGATCTCGACGTGGTTCTGGGAGGAGACGACCAGGTCCAGATCGTGTTGTCGTCGGCGGGGCAACTGCAAGCGCCGCAGCCCATCGCGACAGGTAGGCCTGCATCAACGGTGGTCGTCAACGACCTGGATGGCGACGGGCGAATCGACATCGTGGCCGGCAACCAGGTGCTGATGAACGAGACTGAGAACCTCGGACACTGGGTCAACATCAGCCTGTCGGGCCTCAACAGTGTCGCCGACGGAGTGGGCTCAAAAGTCGAGATCCATACCTCGACGACGCAGCAGAAACGTGAGGTTCGGGCCGGTGCGGGTGACGGGAGGACTCTGCACGTCGGGATCGGGTCCGCCGATTCGGTGGAGTTCATTCGGATCCTATGGCCCAGCGGCGTTCGCCAGGCTGAACTGGCAACGGCGGCAGACCAGATGCTGCACTTTGAGGAACTGAATCGAAAGGGCACATCCTGCCCGATCCTGTATGCGTGGGATGGGACCGACTACCGATTCGTCTCCGACTTCCTCGGTGGGGCCATCATCGGGTATCTGACCGAGCCGGGCCAATACTACCCGCCAGACACCGATGAATACGTGCGTATCCCGCATCTGCAACCACGCCAGGGTCGCTACGAACTCCAGATCGGCAACCAGTTGGAAGAGATTCTCTATCTGGACGCAGCCGAGCTTGTGGCCGTCGATCATCCGATAGGGACAACGCTGTTCCCGAACGAGCGACTGCTTTCATCTCCCCCTTACCCGTCGCACCAACCCTATGCGTTGGCAGATCTGCGCCCGCCGCAGAGGGTGACAGATCACGCTGGACGGGACGTGACGTCAGCCCTGGTGGCCGTCGATGACGAATGGTATGCGGACTTTGATCATCGCCCGATCCACGGTTATGCGGCGCCCTACAGCCTTACATTGGATCTTGGAGATCTGAGTTCGTGGGAGCACCCGGTCCTCGTCGCCCACGGGTGGGTCGACTATGCGCATTCCACGAGCAACTGGGCCGCCTCACAGCGAGAGCTCTCGCTGTTCCCGCCACGTCTGGAAGTCGAGGATGCAAACGGCACATGGCGACTGATCACGACAGACATGGGCACCCCTGCTGGTCTGCCCAAGGACATGGTCTTCGATCTGTCCGACGCCCTGACAGAGGACGTCGATCGTGTGCGCCTTCGGATCACAACATCCATGTCCATCTACTGGGACCAGTTCCAGGCCGGCCGCTCCGTCGGACAATACAGCGTGCAGCGAGCGCGATTCGACGAAGCGGACCTGCATTGGCGGGGCTATCCGGTCCATGAATCGATCCATGGCACCTTCGCCTTCCGCTACGATCATTCGCAGGTAAACACAGAGGCGCCGTGGGGAACACACGCAGGAGCATACACGCGATTCGGCGACGCGAGCGAACTCACCGATCAGATCGACGATCGGTTCGCCATCATGTTTCACGGGGATGAGCTGACATTGACCGTCGGCGCGGACAATTTTGGCCCGGTCCGGGAAGGATGGACGCGCTCTTTCCTGTTCTATGCGGATGGATTCGGCAAGGATATGGACTTTCACTCGGCCCATTCTCTGACAGTGGAGCCTCTTCCCTTTCACGGGATGAGTCGATATCCATACGGCCCGGATGAAACCTATCCACAGTCACCGGAGCATGTCAGCTATCGCCTCGACTACAACACACGCAGAATCAAGGGATTCTACGAGTAGCTCCCACTGAATGCCTACGTCTCCTCATCGATGATCTCGTCGAGGGCGCAGCGGAAACCGATATAGTCCGTCGAGGCGCCGGACATTGCCATGTGACGGCTCTTGGCACGGATTCCCATTCTGTTCTCATGGTATCCGCCACCACGATGGCACTTCTGATGTCCACCATCGGGGCCCTTGGGATCTGACTCAGGGCTGGTCTGGTAGTATTTGTCATCGTACCAGTCGTTGACCCATTCGCTGACGTTGCCGCACATGTCCCAGGCGCCCAGACCGCTCTTGCCATTTGGATACCTATCGACGGGCGTCGTCTTGCCGTCAGGATTGTCGAAATCGGCGTAGTCAGCATTGGAGGCCCCCCGCCAGGCATACTCATCACGGCCATCGTCGAGAGCTGCTCTTTCCCACTCCGCCTCGGAGGGCAGGCGCTTCTGGACCCAGTCACAGTATGCCTTGGCATCATCCCATGAGACGTTGACCACAGGGTGATCAGCGAGGCGGGCGTCGGGGAAGGTGTTGTTGCGCCAGTGGCTGGGAGAACTATGCCCGGTGACCTGAACGAATTCCTTGTATTGCAGATTCGTCACTTCATACTTATCGATGTAGTATCCCTTGAGGCTGACCAGGTGTTCGGGATTCTCGTCATCGCGGCCGGGGGTATTGGCTCCCATCCGCAGCTTCCCAGGCGGGATCAACAACATCTCCATCGGATTGAATTGCTCCTGAAGCTCGATCCGCCGCTCTTCGAACTCCTCCAACTCACTGCGGGCATAGGCCATCTTACTCTGAATCGATGACAGCGTAGATTCCCCGTTGTCGATCTCTTTGCTGATTTCATTGCGACGAGTCGAGACCTGAGAGACAGTGGGCATGATCTTGCCAAGTTTGCGGCGATAGTCGACGAATATCTGAATCCAGATGACGGCAACCATCAGAATTCCAATGGCAACTGGCCAATCTCCGGCCAAAACGATGTACCTCCTAAGAGCGGATCAAAGGCGACACCCGAATCCGGGCTGCGATGAATCGTAACCTCGCAACAAAAATAGCTCTCGCCGCCGTCGTGTGCACCTGCTTGTACACGATCGGTGGCGTGTTTGTCTACGCCATGTTCAGCAGCAATCTGCCGAACATCGACGAATTGGAGACAACCCAACCAAAACGAGTGACCCACGTCTACGCCGCAGACGGTCAACATCTGATGGATTTCCGCGAGGAAAACCGCGAGATCATCCGGGAATATGATGAAATCCCGCTGGCCATGCGGGACGCGCTGATCTCGATCGAGGATCGTCGGTTCTTCTCCCATTGGGGGATCGACCTACGACGCATCTTCGGGGCCATCTACCGAAACATTATCTTCCTCGACCCCACCAAGGAAGGTGCCAGCACGATCACGCAGCAACTGGCGCGCAATCTGTACCACAAGGTCGGCGGCCAGCGGTCGAATGCCTCGCTGGAGGGTGTGCTGGCCACGTATGCGAGAAAGGTTCGCGAACAGATCGTGGCCGTTCACGTTGAGCGCCTCTACACGAAGCGCGAGATCCTGGTGATGTATCTGAACACCGTGTTCTTCGGGCATGACGCGTGGGGCCTGAAATCGGCGGCGCGGTTGTATTTTGACAAGGAGATCGGCGATCTGCGGGTCGAAGAGTGTGCACTGCTCGCAGGTTTGCTGAAAGCACCCAATTCCTACAGCCCGCACGTGAATCCAGCACGTGCCCAGGAGCGCCGAAACCTCGTTCTGCTCAACATGATTCGTAGCGGCAAACTGACAAAGTCTCAGTTTCTGCAGTTGAAAGACGAACCGGTCAGGGCTCGACGCGGTCAGCGGGCCGACACGTACGGGCTGGCCCCCTACTTCGTCGAGTATCTACGCAAGGATCTCAACGAGGAATACGGTGGGGCCCTCTATCGCGACGGTTTTTCTGTAGAGACGACGGTGGATGCTCAACTGCAGCAGATCGCTGAGCGCCATTTCAACGTTCGTCTGCGCGAGGTTCAGCAGAAGGTCGATGCCGTCTTCGAACCGGCCGACTCGGCCCAAGCAGCCAACCCTCCCATCGTGCAAGCCGCCTTCGTCGCCATGGACCCGACCAACGGGCATATCCTGGCGATGATCGGTGGTCGTCAGTTCCGGGAGAGCGAGTTCAACAGGGCGACGCAAGCCCTGCGCCAGGCGGGTTCGTCCTTCAAACCCTTCGTGTACACAGCGGCCATCGACAATGGACGATTCCCGGTGGATGTCTTCGATGACAATGCCATTGTCGTCGAAGAACAGAATGGTGACATCTGGGATCCGGAAAACTATGACCGGAAATTCAAGGGCGAGATGACATTACGCCGGGGCTTCAAAGAATCGCGCAATATCATTGCCGTAAAGTTGGCCCGCGAGATCGGTCCGGGACGGGTCAGACAATACGCGCGCGCTATGGGGATCTCGACGCCGATTCCAGAGGTGTATGCCATCGGGATCGGCGTGTCATCCGTTCGCCTGCTGGAGATGGTCGCCGCCTACGCCGTGTTCCCGAACAAGGGAATTCACGTCGAGCCCTCGGGGATCTCGTCGATCATCGATTCGGACGGCAACGTGATCTTTGAGTCGACACCCACGCGGCGTGAGGTGCTGCGTCCATCGGTGGCCGTGGTGATGACCGATCTGATGCGTTCGGTCATGGACGAAGCGGGGGGCACCGGCTACGGTGCCCGGACACGATACAACTTCCGCGTCGCTGCAGCGGGCAAGACGGGCACGACCAACGACTATCGGGACGCCTGGTTTATCGGATTCACTCCGCATCTCGTAGCCGGCGTGTGGGTCGGCGTTGATGACCCGACGCATACCCTGGCCCGCCAGGCAGGTGCCTCAGCGGCCCTACCCATGTGGGCGGGGTTCATGAAGGATGTCTATACAGAAGTCAAACGTTTCCGTGACCGGCGACGGGAAACCTTCGACTATCCCGAGAATCTGGTGGCCTACCACTCGGTCTGCGCCGACAGTCACAAGCTGGCAACCCGCTACTGCCCGCGGCAGTCGGATGAGATCTTCCTCGCCGATGGGATCCCGCCCATCAACTGTCCGCTACACGGCGTCGCAGATACGCCAACGCGCCGACAGCGTCGTTTCTGAACAGAGCTGGCATCTTGGCCCTTGGGCCGGAATTAAAAAAAGGGCGTGACCGACATTCTCGGTACGCCCCTTCTTGTTGAAGCTCGATCTGTCTGATGGTCAGTGAATCGTTGGGAGGCCTGTAGCTACTCTTCGAGTTTGTATTTGGTCGGTTTGCGACGCTTCTCGCGTTCGCGATACTCGTCGACCTTCTTCTTCAGCTCTTCCAGTTCCTTCTCGAGCTCCTCGATCTCCTTCTGCAGCGATCCCACTTGCTCCTTCGTCTCTTCCGTCGCGTTCTGCTCCGCCTGGATCTTTGTCTCACAATCGCGGATCTCGACCTTCGCCAGGTCGGCCTTTGGCTTGAGCCCGGCAGAAACCTTGCGATAATCGATAACGATGAGGAAGAGGAATCCCCCGGCTCCGGCGGCGATGCAGATGAATACCCAAGCCATGGTCTACCCCGTAGCGGTCGTCGCGTCCTGCACAGCGGGGAATCGCCCCTTGCGCGTGCACGACGTTGGATGGTCAGGTAACAGCGTCACTCCAGTTCCTTCATCAGATTGGTGATCCTGGCGGCGAACTCTGGATCCATAGACGCCATGATCTTTGCCATATGCTGAGCCTGAAGCTGCCGCATCAACAGACCGACGGTGGTGTCATCCAAGGTTCCCGTCTGCAGGATTTCGGCAGCCGGTGCCGGTTTCAGCTTGTTGTAGAAGGTAGCCAGCTCTGCGATTCGCTCTGTGCGCCGGGCACCCAAGGCTGAATCCGCCACCATTCCGATCCGCGCTTCTTGCTCGTCTAACTCCGTAGCTCTTGCTGCGAGACTGGACTGCAGGAGGGCGAGCCTATCCAACTGCTCCTCCAGACTGTCCTGCTTCGTTTCGTATTCGCCTCGGTATGTCTCCAACAGCGAGGCGAGTTGTCCAAGCTTGTCTTCTTCGTCGACGAAGCTCTGATCCAGACGACTCGGGTCTGAGTCGCCGCTGAGCATGCTCTGCAACTCCTCCGGCGACTTCACGGTTTCGGTGAAGAAGAGCATTGCCAGCATGGCTGCCGTAAAAGACACGAACATGCCGATGATCAGCAACGGAACCAGCAGGAATTTCACCGAATCACCATCCTCAACGGCGTGATGTAAACACCATCACCCCCGCTCTAAGGTGAAAAAAATACGAAAAAGAGTCCCCCAACAATAAGCCCGGATAAACCGGCCTCCAGGACACGCTGATTTGCCGGCACAATCGCCTGATCGACAGCGTCTGCGCCACCTAATAGTGCTGCAGCGTCTGAGCCGACCTCATCTTCGGCACGGGACTCAATTCGGCGGGCCCAAAGAATCTGGCGATCGGCACGCTCACCATCGATCAATCGTGCATTCACTTGCACACGAGTATTACGCGCCTGTCGTGACCCGAATGGATTCAATTTGGATCTTTGAGGTTCGTAAACGGCCCCGGCAGAGGCCACCTGAAAGACCAACTCATAGGAAGCCCCCTCATCATCCAGTGGCAGCCGATCGCCACGCAGCAGCAGAGCCTCCGTGATCGCCTCCTCTACGAGCCAGTTGGCATCGTGTCGCCCTTCGGCCTTGAGTCGGACCGTCGAACCGGCCGGGACAGGCAGATCGGCCAGGGCAGATGTCCACGATTCTGTCAGCCCGCCCCGGGCGAGTTCCAGATCGGTCGGTGGACGAGCAGCAGCGTCCGTCGACACCAGTTCACCGTCGACGACGGGAAGAATACTGACGGTGGCCACCTGAATCGGCTCATCCCGCTCATAGGGGATCACCTGGGGCCGGAAGGCCAGCGGTCCCGATCGCCTCGGCACCAGTCGCATCGTGATTGACAATTCCTCCCCCGGGGATAGTTCGCGATCGGCGATCGACACTTGAGCACGTCCCGCCTGCGCATCGAAGTCCACCGTCGCGCCCTCGGCGGCGGCAGATGTGAGACCGTCCACGATGAAGCGTAGATCCTTCACCCTCATGGGGCGGCTTCCATCGAGGGACCAGACACACGTGACCGTGCCGTCTTGATCGCGTTGAAGTCCCGTTCCCTGCACATGAAGCTGCGGAAGGGGGAGGATGGAAATCTGTTGAGGTGACAGGACGGAGTGAGTAAGCCGCTCACTGACGGCGGCTCCTGAGATCTCCAGCGCCGTGGCGGGCGCTGATTGGCCGACATGGGCCGTGACCTGATACGAGATCTGGCTCTGGCCAGGCTGAGGCCATGGAGGCTCGGACGTTGCATCAGTGCGCACGTGAGTAGACCACTCGATATCCAGTCCCGAAAGCGACCGGGAATCTTCGTTCATCACGTCGATCGCCACCTCAACCGACTCTCCGACATACCACTTCTTAGGTGAAATCGCCCAACGGGCCGCCAGTGACTCTTCCACACTCAAGGACCAGGTGGGCTGATGCAGCGAGGTCGATTCGGTGTCCAAGGTGGTGGCGAGTGTAGCATGCCAGTCCAGCAGACCCACGGCATGGGCCATCAGCGTAAGCTGCAGGGTGTCGGTTACGGAGGTGCCGATGGGATCTTCGAGATAGTCCACGTTGATCTCGTCGCTGCTGAATCGGACCCGTCCCCTCGCCGAGGTGACCGCCTCGATCTTGGCGCCAGACGCCACTGTGAGCGTCGCACTCGTGATGGCCTCGCCATTGCCCGGGAAATACGTCAGAAGCAGGGAAATGGACTGCGGCATGTGCACAGCCACAGCAGGGGCATCAAAACGTGGAGAAACAGTGCTGACGGCGTCAGCCGTCCTCGGCGCCGAGACTGCGATGGTGAGCAGGAAGCAGAAAGCGCAGATAGGCAGCAGAGGACGGAGCGCGCGCCAAGCCCGGAAGAGCATGGTCAAACTCGCTTGAACTCCTTTAGACACATGTACTTGCGTCAATCTACCATAACATGGGGTGAAGAGACTGTCAAGCACTCGAAAACGACCGACCAAAGCCCCAGGTCCAAGGGTATCCTTCTTGACGCTCGAACTCGAGTCGGGGTAGGTTGTTTCGCCGGGGCTCGTCTCGAGAGCCCATTGCCAGTAGATGACCCTCCTCCAACCTCAACGCGCCCATGATCGCTGACTTCCTGCCCGTGTTGCTCCAGGTCTTGCTCTGGGTCCTGCAAACCCTCCTGGTGCTTCTCGGCGCGGTGATGGCGGTACTCGTGGCTTTTGTCGTGTTGCCAGTCGTGGTAAGGGTAGAGGCTGGCCGAGGACCAGAGTCGGATGCCACGCCCGACGTGGATGCCGTTGTGGCACCGTGGTTTGGGGCCTTGGCCGTCGGTGTGCGCCAGGTCGTGGACGGTTGGGAAGGCAGGCTGCTGCTGCTGGGACGGTTTTGCCTGTATCGTCGGCTGGTGGTGACAGAAGAGGGCTCGGAGGTGCCGGCCCCCCCCGAGCCCCGATCTGAGGTGATCAGCCCAGATCCAGTCACTCCATCCCCAGCCCCTTCGTCTGCGCGAGCCAAGTCTGGGACAAGCACATCCAGGCCAACGCCACGGCCGACCACCGAACACACCGACGACACAGCGGCTGCCACGCCCTCGCCAGTGGCAGCGGATGACTCACCTGCGGAACCAGGACTACTGATGCGGATACGTGAAGGATGGCATGACGTGCGCCCCTTCCTGCCGCCCACGAAACGGCTGCTGAGAAGTCTGCTTCGGGTGATCGGCCTGCGACGAGTCCAGATTGACGCCACGGTAGGCCTCGACGACGCAGCGGCAACCGGGAAGCTCATGGGCCAGGCCCAGGCGATCAGGCCTTTTCTTCCGCCATGGACCCACGTCGCGATTCAAGCGGATTTCGTGCGGCCCTCGACCCACGGGAGCGCAAGTCTGATCCTGCATGTGTATCTCGCGCGACTCGTGGCGGCGGCGGGTCGCTTCGGGCTGCACGCCGGATACCTGTGGTTGCGTAAATGGTGGCGACTGAGACAGACTGCTCGTACACTGTCTGCGGTGACCGATTGAAAGGACGTTATGGCGACATCTCTTGAATCCCTGGTCGAACGCGTACTCGGCGAGTTGCATCATATTCTTCAGACCCGAACCGTCATCGGTGAACCGGTAACGGCCGGGCCTGTGACGTTGATCCCCGTCTCGAAGATCTCCATGGGATTTGGAGCCGGCGGCGGAGAAGGCAAGCAGCACTCTGGTACAGGCGGTGGCGCCAGCGTCGAGCCCATCGGCTTCATCGTCGTCCACGCGGACGGCAAGGTCGAAATGATGACGCTGAAGGAAAAGGAAGTGAGTTGGGGGCAGTTGGTGGAAATGGTGCCAGACGCGGTGTCGAAGATCAAGGGGTTCGTTGACAAACGGAAGACTGATGGCAGCGACGACGACACCGACGAAGAAGAGGCGTCGGAAGCCTGAGGCTCTTACCGCCTACTGAGGATAGCCCTACTGAGGATCGTCTGGAAACAGATGAAAAAGGCCGTCAAGCAGCAGATGCGTATACCACCCGACGACGGCCGCCACGAAGTAGACGACACCGAGAGATCCTCCCTGTCCATAAAATGACGTGACGCTTAGCGGCTCGGTGCGGAATGCAAACGCGGCCCCCAAGCCCAACAGACCCGGCCCCAGCAGGGGCATCCAGCGGCCGTGGGTCCATCCTCGGTGATGATCCAGAAGGGGCAGCATCGCCAGGATCGCAAGCCAGATCCCCAGTCGCGACTCCCCCATCCACACCAGCCCCACGAGGGCGACGACAACGGCTCGATAGAACCAGCGGCGAGGCAAGGAGTCTGTGTCCACGTCGGGGAATAGCGAGAAGAAGACACCCGTCCCAGCCACGACCCACCAGTTGAATTCAGCTGGACCGTGCAGGTGCCCGGTCAGCGTGCCAACTTCGGCAACGGAGGCACCGGCCACGACACCACCTAGCAGATGACCACGAGCCCGCAAATGCGATCTCAGGCCGGCTGTGGAGTGGCGGACACGGCGCTCTGGGCGTCAGTCACGCGACGATGCAGTTGCCCACAGGCGGCATCGATGTCGCGACCTCGACTGTCCCGGCGCGTCACCGTGTGTCGCGTCGCGTTCTTGAGTCGCCGCGTGAATCGATCAAGTCGTGCCGAAGAAGGTCGACGATAAACGCGGTCGCTCATCTGCAAGCCCGGTGCCAGTTCATTGTAGGGGATCAGGTTGATCTTGCAGGGAATCGACGAGGTGAGTACCGCGAGACGATCTGCATCTGCATCCAGATCGGTGACCTGGTCCATCAACACATACTCGAAGGTGACTCGCCGGCCTTTGCGATCAAAATAGGTCTTGGCCGCCGCCATCAGATCGGCGATGGGCCACTTTCGATTGATGGGCATGATCTGTGACCGAGTCTCGTCCTCGGTTGCATTCAAAGAGATCGCCAACCCTACGTTGAGATCGTCCTCGGAAAGCCGAAGGATTCCGGGCACATGGCCCGCTGTGGACACGGTCATCTTTCGTCCACCGATCTGCAACTGCCCATCCGACGCCCGTGCTAGGCGCAGTGCACAGGTCACCTGTTCGTAGTTCAAAAGGGGTTCACCCATTCCCATCATAACGATGTTCGTCAGCCGCTCACCACGGCGTTGGGCTTGCTGGTGCAATTGATGCAACTGCTCTACGATCTGCCCTGCATGTAGATTGCGCACGAAGCCCATCTGAGCCGTCGCACAGAACTTGCAGTCGAGGGCGCATCCTACCTGCGATGACAGACAAGCGGTGCGTCGATCCCCGTCGATGATCAATACCGCCTCGACTTGCCCGAGCCCTTGGCCATTTCCCCCTTGGCCCAGGTCAAAGAGAAACTTGACCGCCTTGCCCGTGTCGGAGGCACTGCTTTCCAGCAGTTCAAGTCCTGGCATCTGGGCCCCGGCCTCAGCCAGGACCTGACGAAAGCGAGCTGGCAGATTCGTCATGCCATCCAGATCACGTGCCTGGTGAACATGAAGCCACTCAAACAGCTGATCACCGCGGTAGGAGGGTTCACCCAGATCTGTCGCGATCTGGCGCAATTGGTCGGGGAGCAGACCCTTCAGGTCGTGCAGGGGAATGGTCACGGAAATCGCCACGGATGGTGAGGGTCAATCTCTACATTTGCTTGACGCAAAATGCGCGTAGGTGTATAATAATACTCGGTTTGCGCACATATCGCCAACGGCAAACTCCACCCGATCGCCCGACGAAACCCAATGAAGAATCCGACGCGAGAACCCCTCGCGACGACGAGCAAGTCCCGTGTGTCCATGCCAGGCGCCCCGGCGAAAAGCTCCCTGGTGTTTTGGGGATTCTTAGCCTGTCTGGTCGGGCTGACCTGGTTGCGGATCGATCTGCACAAGGCAGGTGGGTCTCTCGTGAAGACGGCCAATGCCATGCCATCGGCTCCCGCCGAAGAGGAAGGTGTCGTCATTCCTCTGAACACCGGTCCGGCGGCGGCCGTGACGGTTGCGGTGACAGCCGATACAGTCACCGCAGCAGCCGTCGTCGAGCGGGTGATCGAGGATACGCTGGGGCGGGCGGGTTCGATCTACCTGTCGCTGAAACAACACAAGGTTCCCGAACTACAGATCGCCCGTCTGGGGAATGCCCTGCAGGTGGTCTTCGATGCGAAGAAATCACGACCCGACGACGCCTTCTCACTGACCCTCGACTCGGCCAACGTGGTGGTTCGTTTCGAATACACCCCGGCCCAGAGACCCGAGTATCCCATCCTCGTCGAACGTGAAGGCGATCGCCTCGTCGCCCGGCAATCCAAGCGTCCGCTGATCGACATCAACCAAGTGCTCCGTGTCGTGATCAAGGACAATCTGTCCAATGCGATCCGGGATGTCGGAGAAAGCGATGCCCTCACCGACATCGTGGCCGATGATATCTTCGCCGCCATCATCGACTTCCAAACCGATCCTCGCGAGGGAGACGAACTCGAACTCATCGTCGTCAAGTCCTATCTCGACGATCGTTTCATCCGCTACAAAGAAGTGCGACTCGCCCGATACCGCGGCCAGGTAGCAAACCATACGGGCGTCCTGTACAGCGATCTCGAAGGGCGCGATGGGTACTACGATGAAGGGGGCCAATCTCTGACGCGCATGTTTCTGCTCAAGCCGATGGACTATCGCAGAATCAGCTCCCGATTCAGCCGTCGACGTTTCCATCCGATCCTGAAGAGGAATGTTCCCCATCTCGGCACCGACTACGCCGCCAATCAGGGGACACGGGTCCATACCACGGCCCGAGGTCGAGTCACCCATGCCGGCTGGAATGGCGGATACGGGAAGATGGTGGAGGTCTCTCATCCCAATGGATATCGCACTCGATACGCCCATCTCAGTCAGATTCACGTCAGAAAAGGTCAGTCCGTCGAGCAGAAAGATGTAATCGGCCGCGTCGGTGCTACCGGACGCGCCACCGGCCCTCACCTGCATTACGAGTTGATTCGCAATGGGCGGCACATCGATCCGACTATCGTCAACAAGAGCGGGCGCGGAGATCCCCTGGGCCCGCAAAGCCTGCCTGCCTTTGCGGTTCACCGCGACCGACTCCTTGCCCAGTTGCCTGCAGCGAAGGCAGAAGAAACGATTCAGTTGGCGGATGTTAGCGCCGTTGGCCCTTGACAACCCTCGCCATCACGGACTGTCTTAGCTCTCATGGATGACGGATTCCTCCAGGAAATCGAAGCGGTCGCCGAAGCGGACGGCCGATACTCACGCGCCGCTTATCTGTTCATTTTCGACGCCCTCAACCACACGGTAGAAAAGCTGGGCAAGACGTCGATGCCCAGTGAGCAGCGACATGTCTCTGGGCGTGACCTGGTGTACGGAATCAGCGAATATGCCCTCAACCGATTCGGCCCGATGACCCTCACGGTCTTTGAGCACTGGGGTGTCACGCAGACACGTAATTTTGGTGAGATCGTGTTCAACCTCGTCGAGGGTAACCTGATGAGTCGCACCGACGACGACTGCATCGAAGATTTCGATGGCGTCTTTGATTTTGCCCACGAGTTGGACTGGGGCCGACGTCGCGATGAGTTCAGGCGCTCTGCTACAGCCTCTGCTGCGTCCCCATGATTGCCCGCCCTTTTCGCGCTGCCCTTTCGGCCTGGTTCTGATCGAGCCCCACCGTCCATGCCAATGATCGCCTACTTTGACTGCCAGTCCGGCGCGTCGGGGGACATGATCCTCGGTGCCCTTGTGGACGCCGGTCTACCCCTGGCCCAACTGCAGCAGTCCATCGACCAACTTGACATTGGAGCACGGCTACGTGCAGAGCGCGTGATGCGATGCGGTGTGTCCGCCGCACGAATCAGCGTCGAGATCGCGGACCAAGAGGTAACACCGGCCAAGGAACACCACCTTGCAGCGGAGGTCATTTCGGGCTCGTCCCACGATCATCACCATCACGGGCACACGCATGAGCATGGTACACACGAGCATGGTGAGCGGGCGCAAGCCGAACACGACCATCACCATGCAGGTCATGCGCATACCCGGGTTGCAGCCCTTGTCGAGCAGATCGAGGACAGTTCACTCGATACGCAGATCAAGCACGATGCGGTTCGGATCTACCGTCGACTGGCCGAAGCTGAAGCGTCCGTCCACGGCGCAGACGTCGAGACGGTGGGACTGCACGAGGTAGGCAGCGCCGACGCGCTCGTCGACATCGTCGGTGCCATTGCAGGCCTGGGCGCGCTGGGTGTAGATCGTGTCTTCTGCTCCGCCCTTCATTGCGGCAGTGGAATCGTTCGGTGTGCTCACGGACAATACCCGATTCCCGCTCCAGGTGTCGTGGCATTGTGTCACGACGTGCCCTTGGTTCAGACCGACGTCGCTGCCGAGTTGTTGACCCCCACGGGGGCAGCAATCCTTACCACGCTGACTGAAGGATACGGCAGCGATTGCCCACCGATGAAACTGCAAGCCGCTGGGTACGGGGCGGGAGGGCGGGATCTGCCCGTGCGACCGAACGTCCTGCGAGTGCGCCTGGGTGAGTTTGATGAAAAACCCGCCGTCGAGAACTGCGTGCTTGTCGAAGCAAATCTCGACGACATGAACCCCGAGGTCTTTTCGTTTCTCTTTGACCGCCTTCTCGAATCAGGAGCCCGGGACGTCTTCGTGACCGCGATTCTGATGAAGAAAGGCAGGCCTGGTCACCTGCTCAGTGTCTTGACAGATCCCTCGAATGTCGATCAGATTGCCCAAATTGTCCTCTCCGAAACCACCAGTCTCGGCGTACGGAGCCACGAGGTGGCCCGGCAAACACTGCCGCGCAGATGGGATACGGTCTCCACACCCTATGGGGATGTCCGCGTGAAAGTCACCTCAGTGGGCGGCCGTACCCGCGGTGCACCCGAATACGAAGATTGTGCTCGACTTGCCAAGGCGCACCGGATCCCGATCTTGACGGTGTATTCGGCGGCCACAGCAGCCCATGTTGCCGATGAGACGACCCTATGATGATGGAGCCGCCCATGCAGATCTGCCGACGAGGCCACCCACTGTTGCTCGCCGCTGTCTGTCTGCAGCTCCTCGGTCTGCCATTGCTCTCAGAGGGTCAGTCGACGCTGCAGTTAGGGCGTGGCGCCCTCGGTGAATTCGGCGCCGCCATTACCCTCCCCGAGGTCGAGGGCCAGGCTACGCGCCTGATGCTGGGTGACGCCCACGGATTCCTCCACGTCTACGAGCAACAAAGTGAGGCGGAAGCCTTCGATGAGATCTGGGTCAGTGAATACTTCGAGGGCCCCATCGCCGGTGTGTTCATCGCCGACATCAATCTCGACAAGCTCGACGAGATCATCCTGTTCACCGAATCTGGGCGATTCCATTTCCTCGATACCCGTGATTACCACACGATCTGGTCGAATCCGCCGACCGACTACAAACGCATTTCGGCCATGCATCTGCACAATGTCGATGACGATGCTCAAGAGGAGATCCTGTTCGTCGGCGACGGGCGCCTCATCGTCTACGACGGGCGCAACCAGTTCGAGGAATGGCGTTCTGACCAGGACAACATCACTGCA
>PVBE011675276.1_pt1 | contig 44076 bp, 47 predicted proteins | sample 1631181 | NCBI WGS metagenome assembly PVBE01 (sample SAMN08397723, study PRJNA350692) | Marine metagenome, whole genome shotgun sequencing project. | isolation source: water | place: Pacific Ocean | collected 2012-04
CTTCGATCCTTGACAGGATGTCTTGTACCACGCCTCAACCTCTGGGAACTTGGTCAGAAAGTCTGCTCTCTGGTTCCTAGTTCGGGCTTTCAGTGGCATTGATCGCAATGTGTTCCATTCTCTACTTAACCGGTGGGTGATTCCGAAATCTGATTTCTCACACGTCCGCTCTTCAATATGAGCGGACCCCGCTATGTCCGTACGCTTCATGGAGTGGACGTGGCGAGATTTGAACTCGCGGCCTCTTCGTTGCGAACGAAGCGATCTTCCAGGCTGATCTACACGCCCTGACAAAATTAAGCGAGAGAATGTTGTTCAAAGCCTTGATGGACGAGTATAATCGGGATGCGCGTCTCAATGACGGCTTGGTAAACCAATGGTCGACAACCATAGAATGACTCCCATCAAACATCCTGTCCCATAATAGCCAAGAGTGAGAAAGGCAAATGCACAAGATGTGCGTAGCATTCCTGGGTCTCCGCTACGACCACCAAGTAATGCAAGAACAAAGCCAATGACTGAAATCATGATGAAACAATAGCCGGCGAAGATGTAGAGTTGGGTTGCGCCTTCATCATAAGGCATCTGACGAATCTGGGAGGGTTCAGGTTCGAGGTAGTTGACATTGGGCTCAGAATCCAATGATGCATTCCAAGCATCAGGGTGGTTGAGCTGAATGTCAAAGCGGGTGAAACCATAGGGCTCAAAGCCCGCGGGGCCTGATAAAAGGAAGACATAGCGCTGGCCCCGTGTACCGTTGTGAGTACGTACCCAAACGATGCCTGGGTCAAGACTTTCGAGCTTGAATGAACCATTCGAATCAGTCAACACACCAGGGGTTGTTTGATCTGCTGGCTCAACAATCCAGCCCACTGCAGGGGTTCCATCATGATACAAAACTCGGCCAGTGAGTATTGCAGTACCCGGGTCTGCATTCTTGGCATAATTGTAGATGATGTCGCGATGTTTGTACAACCCCGAATCTGGTTGAGTGAAATCAACACCATTGATCACTCCACTACTACAGACAATGAGTAGAACCACTGCAATGAGACGAGCACGAATGAGTATAGGGAGTGACGACGGAAGAATGAGAGTGTGTTCTGACGAAGAGAAGGTGGCCTCGGGCATTGCACGCACTATTTCTTCGTCCGCTTCAGTGGAATGGGCCGGACCCATCGATTCAATCACCTCCAACAAATCCTCTGGGTTAGAAGACGGGGGGGAGTCATCCAAGCCCGATTCAGGCTGCACGAAGGAGCACAAGTGGGCTCGCCACTTGAGCCCTCCTCGGTAATTTAGAAATCATTCTATTGCCAGGTCGCCAAGAAACGGTCAACCAACCGGTCAAGAAGACTGGCTTCAATCCGTGTCAAAAGACGATGAAGCATTTGGGGCTCGCGGACATGGAAATATGTCATCCGGCCTCGGCTCTCTCGATTGATGAGCCCAAGTCGGGTGAGTCGAGTACATATTTCAGAAAGCGTCGATGCTGCTACGTCAAGCTTCTCAAGAAGACTGGGGAAATCTATGCCGGGCTCAAGCGCCATCAATAACAAAGCGCGGCGAACTGTACCTTGGCGCAGAAGAGCGAGATTCGACTGATCATCAGAAGTCAGACTCCCAGTGATGAAGTGGTGTTGCTGTCGACCGTTCTGTAGAATAACAATCTGTTCGGATTCGACGAGAGTTCGCAGATGATGTCTTACAACGCCGCGGGAAAGACCACTGTTCCGTACAATCTCAGCGGTTGTTACCCCGGGATCAGATTGAATGAGAGAGAGAAGGGTATTGCGGCGAACGCTTTTGTCACCATCCGCTGCCTTCGGCACGCATCATTCACCTCCGCGCCAAAGTTGCTGCAAGCAACATGAGCGCAATCAATTCAAGCAACGCCAAGCGCCAATCAAGGAGAGTCGCCTGCAGTGATTGTGACCATGATGCAAAGAAAAGGAGAAGGATGCGAAGCGCAATCAAGGAGAAGGCGCAAGCGACGAAGAGCATCCCTTGTGAATTGTCTCGACGCCATGCCAACACAGAGATGACAACAAGTGTGATGGCAACAGTAGAAGTGGCTCCAAGCAGCGTTACTGTGAGCATGCTGCTCATTCTTTCACCTCGTCCTCATGCGGTGAGGGGTCGGTCACAGGTGTTTCATCCTCTGATTCATCGGTATCTGAGGGAACATCGATTGATTCGGGTTCTTCAAAAGATAGGTCGGATAAGTCGTGATCGTCTGAGGATAATGGGGATTTATCGCTGATAAGAGGGGGGTCTGCGCCAAGTTCAGCGAGTGCTAACATCTCATCAGCATCATCCACTGGACGAACAACGAGGTACATAATCAGAAGAAGTAAGGTCAAACCAAGTGCTCCACCTAAGGCGAACCAGCCTGTCGATGCCACGCCTCCAAGGCTGCTGAATGGATTGTTAATCGTGATCAATGACACCACAATCTGGCGTGAGCCCCGTTCCGATGCATCAATCGATATGCGTTCTGTCGAAATATTACCTGCATCGCTTCCACCACTGACATCAATCCACTCAAGGAAGGTATGTTCACCCCTGCCATCGTCCACTTCGGTGATGAATTCGAAGGTGACCGACGTGCCCCCTCCAGGAATAGTTACCAGAACACTCTGACCCATGCTGGTATTCATCTCAAGAATGAATGGGCCCTGAACGGCATTTTCTTCAGAATCAACCACACTGATGCTCCAAGAATCATATTGGATAAGACGCCCGAGAAGGCCTGGTTGAGAGATGTTTTCAGTGAACTGGAGGGTAGTATGGCGCAAGGAAGCATCCCAGCCTAAATGGCCCATGGCTGTGACGCTGGGAAAAGAACACCCCGTTGCATTCACACCATTCCCCCGACCATTGAGAAGGTAAAGATGAGAGGAAACCGTACTATTCTCACAAAGTACGCCACTGGAAGTCGTATTTCGAATCTGCAGGGGGAGGCTGTTGGAAGAGACACTGGTCACACTCGAATCTCTGATGATCAAACCTTCGCCTTCACTTCCATTGATCAACCAATCATCTACCATGGTGTTGGGAGAATCTTGAATCCAGACACCCCATTCATCTGAGTTGTTCACCGTGAGGCCCGTAATGCTGGCATAGTAAGGTGCACTGACAAAAACGCCCCCGTATGCTGGATCTGATATCTTCAAATCATTCACAGTAAGATAAGCATCGATAGCTAGCAGGCCAGTATTGTAAGAGGACATTATTTCAACATCGGTGAGTGAGAGGTGCCCTCCATCGACAACAATGCCTTCACCACCTATGAATTCACCACCGTTGACAACAACGGTAGCGTTCGTGTGAACCTGTAGAGTAGGTCCGAACTCAGCAGCAACGATGACATCGTTCATCTGCATCGTTCCTGAATAAAGTGTCAGCCCGGCGAAGATCGGGTCGATCTCAAGCTGTCCTGGATCGATGAGAATCATATTGTTGAAGACAATAGTTCCTGATGATATGGCATCGATATTCCAGTCACCACCATTCATCGGGGAAATGCTGCCATTGGTCAGTGTCAGAGTTGTATCACCACCTATCGATAAACCGGCGGAGCCTGCAACAGCACCACCAACTTCCAAATCGAGCCCAGAGAAAGTAAGATTATGGCCAGATACAATCATCCAACCTGAAAGATCAACGGAAATATCGTCTATCGAAGAAGAAGGCATCCAATCACCAGATATGACGATGTCAGAACCCTGATTAGCGAACAGACGATCGTCTGGGGAGGGGCCAGTGAACGTTTCTGAGAGATTGCCGAGGATGATTCCATCCCCTCCTACTCCCGTGACATCGATATTCGACCACTGTGATAAGGTTGAATTCTCTATCCCTATCCCCATAGTTCGGCTATTGGACACTTGAATGTCTTTCAGAGATACGACAGTATCGATGAAGATTGCTCCGTCACTACCACCGATGATGCTCATATCCGAGATCGTATTCACTCCACCCTCGACAAAAAGGCCTGTTGAATCATGGCCTGAGATGCTCGTTCGATTCATGGTGACTGCACAATCCTTGATTGCAATTGGGACCAAACCACCTATGACAATGATATCATCTGTATTGATCGATGATGAAATACAGTGCAAGCCATCACCATTCACACCGATAGTCGATGCTGAGAGTGTCGCATTGGCATGATCTATCACTATTCCTGTCCCAAGGCCACCTTCTATCGAGAGGTTCGATGCAGAGAGGTTACCTCCTACGAACTGAGCACCTTGCTCATTCAGGGAGGATGTGCCACCCAGGCCGCTGATTCCTGTATCCACGATGTGGACTTCACCCCAGGATTCAATCACCCATGTATTCGTCCCATTCGCCTTCAGTGTGCTGTTCACTATATTCAGATATCCACCTGGAGCTACTTTGAGATATGTCAGACCACTAGGGCTGGCCGAAACATTGAGAGTAGCGTTGATGATAGTGAGAGTAGCACCTGCTCTTACAGTGAGATTGTCTTCAAGATCGTAGGACCCATCTGCCCAAGTCCAAGTGTCTCCTTCGCCGATGTGATTGCCGCTACGACCTGATGAAACATGATCAGAGGTGACTTGCTCATCCAATTCATCAACTGATTGTAAGGGGTTGGATTCCATCACTGATAGCATCAGACATGATACCAGCAGCAGAGTGAGTGGGGTTCGTGCAAAGACTCGCATGGACATACCTTCTGAGTTAGAACTCCGAACATGCGTCAGCACATGGCATTGGTGCCCATATGGACTTCATTTCACCAAAGGTGTTCAACGAAGAGAAACGGTGGTAGAATCCTCGACGTAATCACGTGGCCCTAGGCGTTGATTTTCATCACTCTCTCTGTCAAGCCTGTCGCGGAGAGAGTCCGCTCGCTCACGAAGGTCCTTCATCCGGTCATCACGGTCATCGACGCGGTCATCGGCACGGTCGCGGCTCACTTCATCACTGACTCGTTCACGGAGTTGCTGAACGCGGTTGTCACGCTTGTTATCATCCTTCTTTGCGAACTTGTCTGCAATCATACGGCACTTCTCGGTGAGGATTCCTGCTTCTTCAGCATCGATCTCCTTGTTAGAATAGTCGTATTCCTTCATACGCTTACAAAGTCCAGATAGGCGTTGCATATCTGGACGATCGAGATCCAGCTTGTCATCAAGCTTCTCCGACATGCGGCGACACATCGTGCGCATGTGAGCTCCATCTCGGTCACCACGGCGCTCATCTTCACGCTCGTCGTGCTCTTCACGCTCGTCGGTTTCTCGCTCATCCGATTGGCGCCCTTCAGTAGATGTTTCACGGTCTTGGTCCTTGTTCCAGTCCCAGTCCTCATCCTTATTCCAATCCCAATCCTTCCCATTCCAATCTCCTCGATCGGGGGTAAATCGTGCACAGATTCTTTTCATCACATCCTCGCCGCGATGCTCGTCGCGTAGGGAAGAAGAGAAGCAACTCTTCATTGCCTCAATGATGCGGTCATAGCCTTCATCACCTGCATCCATCTGAGCAATCCTCTCACGGAGAGCAAGGCATTCTCGCTCGTCGAAGTGTTCTCGCTCCTCCCATCCATCCTTATCGGTCTCGCCTTCGCGTGTTTCCTCATAGCAAACCTGTCGATCTTCTGCCCAGAGTTTACCTGACTCCTCACATATTTCTTGAGTCATTTCTCTGTCAGTATCACGTTGTGCATTTGCAGTGCCTGCAAATGCAGTCACAAGCAATAGCAATAACGTGGTCATCGCAAACGTTCGCGTCATCCGGTTCGTCGTATCCATCAAGAACACCTTCCAACCTACCGAGGGTTGGACCCTTATCAAAGGATTCTGGCCCCACGGCCGAAATGAAAATACTGGATTGAAGCAATCTTCACTGAAGGGGAATCAAAGAGGTGAGGCGGTTCGTCAAGCTAGTCGCACTTGCTGTCAATGGGTCATCCCAACGACCCGAGGGGTGACTGAAGGTGGAAGATACCGTAAGAAAGTGGACATCAAGGTGCCACCGGCGGTGAGAGAAGATATGTGTCACCTTTCCCACCTCACGTGTCACATGATCACTAAGGCCTAATTCATCGAGAATGGATTTGCAAGAAGGGATTCCAAGTCGTATAGGGGGGCACCACAATCCCCCAAGTAGGCCCTGGGAGCGACGTTCTAGGAACAATTGATCGTCACTTTGAATCAATAAGGCAATACCTGATTCAGCCACTTGACGACGACTCTTTGGAGTTGGAAAAGAGTGAGGAGTGAACTTTCCACCACACTGTTGGGAAAGGGGACATGCACTACAATCTGGGTTTCTTGGTGTACAGACAATTGCACCAAGGTCCATCATCGCCTGATTCCAGTCTCCTGGACGCCCCTCATCGAGAAGGTCGTTGGCAGCGGTCTGAATCTGTCCAGCGGTTGGTTCAGACCACTCATGAATCCGGGAGATGATGCGGCGAACGTTGCCATCGACACTTGCAATAGGCTCGCCGTGAGCAATTGAGGCAACTGCGGCTGCCGTATAGGGTCCAATGCCGGGTAATTGTTGAAGTTCAGCGGCTGCCTTGGGAAGTGGACTGCTGTCCAATGTTCGGGTGAGTGAATGTAAACGTCGGGCACGGTTGTAGTAACCCGCCCCCTGCCAAAGCATGAGAACCTCATCCTCTGTTGCTGCAGCCATAGCTTCTGGTGTTGGGAATGCTTCGATGAGGAGCATCCAATACATCATGCCCCGAACAACTTGGGTCTGTTGGAGAACAATTTCAGAGAGAAGAATTGCCCACGGATCATTGGTTGTTCTCCAAGGCAGAGGGCGCTTAGCAGATGACCACCAAGCCAGCAGCGATTCTTTGGGGTTATTCACACACTGCCGACACCGTTTCACGACGCAACCCTTTGGGTCAGATGTGAGTCGTAGCCATGACTTAACTGTGAGGCTGAATGTTCCACTGAATGTGGAGGAAGTCAAGGCGGTCCTAACCACTCTAGGAATTATTGGAGATATTGAAGCAGTGGGTGATGGAACTGTGATCACCATCAATGCTGAAACGCTCGATGCAATCAGGCAGACCGTTGACGGCGTCCTCGTCGCCCTCGGCGACCTCTGAATAGACGATCTGCTGCTTTTCGTGCGCGGATAACAGCACCATCAAGCAGGACATGATGATCGGCGGACTCATGGGCAATAGATGCCATACGGTTCTGAGACATCCATTCTACAAGGGTGGCTCGATCGGGTTCTGAATCTGTTTTCCATCGATGATCGACAATGCCTGCTTGGAGAGGACGAGTATCAATAATATGGCGCTGAAGGCCAGGTGCACATAATTCAAGGTGAGTATGCCAGCGCTGTTCAATGACTTCCTTGGATTCATCTTCAATCGCAAATATCACTGATTCAAGACTTGAACCCGTTCCCCGGAGATGTTCGGGGAGGCGGTCTGGGGAGACATTGGCTAGATTCAATGTGAGAATCTTGTTATCAACGTCAACAACGAAGGGGCGTAACATCGATTCTGCATCGAGTAGAATACCCCCCTGTGCAACTTTGATTCGTTGAGGTGCTGGTGGGCGAACAGGTGGGTCCATAGATGCAATCAGGCGATGAGTATTGGAAGGAGAACAAGCAAAAATCACAGCATCAGCCGAGATGGGGTCTTGCCCTGACACCTCGACCTCGACGCCTGTGGTTCGAACATCGACTGCAGTCACATCACAATCAGTCGAAAAGATCGCATCGAGTTGTTCGCAAGCAAAGATGAGGCGCCCTACACATTCCGACCACCCATGAATGGGGACTGATAATCGACGGCGACGGATTCCATTCGACATTGCTCGCTGCACCGTGTGATGGAGAACATCAGGATCCCATTCCATTGTCATGAGGGCACCCAATACAGAGGCCCAAGTGCGCTCAAGACCATCGAACGATTCGACAGTAGTCATCCAACGCCGACCCGGTTCGGGTTTGGCACCGGCTGTTTTGATCCACTTGTAAGCTGCAAAACGAGAAGACGAACCTTGACGACCACTTGAAAGTCCAAAAGGGGGTTGAGACCAATGCCCATTCTCCAGCACATGTAATTCGGGAGTCGAAACAATGGGAAGGTGGGCTTTGCTAGCTTTGCGCAGGGTTTGTGACCACGGGCCATCACCATGTATCAAATGGAGCCCGGGATCTGCTTTCCATTCTTGATTCAACGCAGTGCATAAACGGCCACCTAACTGCTCACCACGCTCTATAACTGCAACATGAGCTCCTCGTGCAGAGAGGTGCAGGGCAGATACAAGACCTGCCGCACCACCACCTATGACGACGATATTCGGACCTTTCACAGTGGGCGAGGTGCAGCACCGCATTCAAGACCAACGGCGGAACCCCAGTCCTATGGCCTCGGGTCGACAACCTCATGACGCGGCCCACCTCTTGTGGAACAAGGGACAACCCATGCAGAAACTCATCGATTCAATGGATCGTTGGATAGGGTGCCTTCTGGCCGAGGACGGGATTGAAGATACAGTTGAGGCCGAACATGATATCGCACTCATGGCCAGAACCGACGGGGCCATTCCTTCGGCCAGGGTCATAGCACGACAGGATGGAATGATCGCGGGAATAGCAGTCATCGAGCGCATGATTGCTACTTGGTTCCCTGATCTATCCTGCCTTGCTGCTGTTCAGGACGGTGACCATGTTTGCAAGGGGGATGTGGTTCTCATGCTACAAGGTGCCCAAAATCAGATGCTATTCGCTGAGCGAACGATGCTCAACATTCTCGGCCGACTTTCTGGCCTGTGCACGCATGCAAATGAAGTGGCGGTGCGTACAGAAAAGGGAGTTGCTGCAACTAGGAAAACAACATGGGGTGCCCTTGACAAATGGGCAGTCCACCTTGGTGGCGCTCTAACGCACCGCTTGGATCGTCATGAAGCGATGATGATCAAAGAAAATGATGCTGCCAATGCTGCACCTGGAGCGAGTCCTGTCGAACGGCTTCGCATCACTCTAGATGCTCGGCGATTCGAAGCAATCGCAAAACCCGATCCAAGAGATGTATGGGGGAGATTCCTGTGTGTTGAAGTGCGCTCAACACCTGAAGCAATTGAGGTCGGCCAGTGGTTGCGTAATCACAGAGATGAAGGTATGCCAAATGTGATCCTGCTCATCGATAACCTCGGACCTGACGGTACACAGAACGTAGTAAACGCTCTGCACGCCAAAGAGTTGTGTGAAGATGTCGTGATCGAAGCGAGTGGGGGTATACGGCCAAATGATGTGGAAATTTGGAATGACGTCGATGTGGACGTTCTCAGCATGGGTGCTCTAACACAAGGTGTGAACGCATTCGACTTGAGTATGCTCATTGATGAGGTCAGTGATTGAGGGGTTTGAGTTGGCCATCCCTGACGAACATCCGAGAGTTCATGCTCTACGGGCACGAGAGATGATTGTCAAAGCGGCAGAACAAGGCCTCCTTGCTGACTCAGCCCTGATCGCCCATGGTCGTGGGGAAGCATTCGATTATCTGCTCGGGGAACAGACATGCAAGCAAGCAGTGTTGGCAATCAGGCATGCTTTAGGAGTACTCTCAGAAGCTAGACATCCGGTAATCTCTGTAAATGGAAATACTGTTGCTCTTGCAGGCAGAGAAGCTCTCATTCTTGCTGGCATGATTGGAGCATCTGTCGAAGTCAACTTATTCTATCGGACACCTGAACGAATTCGCAAACTCACCAATCATCTCAAAGAAATACGCACCTCAATCATCGAAGAGAGAAATATTCCCCGCCCGCTACGGGCGAAGGTGTCTCTTGATGAATGGACCAATATGGTTGGGCACATACCTGTGCTAGGTGCCGAACCGGATGGATTCATTCCGGGATTAGAAGGGGCAAGGGCAAAAGTATGTGAGAAAGGGATACTTTCTGCAGATGTCGTATTCGTACCTTTGGAAGATGGTGACCGATGTGAAGCTCTTGTGGCTATGGATAAATCTGTGATCAATGTCGATCTCAACCCATTATCACGTTCTGCAAGGATGGCAACAATCACTATTGTTGATGATGTGAAGCGATGTCTATCTGCCATGATTGATACAATGAGTGATGGTCTGATCATCCAAGATTGGAATAATTCAGCCAACCTCACTGCATCACTCTCAGTAATGACAACGGCCCTTGAACGGATATACGCGGATGAAGTGAAATGAAACTATGTTTGGGGACACCGGGGGAACCGGTGCCGGATACATATTTTGAATGCAGGTATCGGACATTGAGAGAACCTCTTGGATTCGTCAAAGGTGATGAGAGATTGGAGGATGATTGTGAAGCAATTCACGCGTGGATTGAAGAAAATGAGAGAGTCATAGCCGTTGGTCGCGTTCATCTCATTCCTCCAGGCACCAATGGAGAACAAGCCGACCATGAGGGGGCAGGGGCACCAACATGTCCTTCATTCAGCCCACTCGATGGTGAAACAATGTTTCCAGGCCCTAGTGAATTACGTCCAGCATTCCATATCCGACAAATGGGAGTTGAAGCGAGGCATCGCAGGCGTGGTCTTGGGAGAGGGATTCTTGCTGCACTTGAAACTGAGGCTGTCCGAACATGGTCCACTCAAAGCGGGTGGTTACAAGCTCGAAAGGATGCAATTGAATTCTACAGCTCCGCCGGTTGGCAGGCATTCGGAGACTGTTACGAAATCACTCGCATTGGGGAACATCGTTCGATGTGGAAGTCTTTCACCGAACCTACGACGTGAGGTAGTGGCGCGTGCGCTCAATAATAGCTGCACCAACTTCGTTGGTCGATGATGTGCCACCTAGGTCGTAAGTGAGAGTGGTGCCTTCTGAAACCACATATTCTACGGCTTGCTCGATCGCTGTGGCTGCTCGACCTGCTTCAGCATCTTCCTTGCGACGTGAAAGATGAGAAAGCATCATGTGGACTGACAACAAAGTAGCGATCGGGTTCACCTTTCCCTTACCGGCATGTTTTGGGGCGGACCCATGGACCGGTTCAAACAGAGCGTGTGCAACGCCGATGTTACCAGAGGGTGCCATGCCCATCCCGCCCTGTAAGACTGCGGCAAGGTCGGTCGCTATGTCACCGAACATATTTGGTAAAACCGCGACATCAAACCATTCTGGCTGACGAATCAGCCACATTGTGAAGGCATCGATGTATGCGTAATCCTTACTCACGCCAGAATAGTCATCGCCAACTTCATCGAAGACTCGACGGAATAACTGACAGCCACGGGATACGTTGCTCTTATCGACACAGGTCACTCGTTGAGTGCCATCTGATGGACATCCATTTCGATATTGGGCTATCTCGAAAGCCATCTTGATCACGCGCTCTGAGCCCTTTCTTGAGATGGGCCTAGGATCCCATGCCACCTCACCTTCAAGACCGGGGAAAGTGTGTGGTTCGGGTTCATATGGTTCGCGCCCAATTGCCTTATCTGCAGAACGCCGCAGAAGACTGTGATAGAGGCCCTCGGTGTTCTCTCGAATGAGTATCATATCCACAAGTTCTGGTTTCCAGATCTGATTATGTTGTCCGTGAACCTTGTGTTGAACTCCAGAGTACAATTTAATTGGACGTATATTGGCATAGAGATCCAATTCTGAACGTAATCCAAGAATTACTTGCCCTCCTGCAAGATCGCCGTTTGGAAGGCGAGCGCCGGGCCATCCAATGGCGCCCAATAAAATCACATCTGCCTCATCGCGACAGAATTCGAAGGAACCATCATCCCATTCTCTCCCGGTGTCAAGATAATGCTGACCACCGCAAGGTATTGTTGTCACATCAAACCGAAGATTCGTGCATGATTCAATTGCTGTGAGCATATTGAGTGCCTCCTGCATGACTTCGCGTCCAGTGCCATCACCCGGCAAGGATGCAACGCGGTACGTGTGCATGAACAACGCAAGAGGAGGTCCTACATCAACGCACACATCTAGACTTCAGCAAGAGATGTGTCTTAGTGGGATGATTGAAGTGCCGCCACTCCACTCAGTTACCATGGAGCGGGGGGATGCGAACCAACCAGCAGGTGTACTGGCGTGGCCAGACATCGTCATAGACATGGTCAGACTACGCCAAGCCATTGAACCAGAATGGGATTTAGAACAATGGCTGATTGCCCGGGCCACAGAGGAACTACGTATCGTCGAAATGGACCTTGATCGTGAATTATTACGTATCATTCATCGAAAACGACGCGTTGAATCGATCGCAGAGGACCTTGGGCATACTCTCGTTCATCGGAGTGATGAGAAAGAGAAAGGGGTAGGACATCAATCAAATCTTTTCGACCATTTCGATGCGATTCTTGGAAACGAAGGGTACGAACGGCCAACTGCGGGGCGAATCAGAGAGGATCTGATAGATCTGTCTCCGCCTGATGCGGATGATCCAATGCTCAGGGTCGTTATGCGCCTCATCCAACATCTCGTAGCTGAAGCTGATGCGAAGGATGAGATGGCTGCATATGGATGGATCCTTGAGCAAACTCACAGCCAAGGACTTGATACACAAGAGGTTGAACAAGCCATTTACAATCTCATTGAATCTGGAGGACTCATTGAAATCGGCAATGGTGAATACATCATGGGCGATGAATAAGTTAGAGGGTGCCCGTGTCTCAGGATACAAAGCAAGGAATTGGCTTAGAGACTGCCATCCATAATGCTAGCAGGGGAGTTGCATCTGCGCGACGCATGCGGCGTATCGGAATCTCTGTTATTGTAGTCGGAATGACAGGATATCTGTTATTCTCTTCCATAGATGCATCTGCGAAAAGTGGAATAATCTGTTTGATGGTTGTGTTCATTGGGGGCGCAGGCATTCTGATAGGAAGTCACTTAGCTAGGCGTGCTGTCAAGAACCTACAAAACGCCATTGAATACCTAGAGGTGAGCAAATGGTTGGATGATTCGGGGGAGCTTGATCTTGAAGCGATGCTTACGGATTTGCAGGATGGAAATGGTATTGAAATACGGGAAGGAGGAGCTGCATATTTTCTACAGCGTGGGCGCGGAAATTTTCACATCGCTGAAGGAAAGGGGGGGGTGGAAGAATGGAAAAAAGAGCAGATAAGAGTCGATGCAATGGGCCCCAGGCCCGATATTGAAGCCGTGATGATTGAACCTCGGCCGGCTGAAAAGGTGGTGGAAGAAGCGAATGCAAAACGAGCTGAAGAGGCAAATGAGGCGTTCTTACGTGCTGAAAAGAGTGATGTGGACCTTATTGAAGCGGGATTGACGCGACTTGGGGAGGATTTGGGCGGGCCTGCCACATCGAGCGAAAGGCCTTGAGGTAGATGCCTCCGTGCATGTGCGTGCCACCACCACCGATGAAGGCGATTCTCGTCGCTGGAGGCAAAGGCTCGCGGCTGTTACCCTTCACCCGCTTCACCCACAAGACGTTGCTTCCATTGCACCGCAGGCCGGTGATTGATTATGCACTCGGTTTCATCAGACGTGCGGGAATCAAAGACATCACAATCATCGCGAACCAATTCATCGGCCAGATCGCTCAGCATGTTGGTACGGGATTGCCAGGGGAAGACGTCAACTACGTGATTGAAGAAATTCCGAAAGGAGTTGGTCATGCACTACAATTGGCTAGGCCCCATACCAAAGATGCCCGGCTCCTGATATATTTCTCAGATAACATCACAACGGCCTCATTCGATGCCCATTTGCCTCGATTCAGAGAAGAGGAAAAAGCACCCGGTTGCGTCCTTCTTGGTCGGCGTGTCGAAAATCCAGAATCATTCGGGGTGGGTGTATTCGATGAGGGGGGGAGATTGGTGGACATCATCGAAAAACCCGCTAATCCACCATCAGACATTGCAATTGGTGGCATATACCTGTACGATGAGAGATTCTGGAAATTCCTTGATGAGGAGATGGAACGTAAGGAAGAGGAATTCACCATATCAGACCTCAATCGTTTGTATGTCGAATCTGGAGAGGCTGCGCTGCTCGACATAGGGATGGAACAATGGCTCGACTGTGGAACGCCAGATGCATTGTTGGCAGCCGCTGTGCTCGCCCGAGAGGGGATACTCGACCCGACTCCCTGCAATATGAGGGAAGGGGACCTAGGACCTATGGCTCAACCGGGAGAGGTTTGAAGGGCCTCCATAAAATCCCAGAATCGCAATGAGGGTAGGAATCATTGGGGCTGGGTTCGTAGGGGGGGCCGTTGAGCACTGGTTCTCTAAAGTGCATGATGTGTACATCCATGATCCCGTAAGAGGAACTGTACTCGAGGATGTTACACGAAATGTGGATGTCGCTTACGTCGCAGTTCCGACGCCGATGAAAGATGACGGGGCATGTGATACATCGATTGTTGAAGGTGTGCTCGATGAATTGCCCGATGGCTTTACTGCAGTCATCAAGAGCACCGTCATTCCAGGTACGACAGAGAATTATCATTCACGATATCCTCACCTCAAGCTTGCGTACAATCCTGAATTTCTAGTCGAGAGACAGCATCTGAAAGATTTCGGAAACCAAGAAGTCTTGATCTGTGGCACTCATCATCCGGATGTGGCTGAACTCGTTTTTGAACACCATCGTCAAGCTGGTGTTCTAAAGACCAAACAGACATTTCACGTCACACCAACACAGGCTGAATTAGTGAAATACACAAAAAATGCATTCTATGCTTGGAAAGTGATCTTCGGCAATCAGATGTTTGACATTTGTGAAGCTCTTGGAGAAGATTGGTCACAAATCAGAGAGATAATCACGGCACCCCAACCCCAACCGATCGGTCCATCTCATCTCGACCCAATCTTTGGGTTGTACAGAGGATTTGGAGGGAAGTGTCTGCCAAAAGACAGTCGGGCACTCACGGAATTAGCTGCTTCGCTTGGTGTGAAGTATGAGATGATGGGGGCTCTACATACAGATAATGCGGCGCTGCGCGGCATTCTAACTGGGAAGGAAAGTGATGTCGTGACCAAAGACGATTGAGGTTATGCGAAGGCTGCTGCACGAAAAGGCGCCGGCAAAGTCATGAATCAGTTTCGTCTCGACCCACTATGCTCCCGGACACAGTTCACAAATTACCCCTTGAAGAGCGAACCGCTTGGGCCAAAGTACTAGCCTTTGTCTCCAAAGTTGATGGTGAGGTCGACATAGGTGAAATGGCTCTATTTGAAAGTCGGATGGGAACTGCTCTTTTCCCGCCAAAGACTAGAGAAAGAGCTAGGAAATGGCTGAAGAACCCTCCATCATTGCGCGAGGCAATTGATGGACTAGGGAGAGAAGGTGCAAGATTAGCGATGAGAGATGCTGTTTTGATGACTGCAGCGGATGGTGAAGTGGATGATAATGAGCGAAAACTTCTCGATCTTCTCGCTGAAGAACTCAATATCGATTTTGATGTGGTGGACGATCTACTCGATTGGGTTGTTGATGGATTTGAGTGGATGCAAGATGGATATCGACTTCTCAAGCAGATTGAGTGATCGGCATGCTCTTTCCAGATATCAGTGATCAATTCGACGCTGATGAACGTGGTGCTTATGTGACATTGCTCGTCCTTGCTGCTGCGGTTGATGGAAGATTGAAATCTGAGGAACTTGCAGCGTTGGAATCAGTCATGGGACGCATGCTGATGCATCCTGATGTTCGGGCAAAACAGCGCATACTCTTAGAATCACCACCGGATATCAAAGAAGTCATGGGTGCAACTACCGACCGCGTACGAAGATTGGCTTTACGAGATACTATGCTCGTGTGTGCAATTGATGGTGAGTATTCAGAGGAGGAAATCCTTCTCATCAGGGCCCTCGCGGATGAGTGTGGACTTAGTGATGATGATTTGGCTAAGCTCTTCGATTGGGTCACAGAAGGTTGGTATTGGATGACGAATGGAAGGGAGTTATGTGGCATTCCAATGCTGGGCGATGAAGAACTCATCAAGCAAATCCGTGATAGTTTGCAACGCGGGGAGTAACTCGTTTTTGCACCTTGATTTATAGCCAGATGCCCCCCCATTAAAAATCGGCACAAGAGGTGACTTGATGGGAATTCATCCAAAGATTGGGATTACGGGGCTGCCCCGTAGCGGCAAAAGTGCGGTTCTGGAAAAATTGCTCCAGATGATCACTGATGAGCGTCAAAAGGAAATTACAGCTGCGGGTGGCACGTTCGATAAGAACAACATCATAGGTGGCGTTATCACGCTCCCTATCATCGAGGATAATGAGCGACGGGGCCATAAAATTGTGAATTACCGTACTGGGGAAGAAGGAATCATCGCTCACAAAGCCATTGATTCTAGAAATCGAATACTCGGGTTGGGAATTGATCCTGAAGTATTGGAAACTGTGGCCGTGCCTGCTCTTCGTTCGGCCATGGAAGAATGTGAAGTGTTGGTCGTTGATGAAATTGGAAAATTTCAAGTTGAGTCGGAAGGATTTGTTGAAGCCGTTCGAGCATTACTACACGTTGACAAACCAGCATTATTGACATTACACAAGAAATCACGCCACCCATTGCTACAAGACATTCGGCGGAGAGATGATGCAAGAATTCTTGAGGTGACACCAGTGAATCGGGCATTATTACCTTACAAAATCTTCAACCTCGTCAGGGAGACCTACTGACGGGAGTGCACCGCGGTGAATGTATGAATACACCTGCTGCACAGTCTACTCGTCTTCTCATCGGCACTGCTCTTGGATTATGGGCCGGGGTTGCTGTTTCACTTTCCTTAGGTCGACTGCCCCCGGGAATTAATTGTGATTCTGCAACAGGAAAAATTTGTTGGGCATCTGGAATCGGTGGGTGGATACTACCTGTCTTGGCGGTTGTTGTCAGCATTTGCGCAATCCTCTCACGTCGACAAGTGGAATGGTTCAATCGGCGATTTCCCAATACATCCTACGAAGAATTAGAGGAGTCTGAATCTGCAGGGGCCCCATCTAATGCATGGGCTCGCCTTGAATTAGTCATGAGGAAAAATGACCTACCCTCTGATGAGGAATGAAACAAAACACTCAATCCGAAAGATGTTCTCGCCCCCAGAGAGGAAGAACATGAGTGACATTCCTGAGGGCTTGAGATATACGAAAGAGCATGAATGGGTGCGGACAGATGGTGAGGTCGTAACCATTGGAATCACCGATCATGCACAAAATGCTCTGACTGATATTGTATATGTTGAACTTCCAGATATCGGAGGAAAGGTAGATGCGATGGATGAATTCGCAGCTGTTGATTCAGTAAAATCATCGTCGCCAATATTCTCACCCGTCGGTGGAACGGTTGTAGAAGTGAATGTGTTGCTTGAAGACTCTCCAGAAACCATCAACAACGACCCTTACGGCGATGGGTGGATTGTAAAACTCCAGGGAGATGATTTAGGCCAGGTTGACGAACTGCTCAGTGCAGATGACTACCGAACGCTGATTGGCGAATAGGGCGATCTACTGTGAATCGCATCCACATCTATGCTGATGGGTCTTGTATGAATATCAATGATGAATCGCGGGCAGGGTGGGGTATAGTAATTGTTCACGGCGACGATGGGCTGGGGCGAGGGAGAGGAACAATTTCAGAAGAATTTCATGGATTAGTTCAGATTGACCCCGGAAGTGATGATTGGAAGGGGGCTTTACTAGCTTCAAACAACACTGCTGAATTAACTGCACTTCTAGAGGGTTTGCGATGGGTGAATCAATATGATGGGGGTGAAGAGATTACGATTCGTTGCGATTCTATGTATGCGATTGAAATCGCTGAAGGGAGATGGAAAGCAAAGGCGAATCTCGAACTTGTTGATGTCGTCAGAGCTGCTCTGAGCGCTGCGAGAGTTGGAAGAGGTGTGGAATTGAATCATGTCCGGGGCCATGAAGGGCACAGATGGAACGAAAGGGCCGATCACTTGGCACGCAGCGCAGCAGAAGGAAAAAAACCGAAAGGATTGAGTTTCTGGTGATTCACGTCTTTTCTGAGATGACAGAGGTTAATGGCTCGCGAAGAGTAAGAAGATACAATGATTGTAATAGAGCAAGCAGTCCAATGACTAAGATCACCAGACCAGAAGCACCTGGAAGTAATGTGCTGCCACCAAAGGCTCGGGCTGAAAAAATACAGATAATAGAAAATACTCCTGCTTTCACCCCGGCGGTTCTTGGTCGTTGAAGTTCCCGTACGGGTATGAGAACTCCACCGCGGCGAAACGTGAATCTATACCATGAAACATAGAGTGCTGCAAGAGCCGAAGTTCCTACAACTCCATTCGTGAATTTCGGTTCACCCCAAGGGCCTGCAGGGCTGAGTCGAAGGTAAAAAATGAGGAGGAGGGTGACTGCCACACTTGCCGGTATTGCTACAGATGGGGAGGGGGGAGCATCCGAGTCCACCTTAATCACATCATAGCGAGGCGGACCGGATATGAAGCAGTAACTCCTCTGCGATACGATGGCCCCGGTTCGTGATGCGGTGATTCTTGCAGCCGGGGCCGGGTCCCGCATGGCTCCTGCCACGCTTGCCACCCCAAAGGAAGCGTTGCCTCTACTCGATGTGCCTCTCATCATTCATGTCGTTGCTGAGGCGGCGGCAGCGGGTGTTGAACGCATACATCTTGTCCTAAGTAAGGGAAAGGAACATCTGTTTGAAGTGGCAAAAGGGAATACAGATGCAAAGCAGCAACTGGTGAAAAAACGACCTGATCTGAGTGAATGGATGTTCAAACCATCACAGAAAGCCGATGTCATCATGCATATCCAAGAACACCCCCGTGGTGTAGGAGATGCCATATCGCAAGCCATTGGATCGATTGATGGGCCGTTTCTTGTGCTGATGGCCGACAATGCACTTATTGAGAAAGCAGAGGATAACACGGAGTGGCAACCTTCCCTCGCTTCAAAACGTCTTGTTGACAAATGGGTGGAGCATGAAAGGCCAATCCTTGGATTAGTCGAAGTTCCTGAAGCGATTCTACATCGATATGGTGTGGTTGAGATGGATGGAGAAAATGTGACTAATATCATCGAAAAACCGGAGGGGGATGATGCTCCGAGCCGGCTTGTTGCTTGTGGGCGTTACCTCTTTCCAGCAGGAGCTAGGAATGATTTCGAATCTCACCCCGTCGGTATCCATGGTGAAATGCAATCTGTTGCAGTACTGCAACACTATATCGCGCAGAATGGGGGACTCATTGGTTTGAATTTGGAGAGATGTGCATTGTATGATTCAGGTAACCCGATGGGATGGCTACTTGATCAAATGCACCATGCATCACAACGAGAGGATGTGCAGAAGGAATTATTGAGTGGTATCGAAAGGATACGGCACAGAATTATCAATCTCAGAGTTGATGCACTACGGCCTCATGAAGAGGTGCAAACTCATCGGGTCGAAAAAATGGTTCGTAAATTCAACAAAACAGGGGTGGTACACAAGCCATTGCTAGTGGATCAAGCCAGCCTCACAATCTTGGATGGGCACCACCGCTATAACGCAGCAATGAAGTTAGGACTCAAGTGGATTCCTTCTATTCTCGTAGATTATATGGGCGACCTGACAATTCAAGTCGATGTCTGGCCTGAATGTGGGCTGATGGAAATCTCCAAGGATGAGGTCATAGCCATGGGGTTGAGTGAGAAGTTGTTTCCACCAAAGACATCGCGTCATGTCCTTTCTCAAAAACTACCTTCTCTCAAAGTGAAATTAGAGGATTTACGATGATTCATTCATCTATGTCGTTTGAAGATTTGAATTTGGAAATGGGATATTGGCGAGCATCATAACCAAGGCAATCTCTTTACAGTGATTTTTCGAAAGTGAATGCGAACCATTCAATGAATCATAATTCAGACGCCATTGAATTCGAATCGATTGATGTATGGTTGGCGTTCAGGGAAAGGGGGTTGGCAGAGGGGAAGGTCACTCTTCATTGAAACTCCCATCAAGTCCATCAACAAGGAATTCAGCCCCAGTCATTGCAGTATCTACTGGATCTACAAAAACTGGATCTGGAAGAGGACCATCCTCAAAAAAATGTAGCTTCCATGAAACAACACGTTCAGGGCGGCGATGGTCCAATATCTCAAAGACACTGTCTAGAGCTGTTGCATCATCTTTGAGGACAGTTATTCCTAGAGTGGAAAAGGAAGACGGGGTTAACTCTTCCATTCGTAGCATTAGTTCTCTCAAACGCCCACGGGCGAGTTCATCCGGATCCGCCCAAAGGCGTGCTACGAGTCCTTCTGGATCGTCGGGGAAGATATTGAGATAATCCCTCAATGCCTGCACTACATTACGGCGTACATTCACATGGGGATGATCAACCAATTTTGCTAACTGAGTTCGGAACATCTCGGGATCAAGAAATTTCAGATCCTTCACAGTTGCTGACGCGGCGGCTTGCACATCATCATCTGAGTCGGCGAGTTGGGCTTCAAAAAACGGCAGGCCTTCTTTCCCTAACCTGCGAAAAAGACGTGTTTGAACATCGGCGAATGTTCTCCTAATCTCAAGCTCCGAGCGGGCTGCCAATAGGTTCAGAGTTTCACGACCCACTGCAATATCGACGTCAAGCATTCGTGCTGCTGCTCGGAGTACGCGGACTGCTACTTCAGGACCTTCAGCACTCAGGCGAACGAGGCGATGGAGTACCTCCAGACGTTCAATCAAGCCGGGTCTCTCGAGTAAGAGTTGTAGTATCTCAACCAGAAGTTCTTGTTGTTCTGTCGAACCGCCCTCAAGCCGATCCAAGAGCCAATTTGCTGCTTGACCTCCAAGTTCATGGGGAATAAGATCCGTTGAGGTGATTCGATCTGTTGGATTGAAATCAATCTGATGTGGGCCCCTTGCCCCCCCTCCATGCCAGCTTCCAGGTGCTGCTGCTATCGCCATAGATTCAACCATGTGATACCCCATGTGCACTGGTGGGCCCGAGGGGCGGGTGCTCAGCCCAGCTAGCAATGCAACACAAGAGAACCACCGCTCATCATCTGGTGCTTCTGCATCCAATGCTTGTACCATCCAATCAGTGCAGACTCTGAATAACACATGCTCAATCAGCGTTGACGAACGCTTCCATGCCTTGCGCAATGCTTCATCGTCATCACGATCCAAGAATGTGGTTCTATGAGGGACAAGAGTATCTACAACTTCACGAAGGTGGCGATTAACTCCATGAGGGTCAGAGATGAAAAGGGCCTTGGCTCGCTCAACGACATGTTCAGGTGAGGAGGGGGGAAGAATAGGAAAATCCGCATCCTGAATGGGGGGCATAGGGAGGGGCCAGGACAGGGCGCCACGCTCAACTGCCGCAGCTAGTCCTTCGAGTAGGCGGTCATCTGGAGTTGGAGGGGGAGTCATGTATCGCATCGGAGTATATCCTCCCCGGTGCATTGATTCAAATCTCAAGTTCGATGTTGAGGTTCTGAATTAATTCCTTGTATCTATTACGAATCGTCACCTCTGTGACACCGGCAACTTCTGCCACTTCTCGCTGAGTGCGGCGCTTGCCGCACAACACACTAGCAATGTAAATGATAGAGGCGGCTATACCCGTGGGGCCGCGCCCGCTTGTCAGTTCTTTCTCTTGGGCGGCAGCAATCAACTCGCGTGCCTTTGCGATGACTTCTGCATCCAAACCAAGGCCACTGCAGAATCTATCAATATAATCCTCTGGTCCAGTAGGCATGATCTTCATCTTCAGTTCCCTGACCATGAATCGATATGTGCGGCCAATCTCTTTTCGGCCAGTGCGACTAGCTGCACCAATCTCATCGAGTGTGCGTGGAACGTTACATTGTCTACATGCTGCGTAAAGGCTGGCAGCTGCTACGCCCTCAATGGATCTGCCTCTGATCAATCTCTTTTCAACTGCTTTCTTGTAATTGACTGCCGCTGCCTCGCGGACTACTTTAGGAAGTTCAAGGCGGCTTGCCATTCGATCCAGTTCGGCAAGTGCCATAGCAAGATTACGCTCGGTAGCGTTGCTGACACGAGAGCGCTTCTGCCACTTCCTCATGCGATAGAATTGGCTGCGAAATTTGCTGGATATGGTTTTGCCAGAGTAATCCTTGTTCTGCCAATCAATATCTGTCGAAAGACCCTTGTCGTGAAGCATTACTGTCATTGGCGCGCCTGTCCGAGCGCGTTGATCGCCTTGTTCGGGGCTGAATACTCGCCATTCTGCTCCGTGATCAATGACATTGTCTTCAAGGACAAGGCCACAGGCTTGACATACAATCTCACCACGGGTCTCATCCCGTTCAAGATCGCGACTCCCACATTCTTTGCATTTGACGACTTCTTCGACTTCTTGACGTTCCTGAACCAATCGTTGCACCTCCTTTCCAATCATACTTTGCGCCGGGGCATCATATTTAAAGGGTTTGTATAATTGAAAGCTCTTTTCTTCCGAACCGATGATAGCATACGATTAGGTCCAAGTGATGTGGGGGGACTGGATGTGGCGGCTTGGCCCCCTAATGAGATTTCATTATCGGGAGAGGACAGGGTCTTATTTCTCACGAAGGATTTCGAACTCATCAGGCAACAAGTACATGAGGGACTCAGTCTGAAAATGGAGGACCTCGACCCAGATGATTTGCTGGATGACATTAATACCGATGTCATGACCCCTGCGTGGGTCTGTTTTGATTGGGATCCCGCGCGAATCGCTGAAAATGCATATGCCGGCCTCACAATCGAAGGGAAATCTGTCATTGGAGAGGGAGGGCTCAAGGCTGGAGGATTCAAGGGGATTGTTTCGGGCTTCCGCAAAGGGACTGGTTCTTCACGAGAGACTGCGCCCCAATGTGAGCGATGGTCTGGCATACGGCTGATATTCGCTCGTTCATTCGCACCAATCCATGAACGTAATAACATCAATCTCGGGCAATTGATGGGTGACTTGGACCAACTCAGACGATTACAAAGTGGAGTAAGTCTCTCACTGACTGAATTCACTTCCAGATACAATTCTGCTTCTGCCGCAATTCTTGAATCTGGGGGACTCATACCTTTCACTGCCAGATTAAGACAAGGGGAGGTTGTGATTCCCCCCATTGAACGGGATGATGGTCCCATGACGATGTTCGAGCACATGATTGCTCGGAAACGTGTTGGGGGAAGTGGGCAGATACTACCCGGGGATTCTCTGGTCGCTCGCGTGGATTCTGGATACTCGCACGAATTTACATCTGCCCAGGTCCATGCCTTCTTGAAGCAAGCTCACGGTGACGAGTATAGTGTACAAAACCCGAATAAATTCGCGGTGTTTGAAGATCATCTGTTGTATGCTGCATTCAATCCTAGATTCTCACCACTTGAAGAGAAGATACAGGAATTGCGCGATTTGCAATCTGAATTTCAAGCCCATACGGGCGTGCGCGATTATTCTGCTGTGAATGGTGTGTCGCCCGGCATTTGCCATCAAGTAGCGCGCGAAGAATTCATTGACATCGGTGATTTCGTACAAGCAACGGACAGCCATACGTGCATGGGTGGATGTTCAAATGCTCTAGCATTCGGTGTCGGGGCGACGGAATATGCTGCTTTGATCGAGGGTGGTATCACCTTTGTCAGCGTCCCAGAATCAATTCGATTCGAACTAACTGGCACACTTGCTCCTAATGTCACTGCGAAGGACGTGATGTTGTACATCCTCGCAAAGCATGCTAGGAATGAAGAAACACTTGACCGGGCAATGGAATTCGGTGGAGAGGGGCTGGCTTCCATGTCGATGGATGAAAGAGCTACACTGTGCAACATGGCAACTGAATGTTCGGCAAAAACGGGGATATGTGAAGCGGATGGGGTCACAGTAGCTTGGTTAGAAGAAAGAAGAGGGTATCCAATCACCTTGGAAGACGCCGTCTTTCCAGATGCCGGTGCCATTTACTCAGGGGGGGTACATGTTGTGAATCTAGACGATCTGGAACCGATGGTTGCAACGCCAGGTGATCCAAATCGTGGCATCCCATCAGATCCCACGAATGGTATGCTCGTCTCTGAACTTGGGAACATTAGCATCGATATTGCTTATGGGGGGTCATGTACTGCTGGGAAGATCGATGATATCCGCTTCTATGCGGATGTATGTAGAAATGCCTTCCTTGCAGGCAGAAAAATAGCTGAAGGGGTTGATTTCTTTATCCAATTCGGTTCGGGGGAGGTGCAAAACCACGCCAGTGAACAGGGTTGGGTCGAGTTGTTCAAGAAGGTTGGAGCTGAGATTATCGAACCTGGTTGTGGGGCATGTATAGGGGCAGGACCTGGCATCTCGGTTCGATCAGAACAGGTAACTGTGTCAGCCATCAATCGGAATTATTCCGGCCGCTCAGGGCCGGGATCGTTGTATCTTGCTAGTCCGCTGACTGTTGCTGCTTCGGCCTTCACGGGAAAGATCTCGGCCTACGAGCCGGACATGTTCGCGTCTAATTGACCATACGCTCAAGGACTGTGAGTGTTGACCTAAGAGCACCGTGAGTATCGAATTCGATGAGGATGTTGCCACAAGGCCAACTGCGCGACAACTTGCTGCACAGCAAAAACAGATATCGATTGGAGAATTCTTTGAGAAGAACAAACACTTCCTAGGATTCGATACGCCCCAACGCGCAATTATCACTGCAGTCAAAGAAGGAGTGGATAACTCGCTCGATGCATGTGAAGAGGCGGGAATCTTACCTGTGATTGAAATAGAGATTCGACGTGATGAAGAAGATTCTGACGTTCTTGAAATGATCATTCGCGATAAGGGCCCCGGGATTCCTCGCTCTTCAATTGCTAATGTGTTCGGTAAACTCCTATTCGGAAGTAGATTCCATGCTGTTCGCCAGAGTAGAGGGCAACAGGGAATTGGAATTACGGGGGTGGTGATGTATAGCCAACTCAGTACTGGGAGAACGGTTGAGGTCACGACAAAAATTGCTGAGGAGGAGACGGCACTGCGAACTCGCATCAGTCTGGACACTAAGAAGAATAAGGCTGTCAAGCACGAAGAAGAACGGCTCATTTGGTTCGATGAGTTATGTCAGCCTGTTGAACATGGGGTCCAGATACATGCTCACATGCGAGCGAAATATATCCGTGGAAAAAAGTCGGTGGAGAACTATTTGCGTATGACTTCGATTGTTAATCCCCATGCAGATATCAAATTGACCGACCCTGATGGTGCCATCCACCATTGGCCGGCTGTAACTGAAAAACTACCCCGAGCGACGCGTGAGATCAAACCCCATCCTGATGGAATGGAAATAGGGATGCTAATGAGAATGGCGCATGATAGTATGCAATCTCAATTCAAGGGGTTTCTTCGCAGGGATTTCAGCGGCGTCTCCATGCGGGCTGCTGAGCGAGTGTGTGATGGTGCAAACGTAAAACGTACCATGTCACCTACAAAATTGACTCTCGATCAGGCACGGGGTGTCATCACTTCGCTGAATAAAGAAAAACTCTCACCACCGAGCACCGACTGTCTTTCACCCATCGAGGGTATCCTGATCAAGAAAGGATTGGCCAAAGCAATCGATTCACAATATGCCGCCACCATGACCCGAAGCCCAGAGGTTGCTCATGGGGCACCGTTCCAAATTGAGGTGGGGTTGGTTTTCGGGGGCAACCTCCCTGCTGATGGGCAAGTGCAGATTCTGCGTTTCGCTAACAGAGTTCCCCTCCTCTACCAGCAAGGTGGTTGTATGCTCACAAAAGCAATGGAATCTGTTGATTGGCGACAATATGGACTTGAACAGCGCGGAGGGAAGGGTATCCCCCATGGGCCAGCTGCAGTTCTTCTACACCTTGCTTCTACAAATGTCCAATTCACATCAGAAGCAAAAGAAGCGGTAGCAGAGAATGAAATTATTCATGGCGAAGTTCGCAAAGCTCTGTTAGAATTAGGGAGGGGGCTGCGCTCCCACTTGAAAAAGAAGGAACGGGGGGTGAAGTCGAAAGAGAAATTCGAGTTAGTCAGAGAGATTCTCCCCCAGATTGCTGAGCGTAGTGCTCGGATCGTTGGCAAACCCGCGCCCGACCTTGGCCCCGTCATCACGACAATTATGAAATCTATCTTCTGTGAGGCGAAGGTCGAAGCCGCTACTCGAAAACAGAGTAAAAACGGTGTTCTCGAATTACATTTTCTAAACTATACCGAACGGGGCCGTTCATTCGAGGTTTTTGTAAGACTTGACACCATAGAACCTGGTGAGATTATTTCTGAAACCTGTCAGGGTGAATGGGAATTAGAAGGTCTTCGAAAATGGAGTGTGCCCGAAATACCTAGTGGGGGGGAATGGATACTCCATATCGAAATGCTACATACAGATGGGGTGAGGTTGAGTGATCTGGATGTCTTTGTACGTAGCGCAGTCGAGATTATTGGTACCGAACCCATGGATGAAGAGATGTTACAACAACTCAAATCTGAAGCGGAAGGGATAATTTCCAAGGGTGAAGAGGAATGAGAGGAGGTAGAGATGGAAAGGGGACGATGGATGCCCTGAGAGAGGTAGCCATGGAAATGTATGAGCGGATGGCTCTGGGTGAAGCACCTACGATGACTTTGCCTGTGCGGACAAAATCAAATATCGGGTTCGATGAAAAAACAAGCGTCTACACATACAAGGATAAGAAGACTATTCGGAAGGGAGCGGAACTCGGATCTGCTAAGCGTCTTCTCAAAGCATTGCATGTGATTGAATTCATTGATGATATGATTCGGCAAGGGAAGACATCAACTTTGAGAGAAATGTACTACATCTCAGAAGGATGGGGGCATGGAAAATTTGGTAACCAATCTGATTCGGATAATTTGGCAGAAGATCTTGAAATCGTAAGTAAAAAATTACGAGAAGATTTCAGACTCAGGCCAGAAGAAGATGGTAGCAGAATGATTGGGGATGTACAGATTGAAGAGTTGAACCGAAGAGGGGATTGGATGCAGATCAATTGTCGTAATGACGTCGGAGATTCTGGATATGGGATACCATTCAATGTTGATGAACACAAATTGCGGTTAGTTGGACACAATATCCAATTCATCCTGGCTATCGAAACTGGAGGGATGTTCGACAGATTAGTCGAGAATGGTTTTGATGAGGAACATGATGCATTATTGATCCATACAAAGGGACAACCCGCGCGATCAACCAGACGTATCATCAAGCGAATGGAGGAAGCGTGGGGCGTTCCAGTTCTTGTCTTCGCTGATTGCGACCCATACTCATTCCGCATCTTTGCATCCATTGCGTATGGGGCCATAAAAACGGCCCACATCAGCCATTATCTTGCTACGCCAGGGGCTCAGTATCTTGGAATCACAACCGATGACATCCTTGAGTATGAATTGCCCACAGATGATCTGAGCCCTGAAGATATCAAACAACTCAAGGCTGAATTGAGCGACCCTAGATTCGAGGACGTTGAATGGAGTAAACAAATAGACTTGATGCTCTCTATAGGAAAGAAGGCTGAGCAACAATCCCTCGCAAAATATGGTCTTGATTTTGTGACTGACACATATCTTCCTGCCAAACTAGCGGAATTCGGCCTCACCTGACGGGGGTTCCCCCCCATGTAAACATGCGACGGTTCAAGATGGAGGAGTGAGTGGTTAGTTCATGCAACCAGCGCAACGGTCTCCGAGATCGCGCGTTGGTTGGTGGTTGATCATTGGTGGATCTGCTGCGCTCCTTCTTGCGATGATTCTTCTTTTCACAAGAACAGACACAGATACATTGGGAGGAACATCTCCGCCGAATAGAAACTTAGCTGTGCTTGAAGGAGAAAATAGCACGGTCATCCATCTCTCTGGGGGGATGACGATCTCTTCTTTCGTTGAAGAGAGTAGTCAGGACCCCGATGTCAGCATCATTTCACCAAGCGGAAAAAATCTCGCTACGGTACAAGAAACAGTTCCCTCCCTCTTCAACAAGTCGACATTCGTGCAGTACCGGCTGACCTCATCTTGGTATGTTGCTGAAGAAGGAGATTACACACTCATCTCCAATACTAGTGCAGATCAGATTTGGTTCGTGGATCTAGCACCAATCATCGAAGAACAAGGGAATACGCGTGATAGCACGATGTTCAGTACATGCTGCCTTAGCTTGTGCCTCATACCTATCGGAATCATCGTGCTCCTTGTCACGGGAGGGCAATCACGCGGAGTAGGGAGCGGTACAACACAGATGATGATGCAAACTGATGATGGGCGGCTGATTCCCGTCGTAATGCAAGAACAACCACATCAACAGGTCCAGATGGGGGTTGCATTGCCCACGACCAATGATGTCTATGCTGCCTATCACGGCCATGCTAAATCGGATCCAATCGCTTCAGACCCCGATGCACATTCAGCGATTCGGACAACAAATATTCCAGACCCATTCATTGGAGAAAATACTGTGCCTAACGAGGAGGAAACTGTCCCAGATGTGCAGATTGTAGCAACTGCTACGCCAAATATCGTGCAGAATGTTACCACTCATATTACTACCAATATACCGGCGAGTGATGAAGACAAAAGTGGAAGCGAATCTGATGATGAGAACAAAGGCGCATGGAAAGTGTGGGACGACGGATGACGTGACAGGGTTTTTGACAGTCACATACTGTTGGTCACTGAGTCATGAGTGAAAATGATGAGAGTAGGGCCCTCGGCGTGCTCGATAATCAGGTAAGGCGAGGGATCCTTAGTCATCTTGTGAGAGAACCGCACTACCCTCTCCAACTCGCACAATTACTCGGAGTATCACAACAGGCCATTGTCAAACATCTGAAAGTTCTAGAGGATGCTGATTTTGTCATAAGTGACCGAATTCCCTCAGAAAAAGGTGGCCCACCAAGAAAAGTGTATTCTGTTACTCAGTCCTTCCAATTACAGGTTGTCGTAGGACCGGATATTTTTTTGATTGAGCATAGGAAATTACCCCATAAACGCCACAAAGAGCTTGAACAACACCTTCCAGATAATGTAAGAAAAATCGCTGATAGATTAGAGAAAAAAAATCCGCTGGTCCAAGAAGTGATTGAGGGTTTAGCACGTATTGATGAAGAGATTGAAGCTCTTGGGAAACAGAGAGATGCTTTGCTTTCAGCACGCCAGCACATTCGAACAAAGGCACACCCAACTGTCGATGAACTTACAGAATACAAAGAAAGAACCCTGATGCATCACGTTCTTGATGAGCCTGGAGTCTCTCTTGATCCAAATGTGTTATCGAATATGCTCTCAGTGAATACTTCAGAGATTGAATCGGTATTAGACGCAATTCAATCTCGTATCATGGTGGACCTTTCTTTGAAAAGTGATGCTGTGTTAGCGGGACGGCCATCTACAAATCTTCCCTGGTGGATGGCAAAGGGTGGAACTCGTAAGGGTTCAGGCCCATTCTGAGGGGTCGAATTCGTCGCCGAAACCAACCTGTTCATTGAATTCGATTACACTGCCACTGTCCGCAGTGGAAGAACGCTTTCTTCCAGCCAGATCATCAACTGGCCCCGGCTCCCCTCGGCCTCTGCCGTAGGCGAATTTGATCTCATGAATTAACGCTAATTTTGTCAACCATATCTTTCGGAGGGTCATCATTAAAGTGTGTTTTTTCAGCCCATCAAACCAGATTGGATTACTCAGATTAAACGCTTGGAGTGCTCCACTTTGCCTTTCTTCAGTTGGACGACCAACATGGATTTGCCAATCCACCTCACTTCGAATCAATTGAAGTCTCGTCTCATGGAGCCACTCCTCCCATGACTCAATATCGCCCTCGGCGTGCTTCAGCATTTCTTCCTGCTGACCCGCATCAACCCGCGTGAAACTACTCACAACAACAAGATCTCGGTTCTTGGGGAGAATAATGCCAAAGATATGGCCTCGTTTCTGATTAGGATATCGTAACCGGACGTGAAATCGTGCATTGGGGTCATCTACTTTCTCAGGAGCCATGCCTTCTTCCTTGAACCACCCCATAATGGTGGGCCCTACATCATCAACACCCATTACTGCACCTCAATGACCTCTTGACGGTTGGGACTCTCCAGAGTTGTAAGGCCGAGTTTCTCACTCAATTCGATGATTTGCAATCCACGCTTCAGAATTTCTTCCCCATGACTTCGTCTCATCCGTCGCCGCCATACAGAGCGGCGAAGTTCGATCCATGCATCGATTCCAATAAATGTGGCACGACCTGAGAACCAGAAAAGGAAGAATAAGAATGAGGCATGTAACAAGAGGCTGAGAATAACGTCTGACCAAGTTGATCCAAGCATAGGGGGTGGTGGGACCCATGAGAAAGCGACAAGCGACCACCACACTGAAAAAATCAGAATTAAAAGAATAGGCCAAATCGCCAATGATCCAAACATGGCAAACAAAAATTGGACTGACGATCTTGCATCTTGGCCTTCGTCGGTCTTGTTGCCCTGGATGAATCCGAAGGTGATCTGAATACCGGAGGAAAGGAGGGTTATTGGAAGAAAGAGGAGGCCGAAAAGAAGGCGGGCGGGAGTCCATACCGCGGCCTTGTGGAGGGCGCTTCGTTTGAATCGAATCTGTTTCTTCGTGACGCGTAAGTCGCGGGCATCAAGACCTTGACGGCGAAGGGTTCGGGATATTGAACGCGCATTTGACATTAATTCTGCGCCGGCTTCCGCTGCTGAAGGATCTTGTCCATCGGAATTTCTCAATTGATTTCCAATTCGGCGACCAGCGATTACTTCGTCACGCCAGGATTTGGGTCTCTTACCTTCATGATCGGCGAGAAGATGGCCTATCGTCTGCCATGCCCTGTAAGTCGACCAATCGGGTGCTTGTGGTGTAAGGGGAGCAAGATTATCTCGAATCTTATCCTGTAAGGAATGAACGGCATCTGCTGCTGGTTCAACCCACGAACCTTTGGATATCTCGGTCTTTTCTGCTGCGCTATGCCCCTCCTCTTCGATCTCAAATGGCTTTCCTATCTCAACCCAAAGGTCTGTGCGGTGAAGGTGTCGAACACGATAATGCAAGCCGATCGGGAGGACTCTGGGGAGGGGGGTGCCATCAATCTCGCTGAGAGTCTTTGCGACCAGAGCAACACGGGAAGGGCCTGTGCGGAGACGGAGGAGATGGCTTGAACTGTGACTCGTTCCTTCAGGGAATAAGGCACATGACAGGCCTTTGGACAAGCCTTCTGAAAGACGGCGAAGGGAACGGCTGTTGAGAGTCTTTGCTTCATCTTCGGTGCAACCACCACGTAGAAGTTCGGCTTGGCGAAGTACGGGCTGAACTGAGAATCTCTTCGCCCAGAAGCGAAGTGAACGACGAGTGACCAAATCATGCCGGCCAGCTACAACAAACCTACCGCCTCGGTGGAGAAGAACAAGCGCTGGATCAATCATGCCGTTGGTATGCCAAGCAACACAAAGATCTCCTCGCTTGCGATCGAGGTTATTCTTTCCAGTGATTTGGTGGTTCTTGAATTGGAATGCAAGTGTTCGACGGACAAGGAAGAAGAAGATGTTGACCCATGTTCGTGAACCGCCAAGGCGCCAATCCTTTGAGGAATTGAACAACGATTCGTAATCGAGTTTGGCACTGACTGCGGAATGTTCTGGGAGGGGATCATTGTGGTGGTCCACTTCGGCCCCAGAACGTTTGACGTCGTCGCCCACGGACATCTGAGATTCAGTGTAGTGCATCAATGTGATGTGAGTCTTAGCTCATTACAATGCAAGACGTGTTGCGAGATTCGCCAGCGACTCATGATCTGGATCTGAAGGTGATTCTGCTGGAAGGATATTTGTCAAGGGGGTTCCTTTGTCATCGGGCCAACGGGGAATTACATGGACATGGACATGGGGAACCTCTTGACCTGCACCGGGTCCATCATTGATGATAATCGAACAATCCTCGCATCCAAGAATCTCATGGAGGCGGCAAGCCACCTGATGAACTGCTTTGAACAAAGATGAGACATCTTCTTGCCCAAGTTCTCGAAGATATTGAACCTCATGTTTTGGAACGACAAGGGTATGGCCAAGGGCTCTTGGAAACACGTCAAGAAATGCCACGGTTTTCGTTTTCTGAAGAATGAAATGACCTGGAATCTCACCGTTGATGATCTTCGTGAAAATCGAAGCCATGGGTGGGCCTCATGCAACGTAAGCAGAGATGTGTTCGGGTATCTCTAAGCCTGCTGCCAAACTTGTTCCAAGAATTGTTGGAATGTTATTGTCTGCTGCAATTTCAAGAATTCTGCTTGTGATCTTACCCTTGAACAAAATCGCTACTGCACCTTCGGATTCGGCACATGCTGCGCCAAGTTTCGAGGCACCGACTGCTTCTGATGTCCCATCGTCTGCGAGCATCAGCATGGCAGATCTTTCTTTCAGATTTTTTAGATGAGTGGCAAAGGGTGAGAGAGTTTCTGGAAGTGGTTCACCTTCAGGTTCAGGTTCTGATTTATTCTTGGATTTTCTGCCGCGACGACCACGTTGAGATTCTTCCTTCGCATCCTTAGCATCTAGGCGGGAAATTACTTTTGCAACCGGTTCCTTCTGCGATAGACACTTGGTGATAGTTTTGAATTCAAGATGTTCGACCTCTTGGCCGATAGGAGCAATGGCGACATCATTAATCTTCAGTGCCCCATGGAGTTCTCTGAGCACAAGTTCGCCGCCCCGGTCACCATCAACAAATACTGTCACGCTGGATTTCTTTTCGGCGAGGGTGATGAGCTCATCTTTGACGCCGGCGCCTTCGACTGCAATCGCATTCTTGATGCCTCCAGAAAGGAGATTGATGACATCATTCCGGCCCTCAACAATGATGAGAGCATCTGACGATTCGATGTTTGGTCCTGCTGTCATTCCGTGATGATTTTTCGCTTCATCAACTGTCAGAACCGCTCGAACCTCTTCAATAACTGAACGACTTGCATCGACGTTGGATTGAACGATCTTACGCAAGAGGTCTTTGGCTCGCTCAATGACTGTTTGACGTTTGGAGGCACGGACATCTAGAATTTCCTCAACCTTAATGGTCGAACGACATGGGCCTATGCGTTCAATCGTCTCAAGGGCTGATCCGATGATAGCCGTCTCCACATTATCTAGGCTGCTGGGAATCGTGATGCTTCCACTGACCTTACCACGGCTGCTCTCCAATTCAACATCCACGTGGCCCAGGCGACCGGATCTCTGGAGAACCCGAAGATTGAGTTCATCGCCAAGAAGTCCTTCGGTCTGACCAAATATGGCCCCCACCACGTCCTTGCGTTGTATCGTTCCGTCGACATTTATTTTCGTTTTTATGAGATATTTCATCGATGATGCATCTGCCATATTTATTCCCGCCTTCACGGTTGAACCCGTGTGCCGGAGCACATGGGTGTGAGTGTGATGCTACGGCGAACAGACCCTCAATTATGAACACTCCCCTATACGCTCCAACTTGTGAAATGGGTGCGTCTATATGTGAGGGGGCCATAGGTCGGGTGTGAGTGTAGTTGGAAGGAAGAGTATCTTCGCGGGTGCACTCAGGGTCATGCTTTCTGATGGGTACTTATCTGTTGATGAAAAGCGCTTGATTCTCAAGCTGGCGGCATTAATCGGATTGGATGAACAGTCGCCACTCGCAATTTACGATGCTGTAATGTCTGGTGAAGAGATTGAAGAAGGGGAGATGTTGTCTCCAAAAGAACAACTCAATCTATACTCAGAGATATTGATGGCAGTGTTGACTGATGACAAGATCAGTGAAGATGAGATGAATGTCGTGAAATATATTGCTGGTGCTCTAAGTATCACAGAGGCGGTTGGTAGGGCCATGCTGGAAAAAGTCAAACTTCAATTGTCGAACCCACTTTCAACTCAGCGGACAGATTTTCTGTCAAATCTTCTCAGTGATGTTGGACGAATCACAAGCGATTTATTCGGTGTGCTGAAAAAAGGACAAGAAAACAATACTGAGGCGAATGATAACTGAGTCAAACATCAATTGATGTGCTGGCATCGTTTGCTTAGCCCATGCAGGATGAAAGTGAGCAACCGACGAGGTTTGTCCGTGATGAACACCCCGCTACCCAGGGCGTACTTGAGTGGACGTTTGAAAGAGATGTGGCCGATGCACGTCAATTACTCGAATGGTTAACCCATGCATCGACAGTAAAGGACAGGAGGGCATTGCTCGACCATGTCAGAGGGTTACTCGTGGAACTCAATGCAGTGGTCGACGCCTTGGCGCGGGGCGACTGAGGGATGGAGCGCCACGCCATTGTAATTTGCGGGGGGCAGAGTTCCAGGATGGGGTTTGACAAAGCATTGCACGAATATAATGGCAAGCCGATGCTACTTCACCACGTGCATGCCCTCCTTGAGCGGAAATGGAAGGTGGTGGTTGCTGGGATTGATGAAAAAAGAAGGATTGTTCTCAAAGGATTAGGAATCCAAACAGTATCGGTGGGAGAAGAACGCGGAGTTAGAGGGCCGATTAGAGGGATCCTATCTGGCTTGGAAGTTGTTCCAGAGAATACATGGATACAACTCTCTCCTTGTGATGCGCCTCATCTTATTGAGGGGATGCTGGACGAAGTTGCGGGAATGGAAGGAGGAGAGATGCAGATGCCGATATGGAAAAATAAGGGTGAATGGAATCCAGAACCACTTTGGGCATCTGGTCAAAAAAACTCGCTGGTGAATGCCATGAATGGATTTGATGGACCTTTGTATAGACGATTTAGAAAAGCTGGGTGTGTTGAACGAACCATCAATCCCCCCCATCCAAGAATCTCTTCATTGAATACGAAAGATGAACTGAACATTGCTGAAAAGATGAACATCAAGGTAAACGAAGATCCATGAGTCCATCTGACATGATGGGCGTATGTGTGGCAATGGCATCCAATACGGCTGGGTACAGAATATGCTCCTGAGTCTGGATTCGTGAAAGAAGGGTTGTTTCAGTATCTCCGGCCTCAACAAGTATTGAGGCTTGAGCAATAATGGGGCCTGTATCAACCCCTTCATCAACATGATGAACGGTGCAACCTGACCGAGATGCATTTTCTTCCAATGCGTCTCTTGCAGCATGGGGACCTGGGAAATCAGGTAAGAGACTTGGATGAATGTTGATGAGACGTCCAAGATAGCGGCGGATGAACCACGGCGTGAAAATACGCATATAACCGGCGAGAACAACTAACTCAACATCATGTGTACTGAGACATGCATCAACTGCAATTTCATGCTCGATTCGGCGTGAAATTGTTGCTGGGCTTAAGGGTGAAATCCCATTTTGCTCAGATGCCAAATCATCTGCTATCTGTTCGGCAACTTGCCCCGCATCAAGAGGGACTTGTATCGGGTGGGCGGGGACGCCATTTTCCTTAGCGCTGATAAGACCGGGAGCATCTTCACAATCGGATAGAACAACCATTGTACTGTGGTGGCAATCGGACATCTGTTGTCTTTGGAGGATGGACAACATATTGGATCCCCGTCCTGATATGAGGATTCCAAGACGAAGGGGGCGTTCGGTCGTTCCGGCACGCGGGGGGTGTCCCGGCCAGCGCCCTGCATCGAACATGTTCGCCATTCAACCTCTTACACGTCATTGGGTTTTCAAGAATAGGGGGGGGGTGAAAAGGCGTAAAACGTGGTTGTGTTCATGATGTTCGGAAAAAAGAACGCTGCTCAAGGTCACCAACCCATATACACCTAACCATCCGCTGAGATTCGGGGGCATTCACATGGAACGTTTGGAGACCATCGACGAGGTTGTCGAAAAGTACTGCTTCGCAAGCAGCCCGGCCAAAAGCCGACTCTACACCGGATTGGGAACATTGTTCCTTGGATTTGCAATCATTGGCATCTGGGTTCCTGGCTGGCCTACGGTTTCTTGGGCAGTCCCGGCAGCATTTATGTTCTCAATATCTAATGAAAAGATGTTCAGGTTTACTCTGACCAACCGCTATTTTGGGTCAGCAATTTTTGACTACTACGCTACAGGCAAGACCATTCCGCGACATGCCAAGCGTGCAGTAATGGGGATGATTGCCTTGATGTCGGTCATTTCGTCATACTTCATATGGCGCGTCTCAACAAAAGGGGATGGAGTATTGAGGGATCCTGCGACTTGGAATGGGGCAGATCCTGGATTCGGGGCTGGGACTGTCATCGTAGTAGGGATTATTGGTATGTTATACGTCGGTTTCCGGGTTTCGAACAGGCAGTGAATTTGGCCCGAACCCGGGATTTAATCCATGTCTCAACTTAGATTTACTCTGTGATTCCTATTTGATTATATGATGCCTGTTGGCATCGTTGTTCGATAATCGTGCAAATGTCCCCCTTTGAGTTTATCACTGTCTTCGTCTCGTTGATTGTCGGTTTTGCTCTTGCACACATTCTACGTGCCGTATCTGATTTGTACGAAATCCGTGAAAGAGTCAAGACGTACTGGCTCAATTCACTATGGGTAGTCACTGTCATCATGTGGTCTATTTTCACATGGTGGGGGCTATGGATGCTTTCCATTGATTTAACAAAGTGGACTTACGTGCAATACTGGATTCTTGTGATCAACGTTTCTTCCATCTATTTCTTCACAACTTTGGTTTTACCTAAAGCAACTGACGAGGGGATGATTGACCTAGAGAATCACTATTATTCAGTACACAAAGCATTCTTCTCAGTCGTTGCATTTTCTTTATTCAGTTCTGCTGTTGTGAATTATTCACTCTTTGGCCAACCCCTGATAGGTCCGATGACAATCATGCCATGTATTGTGGGATGTGCCGCAACCGGTGGAGCATTTACTGATTCCAGATTGTATCACAAGGGCATTGGTATATTCATGTTCATAATGTTCATTGCATTCCAATTAACAGACAACACTGTGATTTCATACGCGTCTTAAGTCGCCCCTGATAACAGCTCAAGGGGTACGGATTGTTTCGTGAGAGAATTTAGACATTAATGGCGGAATAAACGGCGACCTGTATGAATCATCGCCACGCCGAGACGATCGGCGGCTTCAGTGACTGCTTCGTCTCTAATTGATCCGCCCGGCTGTACAATGGCAAGCACGCCTGCTTCAGCTGCAATCTCAACCGTGTCAGGAAAAGGAAGAAATGCATCAGACCACATGACTGAACCTTTCGATTTGGCGCCTGCTCTTCGAAGAGCAATACGTGCTGCCTCAACGCGAGAGGTCTGCCCGGGACCAATGCCTACTGTTGAATGTCCCACTGTAAGAACAATGCAATTCGAGGAGGCCCACTTTGTTACAGCCATACCTAAGCGGATTGAAACATCATCCAGAGGAGGAAATGCAACTTTACCAACGAGACAAAAATCATCGGTTTCATATTGTTGGGAAGGTTGTTGGATGAGGATACTCCCCTCAACACTTCTGAATTGAATCGATGAGGCGAGGCCCTTGCCCATTGAATCATTTAAGGTGAGAATGCGGCGACGCTCCTTACGTGACAGGTGAGTGAGTGCTGACTTTTCGATTGAGGGGCTGATGACCGCTTCAAGGAAATGATCACCTATTCGCTCACTTGTAGCCACATCAATTGGTGATGTGAATGCGACGACACATCCGAAAGCGGATTCCTCGTCACTGGCAAGCGCATTCGACCACGCTTCTTCGGCCGTTTTTGCCACTGCCACCCCACAGGGATTGTTGTGCTTGATGATCACACATCCAACAAGAGAAGATGGGGGGGTGCTGATTCCTCTGGCAAGCCCAACTGCTGCTTCAAGGTCAAGGAGATTGTTGTATGAGAGAGGGCCTCCAGAATGCTGATCCATCAATGTGGAAAAACCATCACGTAAGGAGGGGGGGCTCAATATTGAATGGCGGGAAGCGCTCTGATCGGGATTTTCCCCATAGCGTAGTGGGTCACTAGGATGAGTAACAAATAGCATTGGACGATTCTGGGGTTCGGTGCCGAGTTCACGCCAAAGTCGGTCTGCGATGGCTGCGTCATGTGTGGTCGTAGCGGTGAATGCCTGCGCTGCTAGGTCCATACGTCGTTGGGCAGAAATGTGAATCGGATCACCCTCCACTGGCGTAAGTTCAGCAACAATCGATGAGAGAGTGGAGGCTTTGCAACTCACAAGAACGTCGGTGTAATTTTTTGCAGCGGCTCTCAATAGAGCGACTCCACCAATGTCAATGAGTTCTACTGCTTCGACCAAAGGAAGTGAGTCGGAGTTTTCAGTGAAGGGATAGAGGTCAACATGAACAAGGTCGATAGGAGCCCAAGTGGAACGATTCAGTTCATCCATATCTGAAATTACACTCCGACGAGCTAGAATTGAGGCGTGAATCGCAGGGTGAAGGGTTTTCACACGACCATCGAATCGTTCGGGCTCGCCAGTAAGGTCGGTGATCTCAATGACTTCAAGACCTGCATCTGCAAGGGTGCGGGCCGTCCCCCCTGTTGAAATCAACGTCCACCCAAGGTCAGCGAGAATTGACGCTTGGTCCACGATTCCTGTCTTATTCCAGGCAGAAAGAAGGGCTAGGCGAGGGATTGAGGTCACACAGAACCCTTCCTGCCTATGACGCGGTCAACACGTAGCAGTGAACATATACACTCCACGCCATGAGTGAGGGCATGCTTGACAATAATGAGCGGATCTCGAACATCCTCCATCGGTCCGATAAGGCCGGTGCTGAGGATTCCTGTATCTGGCCTGTCAGAAGTATGGGCTGATCTCAGCTCCAACAACCCATCTAGAATGCTTCGGCCTGCATTTTCCAATAGAATTGCAGGGATCGATTCCAAGGCATTGGCAAAGGCCTCTGCAATCAATCTCTCTTGGCGGGTGAATCCTAGTGCTTGGTGGCGGAGTGCCATTGCAGCAGAAACTTCTGCTGCTCCCCCACCAGCTAGACTTCGTTGGTCGGCATTGGTGCATTCCAACATTCGTATGGCATCGTGGAGTTGGCGAACTGTTTCTTCGATGTTAGCATCGCCTTGGCCGCCTATATCGAATGTGATGCTCTCTGAGTTTTCGGATCTAATGAACCAGCGCTCCTCCCACTCATCATTTCTTTCGCGGGCATCTAAATCTACGTTAGTCGCTTTGCCGATGTCTTCATCCTCGACCACTTGTAATCGGTCCGCCACTCTAGCGCCGGTCACCAGAGCGACTCTATCAAGCTCCTTATGGTCAACATCTGCAAGAACAATCCTATTTTGTTGGAGCCATTGGTGCAATACTCGTCTGTGAACTGGGCCACCAACAAGGATCAGGTCTGCTTGATGATTCTCGGTAACTAAAGCCAATTGGTCAAGATGCGCTGCTTGAGCATCAAGCATGGCATGATATCCCTCTGCATCTCCCACCTCAATCTCAATTGAACGACGGGCGCTTGACACTTCCACACCTTGACGAACAAGTAGCACTCGAGCATCGGTAAGTGATTCGGCTCCAAAACGTGCGGGGCGGCGCTTCTCGACGATGGCTCCGCACACGAAACTACTGTCGGTCACCCCTCCTTGTCGGGATTTAGCCATCCATACATGGTCGCGTAGTGGCCGGGAATCAAGATGATTGAATTGCTCATTCATTTGAGAAAGAAGGCCTAGGAGGTGATTGCGCGTCTCATAGTCTCCAATCCCTGAAAGTGTGGCGCGCAGCATGGCTTCGGAATTGCTTGAATCCGCTGAGGCAGATGAGTAGGTAAGATGATCCAATACCAATTCAAGAGACTTAAGCCAGCCTTCAACGATTGAAAGAGAGTGAATGCCGCGATCAATGAGGGGGGCGGATTGACTCATGAGAGCACTCGCAAACAGAACGGCTCGTGTTGTTCCATCGCCCATCGCCGATTCCTGGGCCGCTGCAAGTTCAACAAGTTGTTTGGCAGCTGGGTGTCGGACAAGAAGTTCAGCACATATCTTGGCACCATCTCTTGTGACTGACATTTCCCCATTCTTGGACCACAGTAATTTCCGTTGTCCGTTGGGGCCAAATGTAGGCCGAAGAAGTTCACCAAAAGAGTGGGTTGCTTGAATGAACTTAGACCGGACCTCTTCGGGAGGGAGGATGTGTTGCCCCCCAGAGAGTAGATGTACAGGACGTGGCAGGTCCGGTGAGGTCACAGGACGGCGATAGACTAGATTCGTTTGAAGTGACCTGTGGGTAGAGTTTGAGTTGATGGGGCCCGTAATAGAGGGGGTGTGGAATGTTAATTTATTGTGCTCTTGGGTCACTACCGTGGTCGGGTTCAAGAGTGAAGAAGATCCAGTATACAAGCGCCGTGGTTATCGCTGCGACCATTATTGAAACACTTGTACTCCATTCCAATCGGACTTTGAGAACGAGGGCGAAAATAGCGGCCAGGATAACGAACATTCCGCTGGTAAGGATACGTTGAGGAGTTAGTTCGAGGTCTTCATCAAAACGGAATCTGGCCGTTACAAACGCCAGCCAGACAACACCAATCAACAGGCTTCCAGCCCAAAGAGAAGTGGAAGAGGTTACAATCCCATAGGTCACCCCTATCAGGCAACTAAGCAAACCCGCGAGGTGGATGTGGGCCTCGGTATCTGATGCGATATTGACCACGTGAAGTCGAGCAGGGGGCTTCGTTTCAACCCTGTGGCGATTGAGGGGACCGAAGATATCATTCGGTCTTCAATGTCAGAATACTCCGTGCGGGAAGCGAAAGTTGTCACCACCATCCCCTCTTTGAACGAAGAGAGGAGTATCGAGCGGTCGGTTCGTTCCTTAATTGCACAGGATCTTTCAGCATCTTGGCACATTATCCATGTCGTCGATGGAGGTTCTACTGACCGGACACTCGATATTGTGAAGGGGCTTCAACATGAAGTTGAGAAAAGGGGGGGGCCTACAATACGGATCATCAATAATTATGAGCGATTCAGCCCCCAAGCCAGAAATCTATCACTGAGAGCATGCCCCGAGGATACGGAATTTATCTTTGAGATGAGTTCTCACGCGTGGGTTCCTCCAGATCATCTGAGTCGACGCATCAAGGATCTGCGTGATATCGAAGCATCTGAAGATATTCGGGTTGGTTCGGTGGGATGCCGAATTATCGATGCTGATGACGACGTCCCTCTCATTGGGCGATGGATTGAGCAGGCCTTGGCAAATCCCCTCGGGGCGGGAGGGGGGCAGTTTGCACGTTTCTCGGGCCGCCACCCCTCGATGGTTCCCCCATTCAGCCTATACAGAAAAGAGGCTCTCGATGCAGTTGGAGGGTGGGATCCTTTCTATCGCACCACCCAAGATTCTGATCTTAACCTTCGTCTTAACCGGGCTGGATGGCCAACATGGAGGTCTGATGTGAGCTATGTACACCAAGTAAAACGACGGAACATCGGCGCATGGATCAAATTTGGACATCGCTATGGATTCTGGAGAATGCAACATGTCAAGAAAGAGAGAAGCCGGATTAATCCGGCTGAATTTGCACCCCTTCTAGGACTCACCATCACTGGATTACTCGCAGTTATGGGAGGGAGTTTCTGGTTAATTCCAATTGCAACCTATGCTTCCGCTCTTCTGCTAGCTGGATTGGGAGAAACAATGCGTACAAAGAACCCGACTCATCTGATTGGGGTACCGATGATGCTATTTCTATTACACACTACATTCACAATAGGATTGCTTGATGGGGTGCGCCGCGGCCCGAGGAACTTAACTGAAACCAATCATCACAAGACTGGAGAGGGTGAGTGATTTCAGATAGTTGACAGAGCTCGCTCAACCATCTCAACGCCCCTCACACCAACCTCGCCACCAGTGATAGGATCTTCTTCTGAGCCAGCTTCAACAAGGGAAAGGAAATGGCGCAATTCAGCGGTTAAGGCGGGTTCACCAAGAGGGAGGTTGAGACGTTCTCGCGGTGCTGCACCGGTTCCACCCCATTCAGTACCGATTTGTTCGCTAGGATGGTAATGGATCCATAGGCCAGAATGGTCAAGATAATCTACATCAAGACTGGCATCCCTACCAATGATTCTCAGCCGACGTTGCTTACCATCAATTCTGCTTCGCCAACCAACTGTAGAGACTGCCAAAGCAGAAGGCGCATCAGATTGAGAGAAGGTGAGAAGTGTTACAGCATGATCCTCTATGTTGGGCAGGTAGCTAGGTGTCGCACTGGCTTGAATTGAAGAGGGGCTTTGATCATTCATGATGAAACTAAAAATATCATAATCATGTATTCCTAATGCATGAATCGCACCCATATCTGGGCGGGGCTCCCTTACCGCTGTTCGAACTGATTCCATCAGCCTGACTGGACCAAGGTCCCCAGAAGCAACCAGTCGTGCCGCTTCACGAACACCTAAATGGTGGCGGAAAACATGCCCTACGGACAACAAAGTTTTGTGTTCTGTTGCTATATCTGCAACCTGTTGGGATTCTTCTGTGCTCAATGCCATTGGTTTCTCAACCAAAGTCGCGATCCCATTGGAAAGAAACGTCTTCGCTTGTTCAGCATGGAGGGGGCTGGGAGTGGCAATAGTCACCGCGTCGACTCTTCCTTCATCTATCAAGAGAGAATGAGCATCTGTGGTTGAGGAGGCATTATGCGCTTCTGCAAGGGCATGAGCACGATTATGATCCACGTCACAGACAATGAGGTCAAGGTCCGCCCCCCCGTCTCTAAGAGCTGATAGGGTACGAACATGATTCGTCCCCCAGTATCCTGTCCCTATGACGGCGACTCGCATTCCCATGCAAGGGCGAAGAATCGACCGCGCTTGACCATTGCGGAGCGAGAGGAATAAAGCCCCCTGCTTGAGGGGCGACGCATGGAAAAGGTGCAATTGGCCCGGATGTATGTTGACAATGCCATGCGCGAGGGGGTACTAGAGGTCTTGGAATCGGGGCAATGGATCAAAGGACCAAGATCGAAAGAATTCGCTGCACGTTTTGCGGAATTCTGCGACGCGTCTGCTGGTGTGACTTGTTCAAATGGATCTGTCGCACTCATAGCCGGACTGCATCTCCTTGGTGTTGGCCACGGTGACGAAGTTATCGTCCCCTCTCACACTTACATCGCTTCAGCAACAGCAGCAGACCTCGTAGGAGCAACTCCAGTTTTTGTTGAAGTAGGAGAGGATGGTACAGCAGATCCTGATTCCATCAGAGCTGCCGTCACTGACCGCACAAAAGCTGCCATTCTTGTTCACCTGTATGGACAACCTGTGAAAATGGAAGCAATCAATGTTGTCCGTGAAGCAGGACTTGGATTGATTGAAGATTGTGCCCAAGCTCATGGCGCACGAATCAATGGAAGATCGATCGGTTCCTTTGGAGACATCGCTACCTTCTCGTTCTTCCCTTCAAAGAATATGGGAGTTGGAGGTGATGGGGGGATGATTCTCACTAATCGGGAAGATTTGATCGAACCAATGCAGATGATTGTCGATCATGGCCGGGCTTCGAAGTATGAGAATTCCATGCTTGGCACAAACTGGAGAATGTCTGAGATGCAGGCCGCCGTAGGTATTGCACAGCTCGAACAACTACCTGGTTGGGTCACACGGAGACAAGAAATTGCTACCCGATATCTCGATGCCTTTTCAGACCTTGATTGGTTAGAACTTCCAGTTGTCAGACCTGAGATTGAACATGCATGGCACCTCTTTGTCGTTCAGGTTGATGAAAGAGAGAGGTTCATGGGACATCTTGCTGAACAGGGGGTTGCAAGCGGTATTCACTATCCCATTCCTTGTCATCGGCAACCAGTCTATGCCTTGCATCCACAGCATGCTGAAGGGACGCTACCCCTCACAGAACGCGTCTGCGAGAGGATTGTATCAATACCTATTCATCCCCTCCATACTGAAGAAGAGACTGAGAGGGTTATCGCTGCGGTTCATTCGTATCGATAACAGCCATCTACTTACATCTCTATGGGCTTAAGATATTGCTCGCCCTAGCTCATTTGTTCTAATGAGATACAAAAGGGAGAGGGAAAAACATCAAATCGAGAGGGGGGGAGGAAGGGCTATGCACAAATCGGGAAAGGTACTCATGATCATTGGTGGTGTAATCTGCCTTGGAGGAATTGTAGGATTTGCTGGGGCTGGAGCTGC
>PVBE011125985.1_pt1 | contig 44045 bp, 50 predicted proteins | sample 1631181 | NCBI WGS metagenome assembly PVBE01 (sample SAMN08397723, study PRJNA350692) | Marine metagenome, whole genome shotgun sequencing project. | isolation source: water | place: Pacific Ocean | collected 2012-04
CCGTGCGGTCGCCCCGACGATGTGGACGACCGCCTGGTCATAGGTGATCGTGCCCCTCCACGACTTCACCCTTTCGTTGTCGCTTTGAACCCCCGAGATCGTCGCTTCGAGGCTGGTAGTAATGACGAGCGTGAGGGAAGTGAAGATAATTGCGGCGATCAGTACCGCGACGGTTCCCCGCTCGCCGGCAACGAACCGGCGGGCGAGGGCTCGAGAGGCACGAAGCACCGGGGTAGTCACCGGTCGCTCGTGCAGCTCTCCTCCGTGAAAGGGGCTGGGGATCGCTCGGTTCGGCTGGCGCGGGCGAGGACTTGCGCTGCTGCTGGAAAGTGGCTCCCCGGTGAGTCCTTCAGTGGAAGGAGAACCTCAGACCTGGCGGTTCATCCTTCACGGTTGTGAAGGACCCGCTCTACCGATGGGCTACTCGGAACCGCTTGGCAGCGTGCCAAGGCGCCTTCGAAGGTCCTGGTTGGCTTTGCCCCGCTTTAGATTCCGCTCCCGGCGCAAGGCCGCATTTCGGTCCTCGAAGGGCTCGGAGTCGACGAGCTTCCAAGGCCCGCGCCCTCTGATCCAGCCGCCCTCGCCGTCCTGGTGCTGGAGTACCCGCCTGTTCAGATCGGTGGTGAAGCCGATGTAGAGTCGGCCTTCAGAATTCGCGAGAACGTACACGAAGTACATTACGCTGCCTCGTGAGGCGAAAGTGGCTCCCCGGTGAGGATTCGAACCTCAGACCTAGCGGTTAACAGCCGCCCGCTCTACCGCTGAGCTACCGGGGACCGCGTGAGGATTGTACCATGTCCCCCGCCCGTTGGCGGGTCCAGGAGCTTCAAGAACACCGTCGATACCTAGCGGTAATCCTTCCCAGGAAGGACCCGCTCTACCGCTGAGCTACCGGGGACCGTGGAGTCGGGTCGCGGTACGCCGTGAATGATAGCATGCGCCACGGTCGGGGCACAACGAGACCGTTCGTGCGCGGCGGAGGCTCCGCCACGGTCCAGGCGCGTGCCCCCCGTGCTATACTCCGTGGGTCGGGCGGACGGTCCGGCGACTTCAACGTCGGGGTGCTCGGTGATCTTCGTCAGCCTCATGACCCTCAAACCCCATCTCTCGCGGCCACAGATCGATGACGCCGCGCAGCGCCGCGCTCGATGGAAATACCCGGAGGGGATCACGCTCATCGCGGAGTACTGGTTACAGGGGACGCCCCAGATCGTCAGCATCGTCGAGGCGCAGGCGATCGGCCCGGTGATGCAGGCCACCTACCCGTGGGCCGATGTCTACGACATTCAGACACACCCTGCCCTGTCGGCGGAGGACGGCCTTCGGGTCCTGCAGCAGGCGGGGGTGATCCGACGCCGCGGGCGGAGGCCCCGGGCGCTTGTGGAAGCGATGCGTGCGCGGGGCGAGGTGCCCTAGGCGTTCTCCCAGGCAGGACCACCGCTCTTCCGCTGCGCCTGTCCTTGCTGTTCCCCCACTCGGAAGTTTCTTCCGTGGGTTTCCAGAGACTCCCGTCGGAGGTGCCCCGCCCCTCGCGAGAATCATCGGCGGCCTGGGCGCGATGACTCAGAGTTCGCGGTGGCCTCTTTCGCATTCAGAGCGGCGTCGCCGCCAGCGATCAGTTCACCAGATAGAGTGTGGGGTAGATGAACACCCACGCCACGTCCACGAAGTGCCAGTACTTGACCGTTCCCTCCACGCCCCAGGAGCTCCCCGTGGTGAAGCGCCCCTTGCGGCCCAGGAAGTACACGAAGCCCAGCGCCATGACGCCGGTCAGCACGTGGAACGCGTGGATGCCGGTCGTCGTGAACAAGATGGTCCCGTACCCCGTGTGAGGCGGGAAGTGGTGGAAGGCTTGCTGCCACTCGTAGCCTACGCCGACTAAGAACAGGAGCCCCAACCCTATGGTCGCCAGCATGTTGCGAGAGAAGCCCCCCTGGTTGCCGTGGGCCGCGGAGGCCTCCGCTCGGAACGCCGTGAGGCTGCTCAGGAGGAGGATGACGGTCAACCCCAAGCCAAGGAGCTGGCTCACCTCTTCGGGCCGGTCGACCCCCTGGAGGTAGTAGCGGCTGGTCAGCAGCGCGCCAAACAGGAACGTCTCGGAGAGGATGAAGAGCCAGAGCCCCCATCGGTTGATGGCCGCGCGGGTGGCGGCCTGATGTCCCATAGTCCCGGCGCTCACCGCCATCTACTCCTCCTCCCGCCACAGGTGGGTGATGTGCATGAAGTAGTGCAGAATGACCGCCGTCTTGGCGATGGCGAACGCCACCATGTACGGCGTCGATCCGCTGTCCATGACCACCGGCACGATGTACTCGACGACGGTCAGCACGGTCAGAATCGCGATGGCCAAGATGCCCCTGCGGAGCGCGGTGCTCAGACCCCCGCCGTGCATCGCCCACCTCCGGTCGCGGACTCGGGCTGAGAAGGCCTGCCCGGGTGAATCATCGCTGCTCCTCCTCGCCCGAGCCCCCCGCGGCACCGACCACGGCGTGGACCGATCCGGGTACCCCATAGTCGTACGGCGCTCCGGTTACGCGAGGCTCCTGGACGAAGTTCTCCAGCGGCGGCGGCGAGCTGGTCTGCCACTCCAGGGTGCGGGCCTTCCAGGGATTGCTGGACGCCACGGGCCCCCGGGCCCAGGACAGCGCCAGATTGACGACGAACACTCCGAAGCTCGCGGCCAGGGCGAACGATGCCACGCTGGCCAGGAGATTCATGTCGGCCAACTCGGGGAGGTAGTCGGCGACGCGCCGGTTCATTCCGTGGACCCCCAGCCAGAACATGGGGACGAAGGTGGCGGTGTACGCGACGAACATCGTATAGAAATGGACCTTGCCCAGCGTCTCGTTGTACATCCTGCCCGTGATCTTGGGGAACCAGAAGTAGACCGCCGCCATCAGCGCGAATATCTCGCCCCCCATGATTGTGTAGTGGAAGTGCGCGACGATGAAATAGGTGTCCTGCAGGTGGATGTCCGTCGGCACGTCGGCCAGGAAGATACCGGTGATTCCCCCGACGACGAAGTTCGCCAGGAACCCCAGGCCGAACAGCATGGGCGTCGTCAGCCAGAGTCGTCCCAGCCAGATGGTGCCGAGGCCTGCCAGGAAGACTATTCCCGTGGGGATGGAGATGATCTCCGTCATCACCATGAACGGGAGGTGGAGGTAGTCGCTCATTCCGCTGGTGAACAGGTGGTGCGCCCACACGATGGAACTCAGGCCCACGATGGCAATGAACGAGCCCACCACCCACTTGTACGCGAACAGCGGCTTGCGGGAAAAGTGGGTAATCACCTCCAGCGCCGCGCCGAACGCGGGGAGGATCATGATGTACACGGCGGGGTGGGAGTAGAACCAGAAGATGTGCTCGTACAGGATCGCCGTTCCGCCCTCGGCAGGGTTGTAGAAGGACATGCCCGCCACGCGGTCCAGGATCACCGTCAGGAGACCGAAGGCCACGAACTGCGTGGCGGTCAGGCTAATCAGGGCGGCCGCGAAGATGCTCCAGACGAAGATGGGCATCCGGGTCCAGGTCATCCCCGGCGCCCGCATGAGGACGATGGTGGCCACGAAGTTGATGCCGCCCAGAATCGACGAGATGCCGAACGTCAGGAATGCGATGAGGAAGAGGAGCTGGCCGGAGGCGTTGACCACGCTCAGGGGCGGGTAGGCCGTCCACCCCGAGTCGAACCCGCCCATCAGCGGCGTCGCCAGCAGCAGCACCGCCACCGGCGGCACGACCCAGTAGCTGAGGGCGTTGATCCGCGGGAACGCCACGTCGTCCGCGCCGATCATGAGCGGCACCAGGATGTTGGCGAACCCGCCCATCATGATGGCCACCGCCACCGCAACCATCATAATCCCGTGGAGACCCATGGTGGTGTTGAAGTTGTTGGCGTCCAGGATCGTCTGCCCTGGGTCCATCAACTCGATGCGCAACAGGACCGCGGCCAGCCCTGCCAGGAGGAAGATGACCACGAAGCTGACGATGTACTGGACACCGATCACCTTGTGGTCGGTGCAGAAGCGGAAGTAGCGCTCCCAGCCACCCGCCGCCGCCTCGTGATGCCCCCGCGGCGCCTTCCCGACCCATTCGCGGGCCCACGTGCCCCAAACCCCCACGCCAAGGAGCCACCCAATGAGGCCGAAGAGGTAGCCCAAGGCGAAGACCGGCTCGGTGGACCAGGTGTCCTCCATGCCGGAGACGGCTCGGATTCCCGCCGCCAGCGCGCTCCCAACGGCGAACCCGATGCCCCCCAGGAGCACACCCCTCAGCAAGGGCAGGAATGCCATTCGCGTCCTCCTATGGGTTCGCGGTCTTCTCCGCGACCCACGCGTCGAACTCGTCGGGCTCCACCACGCGGACGGGCATCTTCATGAGAGCGTGTGCGGTGCCGCACAGCTCCGCGCAGACCAGCGTGAACCCGGAGTCCAAGTCCTGGCCGCCCGCAAGCGTGGGGTTGGCGTAGGTGGTGGTCACGCGACCGGGCACGGCGTCAATCTTGATTCGGAACGCGGGCACCCAGAAGGCGTGGACCACGTCGGTCGATGTCACCTCGAACCGGACGCGCCGGTCCTTGGGCAGCATCAGCTCGTTCGCGGGCCCGAAGATCGTGATGTTGTGCTCGGGGTAGGTGACCTTCCAGAACCACCGGCTCCCCTCGGCTCGGACCACCAGGTCCTCGTTCTCCGCCTTTGCCCGGAGCTCCAGCAGCCCGGTCGTGCCCGGGAAGATAATCACCAGCACCGTCAGGGCGGTGGTGACGACGAGCCAGGTGGCGATGACCGGCCCACTGCCGCGGATGGGCGGCCCGTCCTCCCCCGGCTCGCCGCGCCTACGGAAGCGGAAGACGCTGTAGGCCACGGTCGCGACGACGAAGGCGAAGACCGGTACCGCCATGACCGTCAGGACCTTGAACGCATGGTCCACAATCTCCCCCTCCTCCGCAGCCACCAGAGGTAAGGGGTTGTAGGAGAACACGATGACTTCGCCCACCAGCGTGAACAAGGCCCAGAGAATGGCAGCGTACAGCAGGTGCTGCTTCAGTTCGCGCCTCCCCTCCCAAATGGCGCCCGTCACAATGTGACGTACGGGGCGTCCATTCACTGCGATGGCCGGGACTGGACCCATGGGCCACGACTTACCTAGACATGATGGCGAGTCCAAATCGTCGTGTATAGGTGCAAAAGAACCAAATTTTCGCTCAAACGCTCGTACTGGCCTGGGATCGGCCGGTGGGAGGGTTCGTCGATCTGTGCGAGGGGGCGGGTGGGGTCAGATGAGGTGGTGCTCAGAGGCGTACACCACGGCCTGAAGCCGGTTCGCTACGCCGAGCCTGGAGATGACACGGGAGATGTGGTTGCGGGCCGTGACGGGCTGGACTGACAGGGCGTCCGCGATCTGTCCGGTAGACATCCCCGCGGCAAGGAGGCCGAGCACCTGCGACTCGCGTCGCGATAGCCGCGGCGGGGGGACGGATGGGGCGGCATCCGCCGTTGGTTGGCCGTTGCCGTCGGTCATGAACTCCCGGAGCGCCGAGCTGACCCGCTGGGCGAACTCCTCCACCTGGCGGCGGCGCGTGACGTCGCGGAACAGGTGCAGGATCTGGAACTCCTGCTCCTTGCCCTTGGGCACCACGATGCTCACGTTGAGCCATCGCCGCTCGCCGTTGGGAAGAGCGCACTGGACGTCAAAGTCCCCCGTTGGCTGTCCGCGGGAGGTGTTGGTGAAGACGGGGCAGCGGCTGCGACAGTACAGGTGGTTGAACGCGTCGCGACCGGCGATGACGTCGTAGCAGTGCTTGCCGACAACGTCTTCCGAGCGGTGCCCGAGCAGCCGCTCCGCGCTGGGCCCCCACCCCACGATGCGCTGAGATTGGTCCACGCTGAACACGCCGTCCAGCGTGACGAAGTCACGCCACAGCAGGTCGCCCCGAGCCGCCCCGTTCTTGCCTTCCTTCACGCTGCACCACCTTGCCGCTCAATGCGCTGGGGCAGGGTCGAATCGCCCCGCCACTGGCTATTCTAGCACACTCAGGAGCTTGCTACGGACTGTGATCAGGTTCTCTCGGGGCAGGTGGACCGAGCTTTCACGAATCCTTCACATCTCCCCGTTCAGGGTTCACGGTGACTGCACGGCCGCGGCCTACCATGACGCCGTGAAGACGCCGTGAACAGTGATGGACGCGCCATGACGGGTGAGCGGGGGCTCCCGACCGTGCTGCTCGTCGAGAACGATCCCAGCGTCACCAGGATGCGCAGGATCGCCCCTGGCGCCGCGTGGTTCGGGATCACCCAGGTGGACAGCGGCGCGGAGGCCCTCCAGGCGCTCGACCGAGGCCCCGCTGATGCGGTGGTGCTCGATCCCGGGCTTCCCGACGGTCAGGGCGGCACGGTCCTCCGGAGGCTGCGGTGCGCGGGCGAGAATGTTCCGGTGCCCACCTGGGTCGCCTTCTCGGTCATGGACCGGGCAGAGGTGAACAGGACGTACGGTGACCTGGGGGATCGGTTCTTGCGGACGCCGTTCGACCCCTGGCAGCTGGTGAAGCCGCTGGAGAGTCTGCTGAAGGAGGTCAATGGGGCAAGTGGTCGGCGGGAAGCCACCAAACTGGAAGAGGAGGCGGGTCATGTACTGGCTCAAGAGCTGCACCAGGTGCGGGGGAGACCTATCCGAGGGCACGGATCGGTATGCTAAGTACGTCTCGTGCATCCAGTGCGGCTACTACCTGTCGTCGGACGAAGAAGAGGCACTGCGGGCCGGGGTCCGCATGAGCCTCGAGCCCGTGGCGGGTGTGGGGGCCGAGCGCGAGCTGACGGCCGCCGCCAACTGACCCGGGAGCTCTGACGCCCGCCAAGCAGGACGGGCCTTACGCCCAAGGTGGCGTGAGGCCCGTTCGCTGTCGTTCTACCCCGTCACCCATCGCCGAGGGTGCGAAGCGCGCTTCCGATCCGCGGTACCGGCCCGCCTCATGCTGCTTGCGGATTTTCGCGTACGCCCGATGGACCTCGTCCGCCGATGCCTCCTGCTCCGGCTTCGTCACTTCGCCCGCTCCCTCGCCGGACGCGATGGAGACCAACACCCGCCTCATGATCTTGCCGCTCCTGGTCTTTGGCAGGCTGCTCACGAACAGGATGCTCTCCGGGGTGGCCACGGGGCCGATGGTCCCCCGGCCGTGCTGCCGGAGCTCCTCGGCCAGGGGCGTCCGACACCGTTTGGCCATCCATAGGGATGGCGAGCATCACCACCCCGACGCCCTTGATCGTGTCCTCCCTACCGACCACGCCCACCACCGCGGCCCTGGTGCGCCCGGTGTGGATCGGTATGCGTGCCCGCGACCGTGGACGTCCACCGACGACTGGATGGGCAGGGCGCGGTCGGAGTCGATGGGGGACACCCGCCGCTGGATCATCGTTCGAGACGTGGCGAACCCCTAGCGCTCCGCGGCGGGGCCACGGGGAGAACTTGGGTGGGGGGGTAGTAGTCCTTCCCCGACAAGGGCTCTGAGGCCGCTGCGGCGGCGTGCCTCAGAGCGACTTCCGGGGCGGATCGCGAGGCTCTCCAGATCGGTCATCGCCGTTAAGGCTTGCCGCGCCTTAGGACTGAGCTCCCGCCTCTTCCTTCGGTCGGATGATCAGGACTGGGACGCCCGCGTGGCGCACGACCCGGTCGGCCACGCTCCCGAGGACCCACCGGCCGATTCCGGACCGGCCGTGGGTGGTCATGGCCACCATCGCGCCTGGGGACTCCTGGGCCAGGTCCAGGATGGCAGCCGCGGCGTTCCCATGCAGGAGGCGCTCCTCCACTGAGGACAACCCCTCCGCCCGCAGTCGCTCGGCAGCGGCCTTCAGGTACTCTGTCGCGGCTGCATCCACGAGCACGCTCGTGTCCAAGCCCTGGGGCGTGGAGTACTCGTACAAGTAGCCTCCAAACCGGTAGTAATCGGCCACCGTCGGGGTCACCCTGACCAGGGTCACCCCAAGGCCCAGCGCCCGGGCGATGGGGCCCACGTGCTGCCAGCGCCTGCTCCGCCATGGGGGACTCGCCCAGGGGGACGATGATCCGACAGATCGCGCCGGGTACTTCGACCTCTTCCCTTGGGCGAATGATCAGCAGGGGGTTGTTCGTTGCGTGGAGGACCTTGTCGGCGACGCTGCCCAAGAACCAGCAGCCCACGCCGGAGCGGCCGTGGGTGGACATGGCGACGAGCGCCTCCGGGTCCGCCTCCGCATCGCTGATGATCTGCTCCGCGGCGCTCCCCTCGTGGGCCTCGCATGTGGTCGTCACGCCGGCGCTCCGCAACCCGGCGGCGACCTCCTCCAGGTAGTCGCGGGCGGTGTTGCGGAAGTTGGCGGTCAGCCGGTCCAAGTAGAGGCCGTGCTCTGGGTCGGTCATGTCGGGCCTGACCGTGTCGAAGGCCCGCAGCAAGCGGACCTCCGCGCCGAGTCCACGGGCCAGGAGCTTCACGTAAGGCACCACCTGCTCGGCGAGCTGGGATCCGTCCAGCGGGACGATGATTCGCTTGTGCATGGAACTCTCCTCTCTCCTCTGGGGCGTCCGCCACCCGGGAGCTAGTAGCGCCACCACCAGTCTCGGTCGGCCATCGGCATCTCCAGCAGGATCAGGTCCTGGTAGTTTCCCCACATGTCGCGCACCCGGTCCGTCAGCGTGGCCACCTCGCGGAAGCCAAGGCTTATGGCAGCCATGATGGCCGCCTCCTCGCGCTGGGCCGCCTCCTCGCGCTGGGCCACCAGCTCGAAGATGACCTTGGTAAGTCCCAGGCCGTCGGATATATCCAGGAGCTCCTGAATCAGCCGCCTTCCCAGACCCCGCTCGCGGTACTCTGGGTCGACCACGATGCGCAGCTCGCCGATGTGCCCGCGCGCCGCGGATCGGCTCCGGTGGAGCGTGGCGTCCGCGACGATCTCGTCACCCACCACCGCCACCACCGGATAGACGCGGTCTAAGTCGATGTTGGAGGTCCAGTCCAGGATGACAGACGGGGCGGTGACGTTCTCTTTCAGGTAGTACCGGTCCTCCTCCGGGACGCGCTCGAAGAATTGGCGCAGCCTGACCTTGTCGTCGTCCTGGAGCAGCCTCAGTTCAACGGTGCTTCCGTCACGCAGCATCAGGGTCTTTGGGTAGGATTCGAGGTCCACGCTCGTCAATTTGTATTCCTCCTCCCGCAGTCGCGGTGGTGAGATCGGTGGGCACGGCCCGTGACGCGTGATCCGCTGCGGCGTCGGCCTTCCCTCCGCTACCAGCCTAGTAGGAGGGGCGTGGGCTGGGCGGATGCCGTCGTGAAAGAACCGTGTCGTCTTCGTCGGAGCGCAGGGGGAGGGCTGGCCAGTCCTGCGCGCTGGCGATGCCGGAGCCCCATAGAAAGGTTCCCCTCGAAGGGCGGTGGGCGTATGGTGGTGGGGCGCGGCGGCGCGATCCGCGGAGGAGAGTGGACCGGTGAAGGCATCGTTCCGGCTGGGGCGACTTTTCGGGATCGAGATCGGGGTCCACTTCACGTGGCTCATCGCCTTCGGCCTGATTTCGTGGTCGCTGGCGCAGGGTTTCTTCCCCAACTACTTCCCTGGATGGAGCGGGCCCACGTACTGGGCGACTGGGATACTGGCGGCCCTGCTGCTCTTCGTATCGGTGCTGGTGCACGAGATGGCCCACTCCCTGGTGGCGGTGGCGAAGGGTTTGCCGGCGCGCGGCATTACCCTCTTCATCTTCGGCGGGGTGAGCAACATCGGGGCGGAGGCCGTGCGGGCGCGGGACGAGCTCCAGGTGGCTGCGGTGGGGCCTCTGACCAGCCTGGGACTCGCGGCGCTGTTCTGGGGGCTGTTGCAGGTGGCCCCTGGCGAGGGCCGGCCCTTGAACGGGGTCCTTGGCTACCTGGCGCTGGTGAACGGGCTCCTCGCCGGATTCAACATGCTCCCGGGGATTCCGTTGGACGGGGGTCGCGTGCTTCGCTCCATCCTGTGGGGCGCCACCGGCAGCCTCAGCCGGGCGACCAACGTGGCCGCGAGCGTGGGACAGGGCCTGGGCTGGGCGATGGTCGGTCTCGGCGTGTTCCTGTTTCTGAGCGGTGAGCGCCTGAGCGGGATCTGGGTCGCGGTCCTCGGCTGGTTCCTCGGCTCCTCCGCCGGCGCCTTCCGACGTGAGACCGCCATGGTCGATGCCTTTCGGGAGGTGTCCGTGCGACAGGTCATGGACTCCCAGCCCGCCGTGATCGACCCCGACGCATCGGTCGACACACTGGTCCGGGAGTGGGTCTTCGGAAGCCACCGTCGTGCCGTGCCCGTATGTCGGGGGACCCAGCTTCTGGGGATAGTTACGGTGGCCGACGCGTGGGCGGTGCCCCAGGACCGATGGCCGACAACCCGGGTGGCGGAGGTCATGGTCCGCGAGCCGATCCACTCGGTGTCGCCGGGCGCCGATCTGTCGGAGACGCTTCGGCTGCTGGCCGAGCACGAGCTGAATCAGGTGGTGGTGTTGCGGAATGGCGAGTTGGTGGGCATGGTTAGCCGCGCCGACATCATGCGCTATCTCCAGTCCCGCCAGGAGATGGGCATGCGGCCCCCCGGTCGCGAGCGGTAGGCGCGTCGGCGCTACGTCTCGCTCAGCCGGAGGATCAGGCTGTTGTACGCCTCCAGCGACGCGGGGTGCACCAGGCCTCCCTGCCCCACGAGCCGTGTGAGGTCGCCGGCGAGGAACGTGGCCGCGGCCCGGTCTAGGTCCCGGCTCGCCTGCTCCCGGACCACGTCGATGTGGGGGTAGCGGGCTGCCTTGTCAGGGTCGAGCTTGTCCGCTATGAAGATCAACCGTCCGATGGGACCGCACGGCTCCACCCCGGTGGTGTGCCAGCGGACCGCCTCGAGCACATCCTCGTCCTCGATCCCCATCTCGTGCCGAAGGCGGGCGGCGGCCACGGGGCCGTGCAGGAGCATTGGCAGGCGCGCCTCCACGGCGTTCACGCCGATCCCGTATCGCTTCGCCGATTCAAGGAGCGTGGCGGCCGACGAGGCCCGGTCGATGTCGTGGGCGGCGGCGGCGAGGTCCACGCGCGCAAGGTCCAGCCCCAGCGGCCCGGCCAGATCCGTGGCTATCCGCCGCACCTGCTGCACGTGCTCGTACAGGGGACCCGGTAGGCCCCGCAGGGCGTCCTCCACGATGCGCGGGAGCGTGGTCACGGCCTTACCTGATTTCTGCGGTGGAGCGTATAGCCCGGCCCGAAATGCCAAGAACGTTCGGGTCACCGCGTGGCGCGCCGCCTACTCGATGGCTACCCCTCGCGGCCGAGGGGGCGGCCGCCGATGACATGCACGTGCAGGTGGTCCACGGTCTGACCTGCGTGGTCCCCCTGGTTCATCGCCAGCCGGTAGCCCGACGTGGCGATCCCCTCCCGGCGCGCCATCTCCCGGCCCACCGTGAAGAGATGCCCCACCAGGGCCTCGGAACTTGCGTCAAGGTCGTCGGCGAGCACGAAGTGCCGGGTCGGGATCACCAGGAGGTGGACCGGTGCGCGCGGGGCGATGTCGCGGATGGCGAACGCCAGGTCGTCGTGGTAGAGGATATCGCTTGGGATTTCGCCGCGGTAGATGCGGCAGAAGAGGCAGTCCTGCGTCATGCCGAGTCTCGATCCTCGCCTGTGGCGATCACGGCACGGGCGACGCGGTCCGCCGGGTTGACCGACCTTGGAGGCGCTACCGGACCGTGACTGACAGGCACGTTTCCGTGCGAATGATCCCACTGATGGTGTGGACGCTCTGGGTGACGACGTCGCCGATGGAGTTGAGGTCCTCCGCGGTGAGCACCGCGATCAGGTCGTAGCGGCCCGTGACCGCGTCTACCGCCTCCATGCCCCGCACGGCTTCCAGCGCCCGGAGCACATCCTTGGTCTTCCCGACGGCGGTCTCGATCAGGACGTAGGCTTTGGTCGTCATCCTCCGCTCCTTTCGACCGTTGCGGTCGCGCCGGGGTTTCGTGGGCGCATGGCGGGTGGGGTCGGGCCAGTGTGAGCCCGGGGGGATTGGACTCATTCTAGGGTTCCCGTCCGCGCCCTGTCAACGAGGTCCACGCCCGCGCTCCCCCAAGGTGGCGAGTGGCCATGCATGTGAACGAGGGGTTCAGTGCTGGGGCATGGGCAAGGCAATAGGAAGGTTGGTGCGGCTGGTCAGCCGGTATCTGAAGCTCTGAGTCTCCCCTATGTAGAGCCGGGCCCAGCGGCCCGGCGTCGCCTCTCTTGCGAAGATGTAGTTGCCTGGCAAGTCGGTCCAGGTGGTGTCGATCGGGTGGATTCCGTACGGATATTGCAGGCCCGAGGCGCCAATCCATCGAGTTGTGTCCAGGATCGGCAAACCTCCGATGAGGAGTCAACCACATGGCGCCCGCTGGGGCATCGGTAGAGAGGGTGGTCGTGCGCAGGGGAAACACGAAACATGCAAGACGCTCGGTTTGACACCCCCGCCGAGCCAACCTAGAATGGGTAAGAGGGGCACTCGCCGAGCCTCAACCGACCCGCAGGGGGAGTGTTTGTCCGATCAACCGCAACCGTTGACGCTTTCAGATGGGGTCACAAGCTACCTGGAGTCGCTGAAGTCGGGTCGCACGGAGGCCCAGCAGCAGCTTGTGAAGTTCGTCCGATGGTTCGGGCAGGACCGGACTCTGAGCGCCATCGCACCTGTGGACATCGAGGACTTCTCCACCCAGACTGGCTCCGGCGTCGATGGAAACGGCCCCCAGCTCAAACCCGTTCGCGATTTTCTGTCGTACGCCAAGAAGCGCGGCATCCTCGAACAAAACTTGGCATCGCACGTCAAGGTGCGTCGGGGCCTCCGCAAGTCGACGTCTCGGGCCGCCAGAGGCGGGGCCATGGCCAGCGCCCCAGCGCGGCTTACGCAGGAGGGCTACGACCAACTCCGAGAGCGCTTGGAATGGCTACAGGAAGAGATGATTCGTGCCGCGGCTGAGGTCCGGCGGGCCGCCTCCGACAAGGACGTGCGCGAGAACGCTCCGCTGGAAGCCGCCCGAGAGTACCTTGGTCAGCTTGACTTCCGACGGCGCGAGGCCGAGGCGGTGATGGAGTCGGCCCAGGTTATCGAGGGCGGAGCGGCGGATGACGACTCGGTTCGCCAGGGTGGAAGGGTGACCCTGGAGGACCTTTCGACCGGCGCCAGTCAGACGTGGATGCTGGTTGACCCCCGCGAGGCCGCGCCCCTCGACGGCCGTCTCTCCACGAGTTCCCCGGTGGGCCAGGCGGTCCTTGGCCGTTTCCCTGGTGACGAGGTAGAGGTCGCCGCGCCGCGAGGCATGGTCCGATACCGGATCGGCCGCGCCGAGTAGCCACCGCAATCAACCGTCGCTAGTCCCCTCGGCGGCCTTGCGCTCTCCCCACCATCGCCGCAGGCGTTCTCCCACGCCACGCTCGAACCCCTCTTCCGTGGGCTCGTAGTACCGTCGCCCGCGGAGCCGTTCCGGCAGGTTCTCCATCGCCGCGAAATGTCCGGGATAGTCGTGGGCGTACCGGTAGCCGCGTCCGTACCCCTCGCTTCGCATGAGCCCCGTCACCGGGTTGCGCAGGTGCGTCGGCACCGGATCGTTCCGAGTGCGTCCCACGTCCTCCCGCGCTCGATTCAAAGCCTGGTAGGCCGAGTTCGACTTCGGGGCTGTCGCCAGGTAGATGGTGGCCTCGGCCAGAGGGATCGCCCCCTCGGGAAGCCCGACGAAGTGGACCGCTTGCTGCGCCGCGACCGCCACGGGCAGCGCCTGTGGGTCCGCCATGCCGATGTCCTCGGCCGCCAGGATGACGATGCGCCGCGCGATGAATAGCGGGTCCTCCCCTGCCTCCAGCATCCGCACCATCCAATAGATCGCGGCGTCCGGGTCCGAGCCGCGGACCGACTTGATGAACGCGGAGATTGTGTCGTAGTGCATGTCCCTGCCCTTGTCGTAGAGAAGGGAGCGTTGCTGAAGCACGTCCTCCACCGTGGCAAGGCTGATGCGGCGCGCGCCCTGGTCGTCGGGAGCGGTCGCCGATGCCGCCATCTCCAGCGCGTTCAGTGCTGCCCGGGCGTCTCCGCCGGCCATCGTCGACAGGTGGTCCAGGGCCTCCGGCGCCATGACCGCGCCAAGCTGCTCAAGCCCCCGCTCGCTGTCCGACAGCGCTCGCTCCACGATGGCTCGGATCTCGGGCTCGCCAAGCTGCTGGAGTGTGTAGACGCGGCTGCGCGAGAGCAGGGGAGCGACGACCTCGAACGATGGGTTCTCCGTGGTGGCACCGATGAGCGTGACTACCCCCGCCTCCACGTGCGGAAGAATCACGTCCTGCTGCGCCTTGTTGAACCGATGAATCTCGTCCACGAATAGGATGGTGCGTTCCTGGAGGTGCGATCGCCGGTCCCGCGCTTCCTTGATCACGCGGCGGAGGTCCGCGACCCCGGCGGTGACGGCCGAAACCGGTTCGAAGTGGGAGCTGGTCTGCGCGGCAATCAGGAATGCGAGAGTGGTCTTCCCCGAGCCGGGAGGGCCCCAGAGGATCAGCGAGGGGATCTGGTCGGCCTCTATCGCCAGGCGGAGCGCCCGGCCAGGCCCTGTGATGTGGTCCTGTCCCACGAACTCGTCGAAGGCCCGGGGGCGCATCCGGGCCGCCAGCGGCGCCTCCGCCTCCTCCCGGAGACGACCGGCGTGTTCGAACAGATCCACCGCCGCGCTCCCTTCCGCCGATCGCTTGCGATTCCCCTCGCTACGCCGCCTGGCGCAAAGGCCGCCCCGCCGCCTCCAAGATGATCCGGGCCACAGCCTCGGGGTGGAAGGAAGGCGCCTCGTGGCCCGCGTCAAGCTCCACGACGGTGGCTCCCGGCAGGTCGGCGGCCATGCGGCGCTGACGACCTGGGGTCAAGAACCGGTCTTGGAGCAGGACGGTGTACGTGACGGGGCATGGGGGCCACAGGGCCTCCGGGTTCGGCAGGGCGTCCAGGGGCAGCAGGGGAATGGGGGCGAGGCGACCCATGACGTGGCTCGCCAACGGGTAGCTCACGTCGTTGCACAGCAGCTTGAGCGCGAACTCTCGGTGGAGCTTGACCGTGCCGGACGGTCTCTTTCCGGGCAGTACGCGGTGGAGTTGCAGGAGCGCGCGAGTGGCCACCGGCAGCATCTCCGTGACCGTGTGGAACATGTCGGGTACAACGGCGCCCACAAGAACCAGTGCCTGTGGCGGCGCCGGCAGGCGTCGCGCGACCTCCAACGCCAGGAGGCCGGCAAGCGAGTGGGCGACGACGACGGGCCGGTCGAGCCGGGCTGCCGCGACCTGCCGTAGGATGTCGTCGGCCCAGAAGTCGAGCGTGACCTGCTTGGGCGCCGCGTCGCGAGGAAAATCCGGGGCCAGGACCGAGCCCGGCTGGTACATGGGGTGGAAGTTGGGGCTCTCACGCCGCAGGGCGTCCTCGATGAGGCCCTTGGCCCGATCCCAGCTCCAGGCCCCGTGACCCGGCGCGGGGATCAGCAGGTAGTCGGTCATTGGTGGCCACTCCTTGCCGATTCTGCGTCCGTGAAAATCCTCCGCGGCTCCGCGGCCCTACTCTACCACCACGGCCGTGCCGTAGGCGAGCATCTCGGACGCTCCCTGAAGCACGGAGGAGGTGGTGAAGCGCAGACCCACGACGGCGTTGGCGCTGGCTGCTTCGGCCTCCTGCTCCATCCGCCTGAGAGTCTCTTGGCGCGCCTCTGCCAGGAGGCGGGTGTACTCCGGGATCTCCCCGCCGCCGACGTTCCGTAGGGCGGCGATGATGTCTCGCCCGATGGCTCTGGCCCGCACCGCGTTTCCCATCACCAGCCCGCGGACCTCGACGATGCGCTTGCCCTCTATCGCGTCGGTCGTCGTGACGATCATGGCTTGCCTCCGGTTCGCTTGGCTATCCCTTCGACGTCACCGGCTCTGGAGAAGGAAGTGGAAGACTCTAGGTTGGATCATTGCTGTAGGGATAAGGGAGAGTCATCCCGAATCGCTCGTGGAGCAATCGCATGTCCCTCCTGTCGGTCTCATCAGGCTCATAACCCGCGTTTCCAGATTGATCAGTAGCGCGGACAGCCTGTTCTTCCGGTGTCAGGCATCGTATCTCCCGACCGTTGACCGACCCGGCGCCCAGCAACCCAGGTGCAGAGAACATCCATTCACCATCACCATTGATCTCCTGAACCGCGCTGCCGTCTTTTCGGAAACGGACGGGATGAAAGTCAATCCGGCGGTCGACCGCATCGTGGACCACGAATCCTTGGGGCAGCTCATCGGTCATCATGGCGAAGCCCAGGCCGCGAGTAACTCGTATGGCTGCCCCAATGTCGTCTGCCTGAATGATCACATCCAAGTCATCGTGAGGACGTGTCTCCTTCCCCAGCAGGGCATCTATCCCCCAACCGCCGTATACCCACACGTCGACGCCAGCCAATTCAAGAGCATCAACCACCTCGACCACATCTGCCGCTCGCATCACGTGGCAGCACCCCCCTCACGCGACACCGCAGAATACTTCGCCACGGCCATCGGTAGCCCTATCCCGCGGACCCCAGCGCCGCGCGGACGGCGTCGAGCAGCCTCTGCTCCTCCTCCGGGGCCACCGTGCGGGGGTCCAGGAGCACCCGGTCCTCGTGGACGCGCGCGACCACCGGCGGATCGCCCAGGCGCAGGCGGCGAGCGAGCCCAGCGGCGCCGCCGGGCGCTCCGGCCCCGTCCAGGCTCAGGAGGTGCGTTGGCAGCGTCTCGCCCGGTAGGCTCCCGCCGCCGACCGTGGAGCGACCGGGGAGCGTCGTCGCGCCGCGCCCCACGGCGACTCGCCACGACTCCGCGCGCCGGCCAAGGTCTTCCTCCGTGCTTGCGATCATCAGCCACACCGGGACCTTGTCCGTTGCTTCCCCCCGGACGTAGTGCAGGAGCGTGGCCGATAGCCCCGCCATGCTCAGCCGGTCCAGCCGCAGAGCCCTGGCCATTGGGTGGCGGGCCAGCCGGCTCACAAGCTCCCCTCTGCCGACGGCGATGCCCGCCTGGGGACCCCCCAGCAGCTTGTCGCCCGAGAAGAGCGCCAGGTCGGCCCCGGCCTCGACGCTCTCTCGGGGCGTGGGCTCGTGGGCCAGACCATAGGACGCCGTGTCGAGCAGGCACCCGCTTCCCAGATCGTGGAGGAGCGGGAGGCCGTGGCGGTGGGCCAGGTCGGCCAGCTCCGAGGTTTCCGCCGCGTGGGTAAAGCCGATTACTTTGAAGTTGGCGGCGTGGACCTTCAGCACGGCGGCGGTCTGGGGCGTGACCGCGTCCTCATAGTCGCGGAGGTAGGTGCGGTTGGTGGTCCCTACCTCCACAAGCGTGGCCCCCGATTGGCGAAGGACGTCCGGGATGCGGAACCCGCCGCCGATCTCCACCGCCTCGCCGCGAGACACGATGACCTCCCGGTCAGAGGCCAGGCATGCCAGCGTCAGCAGGAGCGCACCCGCGTTGTTGTTCACCGCCAGGCCCGCGCCCGCGCCGGTGAGCTGTCGCAGCAGGTCCTGTATGTGTTCCTGGCGCGGCCCGCGCTCTCCCTCCGCCAGGTCATACTCCAGGTCAGAGTAACCCTCCGCGACGTTGCGGATCGCCTGGAGGGCGTCGGCGCTCAGCGGCGCCCGGCCCAGGTTGGTGTGGATGATGACGCCCGTTGCGTTGATTACCGACCGCGGGTGGGGGCGCCACAGCTCCGTCGCGCGCTCCGCCACATCGGCGGCTAGGTCCTCCGAGGACGGGGCGTCCCCGCCCGCGCGGATGGCGGCTCGGGCCCAATCGAGCTGGCGTCGCACCAGGTCGGCCACGGCGTCGTGTGGGAACGATTCGAGCAGCGAAGTCACCCGCGGGTGGCCAAGCAGCCGGTCCACGCTGGGGAGGGCGCGCAGGTCTGGGCTTGGCGGGGGCCCCTTCGGAGTCGTCATATCTGCGGGAATTGTATCACAGGCTGGGGCACACACCGGGGGCAAGGGAGGCTGGCGACGTGGGTTGACGGGGCTCGGAGCCTGTTGGACGCGCCGTCACTCAGCGGCCGGCGGTGTCCCGTCGCGCTCGTCCAGGCGCTGCCGCAGGGCCTCCAACTCCCGCTTCAGCTCCCGCTGCTTGCGGGACATGAAGAAGGAGTAGCCGAAGAACGCCGCCCAGGTGATCGAGTAGGCGGCGAATAGGAACTGGAGGAACGGCTTGGTGTCGCTCTCCTGGGCCGGAGCGGCCCCCAAGAGGACGACCGCGACGGCGGGGAGGAGCAGGAGCGGAAACGCGCTTCGCAGGTTACGCATGAGAGTGCCAGAGCCTTTCCACCGCCTCCTCGTCCCGGCGAAGGGAGTACCGTTCGAGGAACAGGTAGGTGAACAAGAAGGTGAAGGTGAGAAGGGCGACCCTGAATGCGATCGCCATCGGCTCTTCAAGCGCCCCTTCCTCCGCCAGCGGCCCGACGAACGCCCCCGGGTGCACGTCACGCCACCACTTGGCGGCCATGTACACGATGGGCGCGTCTATGCCACCCAGGATCCCGAGCACGGCGGCGTACCGGGCGCCCTGAGCCCCCTTCGGGGCGTAGGCCCGCAGCATCAGGTACGCCACGTAGATCATCCACAGGACCAGAGTCAGGGTGAGCTGGGGCGACCAGGTCCACCAGAGCTCCAACGCCGGACGGTTCCAGAGGATACCGGTCACCAGCGCCAGCGTCGTGAAGAGCGTCCCCACCTCGGCGGCGGCGTACGCCAGGTTGTCCCACCGCTCGGTCTTCCGCCACAGGTACCCGATGCTTCCCACGGTCACGAAGGCGAACGCCGCCAGTCCGATCATGGCGATGGGCACGTGGAAGTAGAAGATCCGCTGGGAGACCCCCAGACTGGCCTCCGTCGGTACCCAGAGGAAGACCATCCAGAGCGTGAGCGCCATCAGGACCCCGCTCGCGCCCAGGAGGGCGAGCCTCAAGTTCATCGTCGCCGCCTCCCCGAATGACCCGTCGTCGCCTAATCGCCCAGGACGAACTCGAAGGTGGCCGCCGCCGCCACCACGAACACCGCGTCGAAGGCCGCCGTCAACTCGACCCAGCGCCGGAAATCGCCATACGGCTCGCCCGCCAGGATCGCCCTCGTCGCCTCGACGGCGGCTATGATAACAGGAACCACGATGGGAAAGAAGAGCACGGGCAGCATGATCTCTCGGGCGCGCGTGTTCACTGCCATCGCGGAGAAGATGGTCCCAACGGCGGAGAACCCCAGGGTGGCGACCACGGCCACCAGCCACAGCCACGGCAGGAACAGAGGGAGGTTGAACAGCACCCCGAAGATGGGCAGCATCACGAGCTCGACCGCCAGGATGAACAGGAAGCTCGCCAGCATCTTGCCCAGGTATAGCTGCTCCCGTCCCACCGGGCAGAGCATCAGCCCTTCGATGCCGCCGCGCTCCTTCTCCAGCGCGAAGGCGCGGTTGAGCCCCAGCGTTCCCGCGAACGTGAACGCGATCCAAAGCACTCCCGGCGCGACTATCGCCACGGTCGTCGCGCTCGGCTCGAAGACGAAGTTAAAGACTACGGTGACAAGGAACGCGAAGACCAGGACCGGAGTCACGACCTCCTTGGTCCTTGCCTCCAGCAGTAGGTCCTTCCACAGAACCGCTCCGATAGGCCTCAGGTAGGCCCTCACGTCCCACCCCCGGTCAGGGTGCGGTACGTCTCCTCGAATGTGGCCGCGTCCACCTCCGCGCGGCTGCGCTCGTAGGCAATACGGCCCCGGGCCAGGACCGCCACCGTGTCGGCCAGCGCCAGGCCACGCTCCACGCTGTGCGTGGTGACGATCGTGGTCCCGCCCTCGGCACGGTGGGTCGCCAGCAGCCCCTCCAGCAGCGACAGCGCCTCCCGGTCCAGCCCGGTCTCGGGCTCGTCCAGCAGGAGCACGGACGGCTGGTGGAGGAGGGCGCGCGCCAGCGAGACGCGCTTCTGCATGCCGTGTGAGAGGTTGCGAGTGCGGACGTGCAGGTAGGAGTCGATCCCCAGTGCGGCCGATAGCGACTCGATGCGCGCGGCGGGGTCCGGCAGCCGGAACATCCGGGCGTAGAAGCGGAGGTTCTCTTGGGGGGTCAGGTCATCGTACAGGAACGTCTGGTGGGTCACGACCCCCAGGAGACGGCGCACACGCCGCCCGTCTCGGCGCGGGTCCAACCCTCCGATGCGAATCCGCCCATCGGTGGGCTGCGCCAGCGTCGCCAGGAGCCGGATCAGCGTGCTCTTTCCGGAGCCGTTCGGTCCGAAGAGGGCGAGCGTGGTGCCCCAGCCGACGGCCTGGTCCAACCCCTCCAGGACCGACTTTCCACCGAAGCGTTTGGTGAGGCCCACGGCCTCGATGGCGTTGGTCAATGCTCGCTCCCCGGGGCGCTGAAGGACCGCGCGCGGCCAGCTCGGGCGAATGGCGCGCTCGGACCCATGATAGCTTTGCGTGAAACCCTGGGCAAGGCTGCCGGACCGGCGCTCCACGGCGCCGCGCGGCCGGTGAGGACTTGCGGCCAGATGTGATCGTGGTATACTTCACGTTTGGCTTCTGGCCAAGAATCTCGTATGGGGGGCGGTGATTGAATGCACTTGGAAGACACCTGATCCTCGAGCTGAAGGGCTGTCGGCCCGATCTTCTGGATGATCTTGACTACATCCAGGAGACCATGCTCTTTGCCGCTGAGTCCACCGGGGCGACCATCATCGGTGAGACCTTCCACAAGTTCGCGCCTCAGGGCGTAACTGGGGTCGTCGCCATCGCCGAGTCCCACCTCTGCATCCACACCTGGCCCGAGTACGGGTACGCCGCCGCCGATATCTTCACCTGCGGCGAGGGGTTCGACCCCCAGGATGCAGCCGACGTTCTCGTCGAGAGGCTGGAGGCTAGCGACCCGGCTCGGACGGAGCTCATCCGAGGGGTCCTCGAAGGGGTCCTCGAACAGCCGGCGAGGGCGACGTAGAGAAACACAGGTGTCTATGTTAGGTGGCGCCACAACCTGGCATCTAGAGAGGATCACCCCGGACCTGGCCCAGTGGTCGAGCGTCCGGAACGTCCTCTACGCTGGCCGCAGCCAGTACCAGGAGGTGGAGGTCCTAGAGACGGCGAGCTTCGGCCGGTGCCTCGTGCTGGACGGCAAGACGCAGTCCTCCGAGGCCGACGAGTTCGTCTACCATGAGAGCCTGGTTCACCCGGCCCTCGTGGTGCACCCGCGCCCGCAATCGGTGTGCATCGCCGGCGGTGGCGAGGGTGCGACGGCGCGCGAGGTGCTCCGCCACGATACGGTGAGTCGTGCCGTCATGGTGGACCTGGACCGCGAAGTGGTCGATCTGTGCCGCGAGTTCCTACCCGACCATCACCAGGGCGCCTTTGACGACCCGCGCCTCGACCTACGGATCGGCGACGCGGGCGCTTTCTTTCGCGAGTCCTCTGAGCGGTTCGACGTCATTGTGCTGGACCTGCCCGACCCCACCGAGGGAGGCCCCGTCGGCCTCTTGTACACAGGTGACTTTTACACGCTGCTCCGGTCCCGTCTGAGCTCGGACGGCGTGCTCGTCACGCAAGCGGGCCCCGCCAGCCTGCTGAACCACCACGAGGTCTTCACAGCCATCCACAACACGTTGAGCCAGGTCTTCCCCGTGGTGGCCTCCTACAGCGTGCCGATACAGTCGTTCGGCGAGCAGTGGGGCTTCACCGTCGCGTCCCTCGGGCCGGACCCCGCCGCTCTCTCTCCCGACGATGTGGACGGCCGGCTGTCGGAGCGGGGCGTCGAGGGCCTCCGCGCGTACGACGGTGTGAGCCACGGGGCGCTCTTCGCGCTGCCACGGTACCTCAGGAAGGCCATCGCCGAAGAGACCCGGACCATCACCCCGGAGAATCCTCTGTTCATCTTCTAGGTTTCTTCAGCTGGCACCCCGCTCCGGTCCGTCCCCCCATCGCTCGCCGCTCTGCTCCACGCCCCCCAGGCACCCCCGCGGGGGCCTCGCATCGTGGCTCCAGTCCAGGTGTGCTACAATTGCCGCGTTCGTGTCCCATCCTGAACGCCGGGAATGCAGCTTGTCGGACCGGATCTTCATCGGCGTCGCCTGGCCCTACGCCAACGGCCCCATCCACCTGGGTGGAATCGCGGGCTGCTACCTCCCCGCCGATATCTTCGCCCGCTTCCACCGCATGAGGGGCAATCAGGTGCTGATGGTGTCTGGAACGGACCAGCACGGCACCCCAGTCACGATCCGCGCGGAGCAGGAAGGCCTGAGCCCTCAGGTGGTCGTCGAGAAGTACCACCAGGAGGACCTGACGGTCTGGGAGCGGCTTGGGATCACCTTCGACCGCTACACGTCCACAGGCACCGATAACCATCGGGCGGTGGTCCACGATATCTTTCTCCGGCTGCTGGACCGAGACCTCATATACAAGCAGCCCGGCCTGTACGCCTACTGCGACTTCGACCGGCGCTTCCTCCCGGACCGATACGTGGAGGGGACGTGCCCCCATTGCGGCAGCGACAGGGCACGGGGCGACCAGTGCGAGACCTGCGGGAAACCACTGGACCCGCAAGACCTCATCAACTGGCGATGCCGGACCTGTGGGAACCCCCCGGTGATGAAGGAGTCCGAGCACTTCTTCCTCCGGCTTAGCGCCCTCCAGTCGCATTTGGAGCAGTGGAGCACGAGCGTGGGGGCGGACCGGTGGCGGCCGAACGTGTACGGCTTTACCAAGGGCTGGCTGGCGGAGGGGATGCGGGACCGGGCGATAACTCGGGATATCGATTGGGGCGTGTCGGTCCCGGTGCCGGGGTACGATGAGAAGCGGGTCTACGTTTGGTTCGAGGCGGTATGCGGCTACCTCTCCGCGGCTGTGGAGTGGGCGGCGGCCCGCGGCGAGCCCGATGCGTGGCGCGCCTTCTGGCAGGACCCGGCGTGCCGGGCGTTCTACTTCATCGGCAAGGACAACATTGCGTTCCACACCATCATGTGGCCCGCCATTATCATGGGCTACGGCGCCTATGACCCCGCCACTGGTGGGGGCGAGTACAATCTCCCCTACGACGTTCCCGCCAACGAGTTCCTCTCCCTGGAAGGCCAGAAGTTCTCCACGTCCCAGAACTGGGCCGTGTGGGCTCCGGACTACCTGGACCGGTTCGATCCAGATCCTCTTCGCTACTACCTCTCGGCCAACATGCCCGAGTACGGCGACGCGGACTTCTCCTGGCGCGAGTTCCTGCGCCGGAACAACGACGAGCTGGTGGCGACGTACGGCAATCTGGTGCACCGCGTCCTGACCCTCACCCATCGCAACTTCGATGGGCGAGTCCCCGAGTCCGGGCCGCTCGACGACGTTGACACCGCCATACGACGCCGGGCGGACGCCGCCCTCGACGATGTGGCCGCCAGCCTGGAGGGACGCCGGTTCCGCGAGGCAATCGGCAGGGGCGCGATGGCGCTGGCGACGGAGGCGAACCGGTACGTGGACCTCAAGGCGCCCTGGCGCACCGCCAAGGAGGACCGAGAGGCCACCGCGACCACGCTGGTCACCGCCCTCTACGTGCTGTCGGCACTGAAGACCGTCATGTACCCGTTCCTTCCTTTCAGCAGCGAGAAGCTCCATCGGATGCTCGGCTTCGACGGGCGAGCGGAGGAGCGAGGCTGGACCATCGAGCCGCCGCCGGCCGGGCAGAGCCTGGAGCGGCCGCAGCCCCTGTTCACCAAGCTGGATGATGGCATGGTAGAGGAAGAGACCGACCGGCTCAGCCGGCAGCGAGCGAGCGCGTAGCGAGGCAGCATGGCTCGTCAGGGAACAGAGGCAGCCGAGACCATCTTGGGCTTCTACGAGCCCATCCGGGAAGAGTTGAGCCGGGTCGGCGAGAGCGTGGCCAGCGTCGTCAGCTCCGCCCCCCGCGAGATGCGCGAGCCCCTAGCGCACGCCATCGTGGGCAGCGGGAAGCGGGTGCGGCCCGCCATCACGATCCTCGCTTCCAGGCTCCGCTCCACCGCGTCTGAGTCCCCGATACAGATGGGCGCCGCCATCGAGCTCCTCCACCTGGCGACCCTCATCCACGACGACACGGTGGACAATGCCGACGTGCGGCGCGGCCGGGCCACACTGAGCAGCATCTGGGGGCCGGAGGTCGCCATCCTCGTCGGGGACTACCTGTTCGCCAGCTCCGCCACCTCCGTGTGCGAGACCGGGAGTATCCGCGTCATCCGCCGCTTCGTCGCCCAGACCATCACGGAGCTGGCCACCGGCGAGCTGGACGAGCGGATGGCCGCGTATGACGCCGCCCAGACGCGCCAGCAATACCTGGAGCGGATCTACAACAAGACGGCGTCCCTCTTCACGACGGCCGCCGAGTGCGGCGCGGTTCTGAGTGGAGCCCCGGAGGAGGAGGTCCAGCGGCTGAAGGCCTACGGGCTGAACTTGGGCATGGCGTTCCAGGTGGTGGACGACATCCTCGACTACGAGGGGTCGGCGCAGGAGGTGGGCAAGCCGGTGGGCGCCGACCTGGCCCAGGGGGTCCTGACCCTCCCCGCCCTGCTGCTTATCGAGCGCCACCCGGAGGGCAACCCAGTCGTCGATCTCTGCCGGACTCGGGACGCGGACGCCCACCTGGAGCGGGCGCTGGGCATGGTCCGCGGCTCGGGGATCATCGCGGAGGCGTACGAGGTGGCGGACGAGTACCGCCGCAATGCCGTCGACGCCCTAGCCGGCTTCCCGGACTCCCGCTACCGGAGAGCTCTGTTGGAGATCGCCGATTACGTGGTGGGCCGGACCAAGTGACGGTCTTCGCATCGATTGGCGGCCTGATGTATCTAAAGTAGGAAGAAGCGGAAGGACCGCGTTGAAGCGGCGCCGCAAATCGACTGGAGGAGTTGAGGGCAAATGACGACCGGCGAGATCACTGTCTACGGTACAACCTCGTGCCCCGATTGCTGGCGCTCCAAGCGATATTTGGAGAGCCAGAACGTTCCCTACTCCTGGGTGAACATCAGCGAGCAGCCGGACGCGGCGCAGACGGTGATGCGCATCAACGGCGGGGCACGCTCCGTGCCGACCATCGTCTTCCCCGACGGGTCGGTCCTGGTGGAGCCGGGCGACCGCGAGCTCGGGGCGAAGCTGGGCCTCCGCTAGAGGGACCTTGGGGGAAGCGTGGCGGCGGGTGGTTGGATCGCGCCGGACGGGTCGATAGGCTCGGTTGAGATCGAGTCCGGACACCGCCACTGCTATGTGCCGGACTCGCGCATCGGTCTTGACTTCGAGTACTCCTTCACCGAGGTCTATTCTACACGTCTGAAGGGTTTCCCGTGTTCGGGCGTGTCTTGGGTGTGAAATGGCGCGATGGGTCAGGCGGGGCGGCCGGACCGGAGGATGCGTACTTCAGCGATCTCCTCGCGGGTTTCCTCAATGGGACGAATTCGGTGACGGAAGCCATGGTAACCGCGAATGTTGACTTGGTGGTGTACATGTCCGGCGAGGGCTGGGTCATCTGTGACGTTTGGGCAGGGACGGTCACTCCCCTGCTAACGGACTGCTATTACGCGGTGGCCGAAGCCCTGCTCGCGATGCCCCTTCTCGACGAATAGCGCGGCTCGGCTACGGGACCGGGCAGGTCGCGAGTTGCCTGCGGGGTCATCTGTGCGTGGTGCGGGAGGCGCCCTGCCCACACGACTCCGCAGAGAGGGGAGCGTGGCAACCCGCCCCCAGAGTGGGTGCGGGGCACGCCCTGCACCTTACGCCTCCCACACGACGCGGCCCCCGACGACAGTGACAAGCGTCCGCAGCCCCAGCAGCGCCTCGGGCTCGCAAGCGGTGGGGTCGCGGTCCAACACGACCAGGTCAGCCGCCATTCCCGTCCTCAGCCACCCCAGCCACCCGTCGATGCCGGCCGCGCAAGCCCCCCCGACGGTGTGGTGGCCCAGCGAGGTTGCTGCGGACACCGCCTCCCCCGGGTTCAGGGGCGCGCCGGACACGGAGCGCCGTGTGACCGCCCCATAGAGATCCGCCGCCGGATCCGGCAACTCCACCGGGGCGTCGGAGCCGAAGGCGATTCGTACGCCAGCCCGCTCCAGCGCGCCTAGCCGGTAGAGCCACGGCTGGCTTTCCGGTGGCGCCTCGGCCCGGTACCGGTCCCCGCTGAAATGGACGAACCCTGGGTTCGTCACCACCGTCGCCCCCGATTGCGCCACGAGCGCCAGCACGTCTGGCGGGCACTCGGAGGCGTGCTCGATCCGGTGTCGGGGCGCGCCCTGGGCCGGCGGATTCGCGCCGAGGACCCGTGCCGCCGCCGCCACCGCCTCCTCCTCCACCGCGTGGATCGCCACTGAGAACCCCCGGTCCATCGCGGACCGGACCATGCGCACCAGCTCGTCCTCAGGGGGTGTCATGGCGCCCGTCGTGAGGGTGAGCATCGCTTTGGCGTGGCCCAGGAGCATCTCGCCCTCACGATGGCCCTGGGCCATGCCGCGCTCGGTGAATCCCAAGAGCCGCTCGATGCCCGGCATCACCACCAGCCGCGGCGAGATAAGCCGGCCGAGCCCTTGAAGGAGATGCCATCGGTCGTGGTCGTTCGTGGGGGTGGCGTCTTGGACGGTCGTGATGCCGTGCGAGCGGAGCCAGAGGTCTGCGAGCCGCACCCCCTCCTCCAACTCGTCCCGTCCCAGCGGAGGCACGCTCGCTTCTAGCTCTTCGTCCATCTCCAAAAGCAGCCCCGTCGGCTCGCCGCTGGCGTCGCGCTCGATGACGCCTGCGGCCGGGTCGGGCGTGCCTGCGCCGATGCCCGCCGCCCGCAGCGCCGACGAGTTAAGCACGGTCGCGTGGCCCGAGCGGTGCTTGAGTCGGACGGGGTGGTTCGGCGCGGCCTCGTCCAGGTCGTGACGGCTGGGATGCCGGCCCTCGGCCAGCGATGTTTCGTCGTACCCCCAAGCCCGCACCCACGTCCCGGCGGCGACGGACGATGCTCGCTCTCGGATCGTCCGCTTCAGGTGGTCGAACGACAGGACGGCCGCGGGCGAGCAGTCGACGCTGACCAGCCGGGAGGCGAGGGCGAGCAGGTGTAGGTGGGCGTCGTGGAAGCCGGGGAGGATAGCGGCTTCGGCACAATCGACGACCCGCGTGGCCGGACCTCGCAGCCCCAGGATCTCCCGCGTCTCGCCGGTCGCGACGATCAGGCCATCGGCGACGGCGACCGCCGCGGCCCGGGGCCGGTCCGGGTCGAGGGTGACGACGGTGGCGTTGGTGAGAATCAGGCCGGGAGGCTGCATCCCGCTCCTCTTGATGCGGACCCTCGCATGATATCATGGCCGGCAGGGTGTGCCCTGCGCCCACTACGTGGGCGGGTTGTCAGCCGGAATCGTTCGATCGGGGTGCCGCCCGCGTTGGCAGTCCACGGTTGGACAGGTCACCACGATCGAGGTGTCGGCCCGGGCAAAGGCTGCCCGCGGCCGGTGGGGTCCGTCGACAAAGAAGAGCCGAGGAGTGACGAGCGTGCGGGCCATCGTTTTCGACTGGGACCAGACGCTCTGGGACTCGTGGGATTTGCACCACGGCGCGATTGCCCATGCGGCCCGCAGCCTGGGCCTGCCCGAGCCCTCAGCCGATGCAATCGCGGGCGACATCGGCGCGTCGCTGGAGGAGTATCTGAACCGGACGTTCCCGGATCCCCAGGCCGCCCGAGAGCATTACCTGGCGTTCTACGGTGAGCGCCGGACAGCGTTGGGGCGGCTCTTCCCGGGCGTCCGGGAGGTGCTGGAGGCCTTGAGGGACCGCGGGCACCAGCTTGCCGTGCTCTCCAACAAGGAGCGGGCCGCGGGCGAGTGGGAGATGGACGCGGCCGGTCTCGGTGGCCTGTTCGCGGTCGCCGCGTTCCGCGAGGACCTGCCCACGCTCAAGCCCGAGCCGGAGGGTCTGTGGCACGTCCTGGCGCGACTTGGCGTGGCTACGGGCGATGCCCTGTACATCGGTGACAGCCGCGTCGACGTGCTGTGCGCTCGTCGGGCGGGGGTTGCCTCGGCGGCGGCGCTCTGGGGCGCTCGGAACGCGGAGGGCCTGCTGGGGGCGGGGCCGGACCTGGTGTGGCGCGAACCGAGCGACGCCCTGGGGGGCCTCAGCGTGGGGCGGGGGTAGCGGCTGAGCGAGGGATCGGGAGCGTGCGTGGGGCGGTGGCCCCTCGGTCCCTTATCAGCCGTCAGCGAACGGCTCCCCCGCCCGCTACGGCCCAAGGACCTTGGCCGCGGCCGCCTGCTCGTCGGCCAAGTAGGAGCTGCGGACCCGCGGCCCCGAGGCCACGTGCGCGAACCCCATCTCTTCGCCCATGCGACGCAGCGCGTCGAACTCCTCCGGGTGATAGAACCGCTGGAGGGGGAAGTGGACGCGCGACGGCCGCAGGTATTGTCCGATGGTGAGAAGCTGGCAACCCGAGTCCAAGAGGTCCCGCATCGTCGCGTGGACCTCCTCCTCGATCTCGCCGAGCCCCACCATCATGCCCGACTTGGTGGGGATATGTGGAGCCATCTCTCGGGCGCGGGCAAGCAGGCGCAGCGAGCGGCGATAGTCGCCCTTGGGACGCACGCGGTGAAAGACCCGCTCCACGGTCTCGATGTTGTGGTTGAGCACGTCCGGGCCGCCGTCCAGGACCGCTCGGAGGGCGTCGTCGCCTCGCAGGTCGGGGATCAGCACCTCGACCTTGCAAGAGGGTTGGGCGTCGCGGATCGCGCGGATGCATCCCGCGAACACGGACGCACCGCCGTCGTCGAGGTCGTCGCGGGTCACGGAGGTAATGACGCAGTACTGGAGCCCCAGCCGGCGGACGGTCTCCGCCAGTCGCAAGGGCTCACCGAGGTCCACGGGGCCGGGGCGGCCGGTCTTGACGGCGCAGTAGTGGCACCGCCACGTGCACGTGTCCCCAAGGATCATGAAGCTGGCGGTCTGCCGTTCCCAGCACTCCCCGATGTTGGGGCAGTGGGCCTCCTCGCAGACCGTGTGGAGCCCGCCCTCGCGCACCAGCGTCCGGAGGGCAAGGTAGTTCGGCCCGCCCGGGGCCTTGACCTTGAACCACTCCGGCAGCCTCCGCTCTACTGCCATTGGCTGCCTGCCTCCTAAGAGCGCGAGTCGCCTACTGAGGCTGCCACGCCGCCAGCATGCCGACGACGGTCCCGACCGCGTCCGCCAGCGGCGTCCTGGCAGCCTCGCCGGCGTCGCGGCGCTTGACCTCCGCCTCGCCGTCGCGGAGCGTGCGGGGGCTGACCACCACGCGCACGGGGAAGCCGAACAGGTCGGCGTCGTTGAGCTTCACACCCGCCGACTCGTTGCGGTCATCGTACAGGACCTCGACACCGGCCTTCTCGAGGGCCGCGTGCAGGTCGTCGGCCGCTGCCTGCACCTCGGGGTTCTCGACGTTCAGAGCGGCCAGGTGCACCTGGAAGGGCGCGAGGGCAGGGGGGAGGCGCATCCCGCGGTCGTCGTGGTTATGCTCGATGGCCGCCGCCAGGAGCCGGCCCACGCCGATGCCGTAGCAGCCCATGATCATCGGCTGGTGGTGGCCTTCGTGGTCCAGGAAGGTTGCCCCGAGCGCGTTCGAGAAGTGGGTGCCGACCTTGAAGACGTGGCCCAACTCGATACCCCGCTCGGCTACCAGGACCGTTCCGCAGCGAGCGCATGCATGTCCGTCCTGGGCGAGGGCTATGTCCGCCACCTGGTCCGGGTTGAAGTCCCGAGGGCAGTTGACGTTGAGCAGGTGGTAGTCTCGCCGGTTGGCCCCGGCAACGAAGTTGGCGCCCACCCGCACCGACTCGTCCGCCACGGTCCGCATCCCCTCCAGGCCCACGTTCGAGGCGGACCCGGCCACGAGCCCGGCCGCGGCCGCCTCCTCGTCCGTCGCCAGCCGAAGGTCGTGGCAGCCGAGCGCCCGCCTGAGCTTGATCTCGTTCACTTCCAGGTCGCCCCGCACCGTGACGAAGACGGGCTCGCCGTCCGCGACGTAGAAGACAGCCTTCAGCGTCTTCTCAGGGGGCACACCCAGGAACTCAGTGAGCTCCGCGATTGTCTTGATCCCCGGCGTGTGGACATCCTCGACCGGCAGCGGGTCCTCCTGGGGCGCATCCGGGCGGGCGAATTCGGCGCGCTCCGCATTGGCGGCGTAGCCGCAGCTTGGGCACTGGAGGAAGGTGTCCTCGCCGACGGGCGTCGGCAGGATGAACTCCTGGGAGTCCTTGCCGCCGATGGCCCCGCTGTCGGCTTCCACCATGACGGCGGGCAGTCCGCAGATGGAGAAGATCCGCTGGTACGCCTCCGCCATCCGCCGGTACGAGACATCCAGGGCATCCTCGTCGGCGTCGAAGCTGTACGCGTCCTTCATGTCGAACTCGCGGACGCGGATGAGCCCGGCCCGAGGTCGGGGCTCGTCGCGGAACTTGGTCTGGATCTGGTAGAGGAGGAGCGGGAGATCCCGGTAGCTCTGGACCATCTGCCGCACCAGCAAGGTGACGACTTCCTCGTGCGTGGGCGCCATGACCATCGGCCGGTCGCGACGGTCGTTCAGTCGAATCAGGTCCGGGCCGAAGGCCTCGTCTCGGCCTGACTGCCGCCACAGCTCCAGGGGCTGGAGCGCGGCTAGCCGCACCTCCTGGCCGTCGGCGGCGTCCATCTCCCGCCTAATGATTGCCTGGATCTTGGCGAGGCTCCGTTGAGCGAGGGGCGCGTATGAGTAGACGCCCGAGGCCACCTGGTGAACCATCCCCGCCCGGAGCATCAGGCGGTGGCTCGGCACCTCCGCCTCCGAGGGGTCGCCGCGCAGTGTCCGGGCCAGGAACTTGCTGAGGCGCACGCCAGGTTTCCTCCATGTTTCGAGTTGCACGGTCTAGGGTACCAGAAATCCCCGCAGCCGCACCAGCGACCGAGCTTCTTCGGACGCACGGGGGACATCGGTTGGCGTCAAGGGTCAGCGCGCCGAGGGCGAAGGAGGCCGGCCCAAGTCGGTGGTTTTTCGGACGCGGACGGCCTGTCATTTCGGGCGGGGTTGTGCTATAAGTCCCTGGGCAAGCCCGTCAGAGCCCCACAAGGAGGCGCATCAGTGTCTGAAACCCTACGTCGTCGTGACATCGCCGCTCGGGTGTCGTCCAAACTGGGTACAAGCAGGGCGGTCGCGGACGCGGCCCTCGGCGCGGTGCTCCAGAGCATCCAAGAGGCGCTGGCTGACGGCGACCGGGTGGTGCTGACGGGGTTTGGCGCTTTCGAGGTCCGGCGAGTCAAGGCGCGTCGCTTGCGCTCGGTGCAGCGGGGCGGGGGCGAAATCACGGTGGCTGCCCATGATCGGGTCGCGTTCGTGCCTGGAGCGGAGCTCCGGGGGGCCGTGTAGCGGAGGCGTGGGCTTAGTATAGTGTCCCACCGGCGGGCTTGCGGCAACTGGCTTCGCACACGTTCGCACTGAAACCAGTTTGTTGTCGAGCCATTTGGTGTACACTGCACGAAGCAGCTACCCCCTGGTTATTACCGTGCCTTTCTGGACGTTGGTACCGCAGAATGGGCAAGAGCTCGAGAAAATCCCTGCATTCATGCATCGGGGGCAAAAGACGCCACCACAACTGCCACACTTCACCATAGCGTCGCCCGACCTCAGGCTACCCTTGCAATTGGGGCACTGCTTGGCCATCACAAGCCTGCCGCTGGGCAAGTATTACGGCTCGCATAATACAAGTGGGTGGCGCAACATGTCAACAATTCTCCGCCTACGACAGGCTCGTATAGTGTCTTACCAATGGGCTTACGACAACTCGCTTCGCATACGCTGGCCGTGAAACCCGCCCGTTCCCAAGCTATCGGACGTGCGCTACACTAGACGCTTGCCGCCGCCGACTCTCGGCGCTCCGCGATCACCTGCTCGACCTCTTCCATGAGGGCGGTGAGCATGTCCGCGGCGACCACCACCCGCGCCTTCTGCCCCCTGCGAAAAATAATGGCGCGCCCGTTCCCCGCGGCGATCCCCACGTCGGCGTCCTTCGCTTCGCCCGGGCCGTTCACTTCGCACCCCATCACGGCCACCTTGACCGGCTCGTCCAGATTTCTCACCAGCTCGTCGACCTCGTTGGCGAGCTTGACCACGTCGACATCGGCGCGGCCGCAAGAGGGGCAGGCCACCAGGGTCACGCCCTTCTCGCGCAGGTTGAGCGACTTGAGGATGTCGTAGCCGGCCCGGACCTCCTCCAGCGAGTCACCGCTGAGGGAGACGCGGATCGTGTCGCCGATGCCCTCGTACAGCAGGTAGCCGAGCCCCACGGCGCTGCGCACGGACCCTGCTTGCACCGTTCCCGCCTCCGTGACGCCCAGGTGGAGGGGGTAGGGGACCATCGTCGCAAGCCGACGGTAGGCCTCGATCGTCGTCGGCACGTCGAACGCCTTGAGGGAGATCTTGATCAGGTCGAAGTCCAGCTCCTCCAGCAGCGAGATCTCCCACAGCGCGGTGGCGACCATGTGATCGACGATGCTGTACTCCCCCGGCTGGGCCTCCCCCGCTTTCGGCAGGCGGTTCACCATGTCGTAGAGGCGGGAGAAGCCGCCGATGCGGCCTATGCCGCCGACCGGGGGCAAGCTCCCGAAGTTGACGCCGATACGGATGGGGACCTGGCGCTCCTTAGCGGCCCGCACCACCTCGCGAACCCGCTCCGGGTCGCGGATGTTGCCGGGGTTCAGTCGGAGGCAATCGACGCCCTGTTCTAGCGCCTCAAGGGCGAGCTTGTAGTGGAAATGGATGTCCGCAATGAGAGGGATGCGGGTCCGGCGCTTGATCTCGCCGAGCGCCTTGGCGGCCTCCATGTCTGGGACCGCGCTGCGGATGATGTCGCATCCCGCGTCCTGCAGGCCATTGATCTGGTCGACCGTGGCGGCCACGTTGCGGGTATCGGTCTTGGTCATCGACTGGACAGTGATCTCCGCGTCGCCGCCGACCTTGACGTCGCCCACATACACCGGCTTGGTGACCCTTCGGGTCTTCATCTTGTCGCCTCCGCCGCCCTTCTATCCGCGTGAAATGTGTAGTGAAGCCCGATAGGAAACGGTACTGGGTAGGGGTTCACCGCACAAGCGAGTCCCCCCGCGCCCTTGCAGCCTACTCTAGCAAACTCTCGCCGCGCAGCACGCGCACCACGTCGAAGTAGGTGACGACGATGACAAGTCCCAGGATGGTCATCAGCCCCATCAGGTGGACCATCGCCTCAACCCGTGGCGAGACACGCTTGCCCCGACGTAGCCACTCGATCAACACGAGCAGGATGCGGCCTCCGTCCAATCCGGGGACGGGCAGGATGTTGAGGATCGCGAGATTGAGACTCAGGAACGCAGCCCACACAATGGTTGGCGCCAAACCCGCCCGGAAGACCACCCCTGTGGCTCTGGCCATCTCGACAGCTCCCCCGACCTGCGGGCTTGTCGTACCCACGAACCAACCCGTGACCTCCTTGCGGATGAGGACCAGCATCTCTCCCATCCGCTGGAACCCCTTGGGCGCTGCCTCCCACACCGGGTAGGACCTGGAGACCATCTCTCCACCCACGGTTCGGATCTCGACTCCAGCGTTCCCCTCCCCCGGCGGCGGCTGCCAGCGCGGCACCAGCGTGATTGTGAGGCGCTCGCCTTCGGTCGTCGGCTCGGGGATCAGCCCCGGCTCGCCGCCGCCCCCAAGGGTGCCTGTGATGAGCCGCCTTGGCCGCACCAGATCCCACGTGTTGCTCTCGCCCAGCTTCAATCGGATCCGCTCGATGACTTCTGCAATGTTGGCGACGGGCCGCCCGTCTACCGCGGCGATGATGTCGCCCGCCCTCACCCCGGCCTCGTCGGCCGGCGAGCCGTCGGAGACCCTCGTGACCTGCACGTGTCCCACCAGGGTCTGTTGGGGCACCATGAAAGAGACAGTGAAGAGGACGACCGCCAGGACCAGGTTCATCAGCACGCCGGCCCCCAGCACGGCGAGCCGCGTCAGGGCCCCTCGCGAGGCGAGGCTCCGCGGCTCCGTCGGGTCCTCCTCTCCCAGCAGCCTGACGAAGCCGCCGATTGGGAGGGCATTGATCGAGTAGACGACCTCTCCGCGGGTGAACGACGCGATCCGGGGGGGGAACCCGATGCCGAACTCCAGCACACGGACGCCAAAGGCCCTGGCCGTGAGGAAGTGCCCCAGTTCGTGGATCACGACTAAGACCACCAGAAGTGCGAGGAAGCCTGGGATCGTGAACAACATCAGCTCCGCTTGGCCTCCCGTCGCACCGTCTCCCGAGCCCTGGCTTCCGCCGCGAAGAGCTGCTCAATGGTGGGGTTCGATCCAGAGTCGTCGCTGTCCAACGCGCGGGAGATGAGCTTGGGGATGTCCAGGAAGCCGATGCGCCGATCGAGGAAGAGCTCGACGGCGGCCTCGTCGGCGGCGCTCAGCACCGTGGGGGCGGCGCCCCCGGCCCTGGCGGCTTCCCTCCCCAGTTGGAAGCACGGGTACCGTTCCGGGTCCATGGCTTCGAACGTGAGAGCGCCCACCGCCACGGGGTCGAGCCGAGGGAGCTCGCTGTTGGCTAGCCGCCGCGGGTAGAAGAGGGCGTGCTGGATGGGCAGACGCATGTCCGGCGGCCCGAGCTGCGCTTTCACGGAGCTGTCGTCGAACTCGACCATCGAATGGATGATGCTCTGGGGGTGGATGACCACGTCAAGCCGCTCCCACGGCATGTCGAAGAGCCAGCGGGCCTCAATCACTTCGAACACCTTGTTCATCATCGTCGCCGAGTCTATCGTGACTTTGCTTCCCATGCTCCACGTGGGGTGCTTCAGGGCGTCCTCCGGAGTCACGGAGGCCATCGCTTCCAGGGGCATGCCGCGGAACGCCCCGCCTGACGCGGTGATGATCAGCCTACGCACGCCCCGCACCGGGTCCTCGCCCCGCAGGCACTGCCAGATTGCGCTCGGCTCGCTGTCCACGGGGAGAAGCTGCCCACCGCTCCGCTTCACCTCCCGAGCGAGCAGATCGCCCGCCATGACGACGGGCTCCTTGTTCGCCAGCGCCACCTGCTTCCCCGCTCTCAGCGCCTCCAGGGTGGGTGTCAGGCCTACGTTGCCCACGAGCCCCTGCACGACCATCTCGACGGAGGGGTCGGTGGCGATCTCCGTGGGCCCTTCCGCCATCCGGCACCCGGGGGGCAGCGCCTCCGGGGGGAGGGGGGTCTTGCACCAGACGAGCGCCGGCCGCAGCTCCCAGGCCTGCTCCAGGAGGAGGTCCGTGTTGCTCCACGCGGACAGGCCGACCACGGAGAACTCTCCGGGGAAGGCGCGCACCACGCCCAGCGTCTGTCGTCCAATGGAGCCAGTGGACCCGAGGATGGCGATCCGCTTCATCGGTTCACCCACAATACGATATGATACATAACCACCAGTGTGAAGACAATGCTGTCCAGCCTGTCCAGCACCCCCCCGTGCCCGGGAATCAGGCGGCTGGCATCTCCCGCGTTGAGCGCCCGCTTCAACGCCGACTCGGCCAGGTCTCCGGCCTGCGCGACGATCCCCAGCACCAGTCCCAGCGCCAACGCCTGCCACCATGCGAGCGATGTCGCCAGCACGGCGCTCGCCAGGACCGAGACGCCCACCGCGCCCACGAGCCCCCCCGCTGCCCCTTCCCACGTCTTCTTGGGGCTGATGGTGGGGGCCATCCGATGCTTCCCCAGCGGCCGCCCGACGAGGTACGCGGCGGTGTCCGCGGCGAACGTCACCAGCAGCACCAGCAGCAGCCAATCGCGCCCGCCATCCTGCGCTCGAAGGAGGAGGGCGAAGCCGAGCGGGACGCCGATGTAGAGCGGGCCCGCCATGCTAGCGGCCCAAGCGGTCACGCCCCCCGTCCGCACGCCACGCGCCGCCTGCCAGGCGAGCGACGACAGAAGCCCAACGGCCAAGACGGCGAGGGCGTATCGCCCTTCGAACTGCCCGTTCAGCGCGAGGGCAAGCGTAAAGAGGAGCCCCAAGACGAGCGAGGGGGAGGTGTCCTTGGCTGCGAGAAGGCGGTGGAGCTCCACGTAGGCGGTCGCCGCCGCTACCGCCACAAGCGCGGCAAGCCAGGCTCCCCCCAGCCACACCGCGCCCGTGAGGATGGGGATGCCGACGGCTGCGCTGAGGAGGCGGGCCGCCAACCGCTGCCCCAGCTAGCCCGGCTCTGGGGAGCGGAGGCCCCCAAAGCGTCGTCGCCGGCCTCGGAAGGCGGCGATGGCGTCCGCCATGTCCCGCTCGCCGAAGTCGGGCCAGAGAACGTCCGTGACGTAGTACTCGCTGTAGGCGGCCTGCCAGAGCAGGAAGTTGCTCAACCGCATCTCGCTTGCCGTTCGGACGATCAGATCAGGGTCCGGCAGGTCCGTGGAGAAGAGGTAGCGGGAGAGCGTGGCCTCGTCCAGGTCCTCCGCGGGCACGCCGTCCGCAATGATGCGCCGGACCGCGTGGAGCAGCTCGTCCCGCCCGCCGTAGTCAAAGGCGACGCTCAGTACCAGGCCGGAGTTGTCACGGGTCAGTTCAAGAGCGTGGGAGATGGCGGAGCGCAGGTTCTGCGAAAGTCGGTCCATGCGGCCCAGGTGGTTGAGGCGGACCCCCTGTTGGTGGAGGGTCTCCGTTTCCCGGGCGATTACCGCTCCCAGGATTCCCATCAAGCCCTCGACCTCCAAGCTGGGGCGATTCCAGTTCTCGGTCGAGAACGCGTACAGGGTCAGGTAGCCGATGCCCAACTCCGCGGCATACTGGACCACGCGGCGAATGTTGGCGGTGCCCGCGTTGTGCCCCTCCAGCCGCGACTGACCGCGCTGCTCGGCCCAACGGCCGTTGCCGTCCATGATGATGGCGACGTGCGCGGGTGTCCCGGATTCGGGTGTCGGCTGGTCAAGTGTCGGGATGGGCTGAGTCTCCTTGGGACCTCGGTCGTTGGCCACGCCGCTAGACCTCCAGGACCTCGGCCTCCTTCGCCTCTCCCACCTTGTCGACCTGGGAAATGGCGGAGTCGGTCAGCTTCTGGAGGCTCTCCTGCGCGCGTCGGCTCTCGTCCTGCGACAGCTCCTTCGCCTTCTCCTGGCCGCGGAGCTTGTCGTTGATGTCCCTGCGCACGTTCCGCACGGCCACGCGGCCGTCCTCGACGCGCTTGCGCGATGCGCGGACCAGGTCCCTGCGCCGCTCCTCGGTGAGGGCCGGCAGAGCTATCCGGATGACGGTACCGTCGCTGCTGGGGGTCGCGCCCATGTCCGCCCTAAGGAGGGCCTTCTCCATGGCTGGGAGCGCTCCCCGGTCCCAGGGCTGGACCACCAGGAGCCGCGCTTCCGGGGCCGAGATGGAGGCGAGCTGGTTGAGGGGCATGGGCACGCCGTGGTAGTCCACGGTCAGGTTCTCGACAAGGGATGGGTTCGCCCGCCCCGTGCGGACCGTGCCCAGGTCCTTGCGCACGGCCTCCACGGCCTGCTGCATCCGGTGATCTGCGTCGCCGAGGAGGTCCTTGACGTCCGCCATGGTCTTCCCCCCTGCGTCCTAGATTGCGACTCGCTGTTCGGCCGCGTCGGTAACCAAGGTCCCCAGGGGCTCGCCCGAAAGGAGGCGCAGGAGGCTTCCGGGGATGAAAAGGTCAAAGACGATGATCGGCAGATGGTTGTCCATGCACAGTGAGAGGGCCGTGCTGTCCATGACCTCAAGCTGAAGGTTGAGCACTTCCAGGTACCCGAGCCTTTCGAACTTCCGGGCCTCCGAGTGCTTCCGCGGATCGGCGTCGTAGACCCCGTCTACGTTGTGCTTGGCCATCAGCAGGTTGGTGGCGCCGATCTCCACCGCGCGAAGAGCGGCAGCGGAGTCCGTGGTGATGAAGGGATTCCCGGTACCGCCGGCAAAGATGACGACTCGGCCCTTCTCCAGGTGCCGGATCGCCTTCCGGCGGATGTACGGCTCTGCAACGGCCTGTACGTTGATGGCGCTCTGGGTTCGGGTATCGACCCCCTGCTGCTCCAGAGCATCCTGCAGGGCTAGGGCGTTCATGATGGTGGCGAGCATCCCGGCGTAGTCAGCGGCGGCCCGCTCCATGCCGCGCTCCGCGGCCTCAGCCCCGCGCCACCAGTTCCCGCCGCCTACGACCAGGGCCAGCTCCACGCCGTTGCCACGAGCCTCTTTGATCTGGGACGCCACGTACCGGACTGCGTCTGGATCAATGCCGTGGTCCCGCTCCCCCTGGAGGGAGGCCCCGCTCAGCTTGAGCAGGACTCGTCGGTGCGTGATGCCGGACGCCATCCCCAGGTCCCTCTCACCCACCGAGGGCGAACCGGACGAATCGCCGGATCTGGATGTTCTCCCCCGTCCTGGCAATGGTTTCCGTCACCAGGTCCTGAACGGTCTTGGAGGGGTCCTTGATGAACGCCTGCTCTAGGAGCCGGGCGCTGCCGTCAGATGTCTCGTCCGCGAAGCTGTCGGGGTCCATGGCCGCGACCTGCATGGCGAGGTCGTGGGCCAGAGTACGGAAGTCCTCGGTGCGGGCTACGAAGTCGGTCTCGCAGTTCAGCTCCACCAGCACGCCGATGCGGCCGCCGCTGTGGATGTAGGACTCCACTACCCCCTGGTCGGCCGTCCGCCCGGCGCGCTTGGCCGCGGAGGCCAGGCCCTTCTCGCGGAGAATGGCCAGGGCGCCTTCAAGGCTGCCGTTGGCGTCCTGTAGGGCGCGCTTGCAGTCCATGATGCCCGCGCCCGTGGACTCTCGCAGTTCTCGAACTTGCTCGACGGTAATCTCCGGCATCGGTCCACCTTGTCTCAGCGAGGCTATGGTTCCACGGTCCCGCCGGGCACGGCTCGCATCCGACCCTCGACTGGGATTGTCGGGCTCGGATGCGGGCGCCCAGGGACAACCGGCGCGTCACGCCGGCCGCTAGTTGTCGGAATCGCCCTCGTCGTCGTCTTCAACGTCGTCGACGATGGGGGTGGGATCCTCGTCGGCCTCCAGCAGGTCTTCGTTGCCGGCGAGCAGGGATTCGGGCGCCAGGACGACACCCTCCTCCTTCATCTCCACCAACGCCTCCTCGGCCTCGGCGAGGGCCTTGCGGCGGTGGATGCCTTCCAGCACGGCGTCGGCGACGCGCCCGGCGACGAGCCGGATGGATCGGATGGCGTCGTCGTTGCCGGGGACCGGGTGGTCCACCAGGTTCGGATCACAGTCTGTGTCGACCAGGGCGAAGATGGGGATGCGCAACTTGCCGGCTTCGGCCACGGCGATCTTCTCCCGCCCAACGTCGATGACCAGAAGAGCGGTGGGCAGGCGCCGCATGTCCCTGACGCCGCCCAGGTACTTCTGGAGGCGGCGCAGCCTGTCGCCACGCTTGAGGGCTTCCTTCTTTGGGAGGCTGCGGAACTCGCCGCGGGCCTCGCTCTCCTCAAGAGAGCGCATGTACTCGATGCGGCGGCGGATCGTCTGCCAGTTGGTCATTGTGCCGCCGAGCCATCGCTGGTTGACGTAAAACATACCACAGCGGGCAGCCTCGGCTTCCACCGTTTCCTGGGCTTGCCGCTTGGTGCCGACGCACAGCATCGTCCCGCCCTGGGCCACCAGGTTAGTGATCTGCTGGCAGGCGCGCTCCAAGAGCGTCAGCGTCTGCTGGAGGTCGATGATGTGGATTCCGTTGCGCTGCGTGAAGATATATTGCTTCATCTTCGGCTGCCAGCGCCGGGTCTGGTGTCCGAAGTGGACCCCCGCCTCCAAGAGCGCCTTCATCGTCACCGGCTCTCGAATGGTGGGGTCTTGTCGCGGCTGCTCTACCGTCGCCTGCTCCATGGACCTCCCTTTCGCGGTTTCCCGAGCCGTGGCACGCGCGGCCAGAAAGAGCGATTCGCGCAATGCGCACTGAGTATATCATACGTGGTTCGCGACGGGCAATCGTTGCGCCCGTGCCCTCGCCCGCGGCAGGACATCCCCGACCGCTCCCCTCTACGCCCGGTTCCTGGCAAGGTCCTGGGCGAGCCGGACCAGCGAGCGCACGGGGAACCCGCGGGCGCCCTTCACGTCGGGGCCGCTGTCCTTGTCAGCCATCGATACTCCCGCGATGTCCAGGTGCACCCACGGCGTATCGCCCGCGAACTCGCCGATGAAGTGGGCGGCGGTGATGGCGCCCGCGCCCCGCCCACCCGTGTTCTTGAGGTCGGCGACCGTGCTCTTGTTGAGCTCTTTGTACTCATCGTCCATCGGGAGTTGCCACATCTTCTCGCCGGCGGCTTCGCCAGCGCGCATTACCCGGTTCACCAGCGGCTGATCGTTGCCGAACACACCGGCGCGCACGCTCCCCAGGCTGACGGACATCGCGCCCGTGAGGGTGGCCACATCCACCAGCCGGCGGAGCCCAAGGCTGCGGGCGTAGGTCACGGCGTCGGCCAGGGTGAGCCGACCCTCCGCGTCCGTGTTCTCCACCTCCACCGTCTTGCCGCTCATTGTCGTGAGGACGTCGCCGGGCTTTACCGCCGTGCCGCTGGGAAGGTTCTCCGTGGCGGCGGCGATGGCCGTGACGTTGATCCGAGGCCCAAGCTGCGCGATGGCCTTCATCGCCCCGATCACCGCTGCGCCCCCGGCCATGTCGCCCTTCATCCGCCCCATGCCCTCAGCGCCCTTCAGCGACAACCCGCCGGAGTCGAAGGTGACGCTCTTGCCGATGAGCCCCAGGTTGTTGTCGGGGTTGTCGGGGTCGCCGCGATAGCGGAGCACGATGAGTTTGGGGGGCTCAGCGCTGCCCCGAGCCACGCCTAGGAACGCGCCCATTCCCAACTCCTCGCACTGATCCCGGTCCAGCACTTCCGCTTCCAGACCGTGCTCTTCCGCCACCTGCTGGGCCGCCTCCGCCATGTCGGTGGGGGTCAGCCGGTTGGCGGGCTGGTTCACCAGATCGCGGGCCAGGGCGGCGCTTTCCGCCACGATGCGTCCCGACTCGATCCCACGTTGGAACACGGGCAGCTTCAACTCGTCTTGCTCGACGATCTCCAGGACCTTGAGCTCCTTCGAGTCGTCGTTGCTGGTCCGGTGCCGGCGGAACGTGTAGAGGCCCAGGATCGCGCCCTCGGCCATCGCCCGGGCCGCGGCCTCGCCCTCCTGCCCGCCGATGCCCGTGCCGTGGGCGATGGTGGCCGCGCGTTCGACGCCGGTCCGCCTCAGGTAGCGACACGACTCCGCCGTGACGTCCCGGATGATGTCCTCGTTGAAGTCCTGTGACTTGCCCAGTCCGACCACCAGCACACGCTTGGCGGGGAGCTTGCCCAGCGTGTGGATAAGGGCCATCTGCCCCTTCTTGCCGGTGATCTCGCCATCGGCGATGAGGCCGGAGATGGCGCCGTCCAGCGCGCTGTCCACTGCCCCGGTGGCCCCACCAGGCTGTCGCACCCCGTCGAACAGGTTGACTACTATGGCGTCGGCGTCCGACTGCGTGATGTCCCCGCCCACGACCCGGATTTCCATGTGTCCTCCTTCGGACCGACGGCTCGATGTGTCAGCCATATTGCCCGTTTGTGGCCCCGCCCGCAAGACTGTGGGGGCCGATTAGACGGCCTGGTGGGCCTACTATCGCTCCTCGCCGCCGCTGCGCGGTTCAGGATGTCGCCGTCCGTGGGTCCTTGCCGTCGATCCCTCCCTCGCCTCCCGCTCGAGCCGCCGTGCCAGCTTCCGCACCGTCGGCGCGATGTTGCTCGATGTGTCGATGACCAGATGGTCGCGGCGGATGAGCTCCACGTCCTCGCCATGCCGAGGTAGGTGTCCCAGTCGGCATCGGAGCGGTCCTCCGGGTCGCGGCCCCCACCGGCGCGACGGGCCAGCCGCTCACGGACCACCCCTTCCGGGGCCACCACGCTCACCACCGCGAGCACGGCCCCCCGCTCGGTCGCGAGCTTGTAGGGGCGCCGCCGCGCGGGCTCCGTCAGATTCGTCGCGTCGAAGAGGACCGGCAGACTCCGGTCGAGCAGCGCGCCAATGAGTCGGTGGATGGCCGGGAAGAGCCGTCTGTTCTCCGCCGCGACGTACGTCGGGCAAGGGAAGAGGACCCTTCGGAGGACGTCGGTCTCTAGGTGGATGAGGGGGAATTGGGCGGCCAGGGCGCGGGCCACGGTGGACTTCCCCGTTCCCGGCAGGCCGGTCATCACGACCAGGACCGGCCGGGCCGTCGGCTCGGGGAGGCGTGGGAGCGACGCCAGCAGCATCCCGGCGTCGCCGCCGAACCGGCCCGCGACGAGGCCGTTCACGCTCATCGCTCGGCCGCGCCTTCCTCGGCTTCGCGGGGCGGGTGGTTGGACAGGCTCACCACGAGCGGGCAGGGCGTGCCCTGCACACAGGCTGGGGACGGGTTGCTGGCAGCCCACGCTGCGCACTGGTTGGACAGGCTCACCACGAGCGGGCAGAGCGCGCCCTGCACCCAGGCTGGGGACGGGTTGCTGGCAGCCCACGCTGCGCACTGGTTGGACAGGCTCACCACGAGCGGGCAGGGCGTGCCCTGCACCCAGGCTGGGGACGGGTTGCTGGCAGCCCACGCTGCGCATTGGTTCGACAGGCTCACCACGAACGGGAGGAGGCCCGCGACGAGGGGTCTCACGTCTGGGTCCCTAAATCAACGAATGCGACTGGCCGCCGTCCACGTTCAAGCACACCCCCGCCAGCAGGTCCGCCCGCTCCGAGCAGAGGAAAGCCACGGTCTCGCCGATGGGCTCCGGCCACCCGAATCGGCCCGTGGGGAGGTTGCGGGCGACGAACTCGTCGACCACCTCCGGGGTGTTGCCGGTGACGAACCGGTCCCACCCGCCGCCGGGGAAGCGGATCGAGCCGGGGGCCACGCTGTTCACCATGACGTTGTCCTTCGCTAAGGCCAGCCCCAGGTGCTTGGTCAGGGCGATGACGGCGGCCTTGGCCGCCATGTACGTGGGGCCGCCCCCGTGCTCGCGGCCGAAGATGGAGGCGATGTTCACGATGCGCCCCCACCGCCGCTCCTTCATCCCAGGGACGACCAGCCGGGTCATCCTGATGGTGGAGAAGAGGTTGAGGTCAAGCGTGTCCTGCCAGTCCTCGTCGGTCGCCGCATCGAAGTCGCGGCCGCCACGGCTGCCGCCCACGTTGTTCACCAGGATGTCGACGGCGCCGAGCGCCCCCACGGCTTCATCATGAAACCGACGGCCGTCATCGACCTGCGTGACGTCTGCCAGAACGCCGATCGACCGCGGGCTGAGGGCCTTCAGCTCCTGGACCGTCTGCTCCAGGCCATCGGCGCCTCGGGCGCAGACCGCGACGTGACACCCCTCGCGGGCAAGGGTGAGGGCCACTTGCCTGCCCAGGCCGCGGCTCCCGCCCGTCACCAGCGCCACCTTACCTGCAATTCCTAGGTCCACTGCGCTCCTCCTTGATGTGCCTTTTCCGGTGGCCGCCATTGTACCAGGCGCGACGAGGCGAGCGGGTGTCATACGGTGCGCCGGGACCCTCGCTCGTAGGCCGCGGCGCCGTCACCGCGGACCGGATCGGCGAGAGCGCCAGCACCGCCGCCCCGAGAAGGGCCGCGACCGCAGCCCCGACCAGCGCCACCCGCATCCCGACGGCCTCTGCCACGACCCCGGCGGCCATCGAGCCGAGGAGGGCCGCGCCGAGGCCGATCATTCGGAAGCTTGCGTTCACCCGGCCCAGCAGAGGACCGGGCGTGATCGCCTGACGTAGGCTCACCTGGTTGATCTCGTGGACGATGGCCGCGCCGTCTCCGAGTTGATGGCCCGCCAGGAGCGCCCCTGCCACGACGAGCGGTCTGCGGGCCAGCGGGATCAGGAGCATCGCCACACCCTCCACGAAGGCCCCGTACGTGATGGCCCGCCCGATCCCCACGCGCCGCGTCACCCGTCCCGCCGCCATTGCCCCTACGACTGAGGCTGCGCCGCCGACCGCGAAGATGGTCCCCAGCATGCCCGGCTGGAAGCCCAGCTCCTCTATTCCGTACAGCAGAATCAGCGCGCCGACGGCCCCTCCTCCGAACGCCCTGGTGACCTGCCCCCAATGGTTGTACCAGACGCTATGTTAGTCC
>PVBE011300947.1_pt1 | contig 44029 bp, 59 predicted proteins | sample 1631181 | NCBI WGS metagenome assembly PVBE01 (sample SAMN08397723, study PRJNA350692) | Marine metagenome, whole genome shotgun sequencing project. | isolation source: water | place: Pacific Ocean | collected 2012-04
GCTGGTACATCTACTGTTTATGACCAAATTCTTGGTAAAAACATTAAGAGACCTTTCTTACACGTAAGATATAGAGCTTCTGAAGCTGATGATAGAAAAATGAAATCTTGGACAACTGGATCAGTTGGAGGAAACTTCAGTTCTGATTTAGATGCGATGGAAGTTCACTATCTATCTGAAAGATGTTTAATTACACAAGGTGCTAACAACTTTATGTTATTAACTTCTTAAATTTTTCACAGTAGAGCAGGGTGTTTTTAATAGCACCCTAGCTTTACTTTTTATTAACTTATATTATATTATATCATGGAAAAAAAGAAAACTGCCGTAAAGGCAAAACCAGCTGTTAAATCAGCACCAATACAAGAAATATTTACAGAAGAAGTTGCTGTTAAAGAACCAGTAGCTAAAAAAGCTGTAAAAGAAACACCATTGCCAGAACCAATATCTAATTGGGCAATGAAAGATAGATTATATGCATTAAAGGACGGATTATCTCCTTTAACATATACTATAAAAAGTTCTAACATATACTATTTTGATGAAGAAAAAGGATATGAAAGAGAATTAAAATATACTAATAATCAAAATACTCCTTTTGTTGATGAATTTAAAGGAGATGCGAAATTAGAGCATATAACGTTTGTAGATGGTACATTGAAAGTGCCTAAGTCTAAACAAACTTTACAAAAATTATTATCATTATATCATCCTCAAAGAGGAAACTTATTTAATGAGTTTGATCCTGAAGCAAATGCTAAAGATGAACTAGATATAATGGAATTAGAAGTTGATGCTTTAAACACTGCTATGGACATGGAAATTGACCAAATTGAAGCAATCGTGCGTACTGAGGTCGGAAATAAGGCATCTCAGATGACTTCTAAGGAGCTTAAACGCGATTTAATTAATATGGCAAAGAAAAATCCGCAACTGTTCTTAGAATTAGCAAGTGATGAAAACATCAATATTAGAAATATGGGTATAAGAGCCGTTGAAGCGGGAATAATTAAACTTTCCGCAGATCAAAGGACCTTTACTTGGGGAGCTACTAATAGAAAATTACTTACAGTTCCTTATGAAGAAAATCCATATTCTGCTTTAACAGTATTCTTTAAAACCGATGAAGGTGTTGAAGTTTATACCGCTGTTGAAAAAAGATTAAAATAATCAATAATAGTCATGGCCCTTAACTAGGGCCAAAGGCTATAATACAAAAATAATATGGCCATAAATGTAAATACAGTATATAGGACCGTTCTATCTGTAATGAATATAGAACAACGAGGATATATAACTCCTGACCAGTTTAATAGAATTGGCAGACTATCTCAATTAGACTTATTTGAAAAAGCTTTTGCAGATTATAACAGGTATATAACTAGACAAGAAAATAATAGCATAAATGATGAATATGCTAATTTAGTTAAAAGCACAAAAGAAAAAATTGATATATTTTCTACATCTGCAACACTTACTTTTGCTGACGGGGTTGCTGCGGTTCCTACAAATTTATACAAATGCATAATGATTTCTACAAGTACTAGAGGATTAGAAGTACTAGAAGTACAAAAATCAGACTTACCTCAAATAAACTCCTCTAAACTTACTACTCCATCTACTTCATATCCAATATATTATAAACAAGGAGATTTCTTTTATATATTACCAACTACAATTTCTTCTGCAACAATAGATTATATATTTAAACCATCTGATCCTACGTGGGCATTTACATCAGGAGCTACATATGGAGATATGCAATACGCAAGCGGGAGCTCAACTAATTTTTCATTACATGATTCAGAGGAAGTACCTTTAATAATAAAAATATTAGCTTATTCGGGAGTTATTATAAAAGACCCTACTGTAATACAAGTGGCTAAACAAGAAGAAATTCAAAAAATTAACCAAGAAAATACTTAATAAATGGGACTAATAACACAAAATGCTAGAGAATATTACGAAGGCGATCAATTATTTACAGGTGATGGAAGTACTACTGCTTTTACTTTAACTTTTTCAACACTACCTACAGCAGAATCAGAATTTAGAGTTTTCTTAGATGGGATAGAAGCAGATGACGACTTACACAGTTATAGTTCCCCTACTTTAACATTTAGTACAGCCCCAGGGAATGGAGTAATAATAAAAGTATTATTAGAAACTCAAAGTACAGGTAATTATAGATATATAGCATTAGTAGATATAATAAATAACTTTTTAGTAAGTTATGTAGGAGATGGAAAAATTATAAATAATGCTTCAAGGCAAGATATACTGTTTCATGCAAAAAGAGGGATACAAGAATTTAGTTATGATATAACAAGAGTAGAAAAAATACAAGAAGTAGAAATCCCCACGACTTTAACGGTGCCTATGCCTCAGGATTATGTAAATTATGTTAAGTTATCATGGATAGACGATAATGGACTAGAAAGAATAATTTACCCTACAGACCAAACTTCAAGGCCTAGTCAAGCAATACTTCAAGATTCAGACGCAGGATATTTATATGATAATAATGATTCATTATTATTATCCTCAGATGTTACTTCAGATAAATTTGAAGGAATAGAAACTAATGCGGCCTTAGGCTCATCTAGTGCTAATGATTATTTTACACATAATTCAGATTATAGTGATAGTATTATAGGATATGGTAGAAGATATGGTAGTACTCCAGAACACTTACAAGTAAATGGGGTTTTTATACATGATGAAGTAAATGGTAAATTTGGATTTAGTAGTAATCTTTCTGGAAAAATACTAACCCTACATTACGTATCTGATGGTTTAGGAACAGACGCGGAAATGCAAGTACATAAAATGGCAGAAGAAGCTTTGTATAAACATATGGCATATGCAATACTTACAGCTAAAGCAAATGTGCCAGAATATGTTGTTAATAGATATAAAAGGGAAAGAAGAGCAGCAATGCGAAACGCTAAGCTAAGATTATCTAATATAAAATTAAATGAACTTACTCAATTAATGAGAGGTAAGACTAAACAGATAAAACATTAACTAAATGCCTGAAATCAAAAATACTTTCCTTAAGGGGAAAATGAATAAAGACCTTGATGACAGATTATTGCCAGAAGGAGAATATAGGGATGCTCAAAACATAGAGGTTTTAAAGCCTGATGGGGAAAATTCAGGTGTTTTACAAAATGCAGCAGGTAATACAATAGCTCATACTGCATTAGGGTTATCAACAGACATAGATGTAATAGGAACGTATTTTGATGAAAAAAATAAAAGAATATATTGGTTTATAACTGATAACAATGATCTTACAGCAACTGATTGGTATATAAATGCTGCATTAACAGCACCAAGAAATCACGCGATATATTATTATGATGCAGATCCTGGAAGTGCTACCTATGAGACGGCAAAAGTAATTGTAAGTGGTAGGTTTTTAAAGTTTAGTAAAAAATATAGAATTACAGGGGTTTCTTTAATTGATGATTTATTATTTTGGACAGATAATAAAAATCAACCAAGAAGGATAAATGTTACAAAAGCTATTGCTTCACCAACATTTTATGATAATGAATTAAAAATTAGTTTAGCTAAATATGCTCCTTTTACTGCTCCTTTATTAATGACTGAATCAGGATTAGTAGGAACTTCTACAATGTCAAATGACAGTGCTATAGAAAATGATTTTATAAAAGAAGAATTTGTAAGATTTTCATATAGATATAAATATATAGATAATGAATACTCTGTATTAGCCCCTTTTACACAAATAGCATTTAAACATTCATATGTTAGTACTACAGATTACGGGATATTTGATGAGTCCGCAGAAATTAGAGCTTATGAATCTACAGAGTTAGATGGAATGATAAACCACGTTAATAAAGTGGTTATAGGAGTAGACTTGCCTTCTATAAATCCTAATGCGGATTTTGAAATAAAAGAGATTGAATTTATTATAAAAGAATCAGATAGTACGGTAGCAAGAATTATAGAAACAAAAACATTAACAGACGCAAGTATATCTTCATCTTTTTATACTTATACTTATAAATCTGATGCTCCACAAGCAGCGTTACCATCAGAACAAATAACTAGAGTATTTGATAATGTACCAACTAAAGCTAAAGCATTAGATATAATAGGTAATAGACTAGTGTTTGGAAATTATACACAAAACATTGATATTCCTACATTAGACTATTCGGTATCATATGGAGCAAAAGGAACACAAACATTTACAGGGGACGCAAGTGAGGACGAATTTACATTAACTTTAAAATCTCCAGTTTCGGCTGAATCAAGTTTACCTCCAAATAATATAAACCAATTTACTGTATATATAAATGATGTGCTTTTTGCATCATCTAATTATACATATAATATAACAACCGGTGTAATAACATTTAATAGTGCGCCTGCAAATGGGGCCGCAATTACTGTAGTATTAGCAAATCATGAATACTCAGACAGTTCTCTTAAGCAAAGAAGAACATATCAAATAGGTGTTATATTAGCAGATATATATGGCAGACAATCTCCTGTTTTATTACCAACAACACTTTCTAATTCTATAATAACAGTGCCAGCAAGAGGTACTGCAGCAGAATTTAATAGTTGGGTAGGAGATAATTTAAAAATAACATTTAATGCTCAAAGCGGTAAACTTATACCAGATTCTAATGCATATTCAAATGATCTAGCAAATGGCATATATGCTACTTATAATCCTTATGGCTGGTATTCATATAAAATAGTAGTAAAACAATTAGAACAGGACTATTATAATGTTTATACCCCAGGGGCAACAGTGGTTGACAATAATTCATATATAACGTTATTTGGAGATAACGTAAATAAAGTGCCTAGACTAATGGAAACAATATCAGAGGATTCGTCAATAGCCAGGTCAAATACAATATTATACCCTAAAGTAATTAATACATCATTTTATACAACTACTACTACAACAGAGGGTAAAAGAAGTGCAGCTGCAGGGGGTACAACTACTACCACAGACGCTATGGTATATTCATGTAATCAGTATATGATATTTAATAGACATGCTAGTTCTGCAAAAAGCTTTAAATATCTTGCTTGTGATAGTACAGTTACTAGTAGTGGTACTTTAACAAGTTCTTTAACTACAGTATCTCTTGCTGCAAGAAAAAAACAATATGTCTGGTCCATGACCTTCCCTGATTTAACACAAGTAGCTGATATTGGATTTTTAGAAATTACTCAGTTAACTTTTAATAAAGTGCATGATTCTGATTCATATTATGGATATGGAGACGCGGAAATTACAGATTCCTCTTCAGGGCAGATAGCAAAAACTATTACATTTAATACTGAAAAAAGAGCACAATTATTATCATCTGGTGATGAATTACCTATAACAGGTATTGGGAAATTATCTAATTTTAATTCTGTAAAAATAAATACAATACAAGAATATGCAAGATCTTCATCTGTATATGATGACGCAGGAGGCCCATTTTATCAAAGAGAAAATAATCATTTAATAGCACAGTTGCCTCCTTATAGTATTTCATCTAGTATATCAAATGCTCATGGAGTAAGAATGTTGTTTACAGATGATACTGTTTCTGATAATACTTCATTGCCTTCATTAAGTGTTACTTCATATATAAGAAGAGGTAAAGCGGTAGATTTAGCAGTATTTGAAACAAAACCGGTAGAAAGCGTAATAGATATATATTATGAAACATCTACCTCTGGTATTATAAATGAATTAAATGCACTAGAAACAGGTAATTTTACATCATCTGATGTTACTGTGTCAAGCTTTGCGGTAGCTCAAAACGGTACTATTACGGCGCCAACAATTAATGTGGGGTCATTAGTATCTGTAGAATATGTTAATGCAATTACAGATTCCGGCCAAACAGTAGGATATGATTATTTCGTAGTTAGCGCAAATACTACTAGAACAGCAAGATTAACAATTACAGCCCCTGATGGTTACCAAAATGCAGGAACAAATATTATAATAACTACTACAGCGACACAAGCACTAACTTCTGGAAGTACAACAGTCCCTTTATTTTCAGCATTAGCATTAACATCAACAAGCGTACAAAGTGCTTCTGCAGCTACAATAGCTTTAACAGCAACAATAAGTAGTAATGGAGGAGCAAATGTATCAGCGGCTGGATTTAAAATAGGGACTACAAGCGTATATGCCAATGCAACATCAAACTCAGTATCTGTAGGAACAGGAGGTTCAACATATGTGTATAGCAAAACCGATGCCGCATTAAATACATTATATTATGTATGGGCATGGGCTACAAATTCAGTAGGAACAAATATACAAGGGCCAATACAGGTAACAACTCCTGCTTTATATCCATTTACAACTGATTTATGGACAGGTAGCGTAAGTGTAAATGCAGCGGGAACGGTTACTACGGTTAATGGAAATTCACCAGCCGCAGATCATAACGGAACGGTTGCAGCAAATAGCAGTACATCGGAAACAGTATCAGTTACATTAGGACAAGCAACAGGTACGGCAACTACTTACGGAAATAATAATAATACAATAAGAATACAAATACCAACCTCTGGATATAGTAATTCAGCTTCAACAGATTATCTCTATACAGCAGTTAGAACAGTTACACAACCAGCAGCAGATGCGTCGGTAGCATATACTTTAGCACTACACGGGCAGCCTTCAGGATTTTCAATTGCAGCAGACGCGGTATTTACAGAAGGATCTATAGCGACTGGTACATTAAATAGCGTTGCTTTATCAGGTAGTGCGCTTACAGATGGAGCATCAACAAATATAACAACTGTAACAGCAGCAACATTAAGGACATTAGCTCTTAATATAACACCAGGAGGAAGTTTTACCAGCGGAAGTAGCGCAGCTAATTTTGATTATAATATAGTACAGCCAAGTAAATTACCTACTCTTACATATGGTAGTATATCAACACAGTCTACTGTTATTAATAGTTCTAATACAGTAGATTTAAGAGATTATTTTACAGATGGTAAGTTTTTTGCAATAACATCAAATTCAGCAACATCATCTTTAATTAGTGCAAGTATAATAAACGGGTATGAATTACAACTTATCGGACAAGGTAGTTGTACTGATGTTTCCGGAACAACAGCGGCAGGGAGTATAGTAGTTGCAGCATATAATGAAAAAGCAACAGTAGATGGTAGTTTAGCAGGTAGTACTGCTTCGGCCTCTGTAGTAGAGCAAGGGGATGTATATGTTTCATCAACAGTAGCATTAGAAGTTTCTGCATGTGCTTCACCAACAGCATCAATTAGAATGATATTTGACTCTGCAAACTCAAGTGTACCGGGCACATTTACAGTTACTAATGGGTCTGCAGTTACATATAATACGTCATCAATTGGCTCAAGCTTTAGTAATATAATGGGAATTACTATTGCAAAGTCTGGAATTTCTGCTGAAATGATTTCTAATATATCTAATACAGGAGGATTTACTACCACTATTACAGATAATGGGGATACATTAACATTAGGATTTAATGGTAATTATCCTAGTCAACAGGCGAATGGCGAGATAACTTATAATGTAACATTTACAGCAGTAGCAAGTCCAACATATGGGTCTTATATATCATTTACTATGGTTAATGCGGGGTATTCAGCGAGTAGCTCTGTAATAAGTGCTGGTAGTTCAGATACCGAAGAATCTCATAGTATGTCTACAACAACTATTACAGCTTCCGCGGGAAACTTTACATCAGCACCTCCAGTATTTTATGCAAATGAAACAGCCTCCGGAGATAATTATATAAAAGTAACCAGCCATAACGCACCAGCCGCAGGGGCTACTGAAGCTACTGCAAGTGCGCCTTATTTATTAACAGTAACAAACCCTACAACCACAACTATAGCCATAACAGGTAAAGCATGGGTTGCAGTAGGTGATACTTTTGGATATGCGAACGTAGCTTTAGTACCTTCAGGTGTTACACATGCAATCCAGAGTATAACAATAAACGGAATACAAAAAACCTCAACATCTAGTACACATACTCATTATAGCATAAATGGTGTTAATACAGCAGTTAGTTTTGTTGTTGCAGCAACAGGGGCTATTAGTTACACGCTTGCTAATGTAAGTGTTGGTAGTGGTATATCAGTTAGTGTAAGCCCGTCTACTTCAAGTGGAAGTGCAACAGTAACAGCTACAATGGGGTCATCTGCGTCTAGTGGATCATTTGATTTTATAGCTACGCCAACGGGAGGCACAGCTTGGACAGTTTCTGTTACCCACACAAAAGAAAGTATTGGCCTTAATACATTAGGAAATAATGGAAATTATCTTCATGGTTTATCACTTTCCGCTGCTCAATCTAGCTCGACCGCAGCGTGTAGTCAGTCTTCTGGAAACACAATGGTATATGGCCCTTATAGCTCAGGAGCAATTGATAGTGTTGGAAGCTATTTATATACTACAGATGAAAAAGCTTATGATGCCGGTAGTGGTCAAGGAGATGTTTTTAACGGAGGAGATTCTTGGTATAGACATAATAACGCATACTATAATGGTACTGCTTATGTAACTATTGGTAATGACTCCACTTATGTAATTAGGATAGGTAGTGATGGACAAATAAAAGAGATAGTATCCTGTTCTTAATATTTTAACAATAAACGTGATAATAATACTATGAGTGTAACCCTTGAAATTAAATACTTTAATACCTTCCTTATAAAAGGGGGAGAAACTACAAGTCAAGTGGTTGGTACAGGTAATAGTAGCACTACTGTATTTACTATTGCTGAGAGTAGTGGAGATACTGTATATGCAATACCAAATTCTGAATCAGATTTTCAAGTTTACTTTGATAATGCACTACAAGCAGCAAGTTTATATACATATAAAAACAAGACAAGAGAAATTACTTTTTCAAGTGCCCCGGGTAGTGTATCAATATTAGTTGTAGTAAAAAATTATCACGTAGAAGAATCAAGAATAAGAGGAGCTTATAATGGTAAGGCGGTTGATTTAGGGGTAAGAGCAGCAATAACAGACCCTGAATATGTAGAGGAAACTAGAGAAGCCTCACTTATATATTCGGGTATATATAACGGTAGGACTAGAACTAATGAAATAAATCAGTTTAATCCTGCCCTACCAAATACAAAATCAATAGATTCAGCGTTTGGATCTATACAAAAACTATATGCGGAAGATAATAATATGGTTGTTTTCCAAGAAAATAAAACGCACAATATACTTATAGATAAAGATATAATATATACAGCAGAAGGAGAGGCAAATGTTACTGCGTCTAATCAAGTATTAGGACAAGTTGTCGCTTATCAAGGCAATTATGGTATTAGTAAAAATCCGGAAAGTTTTGCAGTACATGCAGGAAGAAAATATTTTGTAGATAAAAATAATGGGGCTGTTTTAAGATTATCCCGAGACGGTATAACAGAAATATCTAATTATGGCATGAGAGATTGGTTTAAAACTAATCTTAAAAAAGCAGATAGTATTGTAGGTATATGGGATAATCAAAAGAAAAAATACGTTATGTCTCTTCAAGAAGATGATATTAAAAATATATTTGAAGGAGACGGTTCTGATACTACGGCTTCATTAGCATTTAGTTATATAAATAGTGCTTTTGCAACAATTAGTTTACCAGACCCAACAAATATATCACAAATAGAAATATTTAGTGATGCGTCTGGAACTACAGCATTAGTGTCAGGTACAGATTATACATATAATACATCAACCGGGGTGGTTACGTTTACAAATGCTCCAACAGCAAATGATACAGTAAATATATATCTTAGAGATTTTGCTAATGGTTATCAAACACTATGTTATGATGAAGAGATTAATGGATGGAGTTCTTTCTTTACATATAAACCATATTCTGGGGGCAGTATTGACGCAGATTTTTATACCTTTGCTAATAACAATGACTTATATAAGCATTATGATACTGCCGCAAATAGAAACTCATTTTACGGAGCAAGTACGGTTGCATCAACGGTTGATATAATAATGAATAAGCCTCCGTCTATACCTAAGTATTTCAAAACAGTAAATTATGAAGGTGATACCGGGTGGGAAGTTAAATCTATAACAACTGATACTGACACGGGCGCTCCAATTGGTTCATATATAACAACTAGTGCGGCAATTGAAAATACATGGCAAGATTTAATTATATCTGGATTTAAGAAAAGAAACAGTAAATATTATTCTACTTTAATGAACGCAAGTACTCCTAATAGAAATGAAATACTATTTGGGGAACAAATGTCTGGAGTAAAAGGATTTTTTAACAAATTACAATTTAGTATTACTGATACAGCACAAAAAGAATTATTTGCAGTATCTAGTGATTACGAACTATTAACAAATTAAATGGAATTAAATATACAAAAGCTAAAAGAAGATGATTACGAAAAACTTTTAGTTAATTGGTGGAAAGATTGGGAGTGGCAAGCACCTCCAAAAGACTTTTTGCCAGATAATGGAACTGGGGGCTTTATGGTGTATAGCAAAGATATTCCAATATGTGCCGGTTTTATATATAAATCAAATTCTAAAGTTGCTTGGGTTGATTGGATTATATCTGATAAAAACTACAAGGATAAAGAATCAAGAAAAGAAGCCTTAACATACCTTATAGAGGCTTTAACAGAAATATGCAAACAATTAGGTTATACTTATTGTTACGCATTGATAAATCATAAAGGATTAATAAAAACATACGAAAATTTAGGTTATATAAAAGCAGACAAGTATAACCAAGAACTAATAAAATACTTATAATATGGCAATACTTACAGGAACAGCAGCTACAATAGCAACAGTAGCAGGGGCGACCGCGGCAGTAGGCTCAGCGGCTTACGGAATAGCATCTGCTGAAAAGCAAAAGAAAACAGCAAGAAAACAGGAAAAAAATGCAAAATCTCAAGCAGCATCCGCTCAAAGAGATTCTCAAGCAGCAGCAGCAGCACTAGCAAGGCTGGAAGCAGAGAGTGCAGTTCCTGGATTTGGAGATAGTAATTATATACCCGGATATAAAGGTAATGCCCCTTCTTTTAGTCAGGAGGGTAGTTCAATGTTTGCTTTAGGTAATCCTACTATATATAGTCCTGACGGATTGGCAATGGGAAATTTATTTGAAGGTACTGACCAGCGTAGAAGGGGAGGAAGTAGGTTTGATGATAGAGGTCCTGGTGCTCCAGGAGAACTTGTTTTAGGATCAGGATCAGGCCCAGGAGATAGAGGTGTTTTAGACCAAATAAGAAAACAAATAAATTTTCAAAACGGAAGAGTTTCAGGCATAAAAGTTACAAACACAACTAGACAAAGTGCAGCTCAAAGGGAATTATTAAGAAGAAGATGGAATGAAGTAACTAGTAATCTTAAAAGAACCCCTGATGGGAAACCTATACTTCCGGACCCTAATACTACAGAGGGCCAAAGATTTTATGCGTCATTACCAAAATCTGTTGCTGAAATAGCTACAGACCCAAGACATGCCCAAATGTATAAAGGAAGTAACATTGTAAATCCTTATGCAAATATTAGAGATTTAAGTGGGATTGCAGAAGATGTAAGTGATTTAGTTAGAGATAGAAGTGATTTACTATCAGATAGAACAGGCTTAATTGAAGACAGGACTGGTTTATTAAAAGATAGAGGAGATTTATTTGTTTCTGCAGAAGATTTAGGACAAGACTTATCTACGGACCTTGGAGATTTATCTACAGGACTTGAAGATTTATCAGGTAGAATTACTGATTTAAGACAAGGTGCTCAAGATTTTTCTGGTTTAGCGTCTGATACTAGTGTTTTAGCATCTAATCCTTATGGACAACTACAAGTTGCAACACAAGCGGCTGACTTAAAAGTTCAACAATCAGATCAAGCATTGGCTAATACATTATCAACAATTAGAGCCACAGGGGCTGGCGCAGGGGGAGCTACGGCAATTGCACAAGCGGCACTTCAAAGCAAACTTGGTATTGCAGCTACTATAGAACAGCAAGAAGCAAAAAACACCGAATTAAGGGCGCAGGGTCAACAACAAATTGAACAAATAAAAATGGGCGAAAGCAGAAGATTACAAGATATTGCTTATAGCGAAAGACTTAGAATAGAGTCTTTAAGGCAGGGTGAAGGAGTAAGAATAGACGAAACTAGGCTTGGAGAAGGAAGAAGATTACAAGGTCTTGGAATTGAAGAAGGTAGAAGATTACAAGGTATAGGTGTTGAAGAAGGTAGAAGGCTACAGGGATTATCTATATCTGAAAGAATGAGGGAACAAGGAATAACATTTGATGAGGCATTAAGATTACAAACAGCAGATTTTGAAACAGCAAGAGAAAGAGACAGGATACAATTTGATGAAGCAGGGAGATTAGAAGAAGCAAGATTTAATGAAGCAGGTAGAATGCAATCAGCCCAAGTTTCTGAAGCACTTAGACTTCAACAAATTAAATTATCTGAACAACAAAGGATTCAAAATGCTGATGCAATGGCAAGAGAATATCAATTTGCTACAGCGGAGAGAAGGGAACAAAATAAACTTAATAGAGCGGCTGGTCTTGAAACTCAAGCAATGCAAACATCTGCAGACCTTCAAGCAAATGCAATGGCGGCGTCAGCTAATACAGCAGCGGCAAAAGCCGCAAGTACAGCAGCAATAGTACAAGGAGGATTAAGTATAGTTCAAACCGGAATTAGTTTAGCAAAAGGCTTGCCAACTAAAAGTCAAAAAGCTTATCAATCCTCATTTCAATCTATGGCGGATACAGCAGCATCCCAAGCAAGAACTTCTCCTTTAACAACTCCAACTGTTTCAAACTTTGTAGGAAATCAGAGATCTAATGCGGGAATGTATGATCTATATACGCCTAATCTTCCAAATTATGGAGGAGGACAAGTGCCCCTCTTAACAAATAAAGGCTCAGATAGAAGATTAAAGAAAAATATTAAATTAATAGGGAAATCAAATTCAGGGCTAAATATTTACATGTTTGAATACATTGATAAAATATTTGGCACTGGGATTTATCAAGGAGTTATGTCAGATGAAATTCCACAATACGCAGTTATTAAATACGCTGATGGATATGATAGAGTTGATTATTCAAGAATAGACGTAGATTTTAAACAAATATAAAATGTCAAAACAACTACCACAATTTAAAGCAGCCACTCCGGCTTACCAACAACAAAGAGTTGTTAGGCAACCTAATTATGCAGATATTTATGCAAGAAGTTATGCAAATACCGTATTAGCATATACTAGATTATATCAACCTTTATTAAGTCAAGTAGATAAACTTAATACGGACATAAAAAAAGAAAAGAAAGAAAAAGAATTAAGACAACAAAAAGCGCAAGAGGTTGGTTTAACATATCAAAACGCAATATATACAGGTATAGATGAAAAGCTTGCTGGTAAATTTGAAGATAAATTTGAAAAACATTTATCTAAAAACGCAGATGCTTTTACTCAAAACGAATTAGATCATGCTAATGGTAAAGTTAGTTTTGATATATATTCTACTACAAAGAAGAAACTTTATTCTGAATTAAATGATACAGAAAAAGCTGCTCAAACAATGCGTCAAGGATTAGAATTTTTTACTGCTAATAAAGATAATATGTCTTTGTATCAAAACAGCAAGTTGTTTGGATTATTCGAGGCGTTTGAAAGCGGGGGAAGAAATATTGAAATAGGTAGAAATAAATTAGGAAATACTATATATAGTTATATTGATCAAGAAGGAGCGGAACAATCTTTTACGTTAGATGAAGTAAATGAGCTTGTATTTGGGGAAACAGAGAATGCTTTAAATCTAAAAATTGATTATAAAGAAGATGGAAGCGAGGGTAAAACTATATTAGACGCATTAGAAAACAGCGTTAGAACCTCTGAAGGATTCCAAGATGTACAAACAGAAACATTTAGTGTAACAAATCCTAAAGGTAATCAGCGAATTGACACCACTTCTACTGCTTATAAAGACACACAATATATAATAAAAAGTGCACAAAATTCAGACTTATTAGAATCAGTAGGAGAAAGCTATAGAGCAAGACATTATCAAGACGAAATGTTAAATCCAAGAAAAGGCTCTTTAATGCATAACTTAAATATTACTGCCAATGAAGTTATAAATTATCTTAAAGTTAACGAAGGAGAAGATTATACAGATAAAAAGGACGATATAATGAGATTGATTTCTTCTTATACTGAAGATGACAACATGGCAAGAGAAGATGCTTTTATAGGTTCTGTTAGAAAAGCACAAAAACAATTAGTTAAAGCAGACATAGCTAACAAGATGTTTAACGAAAGATTTGCGATAGATGAAAAGCCTACGCAAGTAAATATTCTTAATATAACAGACAACCAAAAACGTTCTGCAAAACTTGTTAATGGTAAAAACTTTGTAGATACAGTTGATAATAAGTTTGGTATTATTAGAGGTATATTAAACGCGAATTTTGATTTAGATGATGGAGTACCTCAAGGGGAGATAAAAGACGAAAGCGGCAATACAATAGGGTATGGAGGCGAAGTAGCTATAAAACAATTATACGGTTTATTTGGAAGTGCTATAACTCAAATAGAAAACAACGCAGATGAAATTGGAGAAGGAAAGAACCAAACAATGGGAGATGGATATATAGAATTTACATTGAACAAAGACGCTATAGGGGCAAGTAAAGACATGAAGATTAAGATTGATAATAATACCCCTGCGTCCTATTTAGCTGAACTACTATGGTCTATAAATGATGTAGAAGGTAATGCAAAAGATATTTATGATTTCTGGAACAATAAACAAACACAAGACTGGTCTGGAGAAAGAGATACTCGATTTTATGATTGGATTACAGAAAAATCTACATACTATCAAACAGAGCTTGATAAAATAGGATATACACCAGGAGACGAAGACTTTAATTAAACAACATGGAAACATATATTTATAATGATCAAATTTACACAAGAGAAGATCTTGAGGGAGTAGCCCAAAGAAAGGGATATACTTTTGAAGAACTTCTACAAAAGAATCCCAGTATAAAACCAGCGGACCTGGGAAATCAACCAGGTGTTGCAAACGGGACTGCAACTGTAACACCTCTTCAAAGAGCAGTCGCTGGGGGATACAGGCCGGTAGGTATTTCATTGGATTTACAAAATGTTGCTCCGCTAAAATCAAGAGCTGAGCTAGAGGAAGAAGAGGAAATAAGACAAGCAAGAATTAATGCTGTTTTAAATATAAGCCCTCCTGGATTACCAAAGCTTCCTGCGTCGGTAAAAAGGAAAGCTTTTAATTTTATAGGCGGTTCTTCAGAATTAATAAGGGGTATACCAGAGTATATTGATGCAAAAGCACGAACAGAATTAGGGGCAACGGGAGGAATTCCTACAAATTTTATGACATACAATATACAAGCGGCCAATATAGTAAAACGTCTTATACGAGGGGATACTGAAGAACAAGTATCTGAAGAAGGCCTTGTAGATACTTCTGGGTGGAGAGCCTTTAATGAAAAACTTCTTTCCTTAAATAAAAGATATTACAACGATGATGGTACTGAAGCTGATTTCCAAGAATTAGCAGCTCAAGGTAGAACAGAGGAAGCATCAGAAAAACTTGTATCTGAAGCGTTTGTTGCGCTGCCTTCTTTAGCTGTTTCAATATTTGGCGGGCCCTATGGTATAGCTGCTTTAGGTGTTTCGGCCGCGGGTAGTTCTTTTGAAAGAACAATGAGAGAAAACCCTGATGAAAGTTTATCAAAAGCTTTTTTTATATCTAATATGCAAGGAGGTATAGAGGCAGGAAGTGAATGGGCTGGTGGTAAATTTTTAAAAAATTTAGCTAAACTAGGAAAACTAGCATCAGCAGGAAAGTTTACGGGTAAAGGAATAAATAAAAAGATAGTAGATGATTTAATAAGAAAAACGTCTGATAAATTTTTAACTAGAGCTGGATTTAAAGTAGAGCGTGTGGCAATAAAAACAGGAAAAGTTTTATCAGGAGCAGGGTTTGAAGGAGCTACAGAAGGATTAGCTAATGTATTTAATGAAACTATACAAGAGGTTGCATATAGTGGAAAAGCGTGGTCAGCTATAGATCATGGACGTATATGGACAAAAGCTATAAATGAATTTGCTGTAGGAGCTGTATTAGGGGGAGGTACTTCAATTGTAACTCAAAATTTAAATCCAAGTGGAATAACAGAACAAAATGTTGCAATGCATATTGCGCCTAATCATTTTAAACAACAAGTCTATAATTTAGAAAAAGAAAAATTGTCTTTAGTCTCTAAAGCAGAAAAAGCTGCAACTAAAAAAGAAAAAACAAAATTTGAAAAACAAATAAAGAAAAAAACTAAAGAAATATCAGATAAAAAAGCACAAGTTGTAGAAGCTTTTAATGGGCTTACAGACGTTGAAAAAAGATCCTATGCACAAACATTAGATAATCTACAAAGTAATTATGACCTTCTATACGAAGAAGGAACAAAATATACAGAAGAACAACAAAAGGGTATATGGAAATCAATAAGAGAAGACTACAGAAAACTTGACGATATACTTGCATATGATAAATTAGGAATTGATGCTAATACAGAGGCTCGCTTTACTAGAGTATTAAAAAATACTTTAAAGATTGAATCAACTATAAGAAATAAAAGAATTGCTGGTTTAAAAGTTGAAATATTAGATACTGACGCTAAAATAAAAGCGGCTGCAAAAAAACACAAAGGCTTTGATCCTGGAGCAGATGGTATGTTTATTGCAAAAGCAACCAAGGGGAAAGAAGCCACAATATTAATAAACCCAACTGTTGCTGCATTTACAGGACAAACTAATGTATTAGGACATGAAAAAGGACATTTTTTACTATCTAAATTTTTTAAAACAGACAATGCTTCACTAGCACCTTTGGTGGAGTCGTTTAAAGAATATCTTAAAGAATCGGGTAATGCTAATATACTAAAAAGAATAGATCAAAGATTTAAAGAAAACAACTATATAGATGAGGATGGTAATTATAAAAAAGGAACATTAGAAGAATATTTTAATATGTTTTCTGATATTGTTGCAAATGAAAAAATTGAGCTTGTTGAAACAAAGGGGATAGGAAATAAATTGGCAAAAACATATACAAATGTAATGCAAGGATTAGGACTTGCTACTGTTCAATTTAATACAGGAAAAGATGTTTTTGATTTTATAAGGAACTATACTAAAAATATACAAAAGTCAGATAAGATATTAGGTGTAAAATTAGAAAGTACTGTTGTTCCAGGGGTTGGGGAAAAAGCAAAGCTACCACTCTCTGAAACACAAAAAAGTAAACTTTCTAAAACGCAGAAAGATGTAACATATTATAATGATTTATCAATAGAAGATATGCTTAAGCAACATGACTATACTTATCATTATAGTGATGCCCGCGGCGCTTTTGAAGGAGGCAGAAGACAAGAGGAGATAATTAATAATAAAATAAAAGAATTAGGGGGATGGACCCAAAACTTGGTTAATACTTGGAACAAGCATGCACCGGAGAATATGAAAATGAATTTTGACGATTTAACAATAGAAGAAAGAGGAGGCCCTTTAACTGATAAAGATAAAAAGACAAGACTTGCAGAGGCTAGAAGAATAAGTGGGACTAAATTTAGTAAATCAACAGGAAAAGATATTGATGCCGCTTATACTGAAGGAAAAAGTCCTTTTGAAATTGCAATAATGTTTGAACCCTTAGTAACTAAAATTGCCAATCAAAGATATAAAACAGCCCCTGATTTTAATACTTTTAAAGAAGACTTAATACAAAGCTCTCTTTTAGAAAAAGGAGGTGTTATAGACCTTATAAACAGCTATAAAGAAGGTACAGGAACTTTATCTGGATATATAAACCAAACAATAAGAGTAGACAAGAAAACTGGAGAAAAAATTTCTTTATTAAAATCAAGAATGGATGGAATAGCTTCCAAACTTTTTGGTGAAAAATTTACAGAAGATGTTACAGAGAGAGTTGATATAGCAGCCCCTGAAGCGGCTCCTGTTGAAATTACTACAACAGAAACACCTCAAACAAGAAACGTAATAGATAGATTAAATCTTTCTCCATCATTAGCAAACGTAGGTAAAACAGCAATAACAAAAGGACTAGCAACGGTTGGCGCGGTAATACCTTTAAACAAAGGATTTACATTTAGAGAAAATTTAAAGAAAAACGTAAGAAATTCTATGTATGAAGCGGTTAAAAAGGAATTAGGGGGAAATGATATAAGTGAGTATACTAGCTGGGTAGAACAAAACGCTGAAGAAATTTATAATATAATACCTTTAGGAGATTTAGTTAAAAACAAGCCTCTCACTGATAAATTTACAACCCGTCCAGTTGATAAACAAGGTAGACAACTAAGAAAAGGCGAAACATTTAGTGGAAGAAAAACATATGCTGGAAATCTTGTGTTTGAAAAGAAACCATGGTCTCCTCAAGTTAAAAAAGATTTTATAGCTGAATTCACAAAAGGAAGAAACGCAAAAGAAACAAGAAGACTATTTTTAACAAATACTATTGCAAAAGAAATAGCTTTTGACCAAGCTTTAGAGGTTATAAAAGATCCTGTAGTATTAGAAAAAATTGCTGTAACGCAATCGCAAGAGGTTATGAATAATTTTACCGAAGAGCTATCAAGGCAAGTTGAGAGAGGACAGTTTGTTAAATATTCAAAATCAAAAGCATTAGATAATTGGATTGTAGACAGTACTAAAGAAGGGGGCACTTCTATTATAGGGGAAATAAATAACGGGATATACGATGTGTTAAAAGCTATGCAGCCAACTGGAAAATATAGATACAATGAAGATATGGATTTTGGAACTGCTTTTGTAAAACATTTTAATCCTCCTAAAAAATATGCAAATGAAATAGAAAACGACTTGAATAAGCTTTGGAGAAAAACTGTTGGAGAAACCACAGGTACTTTTAGTTTAAAAGGAGCAAGCAAAGGGGTGTTAAGACCGTTAAAACTAGGTGTTTTTGTAAATGCCGATAGTCAAGATAAAGGTTATGATTATGTAATGTTTAGACTTACAGGAGATCCATTAGGGGCAAAAGTTTGGAATACTAAAGCTGGTGAAAAGAAAATAACCAACGAATATCATGGAACGTTTATAGATTTTGCTTCTAAACATTTAACCTTAGCTGATATAAAAACAGACGCTTTAACACAGAATGTTTATATAAATTTAGTTGATAGAACTATAAGGGGCCCAAAGGGTAAAAAAGATAAAAGAGAAGAATCTATATTTTTAAATAATCTTGATAATTTTTTAGGTGTAGAAAAAGGTAAAAGAGGAGAGGCTCTTATAGATGGTGTAAAAAGGGGGAGAGCCAAACTTTCAACTTTTACAAAAGGACAATATATGAATAGAATTTCACCGGTTTATGATGGAGATTTTTCTAATGTTGATGCCCATAATAAATATGCCGATGAAACAATAAGACCTCAATATAGGAGAATATTAAATTCTTTATATGATTATGTTCAAGACGGAATGGGGACTAGTACAGAAAACGCAAGAATAAAATTTGCTACTCGGTTTGCTACCATGATGTTTAGAGGAGGTAATACTTGGGCTCCATTTAGAGAATCTGCTATTATAACTCATGTTGGAAAAGATATAAAAACACCCTACGCGGAGCATGCAAAACAAATAGAAACTTTAGGGGAAGATTTTATGGTAGGTCAAGAAGGTGATAATTTTTTAGCAGCCTTTATATTGGGAGGAGCTAAAGGGAAAAAAGTTTTAAATAAAGCTATAGATAAAATGTTTGCCACAAACGGGGTATTTATAATTGACGAAACTCAAGCAACTGGTCCACAGGGAATAGATAAAATTCACGGTAGAGTTGGTTTGCCGAATAAAAATTTTATTACTTCTCGACTTCAAGGGGTTGTATCGGAAAGCGAAATAATTCCTATTGAAAGCGGAATTGTTTTAACCGAAGGCGATACATATAATTTAAATAAAGGTTTAAATTCTGATGTATTTGAGGCAAAGGCTATTGATCAAAACAACAATGAATTATTTGTAAAGTTTTCTAAAACAAGAAGCAAGCCTTCTACTCTTGCTGACATGATAGATAGAAAAAGCGATGCAGCAAAAGACATTAAAAGCGCTAAAGATCTTGCGGCTGCGGCTAGAGCTGGAGAAAAAGCTGAAAACAAATTTTTCTATGGAAATAATTGGAATATGTTTTTACCATATAGTGCTGAAGATTTTTATGGATTAATACAAAAAATGGCCGGTAAGGGTAAGCAAGGGGATATGGATTTAAAATTTTTAAAAGAAAATCTTTTAGATACATATTCACAAGGAATATCTGATTTAGAAACAGATAGAAGATCGATGTTTAAGAGCTACCGTGAACTAAAAAAACAAATAAAAGATTCTCCTTTTAAATTAAGAACTCGTTTAACAGAAAAAGGTTTAGAAAATTTTACATTAGAAGATGCTATTAGGGTTTATGTTTGGCAACAATCAAAACATGAAATACCGGGTTTAACAGTAACAAAAGCTAATAAAATGGCAGAAATTGTTGCTAATGATAAAGCTTTACGTTCTTTTGCTTTTGGACTTATGACAGCCATGAAAACAGACGGTTATCCTAAACCACATAAAAACTGGATTAGCGGTAGAATAGGAACAGATTTTTCTCAAAGTTTAAATGATATTAAAAGAGCAAAATATCTTAAAAAATGGCAAACTAATGTTGATTTACTTTTCAATGATAAAAATAAAGCAAAATTAACAGCTGCTTTTGGAGCAAGTTATGTAAAAAATCTTGAAAACACTTTACAAAGAATGAAATCAGGTACAAATAGAAAACCTACTAATAGTGATGCGGCAAACCTTACACAAGATTTTATAAACGGATCAGTTGGAACTATTATGTTTTTTAATATGCGTTCAGCAACATTACAATCAATATCTGCTATAAATTATATGAACTGGAGTGATAATAATCCTTTAATGATTGCGAAAGCACTCTCAAATCCTAAACAATTTGCAAAAGATTTTATATATTTAATGAACTCAGATTATTTAACAAATAGAAGACAAGGGTTAAAAATTAATGTTCAAGAAGCAGAAATTGCAGATGCCGCGAAAAGCAAAAATCCTGTAAGGGCTATAATTGGCCATATGTTAAAAATAGGGTTTTTACCTACTCAAATAATAGATAGTGTTGCAATTGCCTCGGGAGGTTCTAGTCTTTATAGGAATAGAATAAATAGTTATATAAAAAAGGGTATGTCAAAAGAAAAAGCGGAGGCAGCTGCTTATCAAGATTGGAGACAACTATCAAATGAAGCTCAACAATCGTCTGACCCCTCTCGTATATCAAACCTACAAGCAAGTAATTTTGGGAGGTTAATTTTTGCTTTTGCAAATACTCCTATGCAATATACAAGATTAACAAAAAGAGCTTTAAGTGATTTAGTAAACAAAAGAGGGGATACTAAAACAAATGTTTCCAAAATAGTTTATTACATGGCAGTACAAAACATAATATTTAATACTATGCAAAGCGCGCTATTTGCTGTTGATTTTGACGAAGAAGATGAGTATAAGGGAAGAAAACTGTCACGTAAAGCAAAAGCTTTAAGGAGGGAATTTAAAGACAAAAAAGTAGAAAGAATAGTAAACGGAATGTCTGATTCTGTATTAAGAGGATTAGGTTTTGGAGGTGCTATGGTTTCTATGCTTAAGAACGCGGGTATGAGTTATTATAAAGAACAGCAAAAAGAAAATGAATTTTTTAAAGATTGGGCTAATGTGCTTTTATCTATTACAGACATATCCCCTCCTGTTGACCATAAAGTAAGAAAGGTCAAAGCCATTATAGAAGCTGGCAAATATGACAGTAATATATCCCCCTCGTTAGAAGCGGCAATTAACGCTCTTTCTTTTCTTAATGTTCCTGCAGATAGGGTTCAGAAAAAACTTGAAAATATTCAAGGAGCAATGGATAGAGATTTAGATAATTGGCAAAGAATAGCTCAATTCTTAGGGTGGGCCGATTGGGAACTTGGTATAGAAGGTAATTAAATTTAAAATTATGGAAAATATAAGTGATCATATCTCATACAGAGAAGCAATTAAATCTAATACTGCGATGAGATTAGATATTGATAATACACCAGACCCTTATGAGATAACTAATATGCATGGAGTAGCAAATAATATATTTGAACCATTGCGAGAATGGGCTGGTGGACCAATAAAGATTAATTCATTTTTTAGGTGTACAGATTTAAACCGCGCTATTGGGGGATCTAACCGGTCACAACATTGTCAAGGCAGAGCTATTGATATAGATGATACATATAGGTTTAAAACAAACGCAGAAATGTTTCATTATATAAAAGATAATTTAGATTTCGATCAACTTATATGGGAATTTGGATCAGACACAAACCCTGATTGGGTTCATGCAAGTTATATAAATCCTAATGAAAATAGAAGAAGATGTTTAAAAGCAAAAAGAAAACACGGGAGAGCTGTGTATAGCATAATATGAAACATTTGATACCTTACTTTTTACTATTAATGCTTACATCATGTTATACGATTAAAAGCAGCGTTATAGATAGATTAGAAAATGCTTGGCCAACCACATATTATGAAGATGGTATATATAAGTCAGGTAAAGATACTATAATATCAAAACCTAAAATAAAATATTACCCAGTATATATCTATAGGACTACGCCTTATTTTAATCATTATTATGATCCATATAGGAATTGGAATTATTATACTCCATATTATTTTAATAACTACGAATATAATAATGGTAGGTCAAGTTATAGTACAACTCCAAGTAATTCAAACAGGGGAAATAGCAGTAGAGTGCCCGCCCCTAGTAATTCAAACCCCTCTTCTTCTCCGGCACCGTCATCTAGCACAAGTAAAACTAAAGGTGGTATAATTCAATAAAAAAGGCCGATAAAAAATTACCGACCTTTAAACTAATTAAATATATAAACAAACTATAATTAACTTAAAACAAATTAACTATGGTTTTTCTTTATCTTCTTTTGTGTTCTCCTTTGTAAGTTTATCTAAAGCCTTTTTATATCCCGGCATTCTTTTAAGTACTTCTAAAGTACCGATGGTCATGTTTTGTGTTTTCACAACTTCCTTAACAACCTCATCAATTAACCTCCCTAAGTTATCAACTTTATTAAGCATTTGTATTAACTTACTTTCTTTCATTTGTTTTATAAAACATTACTAATACTTTCCTTGAATCTTTAAACTCATTAGGGTATTTACTATGAAAATAATTACAAGGATATGACAATAGTCTATTAGGTTTATATCCCACAACAGATTTTAATATCCATTTGTTTTTATCTTCATAATCTTCTTTAATTAATTGATCAAATTCCTCATTGCTTTCGCCGTTATAAACGTCCCCATGTTTTTTATGCTCCCAAAAAGCTGTCCCATTCAATTTTTTTTGGTTTGGAGATTCAATATAATACACTATAGCTCTATCTGGTTGATGATTATTTATTATTGAATCATTGTGAATACCCCATCCAGTATCTTGATCTTTTTTTGCCTCTCGTATAAAAGAGAGAATATTTGTTACTGTTTTATTTTCAATACGCGAAAGCCTTAAACATAAATATTTTATAAACTCTTCTGGTATTTGTTTAACCCAAAAAGATTTATTAGGCGTTTTAACTTCCTCAAATGAAGCGCTATCTGTTTTTAATAAATCAAACATATTGTTAGGTAAAAAATTATCTATTATATATATCATTTTTTATTCCCCTTCATTACTAATACACGTTGTTGTTACTTGAACTATTTGGGTACATACCCCTACTTCACATTCGTTTATTAATTCTTCATCATAATAATAATATTCATAACAATGATCTTCTTCTGCAGAGCATGACGCTATGCTCATAAACAAAATAATTAAAACTAAAAGCATTAAATAATCTGCTATTTTCATCTAGACTCGTTTCTTAATAATAGTTTCCCCGTATATTCATCAATTGTTTTTATAAGTCTATATATCTTTCTAGACTGTATTTTTATATTATCTCTTTCTGTTTTAGAAGTATCTGACCCCATATTACAATATAAGTCCGCATCTATTTCAAGCAATGTATCAACTTTTTTTCTTTTTGACCACGACGTGAATGCTGCAATTTTTTCTATATCATCTATTGTGTATCCCATTATTCGCGATTTGTTTTTCAACCATCTTAAAGTTACGAATTTTATCTAACTCTGATTTGGTTTTATAATATTTTTCTTTAAGTAATATGTGATTAAAAAACAATTTTTTATATTTATCTTCTATCGAAATCTGTAAACAAGGATTAGCAAAACTATATTTTTCTTCTAATTTAAGCTTCGCTTTTTTATATATTGTTAAATACATGTCTTCATTCCAAATTTCAAAACTTTTAAATATTTTTAATCCGTGTAATACAGAGGCATGATCTTTATTAATTGTCTTCCCTATTTCAGCTAATGAATAAGGGGTAAGCTCTCTACATAACCTGCAAAACACAGCCCTTTGATATACATTGTGCCGTTGCCTATCTGGTTGGCTGAAGTCGTTTTTAAACAAGGTTATTAACAAGGTTTTAATTTGATTTAATTCCATATTATTTTCTATAAACTGTTAAACATACGTCTATTAATGGCAAATACAAAACATGATCATCGTGGTTTTGCATTTTATAACTACGTACTCCGATTAATATTCCTGGATAAAACCCTATATGTATCTCCCAGTGCACATTGTGATTATTTTTGTTCATCTTTTTTTACCTTGTCCTCTATATTTTTTTTTGTAATACTTGCTAGATTTACCGTTACTTGTTTTTGTTTTAGCATGTACCCCTGGCCTACGTTTTTTTGGTTTCTCATAATAACTATATATTACCCGCCTAGCCATTTACTTTTATATTATATTCATCATGTACCGCAACAAGATCTTTCCATTTTATATACCCCTTGCTTTCGATACACCATTTTAAAAATTTATTTATTTGTCTTTCTTTATACTTGTCCCTCGCGTTTTGTTTTGAGAATCTAGTATTAACCTCACTGTTTCGTCGCATTCTTTTTGGTTTTGGGGTTTATATAATGTAACCCCAGGAATTTGTTCTACTATATATTTTTTAAACAATTTCCACCGCATAGAAAACGTTTCATTAGCTCTACCTTTACATTCAATTATAAAATCTTTGCCTTCAAAATCTGGTGTATATTTTATTGGTTGAATATTTTTTTGTCCTCTATCTTTAAAAGCCCCTTTCGCATTTGCTGTTCTTTCATAACTTTCATTATTAAAATAAAAACTAGGGATTAAAACAAAGGTTCTATGTTCATAATAGGCTTTAATTTCACTATCCTTTAATGCAATATACATATATTTTTCCAAACCTGATGCAAAAGTAATACCATCATGAATAACTTTCTTTGATTGAACAGGGCCCTTCTTCTTACTTCTTCTTATCCTCTTCATTATAGTTCTTTAATAAGGTCTCTTGTAAATCGTCTGTTAAAACAGCCTTAAGCTTTTCTATATAGTTAACAGCATCCATAAGCTCTTCTTGTATATTATTAAGCCATTCATTAACAGATTTATTGTCTGCTTCTAATGTAACTTTATATTTTTTATATCCAACATCTGAGCGTGATATAATCTTTTCAACCACTTTCTGTATAATAGGATCTCTAAAATTTATTTCTTTTTTACTCATCTTTTACAAATGTTCCGTTAATCATTTTACCTTTTCTGTTTTTTATTTCACTATAAGCATGTTCAATACAATCTTCTATATTAACACCTAAGTGCTCTGATAAATTTGTTAAGACCACAACACAGTCCCCAATAGCATCCATAGTTTCTTGTTTATCGTCTTTTAATACAGCTTCAGATAATTCACCTGTCTCTTCATATAGTTTTAATAATTGTGTTTTAATATCCCCATGGGTATACATGTTCCTTTCTTTTGCCCATGCTCTAATTCTATCAAATATGCTTCGTCCTTTTGTTTGAAACAGAAATTCTTCATAATAAGCTTTATTATATATAAAACATCTCTCATGGTTGAACATTGACTTCTTGGAATTTTTAATTATCCAAGGTATGGTCGTTTCGTTTAGTTCAAATATACCTAATTCTGTCTCCCAAGACTTGTTTTTCCATTTTTTTAAATATTTCTCTATATCCACTTTTGGCATAGGGAACGTTGTTGTTTGTTCTGTTATGTTTAATTTCATTTTATTGAATAATTTATTATAAGGTTTAACATCCACTTTATATCCAAACTTTTTTTGGAGCTTTCTTTCTTGTTCAGAAATATAATTTATATCATTTGATTGTAATATAATTTCATATTCTGATTCTTTATATCCTTGTGTTTGTGTAACTCTTTTTAAAAGATTACAGGTAACACCTATTTTTTTCCCGGGTATGTGATAAAGATAATACATAATTTAAATAGCGACAGGGGCTTTTATTTTAGGCCCCGGTTTATAATTATCTAACATAAGTCTACCGCTTTGATAACTAAACTTACACCCGTCTTTATAATCAGTATTATTCATATATTCTTTAACAGCATCAAAATGGTTTAAATAAATATGCGCGTCTATTATTGAAACATTTATATTCTTTGGCACCGTATTTGTTTCAGACGCAATATATAATAATATTTTAGTAAATAAACATATATCATAAGGCACCCCTAAAAACATATCCCCCGATCTCTGTACCACAAACATACTTATAAATCCTTGATTTATATAAAATTGAAAGTATAAATAACACGGCGGTAAAGCCATCTCTTTTGTCATCGCAGGATTCCATAAACTAATAATATGCCTTCTGCTGTGCCTATTGTTGTTTATCCCATCTATTAAGTCTTTTAATTGATCTATGTTTTGTCCATTAAAGTTTCTTAATTGATAGCCATAAACAGGCCCTAAATCACCTTCTGGGGTTGCCCAGTTGTCCCATATATGAATATTATTATCTTTAAATCTTTGAATATTTGTTTCTCCATTCATAAACCACTCGAATTCTGTATCAAATATATTTTGACTCATATGCTTCCCGTTTAATATAGGAAAATTTTCACCCTGTATGGTGTCTTTACCAATTTCTTTTTCCGCGTTTATTATTATATTTAAAGACTGATTAAATAAGGATTTTGTTCCAACCCCTGTTCTGTCTTCTCTATAATTACCGTCTTTAATAATTTTCGCAATTAATAATCTATAGTTTTTTTCGTAAATCATATTTTTAATATCTTTTGTTATTCGTATTTGGTCCGTATTTATTATAATAATATACACTAGCAATATACATTTGCTTTTGAATTTCTCCAGGCCCATAAACTTCTGGGGATAAATTAGGCTTTTCTCCTTTTTTATACGGACCTAAATTAATGCCTATTTTCCATAACTTTCCACTTTCTATACAAACCGGAAAAATCCTTATATCTTTTTTTATACAATATTCCCCTGCTTTTCTCTGTTCTTCAGTTGGTATATATTTTCCCATTTTAAACCTCCAAGGTTTATATAATATATATACTGGCATTTAGTTTTCCCATGGCATTGGTTCGTCTCTATCTTCCTCTGAAACGTGTGGTATATAACTACCGCTTCTTGTCTCCCAGGTAAATAATGCTTCTGCTCCATTTTCACCTAAGTTTTGAAACTTAACTTTTAGCACTTTTACTTTTGTTGTTTTATTCTCATAATCTCTATGAACTAATAATCCATGATAACTTGCATCATACCATTCTCCTCCTCCTTTAATATTATACATTGTAGGCTCTTCAATTTTACCATTTGAATCTCTATACATTTTAGTAGGGTGCGCTACAATAATTACTAATACATCATATCTTTTAGCAAATGCTTCAATCTTAGTTAAATAATTAAGAGTATAAGTGTTAACATCCAAGCTTTTAGCATCAGCATCTCTTACTTTATTATAAGGATCAATAACCAAGCATTTAATACCTTTTCTTTTTACTAGCTCTGCCCCTTTTCTTAAAACAGCCTCAAGAGTAGGTATTTCTAAATCTATAAAATAATAATTTTCATTTAAATGGGTTGCTATTTCTTTCCATTTTTCTGATTCTATGTCTGACTGAGAAGGCATTTTGCCCCAAATCTTACGCATAAGTTTATGAGCATGCAAATATGTAGGGGCATTTTCTGGCGAAGCAAAAGCTATTTTCCAGTTATACCCAATATTATATCCTACTGCCATTTGGTCCACAAAGTCACTTTTTCCACTACTCGGAATACCAGTAACAGTGATAAACTGACCGGTATAAGTACTAAAAATAGAATCAAAGTTAGTAAGTCCGACTTGAAAACCCGGTTTAAAACCGTTCTTAACGAAATCTTGTATTTCATCTTCTATATCTTTAAATGTTGTTACGTTTTCTAATGGTACTGGTATTGCTTTTTCTATTACATCTTTTAAAAGATCTTTATCTTTCATAAGAAGCTCATTAGCGTCTTTACAATCATCAAAGTCAACAGTATAACACACTTCTGACCCTAATCTTCTAATAAGCTCTTGCTTTAAAGCTATTCCTGGGGTATCATTATCAACAGCAATTATTATTTTTTCTTTATCAGCAAAATAGTCTATACAATTATCTAAATAATCAAGATTATTGTAATTAAGGGTTGCTCCGTTTGGAACAGATATAACGTTTGATATACCAACCTCGTGTATAGCACACACATCCATCTCTCCCTCAACTATTATACACCAATTATATCCAATAATACTATCTATATTATAAAATATTTTTTCTGCTCCTTTATATAATTTAAAGTTTTTACGTGCATCTCGATATTTAATATTGATAAGTTGATCACCCATCATATAATTAAACTTAACCGTAGTTTCTTCTTTACCGGTTTGAGGCATATATTCTAGCCCTTGACTTATATTAAGATCTCTTACGGTTTTCTCCGATATGTCTCTGGTTTTAAACCACTTAAGTACTTTGTTAGTAACTTCTTTGTGGGTTTTGGTATTGATTTGCGGTCTTTTATATTCTTTATCAGTACCGCCTTTTCTTTGGTAAGTATGTAATTGAAATGTTTTACTGCAATTATGACATGTTCCTAGTCCTCTTTCCCAATCATAGCTTGCACATTTCTTTTTCTTGTTTTCTGGTTTACGCTGGTAAGAGCAAAGGGGACAAACACCCTCCGCTTTACCAACTTGTAGTTTGTATTGGTTAAATGTATCAACATAAAAACCATTTACTTCTACCGTGTTTAACATGAAATTTAAATTAAAAGTATTATGACTAACACTATTGTTTGTCTATTATTTATATCAATTAACTTTCGTGTTGACCTCGTGTTTAAAATGGGAGATCAGGATCGTCTTCATGTTTTCCTTCCTGTTTTACAGGAGCGGATAGTTGCTGCGCTTCAGGCATTGACTCTCCGTCTGTCCAAACGACCTTTACGTTTCCTAAATAAATTTTAGCTTCTTTTGAGGTGCGTTCTTCTTTTGTTTGATCAACTTGTATTGAACCGTTGTTCCCAAACTGATCTGTTTCGTTGTTTATTGCAACAACTATTGAAATATATTTACCTTTTTTACCTTCATAGATTTTATCCTTTGGTATTTTGGTAACATCTAGGTTTCCCTTTAAAATTCCTGCCATATTATAATGTTTTGGTTATAAAATATTGGTTAGGGTCAAAATCATCTGTTTCATAAAACAATTTATAAATTTCTGATGCTTCCTTTACTTTACGTTGACCCGATTCATAAAATTCAGGAGAGCAATCAAAAATACCAGTCTTTAATGTATTTTTATCAATAACTAAAAATATAAACTCATAACCAAACATAGAACTGTAAATATAAGCTTGGCTGTCGTAATTATATTTTTTGCATCTTAATCCAAATAAATTAATATCACTTGTCGTCTTTAAATCAACGATAAGCTTGTCGTCATGATTTACAATATCCGCTTTACACTTCCACCACAAATCTTCTAATTGCATAATATTAGGCACTTCGTATTCAATATTCATACCCGCTATTAATTCATTAAAATATTTGTTCTTTTCTATTTTCTCAATCATCATTTCAATTTTATCTACTTCATGTCTGAGTAAACATATTTCTCCCTCGGAGATCTCTTTATATTTTTTTGTATTTCTTGTGCTTGATTCAATTACTTTAAAGTTCTTTAGTTTGTTTGGTTCTAGTATAGCTGTGTGAACATATCTTCCTATCACAAAATTTACATGGTTGGGCGAGGGATCTTTTAGTTTAGTGGGGTTTGTTTGTAATGTTGATATATTTGAATTACTTAAAAACTCACGACCAATACCATTATAGTACTGATCGTCGTCTTTAAGCATTTTTAAAACTTTATGTTTTTGCATTATAGTGTCATTTTAACAGGTTCGTCCGTTATTTGTTTTGGTCTTTTAAAATCTTCTGATTCGTCTTCACCAAACGCTCCTAACGCGTAAAATCCTGTTAATTTAAGAGTAATTCTTGACATAGCTCTCTTTTCTGCCATTGCTAGCACATAACTTTGTCTACAATTCTTCTCATTTGCTTCACCATAAGTCTCAAGTTTTCTATTGTTCCATTCCGCTGTAGCTTTTACCGCGGCTGAAACTCCCGGAGTATATTCTATACAATCATATATAATATCGATCTCCGCTTGTGCTTGTATTTTATCAATACCAGCTCTTGTAATTATAGTCCAACCTTGTGGACTTTTAAAAGTATCTTCTTTATCAAGACTATACTTTTTATATAAACTATTAAGTAATTCTGACTTGGTCATTTTATTTGATTTAATTATATTTTATATATCAACTAACACTCGTGTCACCTTCGTGTTACCCAAGATAATCAATTACTTGACTTGGTTCTACTCCTGATATTAGTTTATCTATTGCGTCTTTTTTTATTTGCGACACTCTTACATAAGAAGCTGATCCTTTTATGTTTAGTTGCTTTGATATTTCTTTTGCGTTTAACTTCTCGCAATCCAGCCCGTAGCTCATTCTTAACACGTCGTATTCTATTTGTGATAGGTGTGTTCTCATTAGGCCCATCAAATACTGATTTAGGATATTTATATTGTAGGTAGAGGCGTTGTCGGGTATTTGGAGTAGTATGTTGTTGTCCTCTGATATGTTCTCGTCTAGGCTTACAAATATGCTGTCGAAAAATACTTTCACCATCTCCTTGTTGCTTGTGTTCTTTCTTATTTCGTTCAGTCTGTGCTCTGGTATCCTCATGTTCCCTCTGTGTATGTCTATCGCTCTTCTTATTGAGCCTTTTATTCTTTTCTTTAAGAACCCTTTCACCATATACGCTTCTTCCCCCGGTTTCGCTGTCCCATAAACTTCGTCCCAATCTATTCTGTCTACGGCGTGTATCAAACCTATTGACCCCTCTTGTATTAGATCTAATATCGACATCACCCCCGCTGCTTGATGCCCTAGAGCAAACCTCCACGCCACCGCCTCCACTAGCGGTCTTGCGCATATTATTAATTCTTCTCGTGATGTTTCTGAGTTGCAACATTCTTCAAATAATCTTTCTGTTAGTTCTTCTTTGTAACGGATGTAGTTTAATACGCTGTAGTGTTTCATCGTTCAGCTTTTGCTTTTCTACTCTTAAAGCGTCCGTCATGTTTCTAAAAATAGTCCTTGTCGATACTTCTAAATACTTAGCTAAAGAGCTGGTTGTGATCTTGTTACTGTCCTCGTGTAGACATAACATTGCTTCATATATATCACTATCACTGGCTCGTTTAGATTTACCAAGTATCTTTCCTACTAGTTTAAGCTTTTCTATTCTATCAAGACCACAATTATCTTTAAAGATTATTTTTCTTATTCTATTCTTAGGCGGTATCTCAATATCTACATCTTTTAAAGACTTGATAATTCCCTCTAATCTGTGATTGCTTATTACAAATGTAGTAAAACCATTTGACTTTTGAGAGACGTGTATAGCAACCTCACGAAACTGTTTATGGTTCATGTCTTGGTTTAAATATCTCAGTACTAGTAAATGCCATTTTAAAGATTTGTAAGTATTGATTTTAGCTTTGCTTTTAAATAAGTGATAGCACTCATAAGTTCCATTCTCATAAAACCTATAGTGCTGTGTCTCATCACTTGGCGCGTCACTCACGGGATCACGCTTATAAATTACTCTATGTCTGTTTAAATAATCTAAATCTCTGTCTTGCGACATTAGCTTGTTATTTATATTAATTAATACCCCTATTGTCACGTTATGAGTATCCTATAATATCGTTGATATTTTCTAAGGTACCATAATTTGTGTAATATATCCTTATATATTAGCTTCTCTACGTTCCGCTTATTTCTATATCTAGGATTCATATTTATGCGGTCTAAGGTGAGAGCTATACGGCTAATGTCTTCGTGTAACTCCCACACTCTATTACCTACATAAGTTTTATGTCTTTCTTTTCTAGTATTAAACAATTGTCCGTAGTGGTTTATTAATAAAATTAAAGGTTTACTTGTAAGTTTAATCTTCATCTTCTACCTCTACTTCAATGTTTCTTAAATTCAATTCCGCGTTTTTTTCTGCTTCTCTTTGAGATGCATCACACGCATAGTCCCATACCTCTCGGCATATATCTTCTGCGGTTTCTCCGCAACTAAGTTCCTCGGCAAACCATGTGTAAATAGCCACTCTGCCTCCAGACATTATATCTGATTCCAGCTCGTCCCAAAGATCTTCTACATCACTTGTCATATCAGCAAGCCATGTACACTTCCCTGTATCATAAGTCTTATAAGACATCAAATCACCACTTTGTGATTCTTCAGTTATATATATATCCCAGCCCTTATATTTAGCGCCCCATATATCGTCGGTAACTTCTACTGTTGTACCCCATTGTTCTTCAACCGCTTTTACGTGGTCTTCAGGTTGGGGTAATTCGTGTATTGGTGTATCACTCATAATTCTATCTCAGTTTTTAAAGCATCAGTCTTATTAATGTAATCTAATACATATTTAGCACAATAGTTTTTTTGCATCATATCGAGCTTGTCGTAGTCCTTATCATAGAACTTAGAGGACGCTATATTTAATAGCTCCGTAGTTAAATCTGTAGTTTTATTTTTACTCATTTTATTATATTTAATTTACTTATATATTATATCATTTAGGGCTCGTGTTAGCCCCGGGTTAGCTATCTTTTGTCATATGACGTTAGGGTTTTGGGACATCTCCCCCTTCTAACCTAAAAATAGCCAATCGAAGCGGGATAACGTGTACAGCATTACAGGAATCACAACACCTGCCTTTTGATTTTACGGGGTCAGGATTGTTGCCAAATCCTGTAAAGAGTTTACCGCATATTATACAATTATTTTTTTCCATAAGAGTGGTAGATTTTTTTTGCGATTTCAATTAAAGTAGAATAGATAATAGCCTTCACTATACTTTTGTGATATAATACATCATCGTGTATAAGTGAAACACCCTCAGGATAAGTGTTTTTATGTATCATATCTACTATTTCATATATAGTTAATTCTTCACCTCTCTTTTGCTTTCTAAAATATTCTTGTGCATAAAAAGGGGCAGTGATCTCATTTATCTCTGTCAATTTGTCATCTCCTAATCTCATTCGTTATCATTTGAATTATTTAATTTTGGGACTAGTCTATTATATGTTAATCCATCATTGTCAGTATGAACCCCATGTTCTATAGTATAGTTATTTTTTAAAAATTCACTATATTCATCAAACACTTCGTGCCACGCGTCCTCTCCAAGTTCTTTTCTAAAATCTATTATATATCTATTACTTTTAGATAAGCCCCCATAACAATAACAGGACTCCATCATGCTCTTAAAATCATTTATTGGATTATTCCCTACAATGACTTTCCCACATAATCTACAATCTTCACTATTTATTTGTCTACTCATTGTAAAAGCATTTCTTGTTTTGTATGATTATATCTGTTCTTTACATGTTTGTTATAAAACTTTCCAATTGAATAACAATTACGCATCTTTTGAAATGTGCGAACGTGCACTTTCCAATACGAATACATAGTTCCGTTCTGAAACAAGACCAATAATACTCTTCTTTCTCTATCGTATGATATTTGTCTTATAGCTTCACTGTCCACCAATAAGACTTCTTTAGTTACTTTTCTCATAATATAATTTTAGCTATAGGGGGTAGGGGTCGAACCTACCATCTCTTTTACCTTAATTATTGTTTCTGCAGAAACTCGCCAAAGTTAATTATTCTTTAGTTTTATAATCAAGTTAAGTAAAAGCGCTTTATCCTTTAAGCTACCTTTAGTTGCGACGGTCAGAATCGAACTGACGACCTTTGGGTTATGAGCCCAACGAGATACCACTTCTCCACGTCGCTATATTTAGGACTTACATGATTTTAACGCTAGAATGCCACTTACCAATATTGGTCAGCTGTTACTACAACTAGAAGCGGTCTTATATCCATTGTTTATCAACGCCTATGAACATAAAAAATAAACACAACTATAATATCAAACTAAACCCGTGTTACCTTCGTATTCAATTTTTATCCTTAAATACTTGATAATCAAGCACTTTTCTCATCATCTAAATCCTCTCTTTTACTGTAATTACCCATCTTATATTTATATTCAAGGTCGTCAACGATATTGTGTATAGCACGTTTGATTTTATTATCTTTTAAATCCTTCTGAAATTAACGTGTTAAGTTCCGAAGCTCTAGATTTTGCCAAGCATCGTTCACTTGTTCTTGTATGCCTTGCGCATAATTAGAATAAGTTTCAGCTAGCTCTATCATTTCTTCAAAAGCGTCTTTTTCTGAAGTACTTAATGGTTCGCCATAGCTATCTTTGCCATTATTGTCCATCATTTCTTCAACTGCGTTTATACAGTCTTGTAATGCGCTTGCAGTATTTTCAAATCTGCAATAACTTAAATTTCCCATTTTGTTTTGTTTTAATTGTTATTTATAATCTTTTAATTTAATTTCAACGATTGGTAAACCATAATTATCTGCAACATAGTTTACATGCTTTTGAGTGGTTCTAGACCACCAACCATGTTGTACTAAACAATTCTGTCCATCATTAATGTCGCCATTTCCCCTATAGTCAAGTGTTGCCACATGAGTTTCGTAAGAAAATATTTTATTATCTACTTGTGTAAGGTTATGTTGATACCTATCAAATTTTTTCAATTCCATCTTTTTTAAGGTTTAATTTGTTTTTAATTTCTTCGTGTATATCTATTTCATATAAAGCTCCTTCTAAGGCCCATATAGCCGCACACGCTAGACTATTAGCTCTCTCCCCTGTCATAGGGTCATCAGTCCAAATATCATAGTCTAAATCTTTTATAATTTTTTCACAATCATAATTATAAATACATTGATTTTCTACATAATGACTTATGTGGTCACCAATATGCCAATCTTCAAATTCATAATCATCATTTTCAATATCACTGTTTAAATCATCAACTATTACATCAACACAGTCTTCTTGGAATTCTCTTGCGTGTCTCTGCACGTCTGTTTCCAGTTCTTTAAGTTCATTTTTATTGTTTGTCATTTTTTCTTATTTTCTTATTATTTTATTTAGTTTTGGGCTCCACGTGTATGTAGGGCCAACATTAATTCCACCCGCTTTTAGTCGAGTTTTCATTTCATCCAGCACTTCTCTGGTTACATCGGTTTCTTTACCGTTTATTGTTCTAATTATTTTCATTATCCGTGGTTTTCAATTGGTGTTAATCCCTCGTCTTCTTTACTAATCATCCATTCAACGTTACCATAATTGAAGCCTTTTTCAGCTATATAATCAACGTATTCGTCTGTCTCCCACTGCTCAAACCATTTCGGTTCTTCAGTCATATCTTTTTGGTATACTTTACCATCTTCAAAATTTAATATTGTTAAAATCATAATTTATTTTTTTAAATATTGTTCTTTTCTTATTTGTTCTAATATCTTGTCAAACTCTTTTCTATCCTCATAAAAAAGTTCTCTTGCCTCATTAAAAGCAAAATCAAATACGTGTTCTGCATTGTTAAGTAACCAATCAGCTACTTCTGTGCACTGTTCATAGTATTTATCTTCCATAATTTATTTATTTTTATTTGTTCATTTATTATATCATTATCAATCCGTGTCAGGTTCAATCTGTTCTTCCCCGCATTTTGGACATATTTCACCGTTTATATCATCACTAACTACAGATAATAGTGTAGAGTGACCACAGTTATAACATTCACCACTTACTTTATTTTGATACCATTCCATTTAATATTTAATTTTATCAAGTATTCTATTAATTTTCTTTAATTCTTTAATAGTTAATTTGTTTATTTTTTTCTTATTAATTATATTTTTAAATGTTTCCATATTTAGTAATTTAAAATCCTATCAATACATTCTACTGTTTGATTTCTCAACCATTCTTTTCCAGTTTCATCTAAACCGTCAAATCCATCTACATCCCACAAATGACTTGCTATATCATTTAGGATTATAGTAATAGACTTTTCTACTCGTCTATTCACATTTATTGTGTCTTGGGCATTTACATACCCGTTTGTTTTACTTTCCATATTTATTTATTTTTGCATTGATTTAAGATATTCCTCTCTATTTTTATAAGGTTTGTAAACTTTTACTTTACCTTCTTTCACTAATTGTTTTATTTTGTCTGTTATGTCAAATTCTTTTTTCATTGTTTATTTATTTAATTATTATATCATTTTATATTCGTGTCAAGCTTGTGCTTATTTACTGTCAAAGTAATACTCATAAAAACTCTCACCACTGTTGTAAAAGCTATTGTAAAACTCTTCCATATCTCTATACATTCCCTCGAATACTAAAAAGTCAAAATTATTAGCACCAAGTGAAGTAGTATTTCCCTTTTGATACTCTACCAATTTGATATTGTATTCAGAGAAGTTGTTTAATACTATTATGGGTTCTACTGTATCAAACCCAACTGTTATTTTTCTATTATTTTTCATATTTATTTATTTTAGTTATTATTATTATTTTACTTTTCTAATTTATTTATTTTAATACAGTCCAGTAACTATTTTTTCTATACTTTTTTACTTCATTTTTTAAGGTTTGTATAAAAAAGATTAATTCTTTTTGACTATAACTTTTTAAATCTATTTTATTAGGTATAGTGATTGTATTATTATATATTAATTGCATAGTAGTTTAGTTTTAATTGTTCACTTATTATATCACTTATACATCGTGTCAGCTTCGGTTTAAAGTAGGCGAAGTGTTTATATTAGTCTTTAGTAGTGAGGGGTATTATCCACTTCTTCTCTTAGTGAGAGGAATGGTAAAAAACGTGACGTTAGGTGGTATAATACATATAATAACACCCTACTGTCGCGTTTTCTTTATAATATCAGTAGAAAATCGTGTTCGGTTCGGTTCAGATCAGGACAGTGGCACCCTTCTTCACTGTTTTTTGCTATACATGCTATACACACCCAACCCAATTTTAATTTAATTTAGTTGAGTTGAGTGATTTGTTTATTTAGAGTAAGTATGGAAGTCTTTATAGATTCTATTATTTACAAAAGCTATTAGAGTTTGAATTGCTTCTCTATTGTCTTTTGAAAATCCAGCTAAATCTTTATATTCTTTATTTGAATTTAACTGGTATAGTGTGTCTATTGCTTCTTTTACTTTCCCTATAGGTATTATTATAGGTTTAGACATATTTAGTTGTTTTAAAATTCACTTATTATATCAACTTCACTTCGTGTTAAACCCGGGCTACTCCACCGCATTTTTGCTATACATGCTATACACCCCCAGACTAGTTTTGATTAATCTAGGTGTATATTAATGCTTATACCGCACAGCCCTCAGGAATATTCCCGTAATAGCCGGCAGTACCTACTATTCTTGTATCGGGAGAATTTCCTCTATCTGACCAAGCTGCATAAACGTGATACGCTACTGCTTTTTCAATTTGCTCAGCGTATTGTGCAGGAACTTCTAATTCCATAGCATCTTTCCAATGTAAATCGTAATTTAACTTTTTACATTCCTTGTAATACCAACCGAAGAAGTCTGCTTCTGTTTTACAGTTTTCTAGTTTCATATTTATTAATTTAAATTCACTCATTATATCAATTATATTTCGTGTTAAGTCCGTTACATTTCTTCACTGCATTTTTGCTATACACACCTGCCTTTCGCTGATCAAGCTACTCGGTTATCAGGTGCGATAGATTATTATATTTCGTTTGTTATATCAATTGGATCGTAATTTCTTTGTACCGTTTCGTAATCTAATACGTTATGTACTATTATATCACTATCCTTTAAACACTCTCTCGCAAAATCTAGAGCTTCGTCTTTGGTATCAAATTCGTACCATTCTTCTGTGTAATTTCCGTGTGGCCAGCCGATTTCTTGTCTGACTTCCACACTGTATCCGTACTTTATCGGTCCCGGTCCAGCTATTTTAATTTCCATAGTTATTTAGTTTTAATTGTATTTCTATAATATGTAATTTCTACTTTATAGTCATTAATTGTTCTTTTTAAAGATTTTATTTTATTTTTAAGTTCTTTAGTTGTCATAATTTGTTTATTTATTCAATTATTATATCATATTAAACTCGTGTTGAGTCTGGGTTGGTAAGCTTAGCTGAAGGCCTGCTAATTGCAGACCCTCAAACTAAACTAACAACTATTAGATATATGCTTTCATATCTCTAACGAACTTCGGTAGATTATGAGTTTGAGTATATATCTTTCTTTTCTTAAAGCAAGGCATACTGTCAAATCTATCTTGATGTTCTGCATACACTTTATCGTGGTCATAGTTACAGACTTTCCCATCGTAGTTTGTGTATTTGATAATTAGTCCTTGTCCGACTAATCTCTTTCTTATTACAAATCTTTTGGATACTATACTTCTCCTTTGACTTGTCGCTTTTACAGCTTTTGTAGTTTTAGTTTTAGTTTTCATTTATTTAATTTAATTTAATTGTTATACATTTATTATATCATAACACTTTCGTGTTAAGCTCGGTTTAATTTGGGTTATTTAATTTAAAATTCATATATTATATCATTACTAATCCGTGCTACCTCCGGCCTCCCGTACGACGAGCAACGCGAGGAGTATTCTTATAATATCGTAATCAGGCCGTGTCATCACCGCACCTCCGGCCTCCTTCGCCCTCCAGCTGTCGGGAACATAACCAAAGAGGGACCCGCGACGAGCAACGCGAGGAGCACACGACCAGGACCACGGCGACGAGCAACGCGAGGAGCATCACCGGAGCCACACGGCTGAGCACGCCGAACACCAGGACCAGAGCGCGCCAGCACCGCGGAGATAGTCTGCCAGCCACACGGCCCAGAGGCACAGGCCCGACCAGGACCAGGCCTAGCATCCCCGGGCACAAGCACGCACCAGAGCACGCTCCCCGGCCCAACGGAAAAGGCAAACGAATCCCCGGGAAAAACCGGAAAAAGGGCCCCGTGGGGGTAAAAAAAGGGATTCCCCATTCCGTGCCACTCTCGTGAAATATGGTGTAACCCATTACTTCCACACATCTAACAATTTTTTTTTGTATATTAGAGGGTATGAAGAAAATACGGTATGTAAAATCAAAAAGGCAGTATATAACCGAGGAAGAGATATTTACGTGGGTGGGTGAAAGGCAGCAGAGGCTGTTAGACCTATCCCCGAGGATTAAGAGGCGACTTGAGGATTGTTTGGGCCAATTTGTTAGGATAGAAGGAAAACATTATACCGTGACATTAAGTAGTAAGGATATATTTAATAATACCTAATAGTCGCGTAATATATATATTATGAGTTATAAACAATACAAGCATCTTATGGCTGTAAATTTTATGGGTATAAGGGATAAGGTAAAAAAATTTCAAAAAAAGAGGAATAATGGGAACACCAAGCATAGATAGAAAACACGCAGATACCCCTAGGAGAAAAAGGATGAAGGCAGAGAACCAGAGAAGGAGAAGAGCGCATATAAAAAAGAATGGGAAAAACTCTCTTAAAGGGAAAGATTATGATCATACTAGAAAAGCATTTACCTCTGTAAAAGTCAACAGGGGAAACGGCGGGAAAGGTACGAAGCCGAGAAAAAGTAAAACCGCGTAAAAATGTACAAAACCATGTAATTATAAAAGGTATAGAGAACAAACACCAAAACTATGGGACAATTTAAATTAAAGTCTGTCCGCAAATGGTTGAGGAATTCTCATAAACAAGCAGCGGGCATACCAACAAAAAAAATGAAGAGGACAATAAAGAAGAGAAAAAATAAAGTATTAAAAAAGAAAAAATAAATATGCCGTGTGGTAAAAAAAGAAAGAGACGTAAGGTAGCAAAGCATAAGAGGAAAAAAAGAGCGAGAGCTAACCGTCACAAAAAGAAAAAATAAATAACCGAAACTGCTATGGTAGCAGTGAATAACCAATAATAATTTAAAACCAAAATAATGACATTTTATTACAAAACCTATTCCCTATCACGAGGTGATCAGGGGATACCCGAAGAAACCAGGAAGCTTTGGGAGCTTATAGCCGATAAAAAGAACTGGAGAATAGTTCAATTACCAAACGGATATTACCAAGCCGAATACAACAGAGACGATGGTTGGGTTGACGTTACACGCAGAGAAACAATAGATGCGTGCGAAACCGCAATAGACAAAAGCATAGAGCATTATAAAAGAAAGCTCGATTTTGCAGACGGACCAAAAGTAATAAAGACTTTTAGCAAATAATCACTTATATAATAAATTTAATTAAATGGAATTCAATAACCCAAGTGAGATAGTAAAAGACCTCTCCTTTGGCGACAGCGCCAGGGACAAGGTCATGGCAGGAGTAGAAAAACTGACAAATGCAGTTAAATCTACCCTCGGTGCTTCAGGAAAGTGCGTAATATATGAAGATGCTCTGGGAGTACCCGTTATAACAAAAGACGGGGTTACAGTAGCGGAATCAGTAGTGCTTATGGACCCGGTGGAAAATATAGGGGCAACACTTATTAAAGAAGCAGCTAAAAAAACAGTCAGAGAGGCAGGTGACGGAACCACCACCGCAACCGTCCTTGCCCATTCTCTGCTCCAGGAAATGAATAAAGCTAAAGGATATACTATTAGAGAAATTAAAGATGCTACAGCTATTGTCCTGGAAAAAATATTAAAATACCTAGATACGTCTAGTATAAAAATAAAGGATGAAATGCTGGAGGATGTCGCTTCTATATCATGTAACAACGACGCGGACCTCGGCCTGATTATAGCTGACGCTTATAAATCCGTTGGGGCCAACGGCGTTGTGTTAATGGAAGAATCGGACACGGAAGAAACATTCAGCGAAATAGTTGACGGGGTTCAATTCGATTGTGGTATTAAATCTCCTCATCTGGTAACAGACAAGGAAAAGAATAAAGTCATACTCGAAAACCCCTATGTCCTTATTGTTGCATCTATAATTCCTAGTATAAGAAAAATACAGAACGTATTAGAACATGCTATAAGAGAAAAGCGTAGTCTTTTAATCGTTGCAGGCATGGATCAACAACCCATGGCAGCTCTTCTTATGAATAAGGTAAAAGGCAACATAAAAGTAAATATTATTGATACACCTGGTTTTGGAGCTACAAAGATGGATACAATGCAAGATTTAGCTACAATAACCGGAGCGAAAGTTATCAATGAAGAACTAGGCGATGATTTAGATCTAATTAATCCAACTGTTTTAGGAGAAGCTGTAAAAGCAGTAACAGATGCTACATCAACTGTAATTACGGTAGATAAAATGCCAGATGAAGCAAAAGAAAGAATAGACCTAGTAAATAAAAAAATTAAAAACGAAAAGAACCCTTATATAAAAAATAAGCTCGAACAAAGATTAGCTATGTTATCAGGTGCTGTCGCAATACTGAAAGTTGGGGCAAATTCAAAGATTGAACTTAAGGAAAAGAAGGATAGGGTTGAAGATTCAATATATGCTGTAAAGGCAGCTATTAAAGAAGGAATAGTTCCCGGTGGAGGAATAGCTCTTTTAGATGCAAGTTCTAGGGTTAAGATTAAATCAGAGGCGGAAATAATTCTGTTAAAAGCTATAGAGTCTCCTTATAAGATAATATTAGAAAACGCAGGAATCAAGTATAATACAATAAATCCCGTTGAGTTTACTGACACACGTCGAAAAGGACACGGTATAGATGTTATAACAGGTAAAGAGGTTAATATGACTAAATCAGGAATTATTGACCCAGTGCTAGTAACTAAGAAGGCTCTTATAAATGCTGTTAGCGTAGCAAGTACAATTATATCTGCTGATTGTGTAATTTCAAATGTAAGGGACTATGCAGGCAATTAACAATTACATTGTCATAGAACCTATTAAAGAAGAACCAAAGGAAGATAAAGGTCTTCTTATAATGGATCAACACGTGGATGACATTAGGTACTTAAAGGGAAAAATAATATCCATGGGAAATCTTACCGAAGGAATTAATATAGGAGATACTATATATTACGACCGTAGGGCCGGTCATGGAATAGAATACGACAATAACTTATATCAAGTTATAAAGCAACAGGATGTTGTGTTAGTCGGATAAATACCAAAGGCCAAAGACCAAAGGCTAAAAACCAAAAACGGTTACTGAAATACTAGCCAATAATTTTTGTTTAACTTTAAAATTCACAATCATGGCTTTAAATAACATGGAACACTTTTTAGTGTTTATCGATGCAGCAGATGACGCGGCTACTTATCCGTTATCATCTCTTGCTGGTATAACTTGTGCGGCAGATGCTACAGTTAAAATTTGGTTCAACAGCGCAATCGCTGGTGGAACAGGTGCCGGTGGTACTGAGGCTGACTTAGTAACACTTACTGTTACTGCTGATGCAGAAAAAGCTGTTATGTTGGGTATTGCAGATGCAATTAATAATGCAACTAAATACCCTAAAAACACAAAGAACTATACTGTTATTTGTGACGACATCAATTCTGTATTTGCTCACGCAAACATTTTAAGTTGTACTATCACGCTAGATAGTTAATATTAATATAGACCTTACACGGGCTCACGAGTTGGGCCTGTAGGTCTTTTTTTTACATGAGACTCACACCCAGCGACTTACGCGAATTAAATTTATTTAAATATTATAGATTAGTTAGAAAATGGGCTTGTAAAACAAATGAGCTTAGTGATGCTGATTTAGAATTACTTGTATATCTTGATTGTAAAGTTAGATTTACGCGTAATGATTTTATTAATGGCGTATATATAATGTCTTGGGATAAAGACAGATGGGAGAGGCTAAGGCGAGATGGTTGGATAGATGTATGGAGAGAACGTTCAGGTTCTAAACAAAAATACGCTATATATACTACATCGTTTAAATGTAAAAAACTTATAACAAGAATGTATAAAATACTATTAGGGGAAGAAGATATTCCAACCGGAAGTAAAAGCATATTCTATAAAAATAATTCATATCGTGATAAAGTATATAATAAAGCTATAGATGATATGTTAAAAGATAAAGATAGATAATTATGCCTTACAAAAATTCAACACAAAAAAAATATGGTGCTAACCCAATGAAAAAGGGTAAAAAGAGAGCAAAGAAAAAGAAATAATGGGACTATGGGAATTTCAATAATGAAACAAAGTCGTGGGGAAAAAAGGATTTTTAAATTTATTAAAAACGCCCACAAGCAAGCGGCAAATACAATGAGAAAGAAAGATAAGAAAAAAATAAATAATTAAAACAAAAGTAATGGCATATTTTAAAATGAATCCTGGGAGTAAAGAAAGAAATACTCC